>Ga0207671_10000556_pt1 | contig 50250 bp, 48 predicted proteins | sample KBSC24metaG_FD_184352 | JGI IMG/M metagenome (GOLD analysis project Ga0207671, IMG submission 184352) | Corn rhizosphere microbial communities from Kellogg Biological Station, Michigan, USA - KBS C2-4 metaG (SPAdes) (version 2) | ecosystem: Host-associated > Plants > Roots > Rhizosphere > Soil... | reverse complement strand
AGCGATTTGCGCTGGACGCGATAAGCCGAAAAGCGGCTTACGCTGGTAACGCGGGGTGGAGCAGCCCGGTAGCTCGTCAGGCTCATAACCTGAAGGCCGCAGGTTCAAATCCTGCCCCCGCAACCAAATCACCCAAATGCATATACTTCAAAACCGCACTCATCCAACGATCAAGGCGGGCTTTTGCGTTCGAGCCGAAACTTCGGGGAGGACGTGCCTAGGCAACATCAGCAGAGGTCGTGCGAGCAGCCGGATGCAGGGGCTGGCGGAAATCGGGTGGCTGACGATCGGATTCGGGAGCAAGGATCGGAGTGCGCCCGACAAGTTTCGGCGGCACGGTCGGGCAGGAGCAATTCGAGATGATGACCATGACCATATCCACACGCATGGCTGAACGCACCCCGACGCCGTCGGTAGCCGAGGACCCCCGCTGGGCGCGCATCGTTGCTCGCGACAAGGCGGCGGACGGCCATCTTTGGTATTCGGTCGGGACGACAGGGGTCTATTGCCGCCCGTCATGCCCGTCGCGCATCGCCAATCCCCAGAATGTCACGCTCCATGAGACGCTAGAGAGTGCGCGGGCGACCGGTTTCCGGCCCTGCAAGCGCTGCAATCCGGAGGGGCTCTCACTTGAATGCGAGAATGCGGCCCTTGTCGCCAAGGCATGCCGGATTATTGAGGAAAGTGAGGAGGAGCCCTCGCTTGAAGAGCTGGCAGACGCCGTCGGCCGGAGCTCCAGTTATTTCCATCGTATGTTCAAGGCTACGACCGGATTGACCCCGAAGAACTATGCCGTCGCCGATCGCTCGAAGAAGGTCCGCAAAGGCCTGGCAACCGGCAACAGCGTCACGGAAGCCATTTATGAAGCAGGGTTCAACTCCAGCGGCCGCTTTTACGAAAATTCGACCGGCATGCTCGGGATGACGCCCTCGCAATATCGTGCCGGTGGCATCGACGAGGAGATCAGGTTCGCGGTCGGCCAGTCATCGCTCGGTGCGATCCTCGTTGCGTCAAGCACAAAGGGCGTCGCTTCAATCCTGCTCGGGGATGACCCTGACGAGTTGGTCCGCAATCTTCAGGATCGCTTCCCGAACGCCCGCCTCATCGGAGCTGATCGCGACTATGAGGCCCTGATCGCGCGGGTTGTCGGCTTCGTCGAAGCTCCGGGGATCGGTCTGGATCTGCCGCTCGATGTCCGCGGCACAGCGTTCCAGCGTCGTGTGTGGCAGGCACTTCAGGAGATTCCTGTCGGCGAAACGGTTTCCTATGCCGAGATTGCCCGCCGCATCGGATCACCGAAATCGGTGCGGGCAGTCGCAGGCGCCTGCGCGGCGAACAACCTCGCTGTCGCCATTCCCTGCCACCGCGTGGTTCGCAATGACGGCGCGCTCTCGGGCTATGCCTGGGGCATCGAGCGCAAAGGTGCCCTGCTCGATCGGGAGTTATCCCGGTCAGCCTGACAGGCACGCAACGCCTGAAACAAGGAGCGTCTCACCGATGTTTTCGCGCGGCGGATTCGATGCAAGGACGAGCCGACGCCGGCCGCCCAGAACGGATGCGGCCATTGTCGCGCTCGCTGAGGACAATCCCGACAAGACGCTCGTCATGGCTCATATCGGCCAGCTCGTCGCCGATGGCTTTGCGGTCTGGGACGTGCTCGATAGCGGAGAGATCGAGGTCCGCTTCAATTCTGGCGAGACATTTTTGCTCGCTGAAACCACCATCCTGCGTCTGGTCTGATCGCTCGCCAAGAAGAGCGTCCATGCCGGGTGCGCGCGCCCGGCTTCTGTCTTTGCGCCATGTGCCGGCCAGATAGTTTCTCGATTTGAAAGCAAGGACCGGAGTTCGGGTGGCCTAAGTCCGGAGTAACTTTGATGCTGATAACAGAGCAAGGAGTTACGACGATGAACCTTATGATCTCCAGCGATGCCTTGCGGGCCATGCACCGGGCAAAAGCCACGGCTATATCAGCCGATATCCTTTTCTACGCCGTCGCCGGTTGCGCGCTGGGCAACGTGCTGGTCGCACGCAGTGCCAGGGGTGTCTGCGCGATCCTGCTCGGCGACACCGCCGAAGAACTGACGGCGGATCTCGCCCGCCGCTTCCCGCGGGCCTCGCTCGTTTCGAACGAAGCCGTGGTCAAGGACGATCTGGCGCAGGTGCTCCGCTACCTCGAGAGGCCGGCCGAGAGCCTTCATTTCACCCTCGACATGCGCGGGACATCGTTCCAGCGCCGCGTGTGGGAAAAGCTGAAGGCGATCCCTGTTGGCAAAACGGTGAGCTACATGGAGCTGGCTCGCTGGGTCGGCCCGCTGGCTAATCCCCGTGCGGTCGCCAGTGCCTGCGCCGCCAACCCGATCGCACTGGCCATTCCCTGCCACCGCGTCGTCCGCGGCAATGGCGACCTGGCCGGCTATCGCTGGGGCATCGAGCGCAAGCGCGTCCTCATCCAGAAGGAAGCCCTGGCATGAACTCTCATGTATCCACCGTCTCCCCAGCCTCTGCGGTGGCGTCCGCGGAGGCTCGGGTTGCCGCCTACGATTGGAAGGCGCTTGCCGGAGAGCTCGACAGCTTCGGCTGTGCCGTGCTGACGAAGCTGCTTGCGCCGGAGGAGTGCCGCGCGATCGCGGGGCTCTATCCCGACGAAAGCCACTTTCGCAGCCACGTCGTCATGGCGCGGCATGGTTTTGGCAAAGGCGAATATCGCTACTTCAGATACCCGCTGCCTGACCTGCTCGGCGGCTTGCGCACGGTGCTCTATCCGCACCTCGCTGATGTCGCCAATGAATGGAATGTGCGCATGGGGATCGATGAGCGCTATCCCGACGAGCATGCTTCGTTCCTGAAGCAGTGCCACGCCGCCGGCCAGATGCGCCCGACGCCGTTGTTGCTGCAATATGTCCCGGGCGATTTCAATTGCCTGCACCAGGATCTCTATGGCGATCTCGCATTTCCAATCCAGGTGGCAATCCTGCTTTCAGAACCTGGTCGGGACTTCACGGGCGGCGAATTCGCTCTGACCGAGCAGCGGCCGCGCATGCAAAGCCGCGTCGAGGTCGTGCCGCTTCGCCAGGGCGATGCCGTTGCCTTCGCGGTCCACAATCGCCCCGTGCGGGGTTCGAAGGGGAACTATCGTGTGAACCTGCGCCATGGCGTGAGCCGTGTCCGCTCCGGCATGCGGCACACGGTCGGGATCATCTTCCACGATGCCAGATGACAGAATAGCGAAGGCCGGCGTCGCGTTTTTGCGGCGCCGCCTTGCGATCACGTCGTCAGCCTTGTGCCCGCCTTGAAACGTCTGCCCAAGCTCCCAGGTCGCAAGCCGCTCGGCTACTGCTTCTGAGCGACGCCCAGAGGGATCTGGCCCAGGAATAATCTCAGCGGAGGCGACGGCGAGTGCCCGCGCCGGCGAGCGGAAAAGCGTGGCAAAAGAAAACCGCCCGCCTGGATGCCAGGCGGGCGGTTGTTCAATCCAGCTTTCCCGCAGCGACGGGGTGATCAGCTGCGCGGCTTGAGGTTCTCTGCATCGTAAAGCGGCTTGTAGCCGACACCGGCGACTTCGACGGGGTAGGTTTCGCCGAAATATTCGACCTTCAGCTTGCGGCCTTCCTGCGCGTAGGACCAGGGCAGGTAGGCGAGCGCGATATTCTTGCCGATGGTCGGGCCATAGGCGATCGACGTTGTGAAAGAACGGCGGCCGAGTTCGTCGACGAGCGTTTCGCCGGTTTCAGGGTCCATGACTGGCAGGATGCCGACCGGAAAGCGCGCCACACCCTTGGAGTCGGTGTTGTCGGTCACGACAAGCGTGCAGAGCATGGCCGGCTGATGATCGCGGGCGCGATATTCGAGATGCTTGGCCTTGCCGCGGAAGTCGGCATCCTTGACCTTCGGGCGGGCGAGATCGGCTTCGAGAAGATTATATTCCGTCAGCAGGTCGGCATTCTGCAGCCGGAGGCTCTTTTCCATGCGGCGGCTGTTGGCATAGGTTTCGACGCCGACGGCGATGGCGCCCGTGGAGCGCAGCGCGTCCCATACAGCCAAAGCGTCGCCATAGGCCATGTGCAGTTCCCAGCCCTGTTCGCCGACATAGGAAATGCGAAATGCCGTGACGTTCTTACCGGCGATGCGGATCTGCTTGATCGCGGCGAAGGGGAAGTTTTCCTGCGAGAGGATTTCCGGGGCTTCGACCACCTTCTGCAGGTTGGTGCGGGCGTTCGGTCCCCAGATGCCGATCGTGACGTAGCGTTCGGTGACATCGGTGATGGTGACGTCGAAACCCTTGTCCTCCGCGACGCGGCGCATGTAGTGGAAATCACGCGGGCCGGCATCGGCGCCGTCGATGAGCCGGCAGCGGTCGGCCATGCGGATCACGGTGAAGTCGGCCCGCACCATGCCCTCGTCATCGAGGAAGTGGGTATAGATGCCCTTGCCGATATTTGCATCGCCGCCGATTTTTGCCGCGCAAAGCCATTCCAGCAGCTCGACATGATCGGGGCCTTCGATGTCATACATGGCGAAGTGCGAGAGGTTGATGATGCCGCAGTCTTCGCTCAGCGCGAGATGTTCGGCATTGGAAACGCGCCAGAAATGGCGGTTGTCCCATTCGCTTGCACGCACAGGCACCCGGTCGCCGTATTTTTCCAGTAGGTGCTCGTTTGCGGCATAGCCATGGGCGCGTTCCCAGCCGCCGAGCTCCATGAAATAGCCGCCGAGCTCCTTCTCGCGCTCCCAGAAAGGCGAGCGGCGAACACTGCGGCCGGTCGCGTAGGGCTCGCGGGGATGGACGGCCGGATTGTAGATCTTCTGTGCCGCCTCGGTGCAGCGACCCTCGATGAACTTTTCTTCCAGCATGTGCGGATAGAAGCGGGAATAGTCGATCCTGTTGTGGTCGATCGGGGTGCGACCGTCGGTCATCCAGTCGGCGACGAGCTTGCCGAAGCCCGGGCCATCCTTCACCCAGATGGCGACGCAGTACCACAAGCCTCTGACCTTCTGGCTTTCGCCGACGGAAGGGCCGCCATCGGTCGTCACCTGCAGCAGGCCGTTGAAGGAATGGCCTTCATTGTAGCCAAGCTCGCCGAGGATCGGCGTCAGCTCCATGGCGCGTTCCAGCGGCTCGATGATCTGTTCCATTTCGAGATCGCGCTGCGAGGGCGAAAGACGGGCTTCGTGCTTTTCGAGCAGGTCGCGCGGATGGCAGAGGCGCGGGTTTTTCTCTTCGTAATAGCCCCATTCGATCTGGCCGCCTTCGGCGGTCTTGGGGTCGCCGGTGTCGCGCATATAGGCGGAGTTGCCCTGGTCGCGCATCAGCGGGAAGCCGATTTCCTTGCCCGTGCCGGCAAACTCGTTGTAGGGGCCGAAGAAGGTCAGCGGGTGATCGACAGGCATGACCGGCAGGTCTTCGCCAACCATCTCGGCGATCAGCCGGCCCCAGAGACCGGCGCAGACGATCACGTATTCCGCCTCGATCGTGCCGCGATGGGTGACGACGCCGCTGATACGGCCGTCCTTGACGATCAGCGACTGGGCAGGCGTATTGGCGAAGGAGAGGAGCTTGCCGCTCTTTTCGCCCTGATCGATCAGCTTGCCGGCAACTGTCTGCGAGCGCGGAATGACCAGGCCGGCATCCGGATCCCACATGCCGCCCTGCACCATGCTTTCCTCGATCAGCGGGAATTTCTCCTTGATCTCGGAGGGCTCGACCAGGCTTACGCGCGTGCCGAAGGCCTTGCCCGAGGTCACCTTGCGCTTGATTTCCGCCATGCGGTCGTCGTCGCCGACGCGGGCGACTTCGAGGCCGCCGACACGGGCATAGTGGCCGAGCTTATCGTAGAAATCGATGGAATAGAGGGTCGTCCAGCAGGAGAGGAAATCGTGGCTGGTCGTGTAGCAGAAGTCGGAGGCGTGTGCCGTCGAGCCGATATCTGTCGGGATGCCGGATTTATCGATGCCGACAATATCGTCCCAGCCGCGCTCGATCAGATGGTGGGCGATCGAGGCGCCGACGATACCGCCGAGCCCGATGATGACGACCTTCGCCTTTTGAGGAAATACTGCCATTGCGTGCGACCCTGATTGATACTGAAAACGGATTTTATGATGTGCGCGGCGGCGACCAGAGCCTGTCTACGACATATTCAAGATGCTTGCACGACGACCGCGACGCCGTTCAGCTTGGGAAGCGGGGGATTTCGTTGTCATGATCATGGCCAATGATGTCGCAAAGGCGACGGCATGCCCCCACTGCATTATTGCGGGATGGATTGCATCATGATCTCACGGCGCAAAATCGGGCCTTCGTCGCCGAAATAGGTCGTCAGCAGCTTTGGGAAATCATCCGATTGGTAGACGTCCGTCAGGGTCTGATCCACGAGCAGGCGAAAGGCTGAGTCATCCTGCTTGAGCGCAATTCCGTAGGGCTCGTGCGTGAACAGGCGATTGCCGATCGCGAGCGCCGAAGGATTGCGGGCACGCGATGCAAGATCGAAGAGCAGTGCGCGATCTGCGAAATAGGCATCAATCTTGTGGCCTTCGAGAGCGGCGAGGCCATCCTGATGCGTGGCAAAATCGGCAATCCGCGTTTTCGGCACATCGGAGCCCAGCGCTTCGCGCAGCGTCGCGCCCGTCGTCGTGTCGGAACGGACGCCGATCGTGCTTGTCGCCGGCGCTTGCTTGCTGGAGGCGAGCGTCGGACGCTTGTCGAGGAAGAGCATCATCAGATAGTCGGGCGAATCCTTGCGCAACAGGGCGCTCGCACCCGTCAGGAAGATCGGCTGCGAGAAATCGACGCTCTGGCGTCTGGCAAGATTGATAGTCAAGGCGCCGCAGAGAAGGTCGACCCGGCCGTCCTTCACCGCGTTGAAGCCATCGGCCAGGGTGGTTTCGACGTAATCGCGCTTCAGGTTAGTTACCTTGCGCCCGACCGCGTCGGCGATTTTGCCGCAGAGGTCAACGGCGTATCCCGTGGGACTGCCATCCTTCTTCTTGGAGGAGAACGGGGCTTCGTCGTTGATGTAGCCGATGCGGATCGTGCCTTTTTGCGCGACAAGATCGAGTGTCTGCGCGGCTGCCGCCGCATAGGCAGAAATACCGAGGGCAACGCCTGCGAGAATCCATCGTCTCATGCAATTCGCCGGCATGGTCCTGATCTCCGAAAGAATGGTGGCGATCGCAAAGGCTTACCGCAGATTATGATCTGACGGAGGTTTGTCAACGGCGGATTGTCTCCGGCACTTTTCCGGTCGAACAAGGGTGGTGGACGCACCCTTGTTTGCAAAGCCCGGCCTCTATCGAGACAGGTCGTGGCGGTCGATCCAGCCGGAAATGGCAGCGGCGATCGCCTCCGGCTGGTCTTCGGGTGCGATATGTCTGGCCGGACCGCAATTCTCGACCTCCAGATTGGCCACGTTGGCACGACACCAGGCTGTCATCGCCTCGCCGATCAGCAGGGTTTCCGCCGGGCCGTCGAAGGTCAGCAACAGCTTGGGGACATCTGTGCTTTCCGCCAGCCAGACATCATAGGCTTCGATCCGTGCGACGACATCGGCCGGCTCGCCTTCGATCGGCATCGCGCGCGGCCAGGCAAGCAAAGGCCGTCGGCTTTCGCGCGTCGGGTGGGGTGCGCGGTAGACGGCGTGATCTTCAGGGCTGAGGCCGTTGAGAACCGTGGCCTTCAGCGCCTGCTCGATGAAGAAATTCTCGTCCAGAACCTTCGTTTCACCTGTGCCCGGCGAGCGCAGCGCTTCATAGCGAGGGCGTGCGTTCGGGAGATCGTCCCAGGTCATCGGCCTCATGATCGTTTCCATGAAGGCGATGCCGCGCACGCGCTCGGGATGGCGGGCAGCCCAGTCGAAGGCGAGGGCGCCACCCCAGTCATGGCCGACCAGCACGACGCCGTCGAGCGCCAGCGCGTCGAACCAGGCGTCGAGATGGCAGGCATGATCGTCAAAACTGTAAGCAATATCGGGCTTGCCGGAGCGGCCCATGCCGATGAGATCGGGCGCAAGGCGGCGGGCCGGCGCAGCTATGGCAGGCACGATATGCCGCCAGAGATAGGACGAGGTGGGATTGCCATGCAGAAATACCAAAGGCGTTCCCGTTCCTGCATCCTCGTAGAAGATCGTCGAGTCCAGCACGTTGAGCACGGGCATGCGGGGTATCCTCTCTCGAAAGGAAATGGTAAGGTACCTGTCCATCTATCATAATAGTCAGGGGCCTGTCTATATTCATGGAAAATTGCGTTCCCACCCGTCTGTCCTTGGGTCTGCTGCTGCGGCTCGTGCACCAGCATTGGACACAGGATGTCGAAGCCGCACTTGAAGAAGCCGGCTTCGGCGATATCCGCCCGCCACATGCCAATGTCTTCACTTTCGCCCGCCCGGAGGGAATTCAGGTGAGCGAACTCACAAAGCTCGCCCATGTCCGCAAGCAGACGATGACGCAGGCGGTGGAAGAGCTCGAGCGCCTGGGTTACGTCGAACGCCGGCCGGATCCCAACGACCGGCGTGCGCGGCTGGTTTTCCTCACGGAGCGCGGCGAAGGCGTGCGGCCGGTCGCGATGGCCACCGGCCGCCTGGTGGACCAGCGTTGGTCCGATATGGCCGGGACGAAAGAGATCGAGGGGATCAAGCAAGCTTTGCAGGCCTTGCTTGAAAAGCTGCGCAGCGGCGATGGAAATGCCGCCGAGCCGATAGACGGGGCCGGCACCTAAGCTGCCACTGCCATCATTGGTGGTCGGCTCGATATCACGAAGAGTTTCGTTACCCCGGCGCGATTTCTGGCCTATCTATTTTGCATCATCGTCAACCCATGGGAACGCGATGCAGGAGAGGAATTTGATGCGACAGGTAAGCGCTACGATGCGGAAAGCGTGCTTTGTTTTCGGCGCCGGTCTGGCAGTCCTTTGTGCGGTCGTAAGTCCCGTGATTACCTCGCCGGCGGCGGCGGAGACGATCATCGACGATTGGCACAACGTAAAGCCGCCGGCACCGCCGCAATTGAAGCCGGTCACGGTCGACCTCAAGACGACCGCATTGCTGATCCTCGATTTCAACGGCGCACAGGACCCGACCAAGGGGCCCTGCAACAAGAACACCAAGCCGCGGTGCCTTGCTTCCGTGCCGAAGGTCAAAACCCTGCTCGACCAGGCGCGCGCCAAGGAAATGCTTGTCGTCTTCAGCCTGGCCGGCGCCGGCGAGCCGCAGGATATCGCCACGGCTCTGGCACCGCTGGCAAGCGAGCCGATCGTCAAGTCCGGTGCCGACAAGTTCATCGGCACCAATCTGCGCAGTATCCTGGCCGACAAGGGCATCAAGACGGTCATCGTCACCGGCACGGCCTCGGAAGGCGCGGTGCTCGATACCGCGACGGATGCCGCTTTGAACGGCATGAACATCATCCTGCCAGTCGATGGCATGTCCTCCACCGAGCTCTATGGCGAGCAGTATGTGGCTTGGCATATGGTCAACGCACCGGGTGTCGCGCAGAAGACGACGCTGACCAGCATCGATATGATCAAGTTCTGATCCGGTAACGACTCGATGGAAACATCCCGCGTTCCAATGCGATAGCGGGATGTCGGTTCGGCTTACCTAGGCCAGACTTCGTCGAACAGGTTCAGAAGGCGCTTCCAGTGCCTTTCGGCGCCGGTCTCGTCGTAAACGCCATGGTGGTCGGGCACGGTCCATCCATGCGCCATGCCGATATAGTTTTCGATGATGTGGTCGACGCCACCAGTGCGGAGCGCCTCGGCAAGGCGGGCGGATTGTTCCGGCGGAAAGCTGTTGTCGACGCCGGCAACGCCGACATAGACGCGCGCCTTGATATCGGCCGCAAGGCGGTGCGGGCTGTCTTCCGCGTCGCTGGCGAGATTGCCGCCGTGAAAGCTGGCCGCCGCTGCGATGCGGTCGGGATAGGTCGCAGCAGCGGTCAGCGCGCGGCCTCCACCCATGCAGTATCCGACCGTGCCGACCGGGCCTTTGGCCCCGGCGGCTGATAGGGCATCGAGAAAGGCGGCGCTGTCGCGCTTGGTCATTTCCTGTGTCGTTCCGCGCAGCATCGTCATGATCGTTTCACGAGATGCCGGGTTGCCGAAGGCACTGCCGTCGAAGGGGCCATAAGCGCCGAAGCGGTAGAAGAGATCGGGAAGCAGCACGATGTGGCCGGCATCGGCGAGGCGCTGCGCCATGCTGTCAAGGGAGGAGCGCGGACCCATGGCATCCATGTAGAAGATCACGCCATGTTCGGCCGGAGCGCCATTGTCGGGGCGGAAGAGGGCGGCTTTGACGACCCCGTCGGCCATCTTGATGTCGACGTCTTGTTTCATCCTCGTATCCCTTGCGATCCCTGTTGTCTGTTTATCTTCCCTGCGCGGCGGGCACTTTGGCAAATGGCCGACAGGCGCTCAATAGCATTCCTTGCCGAAAGTGATACGACCGGCGGATCGCCGATCAACATCTCTTGAGTTTCCGTATCCGTCCGCCATGACATAGTATCGCCGGCAACCGCGGCTATGTGCCGGACCTTTGGAGGATAAGTTTTGATGTCTTTTCGCCAGATGGTTCCCGGCTTGATACTGGCCTTCTCGTTGATATCGACGCCTGCCTTTGCCGCGCCGCCGGAGCAGGCTCGTGGTGAGCCGGGTGGTGGTGGCGTCCTATCGCTCCTGCCGCCCGACGCGGTGAGCGACCACGTGTTGGATGCCGACGGCAAGAGCATGGCCTATACGGCGACGGCTGGAACGCTCGATCTCTTCGGTCAGGACGGTCAGCGCAGTGCGGCGATCTTCTATACCGCCTATGTCGCGAAAAACCGGAATGCAGGTCGGCCCATCACCTTCGTATTCAACGGCGGGCCAGGGGCAGCATCCGCCTTTCTCAATCTCGGGCTTGTCGGACCGCGTATCCTCGATTTCGGGCCTGATGGCCGTGATGGCGCCAATGCCAAGCTGGTCGACAATCCGCAGAGCTGGCTCAATTTCACCGATCTTGTGCTGATCGATCCGATCGGCACGGGTTGGAGCCGGGCGGTGAAGCCGGATGACCAGAATGAATTCTACACGGTCGAAAGCGATGCCGAAAGCCTCGCCAAGGCGATCGCCCTTTACGTCGCCCATAACGGTCGCGCCGCGTCGCCGAAGTATATTCTTGGCGAAAGCTATGGCGGGTTTCGCTCGGTCAAGGTCGCCAACAGCCTACGCGAGGATCAAGGTATCCTGATCTCCGGCATCGTCATGCTTTCGCCCTTGCTCGAGGGCCGGCTGGTCTTTGGCGGCGGCGACGATGCGCTTAGTGCTGCCTTGGAGCTGCCCTCGCTGGCAGCCGCCCAGCTCGAGCGGCAGAATGCTTTCAGCGACAAGGCGGTTCAAGATGCCCAGGCTTTCGCTCTGAACGAATATCTGCCTGTTCTTGCCGGGCCGCCGCCCTCCGGCGATGCCGGCCGGGCCTTTTATGGTCGGGTCGCAAAACTGACCGGCATCCCCGAGGATGTCGTTGCCAAGAACCAGGGTTTTCTCGGTAGCGTCTATCGGAAACATTCCGACGGCGATGGCGCGGAGGTGGCGAGTGCCTACGATGCTTCCTTCCTGGCGCCCGACCCCTATCCTCAGTCCGACGCCGAGCATGGCGGCGACCCGATCCTTGACGGTTTCGTCCGCGCCTATGGCGGTGCGTTTTCGAGCTATGCGCGTGATGAGTTGGGCTTCCACACCGATATGACCTACACGCTGCTGTCGACCTCGGTGAACAGGCAGTGGAAATGGGGTGGGCGAAACGACGGCGGCTCGCGCCTCAGCGCCGGCGTCACCGACGATCTCAAGGAACTGCTGTCGCTGTCATCGTCCTTCCGCCTCATGGTGGGGCAGGGCTACAGCGACCTCGTCATTCCCTTCGGCGTCAGTAAATATGTGCTCGACCACATGCCATCGGCCTTTGCCGATCGCGTGGCGCTGAAACTCTACCGCGGCGGTCATATGTTCTACACCCGGCCGACATCACGCGAGCAGTTCACGACGGATGCCAAGGCGTTCTTTGCCCCGCAGCCTCCGGCCGCGCCGGCCGTGAAATCGAACTAAGCAATTCCAGGAAAAGTGTGCAGCGGTTTTCCGTCCGAAATTGAGCAACAACAATAGCATAGAGCGGTGAGGCGGTTCCGTGAACGCTTCATCGCTCTAGTCGTGCTGCTGCAACTGAAAGAGATGCTTGATGCGCGAGCTCAGCGAACTGACGGGAGCGCCGTTGACCAGGATATCGGTGTTGGCGAACAGATGGCGTTCGGCCTCGATGCGCTTCGCCATGATGGCGCCCAGCTCTTCGGCGAGGGCGGGTCTGTCATGCAAGAGCGGCGACAGGCAGTCCTCGCCGATTTCATAGGTGACGACAAAGGTCAGGGCGCGGACCGTCCCGACTTCGCCTGTTCCCATCAACAGGCCGTTTTCGCCGAAATAATCGCCAGGCGCGAGCCGCGTCAGCTCGATCTGCCGATGCCCCTCGCGGCGGGTGATGCTGACGACGCCCGATCGCACGATCGTCAGCGCGCGAAGCTGTGCGTCCTGTTCGGCGATGACCGCATCCTTGCGATAAGTGCGGCGCTGCATGTGCGATGCCAGATGCTCTTTTTCGTCCTCGGTCAACGATGAGAACAGCGGGATGTTGCTGACCAGCCGCCATGGCGTTCCGGGAGCGTGCTGCTGCTCGCCCGATGCTTCTGCCTTGTGTTCCGCCGGAATGACGATCGTATCGGAAGGGCCGGCGAGTTTCAGGCCCGCCGCCTTCGAATGGCGGTAAAGGAGGTCGTAGATCTCGTTCTTTGCGGCCATCGTCTGCGATATATCGCGCACGCGGAACGTCAGCTGTAGTTCGATTGCCTGTCCGTCGACGGAATTGATGGCGACGCTGGGTTCGGGGGTCTTCTGGATCGAGTTGCAACTGATCAGCACGCTTTGCATCACATCGACGACGACGCTTGGCAGGGTGGTCGGCTGAACGCGTACGGTGACGGTGGCGCCGTGGCTCTCGTCGGGCGAGGAGAGATTGGTCAGCCGCGTCTTGGCAAGGACGCTGTTCGGGATGACGACCAGATCGTTGGTGCCGTTCAGCAGCTGCGTGGCCCGCCAGTTGGTTTCCACGACACGGCCTTGAATATCGTTTTCGAGGACGATCCAGTCGCCGACGGAATAGGGCCGCCCGAGATTGAGCGCGATGCCGGAGAAGACATCGCTCAACGTGCTCTGCAATGCCAGGCCGAGAATGATGGCGAACACGCCGGAGGTGGCGATCAGCGTGCCCACCGGAACGCTGAAGACGTCGGCGACAATGGAAAGAATGGCGCCGAGATAGATAACGCCGACGATCAGATCCTGCAGCAGCCGGCCCTCGCGCGGCTTGCGCTCGAAGATAAGGAACAGGCGCACGCAGGCGATCAGCACCCAGGCACCGTTGATCCACCAGATGATCTTGGCGAAGCCGGTGAAGGTGCGCAACGACACCGACACCTGCGGCGGGCTCGGCTCGTAGGGTATGATGCCGTGATAGAGCAGAAGCACGGTCAGGCAGACGAAAAAGATAGCCTGGCCTATCAGCCGCCCGGCGCGCTGATGGCGCAGCATGACACGGCTGACGAATGTGCCGATGACCACCAGGATGCAGAACTGGACGATCGGATCATCGAGAAGTGCAAGAGACATGGGGGTTTGGCCGCACTCAATCTATCGGATGGGCGCTAAATTGGCATGAAAGAGTTTACAATGCCATATAGCGACGAACTGCGACATCTTCGATGCAGCCAAGCCAAGTCTTCGGTGCAAGTGTCCCGACGGACTTGATCCCGCGACCGAAGCCTTGATAATTGGATGACGATTATCATCTTACATCTGTCATCCCGTCCTGCTATCAGCCTTCGACGGCGCACCTCCCGGCGCTTCGACATCATCAAGGAATACCCATGACACAGTCTTTTGTGATTAGCGGCGATTTGCTGATCGGCGCAGAGTCGACCGGCGACAACAGAACCGCGCACGCCATCAACCCGGCGACCGGCGCAAATCTCGAGCCGGCTTTTGCGATTGCGAGCGAGGCCGACGTGGCAAGGGCCTGCGAATTGGCCGGCCAGGCTTTCGACGTCTACCGCGCGACCAGCCCGGAGGAACGGGCGGCATTTCTCGAAAAGATCGCTGACAATATCATCGATATCGGCGATGCGCTGATCGAGCGGGCAACGGAAGAGACCGGCCTGCCGGTGGCACGTCTGCAGGGTGAGCGCGCCCGCACAGTCGGCCAGCTTCGGCTGTTTGCGCAGGTGGTTCGTTCCGGCGAATGGCTCGATCTCCGCGTCGACCCGGCATTGCCGGAGCGCAAGCCGTTGCCGCGGCCCGATCTGCGCCTGCGTCAGATCCCGCTCGGCCCCGTCGCCGTCTTCGGCGCCAGCAATTTCCCGCTCGCCTTCTCGGTCGCCGGGGGTGATACCGCGTCCGCGCTTGCCGCCGGGTGCCCGGTCGTCGTCAAGGGGCATCTCGCCCATCCGGGCACGGGCGAGCTTGTGGGACGCGCCATCCGCGCTGCCGTTGCGGCCTGCGGCCTGCCTGAAGGGACTTTTTCGCTGCTGACCGGCGCCAACGAAACAGGCGCGGCGCTGGTGCGCGATCCGCGTATCAAGGCTGTCGGCTTCACCGGCTCGCGCGGCGGCGGCCTGGCGCTCGGCGCCATCGCCGCGGCCCGGCCGGAGCCGATTCCTGTTTATGCCGAGATGAGCAGCGTCAATCCCGTCTTCCTCTTTCCGGCGGCGCTTGCGGCGCGCGCCGAAGCGATCGGCACGGGCTTCATCGAATCCCTGACCCTCGGCGCCGGCCAATTCTGCACCAATCCCGGCTTGCTCTTCGCCATCGATGGCCCCGATCTCGATCGCTTTATCGAGGCTGCCAGCGCGGTACTGACCGGTCGCGCGCCGGCGCCGATGCTGACGCCGGGCATTCACGCCGCCTTCGACAAGGGCGTGGCTGCGCTCGCGGAGCATGAGGCGGTCAAGACCGTCGCTCATGGCGCACCGGCCGAGGGAGTCAACCGCAGCCCCGGCATCTTCTTCGAGACCGATGTCGAGCCTTTCCTTGCCGACGAGCGGCTCGGGCATGAGGTCTTCGGCGCGGCGGGCCTGCTGGTGCGCTGCAAGGACATCGACCAGATGATTGCGGTTGCCGAAAAGCTTGAGGGCCAGCTGACCGCCACGTTGCAGATCGAGGCTGGCGACCATGCCGTCGCCGCAAAGCTGCTGCCGGTGCTGGAGCGCAAGGCCGGACGCATTCTCGCCAACGGCTGGCCGACCGGCGTGGAAGTCTCCCATGCCATGGTACATGGCGGACCGTTCCCGGCAACATCGGACAGCCGCACGACGTCGGTCGGCACGCTCGCCATCCGTCGCTTCCTGCGTCCGGTATCCTATCAGGATCTGCCGGAAGGGATGTTGCCGGCCGAACTGAGGGATGAAGGCATCAAGACGCTGCCGCATCTGCTGGATGGCGTGCGCAAGGCACATTGAAGGCTGGAGAGCCCTCATCCGGCCTGTCGGCCACCTTCTCCCCGCTAGCGGGGAGAAGGGGATAGTCGCTCACCCAGCCTTCCATTCACTGGACGAGGGTACAGAGGTCGTTGCCTCTCCCTGTCAAAACGGAGAGAGGGCTGGGGTGAGGGGCAATCCCACGACCTGACGCCGATTGGAAATCTCAAACCACCGCGTAGACAATCCCGGTGAACGAACCCGCGTGGTGAAGCAGCTCGCGTTCGCCCGAGCCGTCGAGGCTCGCCGAATAGAGATTGCCGCCGATATCGGTGAAGAACATGCGATTGTTCGGCAGGTCGAGCGACAGGCCGATGCCTTCGTCGAGGCCCTCCAGGACGACTTCGGATGTTGCCGCGATGTCGTCCATGCTGGCGCGGTTGACGGTATTCCCACGTGGGAGATTGCCGCGGTCGGTCCAGTAGATGGTGCGGGTGGCGAGATCGAGTTCGAGGTCGATCGGTTCCGGCAGCTTGTCGAGCAGGGTCTCAATATCGCTGCGTCTCGTTGCCGTCTCGTCTTCGGGAATGTCGATGCTGGCGCGGAGGATGCGGCCGAGGCCGGCGTCCGGTGGCCCCTTCTGCGTCCAGTAGATCTGCCCGAGCGGCAGGTCGAGGGCGATGCCCACGCACCAGCGTTCGATATCGGCACTGTCCTGCGGACTGTCGCCGTTCTGCACCAGGGTTTCGATGTCGGAGCCGTCGATGTTGGCGCGCATGACACGCATGCCCTCGCGGTCGCACCAGTAGAGCGTGCCGTTGTCTTGGTCGATCTGGATCTGCTTCGGCGTGACCAGCGTGCTGCCCGGCGGGATCAGCGTGACATGGTTGCTGCCGTCGAGATTAATGCGCTCGATCGAGCCGTCATGGGCGTTGTAGTCGGTGCCCATTTCCGTCCAGTAGAGCCAGCCGTTCTCGCTGTCGACGAGAATGCCGTCCGGGCTGCGGCCCGGGCGCTGGATGATCAGCTTGAGGTCGCTTCCGTCGATAGCGGAGGATAGAATTCGGCCGTCGTTGATATCGAGGAAAAACAGCCGTTCGGTCTTTTCTCTGGGGGTGGCAGGCGTCCGTGCTTCTGCTTCAGACATGAGAGCATCCTTTCAAAGGGTCGGATCTGCGGATCACAGCGGCAATCATGGCATCGGTTGATGACAGCATCATTCGCGCCGTGATCCGTTGAAGATCTGTTGCGCCGCAGCAAAGATCAAGAGCGCAGATGTCACGGCTGTATCGGACGAGCGTCAAATAACTGTAATCGATTTGATATAAATCCCCGCCATTCCCTATGGGCGATGTCAGCCTCGATGCTGAAATCCGAAGCCGAAGGTGCTTGATATCTTGTCGACACTCCAGCAGGTCGCTTTTCGTGCCGGTTGTTCGGTTGCGACCGCCAGCCGGGTGCTGAACCGCAACGGTCCCGTCAGTGATGAGATGGTGCGTCGGGTGCGTCGGGCGGCGGCGGAGCTCGGCTATCGCGCCGGCGGCCGCGCCGGCAATCGACGGCCGGCGATCGGCGTGCTCATTCCCAGCATCACCAATCCGGTGTTCGCGGCGTCGTTGTCCAGCATTCAGAACCGGGCTCTTCATGCGGGTCACAGCGTGCTGATCGCGCAATCGAATTACGATCCGGCACAGGAGGCGGATGCCGTCGCGTCATTGCTCCAGCAGCAGCCGACCGGCCTCATCCTCACGGTCTGTGATCCCGAACGCAGCCCGGCTCTGTCTTCCGCCCTGCCGCCGACCGTGCTGCTTGGCAATCTGCCGACCGCCCGCTTCACCGCCGCCGTCGCGACCGACAATTTTGGCGCCGGCCGGGATCTGACGGATCATCTCCTGCAGAAGGGGCATCGGCGCATCCTGTTCATCTCAGGCCATTTTTCCGCATCGGATCGGGCAAAGTTGCGCTATCTCGGCTATCTCAAGGCGATGGAGTCCGCAGGTCTACAGCCTCTCGACGCCCTGGAGATTTCCTTCATCAGCAGCCTGGGGCAGCTCGATCTCTCGGACGTTGTTTCGCAGTTTTGCCCGACGGCGATCATCGCCTCCAACGATCTTCTGGCGCTCGGGGTTATGGGCGCGCTGCGGCGTCAGGGGCTGTCGATCCCACGTGATATCTCCGTCGCCGGTTTCGATGGCATTTCCCTCGGCCTGCTGACGGAGGTTTCGCTGACGACAGTGGAGATACCGGATGGGACCATGGGGGCGGCGGCGGCTTCGCTGCTGCTCGACATGGCGGAGAATGCCGCACCGGCGCGACATCTGACCGTTCCCTACCGGTTGCGGCCGGGCGGAACCGTGCGCAATCTCGCCATTCAATCCTGACGGATCTCTGCACATGAAAACGCCGCCTCCCAAAGAGAGGCGGCGCGGATTTCAAACCCGATCCGGCAATCAGCTGCGCGGCAGCATGCCTTCGACGTCGGAAGCTGCATCTTCAAGCGCTTCCTTCGGCGCGGCCGAGCCATCGACGATGCGCGACAGGTTGTCGACGATGGTCTGCGTGACCTTGACACCATTGGCGCCGGGGAAGGCATACCAGGGGATCATGACCGACATCTGGCTGAGGCCGGCCTGGAACAGCGGGTTCTTCTTGTAGAAGTCGCCGAGATAGTTGGCCGACTTGGCGGCAAGTTCGTTGTTCGGAACGTAGCCGGTGCCGGGAACGACGACGGACGCGCCATAGGGGCCGGCGGCGAACTTGGCGAACTTCCAGGCGGCCTCTTCCTTGACCGGATCATGCGTCAGGATGACGACGGCGTTACCGCCTGTGGGGAGGCGGCCGTTGACCGGATCGATCAGCGGGATCTTGGCGGTGCGCAGGTCGAACTTGGTGCCGACGTTCTTGATCGTGTTGACCAGTGCGCCGGTGGTCTGGAATTCGAAGCCGACCTTGCCGGCGGCGAAAGCCTGTTCGCCGGCGGCCTTGGTGAAGACCGGCATGCCGCCTTCCTTGACGAAGCGCTGGATCAGTTCGACGGCCTTCTGTCCCTCAGGACCGTTGAAGGCGACCTTGCTTTCGTCGTCGCTCAGCATCTTGCCGCCGGCGCCGAAGAGCAGGGCGGAGAACATCCAGTCGTCGCCCTGCCAGCGGAAGTCCATGCCGTCGACGCCGTTGCCGAGCGCCTTGATCTTGCCGGCGAGCGTGATGACTTCGTCCCAGGTCTTCGGAGGGTTGTTCGGGTCGCCGCCGGCGGCCTTCACCAGGTCGGCATTGTAGTACATGATCGGGTTCGACGTCGCGAAGGCGAGGCCGACCTGCTTGCCCTTGACCTGGGCGAGCTTCAGGATCGTGTCGGAGAAGCCCTGCTCGGCCATGTTGCCGTCTTTCTTGACGAGCGGCCCGAGATCGACCGGGACATTGCGCTCGTCCATCATGCGCAGGCGGTTGAGGCCGATGAAGGTGACATCGGGCATCTCGCTCGTGCCGGCCTGGCGAAGAATGGTCTGGATGCCTTCCTCATAGGTGGCCGAGGGAGCGGCGAACTGGATCTTGATATCGGGATTTTCTTCCATGAACTTCTTCGAGATCGTGTCCATCACGTTCTTGAAGAAGCCGGGCATGGGGTAGTGAACCGTCAAGGTTGTCTCGGCATAGGCCGGGACCGACACGACCATCGAAATGGCCGCGGCGGCGAGAATCTGGGTGATATGCTTCATCGCACGTTCTCCTGTTTCGAACCGGTCAGCCTTTGAGACCGGTCATGGTGATGCCCTCGACGAAACGCTTCTGTGCAAGCAGGAATGCGACGACGAGGGGAAGGGTGATGATCAGGGTTGCTGCCATGAGTGCGCCGTAGTCGTCGCCGGCTTCGGCGGCGCGGAAATACATGAGGCCCAGCGGCGGCGTGGCGTAGTCCTGCTTGCTGATGACGATCAGCGGCCAGTAGAGGTCGTTCCAGTGCGCGACGACCGAGAAGATCGCGAAGGCTGTTACCGCCGGCCAGGCATTCGGCACGATGACGCGGGCGACGATGCCGAGTTCCGACATGCCATCGAGGCGGGCGGCGTGGATGAGATCATCAGGCATGGCGCGGAAGAACTGCAGGAACATGAAGATCGCGAAGACCGAGATCGAGAAGGGCGCGACCAAAGCGGTATAGCTGTTCAGCAGCGACAGGCTGTTGAAGCCGACATAGAGCGGCAGCGCGGTCGCGTGGATCGGGATCAGCAGGCCGAGCATGACCAGCACCATCATCATGCGTGCCGCCGGGAATTTCAGTTTCGCCATCGCATAGGCGCAGGGAATGGCGATCAGCACCTGGAAGAAGAAGATCAGGCCGCAGACGAGGACGCCGTTGAACAGCAGCCTGCCCATATCAACCTTGCTCAGCGCCTTGGCGACATTCTCGATATAGAAGAAATGCGTCGGGATCAGCCGCAGCGCCGAGGTGAAGATGTCGTCCTGCGCCTTGCCGGCGGTCGAGATCATGAAAATGTAGGGCGCAAGAAAGACGAGCGAGCCGAGGATCAGCAAGGAGAGGCGCAGGATGCGGCCGGGAGTGAAGCCTGTCGAGTTCATGTGTAATGCACCTGCCGGTCTTGGACGCGATATTGCAGGAAGGTCAGTACGACGAGAATGGCGAGAAAGACCGTCGTCATCGCCGAGGCATAGCCGACCCTGAGGTAGACGAAGCCTTCCTGGTAGATGGTGAAGAGCAGCACCTCCGAGGCATGGTTCGGGCCGCCCTCGGTCAGCGCCTTGACGGTGTCGAAAACCTTGACCGCGTTGATGATGCTGATGGTCGTGACGAAAAGCGTGGTCGGTCCGAGCATCGGCCAGGTGACGAGCCAGAAGCGGTCCCACGCCGATTTCGCGCCATCCACTTCGGCTGCGGCATAAAGTTCACGCGGGATGGCTGTGAGACCGGCGAGAAACAGCACCATGTTGAAGCCGACCGACTGCCAGACGCCGATGATCGACAGGCTGTAGAGGGCGGTTGCCGAAGAGCCGAGCCAGTTCGGGCCGCGCACCCCGATCTCGGCGAGAAGAGCGTTGATCGGGCCGATTGTGGGATGGAAGAGGTACTGCCAGACGGTCGCCATCGCGACGATCAGCGAAGCCACGGGCAGGAAGTAGGCTGTGCGGAAAAAGCTGCGGCCGATGCCTTCGCTTTCGATCAGCAGCGCGACGCCGAGGCCGAGCACGATCGAGATGGGAGCGACGATGGCCGTATAGACCGTCGTGTTCCAGAGCGACTTCATAAAGGCGCGATCCTTCAGCAGATGCGCGTAGTTCTCGAAGGCGACGAAGCGCAGGCTCTTGTCGCCGAGCTGGAAATCCGTGAAGCCGAGGACGACGACGGCAACGATCGGCACCAGGATGAACAGCACGATCAGGATGATGGCTGGCAGCGCGAAGAGGAGGGCGGTGCGGGCTTCGCTGCGTTCGCGCGCCGCCGCCGTCCGAATCGGCAGGGAAGTGGCGGCAATGCTAGCCATGCGCCTTCTCCCTGGCGGTGTCGACGGTCGCGGGAACGGTGCGCAGGCGGCGTCCGTCCTCGGCGAAGACCATGGCCTGTTCCGGGGCAAGCGTCAGCGCCACGGGCATGCCGGCGGAGAGCCCCGCGGCCTCTGCGGGTGTACGCTTGACGATCATCGTTTCGCCGATGGCATCGAGCTTGGCATAGAGAATGACCTCGGAGCCGAGGAATTCCATGCGCTCGATATGGGCGGCAAGCGCATCCTGCCGTCCCTGCGTGAGGCTCACGAATTCCGGCCGGATGCCGAGCGTTACATTCTTGCCGGCAAAGCTGCCGTCTTCGAGTGCGAGCCGGAGGCCGCCGAAGGCGACGAAGCCGTTTTCGGCGAGCGCCGGCAGCAGGTTGATGCGCGGCTGGCCGACGAAACGGGCGACTTCGACATGGCTCGGATCGTCATAGATCACCTGCGGCGAGGCCAGCTGCAGCAACTGCCCGCCGATCATCACGGCGACGCGGTCGGCCATGGAAAGTGCCTCGGCCTGGTCGTGCGTGACATAGACAGTCGGCACGCCGGCACGGCGATGCAGATCGACGATCTCGCCGCGGGCATGGACGCGCAGATTGGCATCGAGATTGGAAAGCGGCTCGTCCATCAGGAAGACGCTGGGGCGGCGCACCATGGCGCGGGCAAGCGCCACGCGCTGGCGCTGGCCGCCGGACATCTGACCGGGCTTGCGGTCGAGCAGATGGTCGATCTTCAGCGAAACGGCCATTTCGCGGACGTCGCGGATGATAGCGCGGCGGGTGCTACGCTGGCCGGGGATCAGCGAGCCGATAAAGGGCAGGCGCTGGACGCGGGTCAGGCGGCGCATGGCAAGCGGCACGGCGATGTTTTCAGATGCGGTCAGATGCGGGTAGAGCGCGTAGGACTGGAAGACCATGGCGATGTTGCGGTCGGCCGCTGCGACGCCGGAGACGTCGGTGCCGCCAAGAACGATCTTGCCGCTGTCGGCATGCTCAAGGCCTGCCAGGATGCGCAGCAGCGTGCTCTTGCCGCAGCCGGAAGGACCGACGAGGGCGATGAATTCGCCTGGTTCGACGTCGAGATCGACACCTTTAAGGATGGCGTTGCCGCCGAAGGATTTGGCGATGCCGCGAAGTGAAAGGGCGCTCATTCGGTCGCCTCCTTCTGAAGCTTCGGGGCGGCCTGCGGATAGACCTCCATGACGACATCATCGAGGAAGTAGGCGGTCATGCCCGATACTGCGACGATCTCGGTCGATACGCTCTCGCCGAGTTCATGGATTGCTGCGCCGATCAGTCGTTCGCCGGGCATTTCGCGTTCCATCTTGTCGAGGATGAAGGCGGCGGGTGGTGCCCAGACGAGGGCCGTATCGTTAAAGCGGCCTTCCCAGGTCCAGTGCAGGTGACCGCTGCCGAGCAGGGCGACGTCGTGGGCTGCTATCAGATCATACAGTCGGCGGCGCTGCGCCGGACGTACGCTCCAATAGCCGGTATCGCCTTCGTCGGGTGCGTCGACGAAGAGCGGCTTGTGGGCGAAGAGGGCGACGCGGCGACCATCACGGCTTTCGAGCTTCTCCTGCAGCCATTCGAACTGCTTGTTCTCCTCGGCATCCTCGAAGCCCATCAGCAGGCTGTTGAGCCCGATCAGCCGCCAATTGTCGACGTCCTTCGCCCAGTAATCCGGGCCGACGAGGCGGCGCCAGCGCTCCAGCCGTTCCGGGTTGACGGGCTGATACGATCTCGGCAGGTGGCCGACATCATGATTGCCGGGCACGATCAGCATCGGCACGGAGACCTGGCGCATCAGGTCCATGGAAAAGGTAAGGTCTTCGTCCTTGTCGGCGCCGTCGACGCTGAGATCGCCGGTGTGGACGATAAGATCGGCGCCGCTCGCCTCGATCCATTTTGCCAGCGGCTCCCAATTGCCGTTGAAATGCGGCTTGGTTGGGCTCAAATGGGTGTCGGTGATCTGGATGATCTTCAAGGCGCGTCTCCGGAGTCTTCAGAAGCAATGCGCCAGCGAGGGGATTCCCTTCAAAACAGGCGCGTCTCTGCGCACTCTTTAGAAGGCCCCCATGTCAGTTGAGTAACGGGTCTTTTCACATGTTTTTCAGTTTTGTCACATCACCGTCAAACAACGTCATCACTGGCCTTGTGGCGAATTGTGACCTGTACGTGATGGGTTCGGTGATATAGATCGCTGCCGAAGGGGATTGGACATGTCAGACGAGCAGAGCCGAATCACGACACTCGAGGAGACGGTTGCCTACCAGGCGAAGATCATCGAGGAACTGTCCGACCAGATTGCGGAGCAATGGAAGGTGGTCGAGCAGACCAGGCACAAGCTCGATCGGCTCGCGGAGCGGTTTCTGATGCTGGAGGAGCAGTCGCTCGACGCGCCAGCGATCACCAAGCCGCCGCACTACTGATCAGTTCGGCTGGATCATTCACGTTTCGGTGTTTCACGCGGGCGTGTGTAACAAAAGGCTCCGTCTTCCCGTATCTCCTTGTGACCGGAGCGTTTACAATCGCGGTCGAGAGGAGATCGTCATGAAGACTTTATCGACGGACATGATCCGCATTCGCTCAGCGCGTGTCGCCCGTTTCGCCGGCCTCACGGTCGCGGCGGTGCTCGTCGGCGGTATGGCGCTGCAATTTGTCGGCCGCGCTTCGGCAGAGGACGCGCGCGTCATTCCCGCGCCAAGCATGGACGAGAAGGCTGGTTCCGCCAGCACGGAGACGGTCGTGCTTGCCGGCGGCTGCTTCTGGGGCGTGCAGGGCGTGTTCCAGCATGTCAACGGCGTGATCAGCGCCACGTCAGGCTATGCCGGCGGCGGCAAGGATGGGGCGCATTACGAAATGGTGAGCACCGGCGATACCGGCCATGCCGAATCCGTGCGCGTCGTTTTCGATCCGCACAAGGTCAGCTACGGACATCTGCTGCAGATCTATTTCTCGGTCGCGCATGATCCGACGGAGCTGAATTATCAGGGACCGGACAGCGGCACGCAGTATCGTTCGGCGATCTTCCCGAGCAGTCAGGAACAGGCCGATATTGCGCGCGCCTATATCGATCAGCTCAATCACGCCAAGGTGTTCGACGCCGCGATCGTCACCCGCATCGAGCCATCTAGGCAATTCTATGCCGCCGAGAGCTATCATCAGGATTTCCTGACGACGCATCCCGACTATCCCTATATCGTCATCAACGACATGCCGAAGATCAAGAATCTGCAGCATCTCTTTCCCAAGGATTATCGCGCTGACCCGGTTCTGGTGACGGCAAGTGCCAGCGCGAACTGACCAGCACTTGATCGTGTGACCGGCGAGCGATGATCGCCGGTCACGGCCGCCTTGCAAGAAAAGCTCGTTACTCGCGGCTCGTCTGGTGTATTGCTGCCTGACACCAGACATATATCGAGAGTGCGTTTCGTCATGATCGTCCGCGACCGGCCGAATCTCTTCCAGCTTTTCTTCATTGTTCGCGGTTCGATCGTCCTGCGAATCCTGCCGCAGATCGTCGCCATCTTCCTGCTGTCGGCTTTGATCGTCTGGGGACATGAGGAGCGGCCGAATCTGGTCGTGTCCTTCAACGGATCGTCGCTTTCCCTGCTCGGCATCGCGCTTTCGATTTTCCTCGGCTTTCGCAACAATGCCGCCTACGACCGCTGGTGGGAGGGTCGGCGCGACTGGGGTCAGCTTGTCTATGTCGCCCGCGGCTTTGCCCGTCAGACATTGATCCTTGAAGCGGAAGGTGAGGCTGGTATCGAGGCGCGGAAGACCCTGCTGCGTCTGACCATGGCTTTTGCGCAGGCGCTGGTCTGCCTTTTGCGATCGGGTAGCGACGACAGCAAAGTGTTGCGCCTTCTGACATCGAGCGAGGCCGAGTTCTATCGCGCAGCGCAGAACCGGCCGAATCTCATCCTGCGCCTGATCTCAGCCGATCTTGCACGTCTGAAGGCGAAGGGCGCGATTTCGGATATCCAATATCAGATGCTGGATATCAGCGTCGGCCAGATGGGTGCGGCGCAGGCCGCCTGCGAGCGCCTTCGCAATACGCCGCTGCCGTTCGGCTATACGCTGCTTTTGCATCGCACCGCCTATCTCTTCTGCTTCCTGCTGCCCTTCGGCTTCGTCGATACGCTCGGCTGGGGTTCGCCCTTCGTAACGGCTCTCATCGCTTATACTTTCTTCGGGCTCGATGCGCTGGGTGATGAGCTGGAAGATCCTTTCGGCAATCGCCCCAATGCACTCGCCATCGGCGCCCTTGCCGATACGATCGAGATCAATCTGCGCGAGGCGCTTGGCGAAACCGATCTGCCGCCGCTGCCGCAGCCCCAGGATTTCGTGCTGATGTAGGCCGTCAGCAAAAAATTTCGCAAAGCGATGGAATAGAATCCGGAGCGCTTCCGTATATAGGTGTATGGATCGCAAAGGACGCACATTCGATGTTTTGGGGCAGCTCGGTTCGCTGAGACGTTATGCCCGCTCGCTCGTGCGCAATGCGGACGAGGCCGAAGATCTGGTGCATGACGCGCTGGTCAAGGCATACGAGCGCAAGGCGTCCTTCCGTCGTGGCGGCAACCTGCGGACCTGGTTGCTGTCGATCCTGCACAATGTGCATATCGACCGCCTGCGTCAGAAGAAATCGCTGAATCGTCGCCACGAAGAGGCGGCCGCCGAGCTTGAGGTGGCGCTACCGGCGTCGCAGGACCATACGGTCCGCCTGAGCCAGGTGCGCGAGGCCTTTTTCAGTCTGCCTGAGGAACAGCGCGAAGCGCTGCATCTCGTGGCGATCGAAGACCTTTCCTATCAGGAAGCGGCGTCCGCGCTTGGCATTCCTGTCGGCACGCTGATGTCCCGCATCTCAAGGGCCCGGGCGAGCCTGCGCAATTTCGAGGAGGCTACCTCCAAGGTTTCACATCTCAGGCTTATCGAGGGAGGCGGCAATGAAAACGGTTGATCCGATCATCGATACCGATCTCGACGCCTATGTCGATGGCGAGCTGCCGGTCGCGCGCCGTGTCGAGGTCGAATCCTATCTGTCGGAGCATCCCGAGATCGCCGCCAAGGTCATGGCGGATATGAGCATCCGTGGCGAGCTGCGCATGGCGCTGGCCGGTGAGAGCCATGTGCTCAGGGCAGAGACCCGCGAGGCCGCCCGGCGGCTGGAGCGCGGACTGGTCTATGGGCGCATGCTGGCATCTTTCCAGCGCGTGGCCGCCGTTGCCGTATTGGTGGCGACCGGCTGGGTGGCGCATACGTCCTTCGGCGCATTTACCGCGAGCGAGGTCAACGCATCCTCACGGCCGCCGGCTTTCATCGATGACGCGGTGCGCGCCTACAAGACGACTGCCGTGCGGGAACAAATCAAGCCGCAATCGGCGGCCGCGAACTACAATCCGGAAGAAATCCGCGCATCGACGGCGATCGTCCTGCCGGAGCTGCCGGGCGACTGGCGCGTCACCGATGCCCAGATCTATCCGTCCGAATTCGGTCCGAGCGTCGAAATGACCGTTGATGCCGGCAGGGACGGACATTTGTCACTTTTCGCCGTTCGCCCGGGGAATTTCGCCGTCAAGGAGGTCAGTCACATCAAGCGTGACGACGTCCAGACTGCCTATTGGCAGATCGGTGAAGTCGCCTATGCGCTGATCGGCGATGGCCAGGCGGCTCAGCTCGACGGCGATGCCGAAAAGCTCGCCCGCAGCCTGTACTAGTTTGAATTAAAGGAGAACGACCATGAACCCGACCAATCCGCGATACGGCTACGGAGCCGCCGCCGGCTCGCAGGCGCTCTTCGACGAGGGTTTGCGCCGGCATATGCTGCGCGTCTACAATTACATGGGTATCGGCCTCGTGCTGACGGGTATCGTCGCGATGGTCGTCGGTACGACGCCGGCCCTCTACGTGCCGATCTTTCAGACGCCGCTGAAGTGGGTCGTCATGCTGGCGCCGCTCGCTTTCGTGTTCTTCTTCTCTTTCCGCATCCAGACCATGTCGGCAAGCACGGCGCAGATGATGTTCTGGGCATTCTGTGCGGTCATGGGCCTGTCGCTGGCCTCGGTCTTCCTGGTCTTCACCGGCACGAGCATCGCGCGCACCTTCTTCATCGCCGCAACCATGTTCGGTGCGACCAGCCTCTACGGCTATACGACCAAGCGTGATCTTGCCAACATCGGCTCGTTCCTGATGATGGGTCTGTTCGGCGTGATCATCGCCAGCGTCGTCAATATCTTCCTGGGTTCGAGCGCGCTGCAGTTCGCCATCTCGGTGATCGGTATCGTCGTCTTCGTCGGCCTGACCGCCTGGGACACGCAGAACATCAAGGAACAGTATGCCGAGAACCATGATCAGGAATCGCAGCAGAAGCTCGCCGTCTTCGGTGCCCTGTCGCTCTACCTGAACTTCGTCAACATCTTTCAGCTGCTGCTGAATCTCACCGGTGAACGGGAATAGGTTTGAAATTGCCCGCTTGGGCATGGTCGGATCCGAAAGGCACTCCACCCTTTTGGTGATCATGCTCCGGTAATGCGTCTCCCTGGGGGCTTGTTGAGACGCATGACGCGCCTGCAGTATCTGCGCCGATACTGCAGGCGCAACTTTTTTGAGAGTGGCAAACCGAGTTCGCAGCCATTTTCGCCGCAGCGCGGCAAAGGGGAAAGGTGCCGGGCTAAGAGAGCACCGTCTAAAGAAAGGGCCTGATGGCGCAAATCTGCTGCCATCAGGCCCTTAGTTATTGCGGATATGAGGTCCTTCGTCCGTCAGGAAAGGACTGTGATCCTACCACTCGGCGACGCTGCCGTCCTCGTGACGCCAGACCGGGTTGCGCCAGCGATGGCCTTCCTTGGCACGCTCGATGACATAGGCCTCGTCCACCTCGATGCCGAGACCCGGTCCCTGCGGGATCGAGACGAAGCCGTCGGCATAGTGGAACACTTCCTTGTTGGAGATATAGTCGAGGATGTCGTTGCCCTTGTTGTAGTGGATGCCGAGGCTCTGTTCCTGGATGAAGGCATTGTAGCTGACGGCATCGACCTGCAGGCAGGCGGCAAGCGCGATCGGACCGAGCGGGCAATGCGGCGCCAGCGCCACGTCATAGGCTTCTGCCATGGCAGCGATCTTGCGGCATTCGGTGATGCCGCCGGCATGAGAGAGGTCGGGCTGGAGAATGTCGACATAGCCGTCCGACAGCACTGATTTGAAGTCCCAGCGTGAAAAGAGCCGCTCGCCGAGCGCGATCGGCGTCGAGCAATGATTGGCGATTTCCTTCAGCGCTTCGCGGTTTTCAGAGAGAACGGGCTCCTCGATGAACAGCAGCTTGTAGGGCTCCAGCTCCTTGGCCAGTACCTTGGCCATCGGCCGATGGACGCGGCCGTGGAAGTCGACGCCGATGCCGATATAGGGACCGATCGCCTCGCGGATGGTGGCGATGGTCTCGACTGCCTTTTCCACCTTGTCGTAGGTGTCGACGATCTGCATCTCCTCGCAGCCGTTGAGCTTGATCGCCTTGAAGCCGCGGGCGACGACCTCCTTCGCATTGTTGGCGACGTCGGAGGGGCGGTCGCCGCCGATCCAGGAATAGACCTTGATCTTGTCGCGCACCTGGCCGCCGAGCAGCGAATGGATCGGCTGTCCGAGCGCCTTGCCCTTGATGTCCCAGAGCGCCTGGTCGATGCCGGCAATCGCCGACATGTGGACAGCGCCACCGCGATAGAAGCCGGCGCGGTACATGACGTTCCAGTGGTCCTCGATCAGGAAGGGATCCTTGCCGATCAGATAGTCTTCCAGTTCATGCACGGCTGCCTGCACGGTCAGCGCCCGGCCTTCCACGACAGGCTCGCCCCAGCCGACAATGCCCTCGTCGGTCTCGATCTTCAGGAACATCCAGCGCGGCGGTACAATATACGTGGTCAGTTTCGTGATCTTCATGGGTATGATTCCATTTCGGCTTTGGATGATATCAGCGGTCTGCAGCCGCGGATTTCGGGGTTTCTGGTTTCATTCTCCGGCCATCGTCCAACCGTCGTTCGACGGCAAGATCGCGGGCGGCGAGATCGAGCATGCGATGGGCGCAATTCCGGGCGGCGGCGCCGTTGCGCAGTCGCAGCGCCTCCACCAATTCGCCATGGACCGTGATCGCCTCGTCGCGGCTGTGGGCGGCGACATTCGAGGCATGAAGCGCGTATTTGAGGCCGGCATGCATGGCGCTCGACAGGCGACGGAACACCTGGTTGTGGCTGGCGCTCAGCAGCACCTTGTGAAAGGCTACATCGGCCTCGGTGAAACTTTCCGGATCATTGGCGCTATCGCGCATCTGCCGCCACGCATGGTCGAGGTCGGCAATCTCCTGGGCGGTGGCTCGTTCCGCCGCATATTCGGCGGCGGCGGGCTCGATGGTGCGGCGCGCCTCCAAGATGGATCCGAGAATATCGAATTCGGCGATATGAGGCCCCATCCACTCCAGCACGTCCTGATCGAGGATGTTCCAATCGTCCTTGTCGCAGACGGTGGTGCCGACGCGTGGCTTGCCGCGCACGAGGCCCTTCGATTCCAGCACTTTCAAGGATTCGCGGATGACCGTACGGCTCACACCGAACATACCGCACAGATCGTTTTCGCGCGGCAGGGTCGAGCCCGAGGGATAGCGTTCGGAGCAAATGTCTTCGGCGATCGACGCTGTTACGTTCCTGCGGACGCGCGGACGGCGCTCGGGCTGGGCTGACGCGCCGTGCTCCTGTCCTTCAAGCGAATCCACCCTATCTCCTCCACACCTGTCGCATGTTGCCCCGTAAACCTCTCGCGACGAGGGACATGCGCGGGGCTTTCATGCGGCCGACATCCGGCCTGCGTTTCGTGCACCCTTCGCGTCGAAGCCAAGATACGCCAATCATCATACATTGGCAATAATATTGTATGATGATTTGGAAACCTTGCGCGATTGTCGGTGGGAACAATCCGCTGTGCCGCGCTTTGTCGAAGACGACGCCGCTCTTGTTACGGCGGCGTCGTCTTCGACGGATAGAAGGACTATGGTGTCCGGGCGGATGGCGTGAATGCCGTTTGCCGTCGGTCATTGCGGGGAGGCGGCGATTCCGCTCCCAAAGCTCATTTCAACGATAAGGAGGACGACATGCAGATCAATCGTACAGGTTCGGCTCAATGGGCCGGCGGTTTGAAGGATGGCAAAGGCCAGATCTCGACGCAGAGCGGCGCGCTCAATCACTACCCTTACGGTTTCGCCAGCCGTTTCGAAGGCGTTGCCGGCACCAATCCGGAAGAGCTGATCGGGGCTGCGCATGCCGGTTGCTTCACCATGGCCCTGTCGCTGATCCTCAACGAGGCCGGTTTCACCGCCGAGAGCATGGAAACGACGGCCAAGGTGACGCTTGAAAGCGTCGAAGGCGGTTTTGCCATTACCGCGATCCATCTGACGCTGACGGGCAAGATTCCAGGCGCCGATGAAGCCACTTTCACCGAGCTTGCCAATAAGGCCAAGGCCGGTTGCCCGGTTTCGAAGGCACTCGCCTCCGTTCCGATTTCGTTGGAAGTCCACGCCGCCTAAGCGGCCATTTCACGGCTTAGCGCCGCGCTGGTTCGCGCGGCGCGTTTCATGTATATTCCGCATTCGCGCATTGGGCTGTCATTTTCACGAAATGCAATACTCAACGGAGGGGCGAATGTCTGGAATTCTCTTAATTCACGTCGTCATAAGTTTGATTGCCATCGTCAGCGGCATTGTCGTTGCCTCTGGTTTTCTCACGGCCAATCGTCACGAGCGATCGACGCTGGTCTATATGGTCACGACCATTCTTACCAGTTTGACGGGTTTTCTGTTTCCGTTTCACACTGTCACGCCGGCAATCATCGTCGGCAGTCTCTGCGTTCTCATTTTCATACCGACCGCGCTGGCGCGCTACAGCTTTCATCTTGCAGGCATCTGGCGTCCCGTCTTCATCATCGGGGCCATGGTGCTTCTCTTTTTCAACTGTCTCGTGCTGATCGTCCAATCGTTCCAGAAGATACCTGTGCTCAATGCACTGGCGCCCAATGGCAACGAGCCGCCGATACTTGCGGCCCAGGCGGCGCTCTTGGTCGTGTGCGTGCTTGTCGGCTTTTTGAGCATCCGTCGCTTCCGCCCGGCGCTTTTGGGCGCCTGATCACGCGTCGATCGTTCCGCGACAAAATGTCGGACACTTTCGACTCCGTTCCGCCAGGCGCGTTGTCGATGATTTAACTCTTGTTTCAAGTTGTCCGGCGCATTCTCGGTTTATTCAATAGCATCTGAAAGCTGCCTGCAGTTGTGGGCGGCTTTCTTGACATCGGCGCTCTGATGATTTACGAGTGACGAAAATTGAAAATCGTCACTCGTAAATCATCAGGTTATGCTCATGCTCGATCTTCCCGATATCAGCGCCGATCCTGCGCGTCAGGAAAACATCGCGCGAATTCTCGTTGCCGCCGAAAAGCTGTTTCGCCACTATGGTTACAGCAAGACGACCGTTGCCGACATTGCTCGCGATCTCGGCATGTCGACGGCGAATATCTACCGGTTCTTCGCCTCCAAGGGCGAGATTCATCAGGCTCTCTGCGGGCGTATGCTCGAACAAAGTTACCTGATGGCCCTCAATATCCGCAATCAGCCGATCAGCGCATCCGATCGACTACGGGCCTACGCGATGGGCCAGTACAAGATGACGCTGGAGACCATGCTCGATGAGCAGAAGGTTCATGAGATGGTTGTCATCGCCATCGAGAGCGCATGGCATGTCATCGAGAAGCACATCGTTCGTATTCAGGATCTGGTTGCCGAGATCATCGCCGAAGGCATAGCCGCCGGCGAGTTCGTCGAGCAGGATCCGGTTATCGCGGCCAGGTGCTTCGCTTCGGCGACCGTCGATCTCTGTCATCCGCAGATGGTCGCACAATGCCTCGGCAAGACATACCAGGCCAAGCCCGAGGATCTTATCGAATTCGCCATCAGAGCCTTGAAGAAATAACACTCCGCGCACCGCATTGGCCGGCGCGCTCCCACTCTTTGTTCGACTTTAGGAGAGCGACATGGTTTCGCTGACAACCACCACCCTACGGACCGTTGCCGGCGCTGCTTTATTTGCCGCCTTGGGGCTCGCACTTTCGGGCTGCAATGAGAAGAAGGAAGAGACGGCTGAAGTGATCCGGCCGGTGAAAGTGGTCGAGATCGCCCAGGCGGATACGACGCGCAAGCTCGACTATTCCGGCTCTGTCAAGGCACGGACGGATATGAACCTCGGCTTCCGCGTCAACGGCAAGATCGTCGAGCGCAAGGTTGACATCGGCGAGAAGGTCAAGCCTGGCGACGTGCTCGCCCGCATCGACGCCACCGATTACGTTCTGGCGGTGCGCCGCTCGCAGGCGGATCTGGATTCGGCGGAAAAGCAGGTGCAGACGACCGAGCTTGCCCGCAACCGCGCCCAACTGCTCTTCGACAAGAGCGTCGGCTCGAAATCGCAGCTCGAACAGGCCGAGCTTTCCTATGATCAGGCCGTCTCGACGCGCGATTCCGCTGTGTCGGCGCTGGCCGAGGCGAAAAACCAGGTCGCCTACAGCGACCTGACGTCGGATATGAACGGCATCGTCACCACAATCAATGCCGATGTCGGTCAGGTGGTCAGCTCCGGCACACCGGTTATCACCGTCGCCGTCGACGGCGAGAAGGAAGTGCTGATCGCCGTGCCGGAAATGGATATCGCGCAGTTCAAGGTCGGCAAGGATGTCAAGGCGCGCTTCTGGTCCGATGATGCGCTGGTGCTTGACGGCAAGGTGCGCGAGGTGGCTGGCAGTGCCGATACGCAATCGCGCACGTTTGCGGTGCGCGTGAGTCTGCCGAACGATCCGCGTGTGCTCCTCGGCATGACGGCGACGATCGAGGCGCAGGCCGACAATACTCAGCCCTATGTTTCCATTCCTCTGAGCGCCCTTGCGCAAAGGAATGGGCAGCAGATCGTCTGGCTCGTCGACCGTAGTGCCGGCATCGTGCATTCCCGAGCTGTCAAGGTTGCGGATTTCGCCGATGACGGCGTCCGCGTTGCCGATGGCCTCCGGGCCGGCGATGTCGTGGTCGCGGCCGGTACGCAGTTCATGACCGAGAATATGAAGGTCAAGCTTTCGGCCGCTTCAGCTCAGCAGGCCGCCGCCGATACCCATGCCGCTTCGGCGGCGGATATCGTGCGCTAAAGGGATCGAGGGGCGAAACCATGTCCATCAACAACACTTCCGGCGAGAAGAAGCCTTTCAACCTGTCGCGCTGGGCGATCGGCCATCCGAGCATTGCGCGGTTCCTGTTCGGTCTCATCATCATCGCCGGTGCGCTGGGCCTGACCCATATGGGTCAGAAGGAAGATCCGGATTTCACCTTCCGCGTCATGGTCGTGCAGACCGTCTGGCCCGGTGCCTCCCTGCAGGACATGGAAGACCAGGTGGTCAACAAGATCGAGCGCAAGCTGCAGGAAACGCCGCATCTCGATTGGGTCAAATCCTATACCCGCGCCGGCTTTGCCATCACCACCGTCCAGATCAAGGGTGACACCAACACCGCACAGGTGAAGGACGCCTTCTACCAGATCCGCAAGAAGGTCGGCGATATCAGCAACGAGCTGCCATCCGGCCTGCTGGGTCCCTATTTCAACGATGAATTCGGCGATACCTTCATTACGCTGCATTCGATCAGCGGCGATGGCTTCACCTATCCGGAACTGAAGAAATTCGCGATCCAGGCGCGCGACATGCTGCTTTCCACGCCCGGCGTCGAGAAGGCCACCATCATCGGCGACCAGGCGGAGCAGATCTATATCGATGTTTCCTCCAAGGTGTTGGCCGAGCGCGGACTGACGCTCAACGACCTGAAGAACGCCGTCGTCGGCCAGAACAACGTCGATCCGGCCGGCAACGTCGATACCAGCACGCGCTCCGTGCGCATCTCGGTCGAAGGCGATGTCAACAGGATCGAGGACATCAAGAATCTGCGCCTGACCGCTGGCGGCCAGGTGACCCGCCTCGGCGATATCGCCACCGTCACAGCCGGGCTGCAGGATCCCTACACCGCCAAATTCCTCTACAATGGCCACGCGAGCGTGCAGCTCGGTGTCGTCATGGCCAACGGCTACAAGGTGACCGATGTCGGTGCGTCCGTGGAGGAAACCTATAAGCGCTTCGAGGCTTCGCTGCCGGTCGGCGTTCAGGTCGACCAGATCGCCAACCAGCCTGAGGTCGTTACCGACGCCATCAGCGAGTTCATGCATGCGCTCGGCGAGGCGCTTGTCATCGTGCTGATCGTCTCGTTCGTGTCGATCGGCTGGCGTTCCGGCCTCGTGATCGCCATCGCCATTCCGCTGGTGCTGGCCGCGACCTTTGCCATCATGTACGAGCTCGGCATCGACCTGCAGCGCATCTCGCTCGGCGCGCTCATCATCGCGCTCGGCCTGTTGGTCGACGACGCCATGATCGTGGTCGAGCTTATGGAGCGCAAGCTCGAGGAGGGGCTGGTAAAGCTCGATGCGGCCAGCTTCGCCTATTCTTCTACCGCCTTCCCGATGCTGACCGGTACGCTGATCACCACGGCCGGCTTCATTCCGGTGGGCTTTGCGGCATCGACGGCGGGCGAATATGTCCGCACGCTCTTCTATGTCGTCGGCATCGCGCTCGTGGTGTCCTGGTTCGTCGCCGTCTATTTCACGCCATGGCTTGGCTACATGATCCTCAAGCAGCGCCATCATGCCGGCGAGCATCACGATGTCTTCGACACGCGCTTCTATCGTCGCCTTCGGTCGTCAGTCTCCTGGGCCGTGCGCCATCGCATCATCGTGCTGCTTGTGACGCTTGCCGCCTTCGTCGGCAGCCTCTGGTCCTTCCAGTTCATTCCGCAGAACTTCTTCCCGCAATCGTCACGTCCAGAGATCCTGGTGGATTTGTGGCTGCCCGAGGGAACCAGCATCAAGGAAGTGGAACGGCAGGCGCAGGCGCTCGAATCGCGCATGGCCGATGATCCGGACAAGCGTTTCATCGCCACCTATGTCGGCCAGGGCGCGCCGCGCTTCTTCCTGCCGCTCGATCAGCAGCTCACCAACCCGAACTATGCCCAGATGCTTGTCATGGCCAAGGACGAACCGGCACGCGAGCGGCTGATCACCAAGCTGCGTTCCATCCTCGCGGCGGACTTCCCGTCCGTCCGCAGCAAGGTCGACCGCCTGTTCCTCGGTCCGCCCACAGGCTGGCCGGTGCAGCTGCGCGTCATGGGTCCGGATCGGCAGGAGGTTCGCCACATTGCCGACGAGGTGAAGCAGCGCTTCTCCCAGAATCCGCTGCTCGGCGCCATCCACGACGATTGGCTTGAGCCGGTGCCGGCCATGAAGCTGGTCATCGATCAGGATCGCGCCCGCGCGCTCGGCGTCACCTCGCAGCGCATCCGCCAGATACTGCAGGCCTCGATGTCCGGCTTCACGCTCGACAACTACCGCGAAGGCGAGGAAACTGTCGGGATCGTCGCCCGAGAGCCGGACGCCAGCCGTCATCTGCTGACATCGGTCAACTCCGTCTATATCCCGACTGATACCGGCGGGTTCGTGCCGCTATCGCAGGTCGCCAAGGTCGTGCCCGTGATGGAGCAGAGCATCGAATGGCGTCGCGACCGCCTGCCGACCATCACCGTGCGGGCGACATTGCCCGACAATGTGCAGTCGAACGACGTGACCGCCGCGCTCTATAACGGCATGGCGGATCTCAGAAACAGTCTGCCGGCCGGCTACAAGATCGAGATCCAGGGCGGGGCCGAAGACAGCGCCGAAAGCCAGGCCTCGATCGCTGCCAAGGCGCCGATCATGCTCGTCATCATCGTCGTGTTGCTGATGGTTCAGCTGCAGCACTTCGGCAAGGCGATGCTGGTGCTGGCCACCGGCCCGCTCGGCATCATCGGTGCGGCAGCAGCCCTACTGATCAGCGGCGCGCCCTTTGGCTTCGTGGCGATCCTCGGCGTCATCGCGCTGCTCGGCATCATCATCCGCAACTCGATTATCCTCGTCGACCAGATCGACCAGGATATCGCGGCGGGCATGGACCGGAAGGAGGCGATCATCGGCTCTGCCGTACGTCGTTTCCGGCCGATCATGCTGACGGCACTGACGGCGGTGCTCGCGCTGATCCCGATCTCGCGCGGCGTCTTCTGGGGTCCGCTCGCCTACGCCATGATGGGCGGCATCCTGGTTGCGACCGTGCTGACCATCTTCGTGCTGCCTGCAGGCTATGCCCTGTTCTTCGGCCGCGAGCCGAAGAACAAGTCGGCGGAGCCAGCGGCCAAGCAGGAGGAGAGCAACGACGCCGTCGATCATCTGCCACCGGCCATTGCTGCGGAATAGCAGGCGCGGATAAAACCAAAGGGGCCTCGGTCTATGCCGCGGCCTTTTTTATTTCGGCGATATGATCGCTCAAAAGCTCGGCGTCAGGATCGTCTGCCTGTTGTCGGCGATCTTGAGGACGGTGAGGTCCCCGCCCATGGAAACGGCGGTGTCGATACCGATGCGGCCGATGCCGAAAACCGGACGTGGTGCCGGGGTATGCCCATGGACGACCAGCACCGGCAATCGCGGGCCTTCGAAGAGGAAAGGCTCGCGGATCCAGATCAGCTCTTCGTCGGTCTGTTCGGCAAGCGGTATGCCGGGCCGGATGCCGGCATGGACGAAGATGACGGAACCCACTGTCACGGCGACCGGCAGCGAGCGCAGCAACTCGATATGGGCTTGCGGAACGGCCTGCCGGACGATTTCGCCGAACTCTTCGATGCTCTTGCCTTCTTCCCGCAGCAGATGTTTCGCGTCGACGCCATAGGAGGCGAGCGTCGGGCCGGCGCCAAAGGACAGCCAATCATTGTTGTTGCCGGGATCATCCAGGAATTTCAGGAAGACGTCGTCGTGATTGCCGAGGAGAGCGTAGCGATCGAAGCCCGATGGCGGCGGTTCGCAAAGATGCTGCAGCACGTCGCTCGATCGCGGGCCGCGATCGACATAGTCGCCGAGGAACATCAGGAGCTTCCGGCCGGGAATGGCGCTCGCATCCTCGACGATGCGCTTCTCGGCTTCGAGCAACGCGTCATGGCATCCATGGATGTCGCTCAACGCATAGATGGCTGCATAGTCCTGTGCGGGAAGGCTGATGCGCGCACGCTGGGGCTGTTCCATGACCTTCGCCGTTCTCCCGCCGAAAAGTCGATAAAATAGCCGCATGGTCGACATCCGCAAGCGCTGGCGTGACGGCATGATTTCTTTGAGGATATGTCAATAATTCCGCCTGCTTAGGCGATGGCGCGACCGTATTCCAGCCGGTGGCCCTGCGCAAGCTGCGTCAGCGGATGATGCTTGCGCTGAGGTTGCTACGGTTAAGAGACGGAAGCCGATCGGCGCGGCTACGTGTCAATCTGACCGGTGCGGCTGTTGGCGGCTGGCGCGGTGGAGCGTTTTGCGACGGGATGCGTGACGAACAAGGGTTTCTCCCGGTCGCCGCGTGCGCTGCGGTTCCTAGAGATGGTGACCGGGAGCTTCAGGTTCGAGACTTTTTCGCACTACCCATGATATGCCGCTTGCAGCCTGGCAACGTCGAGCTTGACCATCTGCATCAGCGCCTGCATGACGCGCGCGGCCTTGGCCGGATCAGGATCGGCCAGGAGCTTGCTAAGCACCGTCGGCACGATCTGCCAGGAGACGCCATAGCGATCCCTGAGCCAGCCGCATTGCTCGATTGCGCCGCCTTGGGCGAGCCCGTCCCAGAGCCGGTCGACTTCGGCCTGATCGGTGCAATCCACCTCCAGCGAGATCGCATGGGTGAATTCGAAGCGGGTGCCGCCGTTCAACGCCATGAAGCGCTGGCCGGCAAGCGTAAAGCTGACGACCAGAACCTGATCGGCCTTGCCCGCCGGTGTGTCGACGAGGTTTTTCTGCACATGGTCGATCCGCGAATCCGGAAACAGCGAGACGTAGAATTTCGCAGCCTCCTCGGCTTCGTGTGCGAACCACAGGCACGGTGCAATTTTTGACATCGGGTGATCTCCTCTCCTGGATGGGTCTCGGTTCTAGCCAGGCGGCCAAAGGACGTTTGAAAGAGCGGGATGCCGACAAGGAGAGTTTCAAAAAATGCTTTTCAAGGCGATGCGGGCAGGTGGGGTTGTTGTTGCCAATATCGACCGTGGAATTTGCGGAGGGCGCATTATCCCCCTTCTCCCCGAGGGAAGAAGGAGCTTACGGCATCGGCATGCTCCATATGCAATTGCCCTGCCCACATGGGGAAGATGTCGCGAAAGCGACAGACGCGCGGCACACGAGAGAGGCATTTGGCCGATACGACAACCAATTCAACCGCCCGTCGCCAACCTCTCGGCAAACTCGATCGCCTCGATCAGGCTGCGCTCGTTGGCAATCCCCTTGCCGGCGATGTCGAAGGCGGTGCCGTGGTCGACGGAGGTGCGGACGATCGGCAGGCCGAGGGTGATGTTGACGCCGGAAAGATCCAACCATTTGCCGGTTGCCGGATCGATCTCGAAGCCCAGTAGCTTGACCGGGATATGCCCCTGGTCGTGATACATGGCGATGACGGCATCATACTGGCCGGCGCGCAGCTTGACGAAGACGGTGTCGCCGGGGACGGGACCGACGATATCGAGGCCATCGGCAACGGCCGTGGCGATGGTGGGCGCGGAAATATCGATATCCTGACGGCCGAAGAGGCCGCCTTCGCCGGCATGCGGATTGAGCGCCGCAACCGCAATCTTCGGCCTGGCGATGCCGAGATGCTTGAGCGCCTTGTCGGTGAGGTCGATGACGAGGCGCAGCCGCTCAGGCGTCAGGCGCTTCGGCACATCCTCCAGTGCGACATGGGTGGTGACGTGGCTGACGCGCATGTTGCCGTGGGCGAGCATCATCACCGAGCCACGCGCGCCGGTGAGCTCGGCCAAAAGCTCGGTATGGCCGGCATAGTGGAAGCCGGCCTTGTTCAGCGCCTCCTTGTTGAGCGGCGCGGTGACGATGCCGCCGACTTTTCCGGCCATGGCGAGCTGAACGCCCTTCTCGATCGCCTTGAAGGCCATGCGGCCGCCATCGGCGGAAAGCTGGCCGGGCAGGATCGGCTCGCCCTCGACATCGGCCTGGATGAAGCAGAGGTTCGGCCAGTCGCCATCCATCTGTGTCTCAGGAATTTTGATGTCGAGGCCAAGCTGCTGTTCTGCCAGGTGAAGGGAAGGGCCGCTGCCGATGATTGTAAGTTTTAACTTACCTGATTCAAGCCGGTCCTTCAGGCGGGCTGCGGCCTTGAGGATGATCTCCGGGCCGATGCCGGCGGGGTCACCCATTGTGATTGCCAAATGCCGCGTCATGGCTCTTCTCCTCCGACGATCAATGCGTTTTCATTCAATAGATCGCGCCACAGGGTCGGGCCGCCAAAGGCGCCGGACTTTGAAATCACGGACACCCCTTCCCAGGGGCCGCCGATGATCGTGGAGCAGGGCAAGCCCGGCGCGGCCTGGCCGGTGAGCTTGAGAGCGGTGACGCCGAGGGCAGTGCAAAGGTTCCGCAGGGTTTCGCCGCCGGCGACGATCAATGTGGCCGGCGCGGGCAGAGCCTTGGCAATGCCGCCGAGAGTGGTCTCGATCCGCTTTGCCGCGTCGTCTCGTTCGAGCCCCGCCGGCAGATCGACGCTGACCATTGCGATGCCGCCTTGGTGGAGGCGCGCATCGACCACGTCAGCGCCCGCGCCTTCCGTAAGCTTCAGCCAATAGGGACCGCAGGCCTGAAGCTGCGCCAGCGTGATCGGTTGATCGGAGCCGAAGAGGCCTATCACCGGTCTTTGCAGTCTGCGTGAAACGGGCACGGACGGTGCGGGGTGCATTCCCAAATTGCCATTCCGTGCCAGCGCCTGCGCCAGCCCACCGGTGCCGGACCACAGAACCGGCCCTCGCACTCGCGCTGATATCCACGAGATGACGGCGTCCAGATCGCTATCCGAATGGGCGTCGAAAACATGGATGCCATCTGGAACAGGTTTATGTTCTTCGGCATCGACACGGTTTTGGCTCAGTGTAGTGTTGAAGGCCGGCAATCCCTCGGCCCTCAGCTGCGCAACCAGATCGCCGCTGACATCGCGCCATGTCTCGTTGCCGGCAAAGAGCACCTGCCGTCCGCCCCGGGTATGTCGCCCATGATGCGGAAAAGCTGGGGCGAGGATGCAATGTCGCCAGTGCCCGAGCCGGAAACAGGCCGCCAGTTCCGCAGCCCAGGGGCCGCGAAACAGGCTATCCACCTTCTTGAAGGCGATATCCGCGCCCTTCAGCAGCGGCGCAAGCCCGCCAACGATCGCGGCTGCTTCGGCCGCCGATTTCTCGCGGGTGCCGGTATCGATCGCAAAACCATCGGGGAGTTTCGCCGGAAGTGCATCCCCGTGCCGCACCTCGATCGGCCCGCACAAGCCGACGAATTCCACCGCCGTATCGAGCGCGCCGGTGAGATCGTCAGCAAGGAGGCGGAGGGTGGGCATGATGGAGGGAGCCTTCAGCGGGCTTTGCGGGTATCGGATGTGGGCATGAAAGCAAGGCCTTACGGCTGCTCGAGCGAAGCGCAATCTTCAGCCTTCCATGAGGCTTGTCAACGGGTTGCTTTGTCACCGTTGCATTGATCGGGTCGCGCCATTCGCCACGTTTACTCTGAAGCCGATATGCGGCTATGGTCGTGCCCTGGCGATAGGGTTATAGGTTCCTTGTCGCTTCAAGGAGAGCATAGTGAGCTACGATTTCCATGTGGGCCAGAAGGTCGTCTGTATCGATGACAAGTTCAAGCATGTCAGCATCGACCAATTGATCCGCAAGGGCACAATCTACACGATCCGCTGGGTCGGCGAATATACGCATTATGTCGACGGCACCTTCATTGGCGTGAAGCTCGAGGAGATCCATCGCGGCAATGACGACGGCCCCGAAGGCTATGGCGCCGACGATATGCCCTATCGCGCCACCCGCTTCCGTCCGCTGGTGAAGGACAAGATCGCCTCGCTCAGAAAGCTGCTGGCCCCGACGCCCGATGCGCCGGTCGAGCCGAAGGTGAAGGTCAAGAAGACGGAAAAGGTCTGACGGGCAGGGAAGGGGCGGCGGCGAAACCCCTGCCGCCCTTGCCGGCTGTCTTGACGCAATTGCGGACGGAAAACCGCTCAGCACTTTTCCTGGAATTGCGCTAGGCTTGCCTTGCTCTGGCAAGCCCATGCTCGATCAGCCGGCCGACGAGCTCCTGATAGGAAATGCCCGAGGCGCCCATGGCCTTGGGGTACATGCTGATATTGGTGAAGCCCGGCATGGTGTTGATTTCGTTGATGACAACGCTCTCATCCGGCCGGACGAAGAAATCGACGCGCGCCAGCCCTTCGCATCCCAGCGCCCGGAAGCCATCTGCCGCCATGCGCCTCAGCGTCTCGGCCGTTTCAGCCGGGATCTCAGCCGGAATGGTGATCACGGCGCCGTCCTGATCGACATATTTCGCATCATAGGAATAGAAGCCGTGCGTCGCCGCAGTGGCGATCTCGCCCGGCACGGAGACGAACAGCGCGCCATCCGGCTGCTCCAGCACGGCGCATTCGATTTCCCGGGCGCGGACGAATTCCTCGACGAGCACCTTGCGGTCATGCCGGAAGGCATCGGCCAGCGCGCTTTCGAATTCCCTGGCGTCATGCGCCTTGCTGACGCCGACCGACGACCCCTGGCGGGTGGGCTTGACGAAGACCGGCGAGCCGAGCGCGCTCACGATTGCCTCGAAATCCGGCTTTTCGCCACGCGTGAGCGTGACGGAGCGCGCAACCGGCAGGCCTGCCTCCCGCAACAGCCGCTTGGCGATATCCTTGTCGATCGCGTTTGCCGAACCCAAGATGCCGCAGCCGACAAGGGGAATGCCGACCATCTGGGCAAGGCCCTGAATGGAGCCATCCTCGCCATAAAGCCCATGCAGCACCGGAAACAGCACATCGACCGCCGCGATCTCCCGTGCGCCGTCGCCTTCCAGCGCCAGCAGCCGACCCTTCGCCCCAGGCAACAGGCAAACCTCCGTGCCTTCATAGGCAATCGGCTCGCCCAACACGCCGCCCTCCGCCTCGACCAGCAGCCAGCGCCCGGCGCGATCGATCAGGATCGGCACGACCTCATATGTCCCGGCATCGATCGCCCGGATGACATTGCGGGCCGACATGATGGAAACATCATGCTCGCTGGACTGGCCACCAAACAAAACGGCGACGCGGAGTTTCGACATGAGGGCTGCTCTCCCGGGCAAGAGGGTGTGACGGATGGGAGGGTTTAAACGGGGGATTGCAGCTAAATTGGGGAGGGGTGGTGGTAGGTGTGCCCTTGGAAACGAAATACCTTTCTATCCCGAATATCGCTTTAACGACTACGGCGACAAGGACCTTCTGGTTATCAAGATTGATCTTTACGAAGCATGCTCTTTCAGCGGAGCCCTGCTGGCATTGGGTCAGGATTCCTTGTTTGCAAAGTGAACGTTTCATTCACCCTTGCGCGCGATCTTGCGGCTTGGATAAAATCTTTGGTTGTATATACGATTTTCTGGTGCGATGTAGGCAATCGGGACATTTCTGAGTGACGGCCTGGAAAAAGGAGCAAATTTCGAACGTGAGTCACGATTTTTGGACAGCTGTCGTTAAGATTTATCTTGTGATCAATCTCTCAGCTTGGGTCGTTATCAGCACGTATTACATAATTAGAATAAACAGGCTCGCTGCTTATTCGAGACGATACGGCGATTTTACAATTATTCTCGGTGGATCTCTTCTAACTCTTATAGATTATAAAGATCCGCGCTGCCCCGATTATATTAGAAATGTGTATATTAATCTCCTTGGGTATTATTTTATTTTCACCGGTTTATGTTTTCTACCCTTGGTGGCATTCAGAGTGTTTGTTTGGCCGTATTTCCGCTAATGCTTTGCCTGTCCGTTAGATTTCTAGCTAAGTTCATTCGAGATGAGTGTGATCGACGCCGATTACGTCATCTGTAGAACAATCGCTGCTGAGGCGGCCAGAATAATCCAAATGGTCTATCTACATTCCCGGGAAATCAATCGTGAGCGCAACGAACAGCCCACCTTCCAGCGAGGCAAGATTTCAAGGCAGAATCAGCCGGTTTTGATGGAGACCGGCGGATTGGAGGCTTTGGGATGGCGCTACTGTCAGCATCATACAATGCATCATGCCATGCATGATGATAGCGAGTATCGGCGCGTTGAGCTCATCACCGGGCGTCGCAAGCGCCGGAATTGGTCGGACGAAGAGAAGATCGAGATCCTTGCTGCGAGCAATGAGGCCGGTGCCAATATCTCGGAGGTCGCCAGGCGGTTCGGCGTCAGTCGGGGCCTGCTGGGCATCTGGCGTAAGACTGCTGGATTGACCGCAGCCGCATCGCGATCGACAAGGAACAGCTTCGTGCCTGTTGTCGTCGCGCATGCCAGTGCGCCTGCAGGCGAAGAGCGCCCACTCGCCGATGGGCGCATTGAGATCATTCTCGATGATGCGCGTGCCGTTATAGAGGGATCGGTTGCGCCATCGTTGGCAAGTGCGATCATCTGTGCGCTGCGAGGCAGGTCGTGATTGCTTTCTCAGCGGTGCCGCGGATCATGGTCGCGACACAGCCCGTAGATTTCCGAAAGGGTATGAACGGCCTTGTTGCCTTGGTGGCATCCGCTCTCAAGGCCGACCCGTATTGTGGCGATATCTTTGTTTTTCGCGCAAAGCGTGGCGATCGGCTTCGCTGCCTTTATTGGGACGGGTCAGGAATGATCCTGGCGACGAAGTGGCTGGAGAATGGAAGCTTTACCTTTCCTCCAATCAGGGACGGCGCAATGAGCATGTCGGCCGAACAGTTTGGCCTGCTGATTGCTGGCCTCGACTGGACGAGGATCGATCGCAAGCTCGTAAAGCAGCCAACAAAAATAGCGTGATGTAATTGTAATTGCTTGAAGATTCTCTTGCTTGTGGTAGTCTTCAGCATGTCATTGAGCCAAGGTCAACTTCCGCAGGATATCGAGCAGTTGAGCCGAATGGTTCGTGCTCTCGATGCCGAGAACGCTGATCTCAAAGCCGAGGTGGACTATCTCAAGCGCCTGATCCACGGGGCACGTTCAGAGAAACTTGCGACGATCGATCCAGTACAAACCAGTCTGGATCTCGGTGACCTCTCGGATATCCCGGTCGCCGCCAACGATGACCGCCCGCAAAATCATCTTCGTCATATCTCACGGCGATCTTCAGGCCGCAATATTGGCGCTCTTCCCAAGCATCTGCCACGCTATGACGTCGTCATCGAACCGGAATGCCAGACCTGCTCCTGCTGCGCGGGTGAGCTGCACCGCGTCGGAGAAACGACCAGCGAAGCGCTCGATATTGTTCCGGCCATCCTGCGGGTGAAGCGGACTATTCGTCCCCGTTATGCCTGCCGAGCCTGCACGACCGGCATCACTCAAGCACCCGTGCCTGTACGCTTCATGGATGGCGGGATGGCGACGACTGCGCTTGCAGCCCATATCGTGACCTCCAAGTTCGCATGGCACCTTCCACTCTATCGACAGGCCCAGATCTTTGCAGGACATGGGATTGCGCTGGATCGTGGAACGCTCGGGTCCTGGGTCACGCGCGTGGCATGGTGGCTGGAGCCGCTCTATGACAGGCTCCTTGCCTTTATTCGATCTCAGCCCAGGGTCTTTTCCGACGAGACACGCCTGCCACGGCTCGATCCTGGGCGCAAACGAACAAAGGTCTGTCAGCTATGGGCACAGGCCGTGGATGACCGTCCTTGGAATGGTCCGGCACCGCCTGCCGTCGGCTATATCTTTTCTGAGAGCCGCAGCGCACGCGAGGCCGAGCGCCAGTTGGCATCGTTCAACGGTATCCTCCAGGTCGATGGCTATGCGGCTTACAAAACACTTGCTAAGCGGCGCGGCAAAAGCAATGCGCGTCCATTGCGGTTGGCATTCTGCTTAGCCCATGCCAGACGCAAATTCGTTGAGGTCGTCAAGCTGACCGGCTCATCGGACGCCTTGGAGATCGTATCGATCCTCGCGGAAATTTACCTGATCGAGCAGCAGATCCGAGGAGAGAGCGCTGAAGAACGCTACCATGCGCGGCAATCAAGATCCGCCGCCATCATGCGGTCATTGAAGGCTCACCTGCTTGATCTGAAGGCCGATATCTCAACCCAGTCGGCTCTTGCAAAAGCCATCAACTATACGCTCAAGCATTGGACCGGCCTCACGGCCTTCCTCGACGACGGAACGATCGAAGTCGATAGCAACGTCGTTGAGCGTTCGATGAAGTCTGTTGCCCTCACAAGGAAAAACTCAATGTTCGTCGGCAACGCCCGAGGTGGCGAGACCTTTGCCATTCTGGCGTCTCTGGTTAATTCTGCCAAGTTGAACGGGCTTGATCCGCAGACCTGGCTCGCTGATGTCCTCGAGCGCATCGTGTCAGGTCGCACGACAATCAACCAGCTCGACACATTGCTCCCCTGGAACTGGTCGGCCGAGCAGGTCAGGCAGGCAGCATGAACCGGCCTGCTGTTTCCTATGATGAGCTCGATGAATGCCTGCGCGGTGACGGACATAACGACTATGTCGGAATGAGCGCTATCGACGGTCTGGTCACGGCGGTCGTCGCCGGACCCGCAACGGTCGCGCCCGCAGTCTGGCTGCCGAATGTGTTCGGGGGAACCATACCTCAAACCAAGCCCGGATCACTCGAGGAACGCCTCGTCAACACCGTGCTTAACCGGCATGACGAAGTGGACCATCTTCTCGCCAACGCGCCTGGCAACTATTATCCGATCTTCATGCACGATAAGGGCAAAACCATCGTCGACGCCTGGGCGATCGGGTTTGGTCTGGGGCTGGGGCTGGGTGGCGAGGCATGGGCGCCGATCCTGCTGGCAACACCAAAGCCCATCATTACCCCGATCATGGCCGTCAATCCGCAGCTCGCAAAAATACTGTTTCGCCTCTCACCAAAAGAGCGACGAAAAATCCGGGCAACGGCTCATCTCCATATTCGAGCAGCAGTAACCCAGCTTTACGCTGTCACCCGCGCCGCTCGCCGATAGCATTCGACACAAACTTGCGCCGTACACAAGGTGGCGTGTTCGTTGCGCTCACAATCAATGTGAGCGCGACGAACAGCCCACCTTTTCTTTTGCGATTGAGGCCGCGAGATAAGCTCCTTCATCGATAGGAGCTGAATGGAATGGTTGGAGATCGCGCTGATGCCATGCTTGAAGTCATGGATGAAGGCATGCATGAAGCCAGGCATGAGGGAAAGTATCGTCGGATCGAGGTGATCACCGGTCGGCGGCAGCGGCGGAATTGGACTGACGAGGAGAAGGCGCGGATCCTTGCGGAGAGCGCGGAACCTGACGTGAACATCTCGGCCGTTGCCCGGCGCTGGGGCGTCAATCGCGGCTTGCTGAACGTCTGGCGCCGCGAGGCCGGGCTGACCTCTCGACAATCCGCCAAGGTCTGCGCGCAACAGGCGATGTTCGTGCCGGTGACGGTGGTTGGTGATGGATCTGCCCGTCAGAGTTCGTCGTTGGATGTCGCCCACGTGGCCGCCGGTCGGATTGAGATCGAGATTGCCGGCGCGCGGCTGACCGTGATCGGCTCGGTGGCGCCCGAGTTGGCGCAAGCGGTAGTAGCGGCGTTGCGAGGTCGCCGGTGATCGGTCTTTCGCCGAGTGGCGTAAAGATCATGGTGGCGACGCAGCCTGTTGACTTCCGGCGCGGCATGAATGGCCTGGTGGCTTTGGTGGCGTCAGCCCTTGCGGCTGATCCGTATTGTGGTGACGTGTTCGTGTTCCGCGCCAAGCGTCTCGATCGGCTTCGCTGCATTTATTGGGACGGATCAGGCATGATTTTGGCGACGAAGTGGTTGGAGGCTGGCAAGTTCGTTTGGCCACCGATCCGCGATGGCGCCATGCAGATGACGCGCGAAGAGTTCTCGCTTCTGGTTGCCGGGATTGACTGGACAAGGGTGAAGCAGAACCCGGTGAAACGCCCCTTGAAAGTTGGTTGATCCTATTGGTTTTACTTGAGGATTCAGACTCATATGGTAGGATCTGTCATGCCGCTTCGACACGATCCCTTACCGCAGAACGCCGTACATTTGACCCGGATCATTCTCTCGCTCAATGAAGAGAATGCCGACCTGAAGGCGCGCGTGGCCTTCCTTGAGCGCCAGCTCTTCGGGGCGAAATCGGAGAAGATGACGATCATCGATCCGACGCAGGCAATGCTCGATCTTGGCGATCTGAGCGACACTCCCGTTGCTGCCAATGACGATGGCGCGCCCGTCGCCGAGGACAAAACACAGGCACGGCGATCTCCAGCCCGCAATATCGGGCGTTTGCCCAAGCACCTTCCGCGTTATGACGAGATCATCGAACCGGAGAACAAGGTCTGCCCCTGCTGCTCATTCGAGCTTCATTGCATCGGCACGGATCTCAGCGAGGCGCTCGACATCGTGCCTGCGATTGTCCGGGTCAAACGGACGATCCGGCCGCGCTATGCATGCCGGACCTGCGAAAGTGTCATTGTGCAGGCGCCGGCACCAGCGCGCGTGATGGACGGCGGCATGGTGACGACGGCGTTTGCCGCGCATGTCGCTGTTTCGAAGTTTGCCTGGCATCTCCCGCTCAATCGTCAGGCCCAGATGCTTGCCTCCTGCGGCGTTATTATTGATCGGGGAACGCTCGGGGCCTGGGTTACGCGGGTCGCCTGGTGGCTGGAGCTTCTCTACGATGCGCTACTTGCCTTCATCCGCTCGCAGCCAAGGATGTTCTGCGACGAGACTCCGCTGCCGCGGCTTGATCCAGGGCGCAAACGAACCAAGGTGTGCCAGTTATGGGCCCAGGCGATCGACGACCGGCCGTGGAATGGTCCGGCGCCGCCAGCGGTTGCCTATATCTTTGCCGAAAGCCGCAGTGCGCGCGAGATCGAAGGGCAATTGGCGTCCTTTGCCGGCGTGCTTCAGGTCGATGGATACCAGGCCTATAAAACCATGGTCAAGCGCCGGGGGAAGAGCAATGTCGCTCCAATGCGGCTGGCCTTCTGCCTTGCCCATGCTCGGCGCAAGTTCGTCGATGTCGTCAAGCTCACTGGCTCCTCGGAGGCTCTGTCGATTCTTGCCAGGATTGCCGAGATCTATCGCATCGAAGCGAGACTGCGCGGCGAAAGTGCCAATACCCGGCTGGTAATGAGGCGCCGCGAGGCAGCTCCTGTCATGAGAGAACTGAAGGTTCATCTCACCGAACTGAGCGACGAAGTGTCGGCGAAATCGGCGCTTGGCAAGGCCGTCACCTACACGCTCAACCACTGGAGCGGACTGACAGCCTTCCTGGAGGATGGCCGGATCGAGGTGGACTCCAACGTAGTCGAGCGTTCAATGAAATCCGTGGCCTTGACGAGAAAGAACTCACTATTCGTGGGCAACGAGCGGGGTGGCCAGACCTTCGCGGTCCTGGCATCGCTCGTGAACACGGCAAAGCTTAACGGCGTGGACCCCGACGTCTGGCTTGCCGATGTGCTGGAGCGCATCATCTCCGGCAAAGTGAAAGCCAACGAGATGGAGAGCCTTTTGCCTTGGGCCTGGAAGGCGGAGCGCGAAGCGATGACACAGCAGGAGCGACAAGCGGCATGACACAGAACAGCCAGGATTTGACGCCGCGACCGAAGCTCGATGACGACGCATTCGAAGCCTTTATCAGGAGACGTCGTCCGCCATCGCCTATCTGGTCAATGAGCGGTCTCGATGGTTATCTTACGGCCCTCATCATCGGCCCGAAGTTCATCGACCCACGCCAATGGATCCCGGAACTGACCGGCCCGGATGCCCTAAACCTGCCGATGGAAACAACCGAACATCGGGCCGTGCAGACGATCGTTGCGGAGTATAATCGGATATCTGCAAGCCTTTCCGAGAGACCGAAAGACCACCGGCCAAGGTTCACCCAGATCGATGATCAGACACTTGATCCATTTGATTGGGACATCTGCTTTCTCATTGGAACACGACACGCGCCAAGGCTTTGGCAGCCTGTCCTTCGAGGTCATGCCGTCACTGGGGATATCATTGCGCCGATCCGCAAGCTCGGCGAGGTAAAACGGAAAGTGACCCACCAGGATGCTGCTGCCGTCGCCGAAGCACTCGTCAATATCCGAACCTATTTTATGCCGAAGCGGGCAAAGCAGAAGTTCTGACCGAGAGCCAGAAACTTATTTAGTCAATCACGAAAGCCGTGGGCCATTCGTTGCGCTCACCAATCAATCGGGTGATCGCTAGAGTCGCTAAAGCTTAGATCGGCCAATCGTAGGGGTATGGATTTGACGTGAACAACGCTCGTTGTTGTTTCATAAGTTTCTTTCAAAGAGCTGGAAAGCCTGACAGAAACTGGTGCTGCTAGAGAGATTTGAATTTTCTCAGCAACTCCCAAAGAGCCCGGAAATCAAGGCCTTCGGCACTGCCCGGATGGTTTCGGTGTACCAATGTTGTGGACCATTCTCTTACCGCCCCCGGAAGGAAAATGTCAACAATTTGGACGACTCGATTGCGCACCTGGCGGGGTGGCATCTCGCAGCCTCAATGCTTACATCTAGTGCGTGCAATCACGATACTGCTGCTATAGTAAATCGACGGCTGGGGGACTTAATGGCAATGACGACCACCATAACGACGACTGATGATGTAGTAAGAATGGCAATTGAAGACCTATTTCCAGACCAGACAATTCCCGACGAAAACAACTACCTGCCTGATGGAAACCAGTTCAAAGCACCCGACCACTGCATCTTGAACGGGAGCGTTCTCATAGAAAGAAAATCGGGAAATGCCGTCGATAATTCGCAGTTTTACCAGAAACTGAGCGATATAGCGAAGGAACAAGGTCATGCATTTTACGGATTTGGAAAGTTCAATTTGGGCCACCTTATCAAGGAATTGCCCGATCCTGCCGCCGCTAGTCGGAAGATGACCGATTTTATGTTAAGCCAAACTTGGAAACGCGTGTCTGATGCGAGGCGGAAGTTTGAGGAGTATGGTACGCATACGGGCAGGACCGCGGGACGTTTTCGCCTGCGCGTGATAAGCTGGCGATATGGAGATCGACGAAGACAAAATCGACGAGGCGGTTCTGGCGCTACTCTGGCTGACACGTCACAACGGGT
>Ga0207671_10000550_pt1 | contig 50545 bp, 48 predicted proteins | sample KBSC24metaG_FD_184352 | JGI IMG/M metagenome (GOLD analysis project Ga0207671, IMG submission 184352) | Corn rhizosphere microbial communities from Kellogg Biological Station, Michigan, USA - KBS C2-4 metaG (SPAdes) (version 2) | ecosystem: Host-associated > Plants > Roots > Rhizosphere > Soil... | reverse complement strand
CTGGTTGGCAGAGCCCGCCGACAGCGACGAGGGATCCGGGACACCACCCTTGTGGTGTGAACGGGGTCCACTTCGCGACGCACACGCGGCGGTGAGTTCGCAGGCATGAGGCGCGGGAACCTCTTCCCACAGGTGGGGTGGTCCCGGATCCCTCGTCGCTGTCGGCGGTGCTTGCACAATCATTGCGGACTGGCGGTGTCCGGCCGGGCGTTTCGGCACCACAGCAGCATGTGATCCGGCTGGACACCGCCAGGCCGCGATGATTCCCTCCGGGCGACGACAGCGACGAGGGATCCGGGACGAAGGCGACCACAAGCAACGGCCGCCGCCCAACAACGCCACCCGGCCCCACCCCCCGTTGCAGAGCGCCCGCCGGAGGCGCCGGCCCTTCACCATGCTCTTGACTTTCAAGTCCCACGCGACCGCCGGCCGCCAGCGCGACCCAGCCACGCACCACCGAACTGCGCCACCCAGCGGATCCTTCTTAAACCAGTGCGAAGCCGTAAAAATCGCCTATCAAACCACAAACCAACCGCACCGACCACACACATAAGACACAGACGCCGCTTCTGTGTGCGGTGGTGCAGGTCAGGCGCCACCATCGCCCGCGACAAGCGCCGCGTACTCGATCTCCATCGCCTTCAGCGCGCTGGTGCGCCAGGCTTCGGCGATGAGTTCGGCCATCGGGTCGGGGAAGATCTCGTCCTCGCCGGCCGCCAGCCCGTCGAAGATGCGGGCCGCGACCGTGTCCGGCGCGGCCTTGGGGATGTCGAAGGCCCTGGTCATGTCGGTGTCGACGGTGCCGATGATGGCCGCGTGCACGCGCACGCCCTGGCCGGCCAGATACGCGCGCAGGCCCTGGGTCAGGGAGAAGGCGGCGGCCTTGGAGACCGAGTAGCTCGGCAGCAGGGGCATGTTGGCCCACGACGAGGTCGACAGGATGTTCAGCACCGCGCCCCGGGACTCGGTCAGCGCCGGGAGCAGGGCCCGGGTGACGCGGAAGGTGCCGAAGACGTTGACGGCGAAGTGCTGCTCCAGCAAGGCCGGGTCGCTCAGGTCGTCGCCCCACACCGCCAGCCCGGCGTTGTTGACCAGCAGGTCCAGCGACTCCACGGCCTCGGCGGCGGCGCGCACCTGGGCGGCGTCGGTGACGTCCAGGGTCAGCGGCACGACGCGGTCGTCGCTGTGGTCGAGAGGCTGTCGCGTGCCCGCGTAGACGCGCGCGGCACCCCGCGCCAGGGCTTCAGCGACCAGGGCTCTGCCGATCCCGCGGTTCGCCCCGGTCACCAGCACTGACTTGCCCGACATCGTCGACATCCGACCTCGATCCTCGAAGGGGTCCGGTGACAGCGTCCCGCGACGGTGAACCGGTGACGGCGACCGGTGCCAGCACAGAGTACTGATGCGGCCCGGTCGTGTCGCCCCGAAGGATCTTCACAAAGGTTTGATGCCGGGCCCGTAGCCGTTCATGGGTGAGCCGTTCATGGGCGCCGCTCCGAGCTCCGAGGGCGGGGCCGGCGGGCTCGAATTCTCCGGCGCGGGCGCCTTGGGCTCCGGCACAGCCATCGCGTTGCACACCGCCGCCAGGGCCATGCCGCCCACCGCGACCGGTACCGCGTCACCAGAAGCGACCACCGCGGTGACCGAGACGGAGGTGAGCCACGCCGTCGACGTCCACGCCCAGAACCGTCGCGACCGCGCCGCGGCGAGATCGTCCGGCGATCGCGGCCGCAGGGGTGTCGCGCGGACGCGGCCGATGTCTTCATCGCTGATCGTGGTCATCTGGTCACCTCTGCATGGTCGGCAGACGCGCGCGGACGGCTGCTGCCGGTGTGCGTCGTGCGGGCCGTATGACCAGGTGGCGCCGGGTCAAACCCGGCGGCCGCCGAGCGGGCCGGGCCCGGCCCCGAATCCGGGACCGGGCCTGGCCTTCTCATCGGTGGATCAGGAGGTCGCCACGTCGTCGTACTTGGTGTACGTGGCGTCGCCCGGGTAGTTGTCGTCCTCGCTGGTCAGCGTCAGCGTGTAGCTGTGGCCGGCGGTGATCGAGGCGGTCACCTGCTTCCAGCCGGAGCTGGAGACGCAGGTCTTGGCCAGCACGGTCTTGGTGGTGCCGGCGGTGTTGTCCTTCAGCGTGGCCGTCGCCCAGTCGTAGGTGACGGTGTCGGGGCAGGTCACGTTGTACCAGAAGCCCAGCGTGGTGTTGCCCGTGCCCGCGGTGAAGGTCTGGGCGATCGAGGAGGTGTTGCTCGGGCTGGTGTTGCCGAGCTGGGCCGCGTCCGCGCCCGAGTGCGGGCCGGAGGTGGTCACCGCGGTGACGCCGGAGGCGGTCCAGCCGGACAGGCTGCCGCTCTCGAAGCCGCCGTTGGCGATGACGTTGCCGCCGCCGCCGGTGGTGCCCACCGACCACGAGAAGCTCGCCGTCCCCGACGCCGGCGTGGAGTCACTGGCGGTGATCGTCGCCGAGCCGCTGGCCGAGGCACTCGGGGTGCCGGAGATCAGGCCGGTGGAGGAGTTGATCGACACGCCCGCCGGCAGGCCGGTGGCCGAGTACGTCAGGGTCTTGCCGGCCGAGGAGCTGGCCGAGACCTGCAGGCTCACGGCGGTGCCGACCGTCCAGGACTGCGACGGGATCGAGGAGACGGTGACGGTGTCGGTGCTGCCGCCGTGGTTGATGATCGCGTGGGAGATGGCGCAGTTGTTGGTGTCGTTGGACCAGGAGGCTTGTTCGGGGTAGGTGCCGAAGGAGCCGAAGGAGACGTTGGCGGCGCCGCCGGAGGTGCCGGGGGACAGCCAGGCGCATTCGTCGGAGTTCTCCTGGCCGTTGTAGGAGGAGCCGGTGTTGTTGGTCCAGCCGCCGGCGGGGTTCTGGTCGGACATCATCTCGTGCCATTCGTGGCCCAGGGTGATGGTGTAGCCGTCCAGGGTGCCGGGGGAGTTGACGAAGCCCACGCCGCAGCCGGCGCCGGAGTCCATGTTGTAGGGCTGGTTGGAGAAGGCGATGTCGCCGTAGGGGGAGGACACGGCGCCGCCGGTCAGTGTGCTGTCGCCGTTGTAGTCGTGCCAGGCGCAGTACTGGCCTTGGTAGCTGTCGGGGTTGGTGCCGGTCGGGGACAGGATGACGTAGTAGGCGTCGCGGTTGGCGGCGGCGGTGGTGTTGCCGAAGTGGGCGGCGGCGTTGACGGCTTCTTGGCCGAGTTGGTGGCCGGAGGCGGTGGCGGGGGAGGCGGTGGAGGTGTCTTCCCACACCCCGGCCAGGACGCCGCCGGTCTGGTAGCTGATGTACTGGGAGGCCGGCAGGTTGGTGGGGCAGGAGGTGGCGCCGGTGGCCACGCCTGCGCCGTCGCACCATTGGGTCAGGTCTGCGGACCACAGTTCGTTGTTGGTGCCGATGCCCTTGAACATCTGCTGGGCGACGGATGCGCCGCCGTCGGGGTCGCCGGTGAATTTGGCGTTGCCGTTGGCGTCGGTGGACTGGGTTCCCCACTGGCTGCCGTAGAACACCAGGTAGACCTTGGACTTGCCGCCGCTTTGCACGCCGATGCCGTCGATCCCGCCGCCGTAGGACAGCGTCTCCGGACCCGTGGCGGCCTGCGGAGAGGCGTGCGTGGCCGACCACGCGTGCATCTTCTGGTTCTGCTGGATGGTGGGGACCGCGCCGTGACGGTACGGGTGGCCGTACTGCGGGGAGTAGGGGTTCGCCACGGCGGCGGTGTGAGCCGACGACGACGGCGTGGCCATGGCGGCCGCGGACCCGGCGACGCCGAGCGCGGCGCACGCGGTGACGGCGAACGCGATACGCGCGGTTTTGCGGCGCAGGGCGTCCTTGGAACGTTGGGACACTGTGGTGTCTCCTTGATCTCGGTGGTGCGCTGGCGATGGGGTTGGCGCAGTGGAGCCGAAATCAGGCGCGTGTCATCGACCATGCAAGGGGTGTTGTCGGCCCGATGAAGGCGCCCAGGGTGAAGCGGGCGTGCTTGGTGCGGCGGGCGAGCGGCTGAACCGCTTTCCCGCCTGATCGGGAAAAGTAAGCGAGATCATTCAAGTCGTCAACGGCCTGAAATGGTAAAGCGAATGTAAAGATGCGTGCGGCCGTCCGGAGCAAGCCAGGGGCCTGCGATGTTCTGGTCCGCGACGCCGCCCGGGCCCCCGGAAACCGCCTTCTTTCAGGAGCCGGGCTCGACCGGCTGGCGCAGGACGGTCTTCAGTTTCTCCGGCGCCGTCCTGCGGGGGTCGCTCAAGTAGATCTCGTGGTGCATGCCGGTCGGCCGCAGGCCGTGGGCGCCGAGATAGGAGTGATGGAGCTCGTGGAGTACCGGGGCCTCGTCGTCGTAGGAGCCGATGTGCAGCAGCTGCGCGCTTCGGCCTTCGTGGAGAGTCAGATGCCGAAGCGTGGAGATCGCGGGCAGGTGTTTCTTGGCCCCGGCCGTGGCCTTGGCGTCCTCGACCATGTCCTCGGTGATCCACGGTGGCAGGCAGATGAGCATCGTCCAGTTCCAGCTGTCCTTGGCGCGGCTGGTGAACGCCTCGTAGTCCTCGGCCCACCACAGTCCTTCCAAGGGGGCGACCACGAAGTCTCGGCCGGCCTTCTTGCCGGCGAACTTCAGCGTGTACGCGACCGAGTACAAGGCTTCGACCGCGTGGGCGTAGGCCGGAGCGGTGTTCGGGTTTCCCGTGCCGTCGACGGCGATGAACTGCTGCTCGGGGACGTCCACGATGTCCCACGTGGTGTTCTTCGGCGCGTAGAGATCCCTCTGTGTCCGCTTGATGTCGAACGTCGTACCGCCCAGGGACGACCGGTAACGGGCCAGCCACGCCTGCTCGGCTGAGAGCTGGCTCAGGGAGTAGTCGAACAGCGCGCGCACGAAGTCCGGCAGGTTCTGGTCCTCGGAGCCCGCTCGGCGAACGTGCTCGATCCGCGCGGCGAGCGCCTGGGCCCGTCGGTCCAGGGCGAGCAGGACGCGTTCGTGGTCGACGGCCGGCTGATTGGCCAGGCCCACGAGGACGCGCGGATGGACCGGATGCACCTCGGCGATCGCCTCCTCCGCGGCGGCCGCGCACGCCTGGCGGCCGTCCTCGGTCGCCGCGTACACCTTGCGGGCTTTGCTGGTGCCGGATCTGGGCCCGTCGGCCTGGGTCACCAGTCCGCGCTCCCGGAGTTTCGTCAGCAGGTAGTAGATCGAGCTGAACCCGATTTCCGTCCACTCGCGCATGCCGCGCTCGGTGATCACTGTTTCCAGCTCGTATCCGTGTCTGGGTTGTTCCACCAGCAGGCCGAGCAGTGTCAGTTCGGCGGCGGTCAGACTGTGAGGCATCTCACTATTCTAGCGCTAGAATAGGGGTCTCTCGCCACGGTCGTTTGACCCGCTTATGCGGAGAGTTTCCGTACTTGTCGGTAACAGCGGCTATCGTCGTGATCGTGGAGTTCGATGAGGTCGAGTCGATACGCCGGGGCCACCCGGCGTGGAAACTCCTGCGCGCCGACCACGCTCCGCTGGTCCTGTCGTTCCTCGGAACGGTCTTCGTCGAGGGCAACGCCCGGACCGTTCCCGCCGCCGAGCTCACGGCCCGGCTGGACGACTACCTGTACGCGCTCAACGAACGCCTCGGCGAGGGGACGTTCCCCAAAAGCGCCAAGGCCTACCTCGACGACTGGTCCGCTCCCGAGGCGGGCTGGCTGCGCAGGTTCTACCCTCCCGGCTCCGACGAGGTGCACTTCGACGCGACTCCCGCGGTGGAGAAGGCGGTGTCCTGGGTGAACGCGCTGCGGGCCCGCGCCTTCGTCGGCACCGAGTCCCGGCTGAACACCGTCTTCGAGCTGCTGCGGCAGATGGCCGTGGGCACCGAGACCGATCGCGACGTCCGGCTCGGCGATCTGCTGCGCCGCCGCGAGCAGCTCGACGCCGAGATAGCCAGGGTCGAGGCCGGCGACGTGCCGCTGCTGGACGGCACCGCGCTTCGGGACCGCTACCAGCAGTTCTCCGAAACGGCGCGCGGGCTGTTGGCGGACTTCCGAGAGGTCGAGACGAACTTCCGGGGCCTGGACCGGGAGCTGCGCGAGCAGATCGCGGCCTGGGACGGCGCCAAGGGCGACCTGCTGGGCAGGGTCGTCGGCGAGCGCAGCGCCATAGCCGACTCCGACCAGGGCCGCAGCTTTCACGCCTTCTACGATTTCCTGCTGTCCAGCCGACGGCAGGAGGAGTTCACGGCGCTGCTGGAGAAGGTGCAGGAGCTCGCCGCGATCGGCGAGCCCGACCCCCGGATGCGCCACATCCACTACGACTGGCTCGACGCCGGGGAGCGGACGCAGTCCACGGTGCGGCTGCTGTCCGAGCAGTTGCGCCGGTTCCTGGACGACCAGGTGTGGCTGGAGAACCGGCGCGTCATGGACGTCCTGAAGTCCATCGAGGGACACGCTCTGAAGCTGCGCGGCCGGCCCGCTTCGGCCGTGACCATGGAGATGGACGCGGCCGCCCCGGACGTGGCGCTGCCGTTCGAGCGGCCCCTGTACCGGCCGAAGACCAAGGTCCGGATCTCCGGCGACATCGCCGAGGCGGCCGAGGACGTCGACGTCTCGTTGCTGTTCGAGCAGACGCACGTCGATCCCGCCCGGCTGGCCGGGACCGTGCGCTCCGCCCTGCGCGGCAGATCCCAGACCGGTCTGGCTCCGTTGCTGAGGGAGCACCCCGTCCAGGACGGACTGGCCGAGGTCGTGACCTATCTGGCGCTGGCCGATCCGGCGTTCCGCGTCGTCTTCGACGAGGAGGCGCGCGAGCAGGTGTCATGGACCGGTTCCGACAGCGGCGACGGCAAGACCGCCGACGTCCCGCGCGTGACCTTCGTGCGCGCCGACGCCGGCGGCGAAGGGGAGGAGGAAGCCTGATGGACGATGCCGACCTCGCGGTCGCGGTCACCCAGCTGATGAAGGGCGTCGTCTACCGCGACACCCACGAGACCCAGTGGCGCCACCTGACCGCGCTCACGTCCCAGGTCCGCGACCACGTGGCCGTCATGGGGCTCACGGTCGTCGTGGACGAGGCCGAGGGATACGCCTTCCTGCGCTCCCGCCCCGACGGCGAGCAGGAGCCCGGACGGCCGCAGCTGCCCCGGCTGGTGGCCAGGCGGTCGCTGTCGATGCATGTCAGCCTCCTGCTGGCCCTGCTGCGCAAGAAGATCGCCGAGCACGACGCGACCGGCGGCGGCGAGTCCCGCCTGGTGCTCACCCGCGACCAGATCGTCGAGACGCTGCGGGTGTTCCTGGCCTCGACGGCCGACGAGGTCCGGCTGATCGACCAGATCGACGCGATCGTCGCCAAGTGCGTCGATCTGGGCTTCCTGCGCCGCATCCCGGACTCGGACTCGTTCGAGGTGCGCCGCATCCTGAAGGCTTTCGTCGACGCCGAATGGCTGGCCGGCTTCGACGACGCCCTGGCCGCCTATCTCGCCGAGCTGACCGGTGAGACCACCGCGGCCGACACGACCGGTGCGGAGGGCACCCATGACTGAGACGGCGGCCGGGGTGCCGGCCGGTTTCCGGCTGCACCGCCTGGAGGTCTACAACTGGGGCACCTTCGACGCCCACGTGTGGCCGCTCTACCTGGCGGGGCGCAACGGTCTGCTCACCGGCGACATCGGCTCGGGCAAGTCCACGATCGTCGACGCGATCACCACCCTGCTGCTGCCCGCCCAGAAGATCGCGTACAACAAGGCGGCGGGCGCCGAGACCCGTGAGCGCTCCCTGCGCTCCTATGTGCTCGGCTACCACAAGTCCGAACGCAACGAGGAGACCGGCACCTCCCGCCCCGTGGGCCTGCGCAAGCCCGGCTCCTACTCCGTCCTGCTCGGTGTGTTCGCCAACGAGGCCCTCGGCGAGCAGGTGAGCCTCGCGCAGGTGTTCTGGCTGCGCGACGGCGCCGCCGGCCAGCCCGACCGCTTCTTCGCTGTCTGCGACGGGGCGCTGACGATCGCCGGGGACTTCACGGACTTCGGCACCGAGACCTCGGCGCTGCGCAAGAAGCTGCGCGGCCGGGGTGCGCGGATCCACGACTCGTTCCCGGACTACCGCAAGGACTTCCACCGGCGGCTGGGCATCGAGTCCGACCAGGCCATGGACCTGTTCCACCAGACCGTGTCGATGAAGGCCGTCGGCGACCTGAACGACTTCGTCCGCACCCACATGCTCGAACCCTTCGACGCCGCGCGCTGGATCGGCGACATGGTCGCCCACTTCGACGACCTGACCCGCGCCCACGACGCCGTCGTCAAAGCCCGCACCCAGCTGACCGACCTCGCGCCGCTGCTGGCCGACTGCGACGAGCACGACCGGCTCGGCGCGCGCATGGCCGCGCTCGTCGCCCAGCGTGCCGCGTTGCGGTACTGGTCGGCCCAAGGCGGGCGGACGATGCTGGCCGCGCGCATCGAGGAACTGCGCGGCGTGCTGGACCTGCTGGACGGCTCGATCGCCCGGACCCGCCAAACGCTGAGCGATCAGCGCGATCAGGCCGCCGCCTTACGGCTGGAGCGTGCCGGGCACGGTGGCGAGCGCCTCGCCGGGATCGAGCGCCTGCTCGCCGAGACCGAGGGCCGTCGCCGGCAGCGGATGGACAAGGCCGGACGTCTCAACGAGCTGCTGGCCGAAGCCGGGCTTCCCCAGGTGCAGACCGAGACGCAGTTCAGGACCAGGAAAGCGGAATCGGCCGAGGCGCGGGCCAAAGCCGAGCTGGCGGACTCAGAGGCCCGCAACCGGCTCACCGACGCGGCCGTGGAGCGGCGCACGGCCCAGGCCGAGTCCGAGGAAGTCGGCGCCGAACTGCGCAGCCTGCAGGCGCGGCGCAGCAACATCCCGCGCCGCACCCTCGACGTCCGCGACCGCTTGTGCGCCGAGCTCGGCCTCTCCGCCGACGACCTGCCCTTCGCCGGGGAGCTGATCCAGGTACGGCCGGAGGACGCCGACTGGGAAGGCGCCGCCGAGCGGGTGCTGCGGAGTTTCGCCCTGGCGCTGCTGGTGCACCACGACCACTACGCCGGCGTCTCGGACTGGATCGACGCGCACCATCTCGGCGCGCGCCTCGTGTACTACCGCGTCGGCGACACGCCGCGTTCGATGCCCGTGTCGGGCGGCGCTGATGCCGGACATCGTCTGTACGACAAGCTCGAGGTCGCCGAGAGCTCGTTCGCCGCCTGGCTGGAAGCCGAGCTCGCGCGCCGTGCCGGGCACCTGTGCGTGGCCGGCATGACGGACTTCCGGCGGGCCGATCGCGCCGTGACCAGGACCGGGCAGATCAAGGAGCCGGGCGGGCGGCACGAGAAGAACGACACCGCCCGGATCGACGACCGCTCCTCGTACGTCCTGGGCTGGAGCAACGAGCGCAAGATCGAGACGTTGCTCGCCCACGCCGCCGGGGTGCAGAGGCGGCTCGGTGATCTCGACCGTCAGCGTGCCGCGGCCCAAGCCGATGTGGACTCCGCGACAGCACGGCTGAGGGTGCTGTCCCGGCTCGAGGAGTTCACCGACTTCGCCGAAGTCGACTGGCAGCAGGCCGTGAACCGGATCGCGGCGCTGGAGGCCGAGAAGCGCGGTCTGCAGGACGCCGACCGCGAACTGGCGCGGATCGAGACCGAACTGGAGGCGGTCGCCGGGCAGATCGCCGAGCACGAGACCCTGCTGGAGGCCCTCGTCGGCGACCGGGCCAAGTCCGACGACGCGCTCGGCAAGGCCGGCGACGCGCTCGCGGCCGCCGAGAACGTCCTGGCCGAGCCGGAAGCCCTGGCGGCCGCTGAGCACTTCCCGGCGTTGCGCGAACTGGCCGGGCAGCGCGAGCCCGCCGAGGCCGCGGGCTACGAGCGGCTGGCCGCCGAGCTGGGCGGCAGGCTCACCGACGACCGGGAGCGCGCCGCCCGCCAGCAGTCCACGACGGCCAACCGGATCGTCGCGGCCATGGGCAGGTTCCGCGACAGGTATCCGGCCGAGACCGCCGACATGGACGCCTCCGTCGAGGCCGCCGGCGAATTCCGGGCCCTGCACCAGCGCCTGGTCCTGGACGACCTGCCGCGGTTCGAGTCCGAGTTCAAGACGTACCTGAACACCAACACCATCCGGGACATCGCCGGGTTCCAGTCCCAGCTGCTCAAGCAGGACAAGCTCATCAAGGAGCGCATCGAGGTCATCAACGCCTCGCTGACCGGCATCGACTACAACCCGGGCCGCTACATCCGCCTGCAGGCGCACGCCTCGCCGAACGTCGAGATCCGCGACTTCCGCGCGGCGCTGCGGGCCTGCACCGAGGACACGCTCTCCGGCGCCGGCGAGGCGTACTCCGAGGCGAAGTTCCTCCAGGTCAAGGCCCTGATCGAGCGGTTCAGGGGCCGGCCCGGCCAGAGCGAGGCGGACAAGGCGTGGGGCAGGCGGGTCACCGACGTGCGGAACTGGTCGGTGTTCGCCGCCTCGGAGCGGTGGCGCGAGACCGACGAGGAGTACGAGAACTACACCGGCTCCGGCGGCAAGTCCGGCGGGCAGAAGGAGAAGCTCGCCTACACCATTCTCGCCTCCTCTCTGGCCTACCAGTTCCGCCTGGACGCCGGTGCGGGAGCCTCGCGCACCTTCCGGTTCGTCGTCATCGACGAGGCGTTCGGCCGCGGCTCGGACGAGTCGACGCGCTACGCCCTGGGCCTGTTCGAGCGTCTCGGGCTGCAACTGCTGATCGTCACTCCGCTGCAGAAGATCCACGTCATCGAGCCCCATGTGTCGGCCGTCGGTTTCGTCGACAACCCCACAGGGGCCGGATCCCGGCTGCAGACGCTGACCATCACCGAGTACCGCGCACGCCGCGCGGCCCACGCTGCGAGCAGCGACAGCTGAACTGCCTTCCGGTTCACATGAGGCCCCGAATACGGGGCATGCGGTGGCCCGGAGGTAGGTATGCGAATCCTGACAGGCACTGCTGGGTGGGCCGACGCGAGTCTGATACGGAGTGGCTGGTATCCGCCGGGGACGCGGACCGCGGCCGGCCGGCTGGGCTATTACGCGAGTCAGTTCCCCCTCGTCGAGGCCGACGCCCCGTACTACGCGCTGCCGAGCGCGACCACGGTGGCCGGCTGGATCGACGCCGCACCTGACGGTTTCACCATGGACGTCAAGGCATATGCACTGCTCACGGGCCATCGGACCCGCGTGGCGACGCTGCCCGCCGACCTCAGGACCCGTGTCCGCGGCACGTGGGTGACCGCGTCCTCGGCTCCCGCGGGTCTGGTCGCGGAACTCTGGCGCCGGTTTCATCAGGTCATCGGACCGTTGCGGGAATCAGGGCTCCTGGGGCTGGTGCTTCTGCAGTTTCCCCCGACCTGTCGAGCGGACCCGGCCGGCCTGGCATGGGTCCGGGCGGCCTTGCAGAACTGTGCCCCGCTGCCGGCGGCTGTGGAGTTCCGCCACAGCTCCTGGCTGGAACCGGAACGGCGCGAACGGACGTGGCAGCTGCTCCGTGACCATGGCGCCGCCTATGTGTGCGCCGACATGTCCCAGTCCCACCCGGGTGCGGTGCCTCCGCTGCTCGCCGTCACCGCGGACAAGGCGGTCATCCGCCTGCACGGCCACAGCGCCGCCTGGTCGCGCGGCGGAAAGGAGGAGCGCTACCGCTATGAGTACTCGGCCTCCGAGCTGGCAGCCTGGGCCGACAGGAGCCGCCGGCTCGGGGAGTCGGTCGAGGAGGTGCACGTCGTGGTGAACACGTGCTGCGCGGGGGTCGCCCAGCGGGCCGCGGCGGCGCTGCGCGATCAGCTCGATCCGGATGGAGCACGGCCACCGAGCAGACGCGCGTCCCGTGCCGAGGCGTCGTAGCCTGGCGACATGGCCCGCCTTTCGGTCCTCAACCCCGGCGAAGCGTTCGCCATGCTCATGGACGGTAACAGGCGCTTCGTCGGCGGTGCCCCCGAGCACCCGAACCAGGACGCGACGCGCCGGGCCTTCGTGGTTCCCGGGCAGGCGCCGTTCGCCGTCCTGTTCGGCTGCTCGGACTCCCGGCTGGCCGCCGAGATCATCTTCGACCGGGGCCTGGGCGACCTGTATGTGGTCCGCACCGCCGGCCAGATCATCGGTCCCGAGGTGCTGGGGAGCATCGAGTACGCAGTGTCCGCGCTGCACTGTCCGCTGGTCGTGGTCTTGGGGCACGATTCCTGCGGTGCCATCCGGGCCACCCGCAAGGCCGTCGCCGAAGGCGTTCCGGCTCCGGGGTATGTCCGTGACGTCATCGAGAAGGTCACGCCGTCGGTGCTGGCCGCGCAGGCTGCCGGCCACACCGAGGACCGCGATTTCGTCGCCGAGCAGATACGGCACACCGTGAACCTCCTGCTGGAGCGCTCGCGCATTCTGTCCGAGGCCGTGGCCGAGGGGGACGTCGCCGTCGCCGGACTGGCATACGGGCTTGTCGACGGTACCGCGGAGCTGATCACGCTCAACGGTGGTGATGGCGCGAGAAGCACGGTCGACTGAGCGTCACCACCAATCCGCAGGGCCCCACAGCGACGAATACCTAGTGGGAAACGTCGCCGAAAGGACCCATGCGTGGAGCAGTCCCTGGAAAATCCGGCCGCATACGCCACCGGACCGAGCCGACCCCTACCGCCGGTCGCGGCCGACGCGCTTGGCGGGATGGTCCGAGCCGCTGTCGCCGAACGGCTGTTCCGGTCGGCGACGGCCAAACTGCCGTTGATAGTGAGATATCCCGACGGCCGCGTCGGGGGAGCGGGGAACGGCGGATCCCCGGTCATGGTGCTTCACGACCCGCGCGGGTTCTTCCGGCGTCTGGGGGCTTCCCGGCTGATCGGGTTCGGTGAGTCTTACCAGGCGGGGGAGTGGGACAGCGATCGGCTCGCCGATCTGCTGGCGGTGTTCGCCGCTGAATTGCCTCGCCTGGTTCCCGCGCCGCTGCAGGCTCTGCGCCGCGCTTTTGACGAGCGTCGGCCGCGAAGCGAGGCGAACTCGGTGCGGGGTGCGCGGCGCAATATCGAGCGTCACTACGACCTGTCCGATGAGATGTTCGAGCTCTTCCTCGACGAGACGATGACGTATTCCGCGGCGTTGTTCGCGCAGAACGACTTCGGCGCACCGGTCGGCGGGTTCGACCTGCTCGCCGACGCCCAATGCCGCAAGGTCGACCGGCTGCTCGAAAAGTGCGGTGTCGGGCCGGGAACGCGGCTGTTGGAGATCGGGAGCGGATGGGGGACTCTGGCGCTGCGCGCGGCCGCCCGCGGCGCCCGGGTCACCACGATCACGCTGTCGGCGAATCAGCATGCCGCTGTCCGTCGCCGCGCCGACGCCGCCGGGCTCGGTGGGCTGGTCGACGTCCGGCTCCTGGACTACCGGGACGTCCGGGGGGAGTACGAGGCGGTGGTCAGCGTGGAGATGATCGAGGCTGTCGGCCGCGAGCACTGGCCCACGTACTTCGGGGCTCTGCGCCGGCTGACCGCGCCCGGTGGCCGGATCGGGCTGCAGGCCATCACCATGCCGCACGACCGCATGCTCGCGGCCTCCGGCAGCCAGACCTGGATCACGAAGTACATCTTCCCCGGGGGCCTCATCCCGTCCCGGGCCGCGATCCGGTCGGAGTCACAGGCTGCCGGCCTGCGCACGCTCGACGATTTCTCGTTCGGAGGCCACTACGCGCACACGCTGCGTTTGTGGCGTGAGCGGTTCACCGAACGGCGGGAGGCCGTCGCGGCGCTCGGCTTCGACGAGACGTTCCGCCGCACCTGGGAGCTGTACCTGGCGTACTCCGAGGCGGGCTTCGCTGCCGGGTACCTCGACGTCCACCAGATGGTGTTCACACCGACACCGACACCGACACCGAGACCGAAACGGAGATTCGCGCGATGAAAGTCCAGCGCACCATCAGAGTCAACCGCCCCCAGGCCGCCGTGGTCGCCTACCTGGCCGACTTCGGCAACACCGTCCACTGGGATCCCGGCACGATCAGCTGTACCCGCACCGACCAGGGCCCCGTCCGCGTCGGAGCCAGGTGGCGGAACGTGTCGAACTTCAACGGCCGGACCACCGAACTGGACTACCGGCTGGAGCGCATGGAGCCGGCCAGGCTCACCTTCGTGGGCCGCAACAAGCAGGCCACCGCGACCGACGATCTGACCTTCGCCGCAGACGGAGCCACCACGACGATCACCTACAACGCGGAGATCACGTTCAACGGCCTGCTCCGGCTGGCGGCACCGTTCGTGCGCGGCGGCTTCGAAAAGCTGGCCGACGAGGTGGAGACGTCGCTGGCGGCTGTGCTCGAGACGCGGTGACCGATCACCCCGCCCGCCGCCGACGCGCGTCCACCTCGATCTCGATCTTCATCCGCGGATCCGCCAGTCCGCAGACGAGCATCGTGGCGGCTGGGCGGACGGCGCCGAAGCGGCGGCGCAGGGTCGGCCAGCAGGGTTCGAAGTCGTCGCGGTCGGGGAGCAGATAGCGGACGCGTACCACCTCGGCGAAGCCGCTGCCGGCTTCGGCGAGCGCGTCGCCGATGTTGAGCAGGCATTGCTCGGCTTGCTCGACCACGTCGTCGGAGATCGTCATGGCCGCGTAATCGAACCCGGTCGTGCCGGATACGTGCACCCAGTCGCCGTCTACCACCGCGCGGGCGTAGCCGATGCGCTCCTCGAAGATCGAACCGCTGAGAATCGCTCGCCGTTCTGTCATGCCGGAAACGCTATGCAGCCAGCATTGATATGTCTAATACCTTGATGTGCTGCCTGTGATATCTCTGGGGATATGGACCGCCCCGATCTGCCGCTCCACCAGCTGCACGCCTTCGTCGTCCTCGCCGAGGAGCTTCACTTCGGGCACGCGGCGGCGCGCCTCGGTATCGCGCAGCCGCCGCTGAGCCAGCAGATCCGACGGCTGGAGGATCGGGTCGGGCATCCGCTCCTCACACGCGCGCCGGGACACATCAGCCTCACACCGGCCGGAGAGGAGTTGCTGCCCGCAGCTCGCAGCGCCCTGACCACGCTCGCCGACGCCCTTGCCGCCGCGCGCGCCGTCGGCGAGGGCAGGGCCGGGACCCTGCGGATCGGCTTCGCCGCCTCCCTGGCGCTGACCGTGCTGCCCACGTTGTTGCGCCGGTTCGGCGAGCGGGCCCCGGACGTGCGGCTGCACATCCAGGAGATGACCACGGCCCCGCAACTCGAAGCGTTGCGGGACCGCACTCTGGATGTCGGGCTGCTGCGCGAACCCGGCGGACTCGGCGACTCCGTCCACGACACGCCGGAGCTCACCTTCCGAACCGTGCTGACCGAAACGTTCGTCGCCGTTCTCCCCGCCGGCCATCCACTCGCCGGCTACGAGCGCGTCCAAGTAGCGCAGCTGGCGGACTTACCCTTCGTCCTGCTCCCGCGCCACGTCGGCCCCCGATTGCACGACCAGATCGTCGGCCTGTGCCTCGAAGCCGGCTTCAGCCCGGCCATCGGCCAGCACGCGGTCGAGTGGCAGACCGTCTGCGCCCTCGTCGAAGCGGGCCTCGGCGTGTCCATCGCGCCGGCGAGCATTGCGCGCATCCGGCTCGAAGGCATCGTCTTCCGCCCCCTGGAGCCCGATCTCCTCCGAACCCGCGTCGCCATCGGCTGGCGCCGGGGGAACCGCAGCCCGCTGATCGGGATGTTGCTGGCCGCCCTCGACAGCTACGACGCGGCCTCCGGCGTGTAGTGCGTGACCACGACACCGGCGTCGAGTACCCGCGATTGCACGGTGCGCAGCTTGATGCGTTCCGGCTGACGGCCGAACAGCTTGGCGCCGCCGCCGAGGACCACAGGGTGGACGGCGATATGGAACTCGTCGATGAGTCCCAGCTCGGCGAGGGACGCGGCCAGGTTGGCGCCCCCTGTGAGCAGCAGGTCCGCGCCGGGCCGGTCTTTGAGCTCGCCGACCTGGGACAGCAGGTCGCCGCTGATGACGCGCTCGGTCCACTCGTCGCCGGCGTAGCCGCGCGAGAACACGATCTTCGGAGTGGCCCGCCAGAAGGGGGCGAACGCGGCGGTGTGCGGGTCTGAAGAGATGGACTCGGCGTTGGGCCAGAAGCCGACCATCATCTCCCACACCGGCCGGCCGAACAGCAGCGTGTCGACCCGCTTGTCCAGCGCCTCCGAGTACGCCGACAGCTCCGGGCCCATGGCCGGCCAGTCGAACTCGCCGTCGGGCCCGTTGACGAACCCGTCGGCCGAGGCGTGCACCCAGTAAATGATCTTCCGCATGGTTGTTCCCCGATCCGATCAGCCGAGACGGTTCCAGAAAGTGCAGTGATGGCGGGTCGCCATAGTAGTGGTGGGGACGACGGCATCCGGCGCCAAGGAAAGCACCTCGTGTCGCGGCCAGTGAGTAGTGCCAGTGTCAGACCTGGCCGCAGGAGCGGTCCCGGACGCCGGCCTGTTCGGGGTGCCCGTAGCGGCGAAGTCAGCCCAGTAAGTGATCATCGTGTCGGCCAGCCGCTGCTGGGCCGCGGTGAAGTCGCGAGGCCGCCCGCCCAGGTCGAACAGATACGGCAGCTCGCTCGCATGCGGCGCGCCCAGCGGGAACGGCGGCGTGCCCGAGGTGAGCGGCGGGGCGTTCTCGTCGGCGAACTCGTACCGCCACACCGGCTCCCGCGCGGCGAGCAGATCCTCGGTGGCGAGTGTCGGGCAGGCGAAGTCCGCATCTCCGATGACCGAGCCGAACACCGGACCGCCGTCGGTGCCGTTCACCGGGTACTCCCGCACAATCGCGTCCGCCTGCCCCGGCGCGGGGAATAACGCGGACACGACATCCGGCCAGGTATCCGGAGTGACCGGATTGCCCGCCTCGATGATCCCGGCGGCCCAGCCGTCGCCCTCGTCGTGGTTGGTGCCGATGAGGACCGGGACGTGAGGGAAACGGCCGGCGGCGATGGCCGCCCCGGGATCGCCGGGCAGCAACGCGGTGTCGAAAGCAGGCTGCTGGTCCACGCCCTGAGCGTCGAGGAGACGCGAGACATCATCGACGCCCCGCAGGCACGCCACGACATCGGCGGCCGAGCCGCAGCCGGCCTTGGCTGCGAAGTCCGCCCCGGCGGCGCTCGCCGTGGCCAGCGGGACCGACGACGGCGCGAACGGCCGCTCCGGGCGTCCCGTACACGGGCCGCTCTCGATGATCGCTCGATCGAAGAGCCCTGCGGCGGCCGGCGAGGTGAGCTGAGCGCAGACGCTGTACCCGCCCGCCGATTCACCGGCCAGCGTGACGTCGCGCGCCTGGCCGCCGAACGCGCCGATCTCGCCGCGGACCCAGCGCAACGCCGCCTGCTGGTCGGCGAGCCCGAAGGTGCCGGATCCGGGGAGTCCACCGAGCGCGAGGAAGCCGAGGGCGCCGAGCCGGTAGTTGACGGTCACGACCACGACGTCGCCCCGCGTCGCCAGGCGATGGGCGTCGTAGGAACTGCCCGCCCCGGTGGTGAAGCCGCCGCCGTGCAGCCAGACGATCACCGGCCGGGGGTGGGAGGGCGTCGCGTCATCGGGCGTCGTGACGTTCAGATACAGGCAGTCCTCATCGGTGCTGCCGCCGGGCACCTCGCCGGCCGCCTGCGGACAGGCGCTCGCGGGCCGGGTCGCGTCCCTCGTCCCCGACCAGGGCTTCACGGGTTGCGGCGGCATCCAGCGCAGCGCGTGGGTCGGCGGTGCCGCGTAGGGGATGCCTTCGAACGTGCGGTAGCCCTGATGCACGGTGCCGTGCAGGAGACCGTCGCGGATCCGCACCGTCGCCGTCGCGGAGGCCGAGGCGTCGGCGGCGGGCACGATCGTGGCGGTCAAGACGCAGCTCACCGTGGCTGTGGTCAGGGCACGTCGGGTGGTCGTCATCACGCCTCGACGCTATGGCCGGCCACCGGGACCGCGAATCGGCCGGGGGACGGAATTGTCTGCTCAGAACAAAGGGGGATCGCGGCGCTGGTCTCCGACTTAAGGAGGAGAGGCGGCACTCTGTATGCTCGACACTTGATATTCGGGGGACGTGTCCCCGTCCCTCTGGCAGCGATCGAGAGGTGCCGCAGGTGGTCGGCGGTTCGGCCTCGGCCCGGGTGCCTCGGCGCTGGCGCGTGGCCTTGACCCTCGCGTCGATCGGGGCGACCGCGCCGGTGCTCTGGATGAGCGGCAGCGCTTCGGCGCATATCGCCGCCGTGATCCTGATGGCGGTTCAGGGCGCGGCCTTGTGGTGGCTGGTCGATCGTCCGTGGCAGGGAACCGCGGCCGTGCTGGCGATCAGCGCCGTGCTGCAGGTGATGTTCCCGTCGTATGGGCCGGGGATCGCTTTCGTGGTGCTGTGCACCTACGCGTGGTTGCGCCCGGCTGCCGAGACGCTGTGGATGCTCGCCTTGGCGGTACCCGCCGTGTGCGGCCCGGCGGTGGCGCGCGAACGCTGGGACCTGGCCGGGCTGTGGCTCGGCGCCGTGCTGCTGGCCTGGAGCTGGGGCGCGCTGATGCGGGCCCGCGGCGAGCGCCGGGTGGCCGAGCGGCGGCAGGCGGTGCTCGAGGAGCGCGCGCGGATCGCTCGGGACCTGCATGACGTGTTGTCCCATACGGTGTCTGTGATGGTGATCCAGGCGGCCGCGGCCGACGACGTGTTCGAGTCGAACCCGGCGAAGGCACGGGAGGCCTTGCGGCGTACGGAGGAGGCGGGCCGGTTGGCGCTCGCCGAGCTGCGCGGCTTCCTGCGCACGGTCCGCGCGGATTCCGGCGCGGACGAGGCCGGACCGCAACCGACGTTGGCGGACGTGCCGCTGCTGGCCGAGCGCGTCGGCGAGACCGGGCTCGCGGTGACCCTGCTGAAGGAGGGTGAGGCAGAGGTGCCGCTGGGGGTGCAGGTGGGCGCGTACCGGATCGTGCAGGAGGCGCTGACCAACACGCTGCGGCACGCCCGGGCGTCGTCGGCGGAGGTGCTGGTGCGGATCGATGAGACCCTGGTGCACGTGCGGATCAGGGATGACGGCCGGGGCGGTTCCCAGGCCCGTGGCCGCGGCTCGGGCCTCGGCTCCGGCCACGGCGGCCAGGGGCTGGTCGGCATGCGCGAGCGGGCCACCCTGCTCGGCGGCACGTTCCACGCCGGGCCCCGCTCGGACGGCGCCGGCTTCGAGGTGGAGGCCCGGCTTCCGATGCGGGGGGACGCGTGACCATCAAGGTGCTGATCGCCGACGACCAGGCGCTGGTCCGCTCCGGCTTCCGGCTGATCCTGGAGTCCCGCAGTGACCTCGAGGTGGTCGGCGAGGCGGCCGACGGCGAGGAGGCGATCCGGGAGGCCGAGCGGACCCGGCCCGACGTGGTGCTGATGGATGTGCGGATGCCCGGTCTGGACGGGGTCTCGGCCACGGCCCGGCTGACCGCGGCGCCGAACCCGCCCAAGGTCGTCATCCTGACCACCTACGACCTGGAGGAACCGCTGTACGCCGCGCTGCGGGCCGGGGCGAGCGGCTTCCTGCTCAAGGACGTGCGGCCGGTCGACCTGGCCGAGGCGATCCGGGTGGTGGCCGGCGGCGACGCCCTGCTGGCCCCGACCGCGACCCGGCGGCTGCTGGACCGGTTCCTGGTCACCGACGTCACCCCGGCCGCCTCCGCCGGAAGCCTGGAGCGGCTCACCGGGCGCGAACGCGAGGTCCTGGCGCTGCTGGCCCGGGGCGCCTCCAACGCCGAGATCGCCGACCGGCTCACGGTCACCGAGGCCACCGTCAAGACCCACGTGTCGGCCATCCTGCGCAAACTCGAGGTGCGCGACCGCGTGCAGGCGGTCGTGCTCGCCTACGACCTCGGACTGGTCCGCGCCCGGCCCTCCTCCTGAAGTCGCAGACGCAAGATCCGTCGCGCGCCTGAGGTGCCGGTGCGCTGCAAGTCCGTAGCGTCGGACGTGTACACGTACACGTCTTAAGGAGGCGGCACATGGCGGCGAACACTGACGCTTGGAGCGGAACCGTCGCGAAGAAGTCGCGCGCACTGCTCGACGGCTCCAACCTCTACCGGCGCCTCACGGTCCAGCTCGGCGATGGATCGCTGATGCGGGTCAAGGTGGATCGGGGCCTGTGGAAGGAGCTTGAGCCGGGCGACCGGATCCTCAAGCGCGAGGGGGAGAAGCCGCAGCGCGGGTGATGGCCGGTCACGGGGCCGGTCGCTGCTCGCCCTCGGCCAGGTTCTTGCTCTCCTCCAGGTGCCCACCCTCGGCCGGGTCCTTGCTCTCGTCCAGGTCCTTGTCCTCGTCCAGATCTTTGCCCTCGGTCAGGTCCTCGCGCGCGTCGGCCGGCCACGTTGCGGTGTCCCGCGGCGGGACGTAGGGCTCGTGCCCGGGGGCCATGCCGCCCTCGATCGCCCGCTCGCGGGCCAGTTCGGCGTCGAACTCCAGGCCCAGCAGGATGGCCAGGTTCGACAGCCACAGCCACACCAGGAACACGATCACCCCGGCGACCGTGCCGTAGGTCCTGTTGTACGAGCTGAAATTCGCCACGTACGCGGCGAAGCCGCCGGACAGGACCAGCCACAGCACCACGGCCAGCACGCTGCCGGGGGACACCCAGCGGAACCCGCGGCCGCGCACGTTCGGCGCGGCCCAGTACAGCACCGCGATCATGAGGGTCACCAGAACGACCAGGACCGGCCATTTCGCGATCGACCAGACCAGGACCGCGGTGTGGCCCAGCCCCAGCAGGTCGCCGGCTCGCTGCGCCAGCGGGCCCGTGAACACCACGATCGCGGCGCTGGCCAGGAGCAGCACCATCATCAGCAGCGTCAGGCCCACGCGCAGTGGCGTCGTCTTCCACACCGGGCGCCCCTCCGGGATGTCGTACACGACGTTCGAGGCCCGGATGAAGGCGGCGATGTAGCCGGACGCCGACCACAGGGCGCCGGCCAGACCGACCAGCGCCAGAATCCCGCCCGCGCCGCGGCTGGATCCCGCCTGCGTCACCGCGGTGTGCAGCAGGTCCCGCAATGACCCCGGCGCGAGCTTCTGCACGTTGTCCAACACCGTGTGGGTGGTGGAGGAGCCGAGGACGCCGAGCATGGCCACGCCGACCAACAGCGCCGGGAACACCGCCAGGATGCCGTAGTACGTCAGGGCGGCGGCCCGGTCGGCCAGCGCGTCGGCCTTGAACTCCTTCGCTGTGCGCTTGAGGACTGTCACCCATGTGCGGGTCGGCATCTCGGTGGGCTCGTCAGGCCCCCGGTCCTCGGCCACCGAGGGGTCCCGGACCGTCGTGTGGTCGCCGCCCGGCCCGCTGACGTGGCTGTTCCCGCTGTTGACGTGCTCGTCTCGGTTGACTCCCATCGCCTTCTTATGACCGTTTCACCCCTGGTGACACGGTGCTGTCCGGACAGATGCCGAGTTCAAGGGTTTGCCGCGGTCGCAGGTGGTCACCAGGACCCTCTGAAAAGGAGGAGCCGTGGTCACCGAGAGAATCACCTCAGCGCCGCCGGTGGCGGCGAACACCTCGACGTCGAACTTGATGAGCGATGCCGCCGCGCAGGTCACCAGGCTGGTTCGCGACGAGATCGCGCTGGCCAAGCTGGAGATGCAGGCGAAGGCCAAAGGGGTCGGCATGGCCGGGGGGATGCTGGCCACCGCCCTGGTGATGGCCAGGATCGGCCTCGTGCTGGCCTGGGTCCTGCTGGTCGTCGCCCTGGCGAACGTCTGGCCGCTGTGGCTGTCGGTCCTTGTGCCGATGGCCGGGGCGTTCCTCGTGGCGGGTGTCCTGGCACTGCTGGGCAAGCGCGGTCTGAAGACGGCCACCCCGCCTGCGCCGACCGAGACGTCGCAATCCGTCCGCACCGACCTGCGCAGTGTGCAGGAGGCCATTCAGGAAGGGCGCCAGTCATGAGTTCCGAGATACCCGCGACGTCCGAGCGGCAGGCACTGAACGCCGACATCACGGCGACCAGGGCGGAACTTGGGCGCACCTTGGAGGCGATCGCGGCCAAGACCCAGGTCAAGACGCGCGCCAAGCAGGCCGCCCAGGAAACCCTCGTCGACGTGAAGGACCGGGTTTCGGCCGGCGTGTCGGACGTCCGGTCCGGTGCCGCGGGCTGGTGGCAGCGCCTGCGCAGCCTGCCGGCCCGGAGCCGGGTGTCGGCGCTGGCCGTGTTCGCCGGCGCGCTCAGCGCCGTCGCCGCACTCATCGGATTCAAGGGCTTGCACGGTGAAGGCGGGCGCCGCTGATGACACCGCTCACCGCGAAGGTCTTCTACAAGCCGGTGGGCCTCGGGCTCAGCCTGGCCGCCGGCGCCCTGGCCAGTCTCGTGACGCGCCGGATATGGCTCTGGATCAGCGACGAGGACGAGATGCCGGACGCCGACGACACCGACAACGGCTGGCTGGAACTGCTGGCCGGAGCCGGCTTGGAGGCGGCCGTGTTCGCCGTGGCGAAGGCCTCGGCCACGCGCCTGCAGGCGGAGGGGATCCGCCATGCCGTCGAGGCGGACAAGTCCAGAAGAAACAAGATCTAGGAGGAACCATGAAACGCGCACTGACCTTCGCCACCGGCCTCACCGTCGGCTACGTCGCCGGCACGAAAGCCGGGCGGGAGAAGTACGAGCAGATGAAGCTCAAGATGCACGAGGTCAGCCAGCAGCCGGCCGTCACCGGGATGCGGGAGAACCTGCAGGAGCAGGTCGGCACCGCGACCAAGGCCGTCGCCGGCAAGGTCACCGACGTCGCCTCGGAGGTCTCCAAGAAGCTGCACAAATCTTCGGATCACGGCTCTTCGGAGAACGACACCGTGCCGAGCCACCCGAACGCTGCGAAGTCCACTCCGGGCGGGGCTATGGGGTAATCCCCGATCCGGCGCCGACCAGCACGGCGCCGACCAGCAGGGCGAGACCGACGCCTGATCTGGGCGCCGTGGCCGGCCCTCTGATCCGTGCGCAGCCGAGTACGATCTCGCGGACAGGCTGAGCGGGCTCAGGGGGCGGGGATGGGGCAGGACGGTCTTTTCGGCAAGTTGTTCCGGCACAAGGGCGGCGCGGCGGCAGATCCCCAGCCGGGGTCCAGCCGCGCGCCGGAACCGCGGGTCCAGGACGCCGTCCCGGAGCCGGTCGCCCTTACGAGCTGGAACCAGGACGAGGCCCTGCGCCACATCCTCGGCCGCGCTGCCGACGCACCGGCCGTCCAGCAAGTCCTCGACCTCTGCGACAGCTTGCGCGGCCCGACGCCGCCGGCCCCTTGGCGCGAGCAGATGACCGAGCTTCTCGCCGACAACGAGGCCGCCGGCAACGCCCTGCGGAGCATCGCGCTGCGCGAGACGCCGTTCGACGCGGTGGGCACAGACCACCGCGTCCCTTTCGTGCGCAGCGTCGTGTGGGCGATCGGCCTGACCGATCCCGGTGACGCGGTCCCGCTGCTCATCCGCATCACCGATCTGTACGGCGAGCCGGGGCGCGGGCGCGAATACCGCTCCGTCGCGGTCACCGCGGTCGAGGCGCTCGGCTGGATCGGCGGCGAGCGCGCGTTGCCGGCGCTGCGGCAGATCAAGGCGGCGGCGAAGCTCGGCGACGTCCGGCGGGCCGCGTCCCGCGAGCTCGACCAGACCCTGGGCGAGGCGCACCTCTCGCGGGCCGACGTTCCCGAGTGGCAGGCCGAGAGCTTCGAGCTCGATCGGGACGGCCTGCGCGTCATCCCGCTTGATCACGGCTACACGGCCACGATCCAGCTGGACGCCGACGGGACCGTCTCCCTCTTCTACAACCGCCCGACCGGCCAGCGGATCTCAGGGTCCGGCAACCCGCCCGGAGTACGCGCCGACAGCCTTCGCGAGGTGTCCGAGATCGCGGCGAACCTCCGCACGGTCGTCTACGCCGAGCGCTATCGTCTCAAGCAGCTGATGCAGGATCAGCGGACTCTGACATACGAGGACTGGCTGGAGTTCTACCTCGGCAATCCCGTCACCGGACGGCTGTGCCGATCGCTGGTCTGGGAGTCCTCGATCGACCACGGCGAGCACTGGCAACGCTTTCTGCCGGTCTGGAGCGCACGGCGCGAAGCGTGGCTGCGCCTCGGGGAGGACGGCGTGTCGCACGACATCGCCGAGGAGTCGCAGGCGCGCGTCGTCGATCCGGCGGCCATGACCGCCGGCGAAAAGCGGGCCTGGACCGCACAGCTCCGCAAGCTCCGGCTGAAGCAGCCGTTCGAGCAGGCGGATATCGCGTAGTGCGACAATGTCGGCGTGACGGATGATCCCACGCCGGCAGACGGTGGCGAACCGCGAGGCGGACCAGTCACCATCGCCTACATCGCCGAGACCGCCGGAGTATCCGTCCCCACCGTCTCGAAGGTGCTCAACGGCAGATCAGGGGTCTCCGACGACACCCGGGCACGGATCGAGGCCCTGATCGCCCGCTACGGCTACCGCAAGCCGCCCAACCGCAGCAACACCGTGGAGCTGGTCTTCCGCGAACTGGCGAGCATGTGGGCCGTGGAGATCATCCGGGGCGTGGAGCAGGTGGCCCGGCGCAACCGGATCGGTCTCATGGTCTCCGAGTTCGGGCTGCACGACGTCGCGCCGACCCCCATGGACGACATGGTGGAGCGCCGCCCGAAAGCCGTGCTGTCCGTGGCGCAGTTGTCGGACGCCGAGCGCGAGCAGCTGGCCGCGCGAGGCATCCCGTTCGTGGTCTTCGACCCCATCACCGAGCTGCCCGACGACGTCCCCTACGTCGGCGCGACCAACTGGCGCGGCGGGCAGGCCGCGACGAAGCACCTGATCGAGCTCGGCCACCGGCGCATCGCCGTGATCCGCGGGCCGGTGGGGCAGCTGTGCTGCGACGCCCGGATGGCCGGCTACATCTCGGCGATGGCCATGGCGGGACTGCCCGTCGACCCGGCCCTGACGATCGAGGCGCCGCTGAACCGCGAGGACGGCCGCGCCGCGGCCCGCCGTCTGCTGGCCCCGGCCGACCGGCCGACGGCGGTCTTCGCCGCGAACGACATGCAGGCGTTCGGCGTGTACCAGGCAGCGCGTGAATCAGGGCTGCGCATCCCCGAGGACCTGAGCGTGGTCGGCTTCGACGACGTGCCGGTGGCCGCGTGGGCGGATCCTCCGCTGACCACGGTGCACCAGCCGCTGGTCGAGATGGCGGTCGCGGCCACCGAGCTGGCTCTGGCGCTGGGGCGGGGTGAGGAGCCGCCGCAGACCGGGGTGGAGATCGCGACGACGCTGACCGTGCGGGAGAGCACGGCCAGTCCTCAAGGCCGACGGTAGTCGTCGAAACTTTCGGGGATTCGCGGGGTTCGCCGGTTCGCGCGCCGTTCCTGCTGGGCCGTCTCTGAACTGCTGAATTCTTCCTTGCCGCGCTCCGGCGAGCCTTGATGGCGTGCGATGGCGGCTTGACCTGGGCTCCTTCGCATATCTACGTTCCGGGAAAGTATCTGTGCCCTGATGCGAAACCTCTCTGGCTGATCGAAAGACAGTTGCCTTGCGTCCCACGGCGCGAAGCGGCAGTCATCCTCGAGTTGGGAGAATCCGCGTGTTGATCAGAAGACCCGGCATGGTCCGGTCTCGATGGACGGCCCTGCTGGCGGGCTTGGCGCTCGTCGGCGCGGGGGCCATACCCGGCGTCATGGCGTCGCCCGCGGCGGCGGCCACGGGAGTCGGTGTTACCGTTAACGCGACGACCGGCCTCGGTGCGGTCCCCGCGAACGGCGTCGGCCTGAACACCGCCGTCTACGACGGCAACATGAACGACGCGGCCGCTCCGGGCCTGATCAAGGCCGCCGGGATCGACGCCCTGCGCTACCCGGGCGGCTCCTACTCGGACATCTACAACTGGCAGACCAACGTCGCCCAAGGCGGCTATGACGCGCCGAACACCAGCTTCGCCGACTTCATGGGCACCGCGAAGGCGGCCGGCGCGCACCCGATCATCACGACGAACTACGGCACCGGTACCCCGGCGCTCGCCGCGGCGTGGGTCCAGAACGCCGACGTGACCAACAACTACGGCATCCAGTACTGGGAGGTCGGCAACGAGGTCTACGGCAACGGGACCTATGGCGCCAACTGGGAGGCGGACAGCCACTGCACCGACTCCTCCGGCAAGCCGATCCCGTCCGGCACCTCCCCGTCGCAGACCTACAACTGCGGCCCGAGCGTGTACGCGAGCGGCCTGCTCTCCTACATCTCCGCGATGAAGGCCGTGAGCCCGTCGATCCACGTGTGCGCGGTCCTGACCACGCCCGGGTTCTGGCCGGACAACGTCACCAACGCCACGACCAGCCCGCTGTCCTGGAACCAGACCGTGCTCACGGCGCTGGGTTCGAAGACGGACTGCGTCATCGTGCACTACTACCCGGCGTACTCCGGGATGACCACGGCGCAGGCGCTGGCCACCACCACGGACATCTCCGGCGTCGTGTCCACCCTGAAGTCGGAGATCACGCAGTACGCCGGCGTGAACCCGGCGAACGTGCCGATCGTGGTCACCGAGACCAACGACAGCATCGCCAACGACACCCAGCCCGGTGCGCTGTTCGCCGCCGACATGTACATGTCGTGGATGGAGAACGGCGTCACCAACGTCGACTGGTGGGACCAGCACAACGGGCCGGGCACGCCGAGCATCATCGACGGCGCGCAGGACTACGGCGACTACGGGATGTTCTCCTCCGGCGCCAACGGCAGCGGCGTCACCGAACCGCCGGTGGACACGCCGTTCGCGCCGTACTACGGCCTGCAGATGCTGACCAAGCTGGCCGCGCCGGGGGACCAGATGGTCGGTTCGAGCTCGGGGAACTCGCTGGTGCGGGTGCACGCGGTGCGCCGGGCCGACGGGAGCCTCAGTGTCCTGATCGACAACGAGGATCCGACGAATTCCTACACCGCGAACCTCTCCTACAACGGGTTCACGCCGGCGGGCAGCCCGACGGTCTACACCCTGGCCAACAACGGCACGAGCATCACCTCGGCGACGCAGAGCTCTGCTTCGTCCGTGACCGTGGCGCCGTACACGCTCACCGTGGTGTCCGTTCCGGGCAGCGGCGGAGGCGTCGCCACCGCACCGAGCCCGCCCGGGCAGCCGACGGTCTCCAACCTCAGCTCCAGCACCTCCGGCAACACCTCGGGTGTGGCGACCTTGAGCTGGTCCGCCTCGGCTCCGGGCACGTATCCCGTCGCGAAGTACCAGGTCTACCAGCTCGGCAGCGGCGGAAGCAGCACCCTGGTGAGCAGCCCCACGTCGCCGACGCTCAATCTCAGTGGCCTGACGATCGGGACGAGCTATTCCTACGACGTGGTCGCGGTGGACACGCACGGCAATCCGTCTCTGCCCTCGGCACCCGTCACGTTCACGGTTCCACCTCCGGCCAACGCCACGTGTGCGGTGCACTACGCGGTCAGCAACTCCTGGCCGGGCGGTTTCGGCGGGACGATCACCATGACGAACCGCGCGGCGACCGCGATCAACGGCTGGACGTTGACGTTCTCCTGGCCCGCTGCGGGCGAGGCCGTCTCCTCCGGGTGGAACGGCACGTGGACGCAGAGCGGGCAGGCGGTCACGGTCGTCAACGCGAGCTGGAACGCCACCATCGCGGCGAACGGAGGCACGGTGAGCCTCGGGTTCAACGGCACCGACACCGGCCAGGCCCCGGCCCCCGCGGCCTTCTCGATCAACGGGACGGTGTGCGCGAACAACTGAGTCCTTCGGCCCGCTGAGGCCGCCAGTCCGCCTTCTCGCGGTCTCAGCGGGCACCCGCCGGGGCTCAGCAAGGCTGCATCCGCTGTTCCCGATGCTGCCGGCCGGCATGCTCGAACAAGGTGATCAGCACTTCCTTGCCCGAGGCGCGCACCCGGGCGTCGCACAACACCACCGGGATCCCCTCGTCGAGGTCGAGCGCCGCGGCGACCTCCTCCACGAGATAGGCCCGCACGCCGGGGAACTGGTTCACCGCGACCACGAACGGGATCTGCCGGTGCTCGAAGAAGTCGATCGCCGGGAACGAGGCCTCCAGCCGGCGGGTGTCGGCCAGCACCACCGCGCCGAGCGCGCCGTATGCCAGCTCGTCCCACAGGAACCAGAAGCGGTCCTGCCCTGGCGTGCCGAACAGGTACAGCGTCAGGCCCTCGCGGATGGTGATCCGGCCGAAGTCCATCGCGACGGTCGTCGTGCTCTTGCGGTCCACCGCGCCGAGGTCGTCGATGTCGCGGCCGGCCTCGGTCAGCGGCTCCTCGGTGTGCAGCGGCCGGATCTCGCTGACCGCGCCGACCAGGGTGGTCTTCCCCACGCCGAAGCCCCCGGCGATGAGGATCTTCAAAGCGATGTCGCTAGAGCGCTCGGAGTCCATTGATCACTTCCCTGAGGATCCGTTCGTCGGGCAGGTCGGTCGGCAGCAGCGGGGCGGACACCCGGACGAGGCCGGCCTCCAGCAGGTCCGACAGGATGACCCGGACCACGCCCAGCGGCAGGCCGCAGTCCGAGGCCAGGTCCGCCACCGAGCACGGCGCGGGCTCGCACAGGTCCAGAACGGCGGTGTGCTCCGGCCCGAATCCGGCCTCCGGGCCCGGCCGGCCGCGGGTCGCGATCAGCGCGAGCAGGTCGAAGACCTCGCGCACCGGCCGGGCCCGGCCGCGGGTGAGCGCGTAGAGGCGCACGATCGGGCCCGCCTCCTCGTCGAACCAGAGGGCCTGCGGGCTCGACGGCTCCGGGCGGAGATCCGCCGGGGGGAACGGATCTCGCCTCGGCCGCCGGTGGTGGCTGGGCTCCGGCGGGCCCGCGGTCATGGCCGGCCGGCCGCGCCGGTGTGCGGCCGCGGCGCGGCGGTCAGGTGCTCGCCGACCCGCCGCACCAGGCGCGCCATCTCGTAGGCGATCAGCCCGACGTCGGCGTCGGCCTCGCTGAACACCGCCAGGCCCGCGCCGGTCCCGGCCGCCATCACGAACAGGAACCCGCGGTCGAACTCGATCATCGTCTGCCGTACCGCCCCGGTGTCGAAGTGCCGCGAGGTGCCCTTGGCCAGGCTGTGCAGGCCGGATGCGACCGCGGCCAGGTGCTCGCCGTTCTCGCGGCTGAGGGCCGCCGACGCCGCCAGCGGCAGTCCGTCCGCGGACAGCACCATGGCGCACTGCACCGCCCGGACCTGGCCGACCAGGTCGTCGAGCAGCCAGTCGAGGTCGCCGGGCGGTCGGGTGCGTGCCTGGGTCATCCGGATCCCCTTCGGTCGTCCCGGTCGTTCTCGTCATCCGTGTCGTTCTCGTCGTGCTCAGCCGTGCCGGCCCGGCCGAGCGTCCATCCGTTCTGGAAGGCGGTCATCGTGGCGCGCACGTCGTCGGGTGAGCGCGGCGGCCGGCCCGGGCGGTCTTCGGAGCCGTCGTGCCCGTTCGCCGTCGTCGGCACCTGGTGCCCGCGCAGCTGCGGAGCCAGGCTGGTCTGCCGGATCCGGCGCGGCAGCCCGTTCTCGCCCACGGAAACCGGCGTCCGCCGGACGGGGGTGCGCGGCGCTTCGTCGACCGGCCGGGCCGGTTCCCGGAGGCCGGGTTGCTCTTCCCTGGTGTCGGGTTCTTCCAGGGCGTCGGGCTCTTCCAGGACGGAGACCGGCACCCGGACCTGGGCGACGGTGCCGCCGCGCTCGGACATGCGTAACAGAACGTTGACGCCGTGCCGCCGCGCCAGCCTGCTGACGACGAACAGCCCGAGCCGGTCGCTGTCGAACATGTCGGTCTGCCGGGCGTCGGCGAGCCGCGTGTTCGCCTCGGCCAGCGCCTCCGGGCCCATCCCGAGCCCGGTGTCCTCGACCTCGACGACGCACTCGTGATCCGCCCGTACCGCGCGGACCGCGACCCGCGCGTCGGGCGGCGAGAACAGGGTCGCGTTCTCCACGAGTTCGGCCACCAGATGTGTCAGGTCGGCCACCGCGCCCCCGCTGACCTGGTCGGCGGGGACCCGGTGCACGTCCACCCGGGCGAAGTCCTCGACCTCGGCGATCGCCGAGCGCAGCACGTCCAGCAGCGGCACCGGCCGCCGCCAAGCGCGGCCGGGGGCCTGGCCGGACAGGATGATCAGGCTCTCGGCGTGCCGCCGCATCCGGGTGGCCAGGTGGTCCAGCCGGAACAGGTCCTCGACCTCGGCCGGATCGGCCACCCGGCGCTCCATCGCGTCCAGCAGCGCCAGCTGCCGGTGGACCAGGATCTGGCTGCGCCGGGCCAGGTTCAGGAAGACGCGCGCGACGCCGCTGACCATCTCGGCCCGCTCGACGGCGGCCTCCAGGGCTGCGCGCTGCACCACGGCGAGCGCCTCGGCCACCTGTCCGACCTCGTCGTTGAAGCGGCTGCCGAGGATCTGGCGGGCCTGGCCGGCCTGGCGGGCCTGGCCGGCCTGGCCGGCCTGGCCGGCCTGGCGGGCCTGGCCGGCCTGGTCGGTCCGGTCGGTCAGGTCGGCCTGGTGGGTCTGGCCCGTCCGGCCGGCCTGGCCGCTCCGGTCCGTTCCGGTGGCGTCGCTCGCTCCGGCCGGCAGCGGCGCGGCCTGTTCGAGGTCGACGGTGCCGCCGGCCCGCAGCCGGGAGATCGCGGCGGGCAGCCGGCGGCCGGCCAGGTCCAGCGCGTCGTCCCGGAGACCGACCAGCTCCACCACCAGGCCGCGTCCGACCCGTACCGACACCGGCAGGCTCACGAGCACGGCCAGCAGTCCCAGCACCGCCGCCGCCTCGGTCCCGCTCGACGGCTGGGCGGCGACCCGCGCCTGGGCCAGCGCGTCGCCGACACCTCGGGCGTCGTCGATCGCGGCGGTGTAGGCGTCGTAGACGTCGGCGGTGGCGATACCGTGCCTCGTCACCTGCTCACGCAGCGCCGGAAGCCGGTCGAAGGCGGCCAGGGCCGTGCGTATCCGGGCCCTGAGTTCGGGACCGAGCGCGTCGATCGACACCGCCGCTGAGGTCGTTCCGGCGCGCGCGGCGGTGACCGCGGTGTCGGTCGCCGATGCCGCGGCGGTGAAGGAACCGGCCTGTGGGCTCTGCTGTGTCAGAAGCCTGACAGCAGCCGCGCGCTCCTGCGAGAGAGCGGCTTGAGCGTCGGCCATGGTGGCGCGGACCGGTTTTTCCGAGGCGGTGACTTGCTGTTCGGCGTATGTGCTCCGGATCGCGGTCACCGCGGCCAGTCCCCAGAGCGCCATCAGAGCGGTGACGGGGACGGCCAGAAGAGCGACGATCTTCGCGCGGATGGTGCGCGGCCGCAGTCCCCAGGACGTGCCGGGCTTCGTCGGTCGAGGTGGGAACTGGCGAAGGTCAGGCGAGGGGGTGGTAGCGGTAGCGGTGGCGGAGCGGCGGTGGCGTCCGTTGGTGGACTGATACATCACGGGCTAGCGCTTCTGCGAGGTCGGGGTCGCGCGGACCGCCTGGGCGGCGGCCGCTCCGGGTAATCGCGCGGGGGCGGTGCGGACGCCCGAGGTCGGCGACAGCGCGACGAACGCCCATGCCAGGAACAGGTAGGACCCGAGCAGCACGGTCATCGGCACGACGAAGTCCATGCCCGAGGCGCCGGCCGGCGTCGGCGCGCCGGGATCGACGCGCACGTGGGCCGCGGCCATTCCGGTGTAGTGCATGGCGGTCACGGCCACCCCCATGACCAGCGAGGCGCCGAGCGCCGCCGGCGGCGTGTGCATCGTCAGGGTGAACCACAGCGCCACGGTCGCGGCCACCACCGCGATCGCGACCGAGAGCAGCACCGTCCCGTTGTCGTAGCGGACGGTCCCCGCCACGTGCATCGCGCTCATGCCCAGGTAGTGCATGGCGGCGACGCCGACCCCCATGATCGGCCCGCCGAGCGCCAGCGCCACCGCGCGCGACCGCAGGTGTCCGACCACGAACACGCCGAACCCCACGACGACGACGGACACCACGAGGCTGGCGAAGGTCAGCGGCGCGTCGTAGCGCACCGCGCTGCCCGAGACGGCGAACCCGATCATCGCGATGAAGTGCATCGTCCAGATGCCGATGCCCATCGCCACCGACGACTGCACCAGCCACCCACGCCGTGCCCGCCCGCTCACGGCCAGCGCCCGCACCATGCAGCGCAGCCCCAAAGCTCCGCCGACACACGCCATGGCATAGGACAGGGCAGGCGCCACCCATCCGAACCCGAGCTCTGTCGTGGAGCCCATCGGTCCCATCGGTCCCATCCTGCCTCCCGGCCGGAAACCTCCTCGGAGGCACTGACGATGGCACGATCGGAGGACGCTTGTGAGGCTTTTCCGCAAAACGTCCCCCACCAGGGGTGATGGTGTCGTGACTCTGAGTCGGACCGGGGTCCCGTCTCGAAGGGCGGGCCGCCGCCGAGCCGACTACGGTGGAAACGAAGCCGAGACCGGGCCCACCCAGCCTTGCGGGTGGATTGTCCGAATAGGGGCATATGAGAATCTTGCGGTCTCATCGCCGTCTGGCTTGACGCCTGTATCAACCATGTTATGGTTTCGATGCCTCACCCGGTCATATCCGGGAAATGCACAAGGCTTTCCGGGGACGCCGACCGCTGCGGTCGAGCGTCCTTTTTGTATAAGGATCGTGATCTGCCCGAGAGGGGCTTGTCCATGCGGGCTTTCCGCCGACACCCGGTTATCTTGACCGCCTCCGCCGCCGTGGCCCTTGTGGGCCTGGCCGCCACGACCGCCGTGGCCTCGCCGAGTCACCACTCGGGGTACCAGGCCACGGGGAGCGGGCGTCACCACCGGCCGGCGCCGGCCCCGTCCTCGCCGTCGACGTCGGCTTCCCCCACGGCGCCGGTGCCCACTTCGAGCCCGAGTGTGCCGAGCACGTCCGCTTCGGCCCCTGCCTCCTCCAGCGCGCCGAGCGCCACCAGCACGCCGAGCACGCCCGGCACGTCCAGCACGCCCAGCGCGCCGGCGTCCGCCAACCCGCTGGGCATCCCCGGCAGCTGGCGGACGGTCTTCAGCGACTCCTTCGCCAGCGACTCGGCCCTGGACACCAGCAAGTGGTCCACCGGCTGGAACGCCTCCGGCATCACCCGGCCGCCGAACTGGTCCGAGGACGACTGCTACGACCCGGCGCAGGTCTCGGTCGCCGGCGGCACGCTGAACCTCACCGCGATCCAGAAGGCCGTGAACTGCGGCCAGGCCAAGGACTACACCTCGGGCCTGGTCAACACCAACGGCAAGTTCAACTTCACCTACGGCGCCATGGAGGCGCGCATCTACCTTCCGGCCGGTTCGGACGGCAAGATCGCCAACTGGCCGGCCTTCTGGGCCGACGGCCAGAACTGGCCGACCGACGGCGAGACGGACGTGATGGAGGGCCTCGCCGGCGACGCCTGCTACCACTTCCACTCGACCGCCGGCGGCCCCGGCGGCTGCGCCAGCGGAACCTACACCGGCTGGCACACCTACGGCGCCGACTGGGAGCCGGGCTCGGTGACGTACTACTACGACGGCGTCGAGGTCGGCCAGATCACGACCGGCATCACGTCCGTGCCCCAGTACCTGATCCTCAACAACGCGGTCGGCGGCTACGGCGGCACGATTCTGGCCCCGGCGACGATGAAGGTCGACTACGTCAAGGTGTGGCAGCACTGAGGCGGACTGCCGATCGACTGCGGTGAGCGCGGGGTGGGTTTTCAGCGGGTCAGCTCTTCAGGGCTGCCTTGCGGAAGAACCGCCCAGTGATCCGGGCGGCGGTCCGGGACGGCAGCACGCGGCCGAAGACGAAGGTCTGGACGGTGTTGAGCCGGCCGTCGACGACGGCCGGACCGCGGCCGCGGAGGGCTTTGATCACGGTTTCGGCCACGTGCTCCGGTTGGCGCTTGCCAGGAACCGGGCGGGTGTTCATCGGGGTCTCGGTGGCGCCGGGGCTGACTGCCACGACCCGCACCCCCGTCTTGTTCGTCTCCGCCCACACCGCTCGGGTGTACGAGAGCACGAACGCCTTCGAGGCACCGTACGCTGCGTTGTACGGTGCCGGTGCGTACGCGGCGGTGCTGGCGATGTTCACGATCGCGCCGTGGCCGCGGGCGAGCATGCCGGGCAGCAGCAGCGAGGTGAGCTCCGTCACCGCTGCGGCGTTCAGATCTATCAGGGCCCGCATGCGGGCGGGATCCGTCTCGGCGGCCGGCCCGGCCACGGCCGCACCGGCGTTGTTGACCAGGATCTCGACCTCGATCCGCTCCTCCACCAGCCGCGCGACCAACTGCGCCGGAGCCTGCTCGCGTGACAAGTCCAGCGGGACGGCGAGCACCGTCACGCCGTAGTCGGCGCCTAAGCGCTTCGCCGCCGCCTCCAACCGTGCGCCGTCGCGCGCGGCCAGCACCAGATCCATGCCTTCCCGCGCCAAACGCTCGGCGATCGCCGCGCCGATACCCATCGTGGCGCCGGTGACCAGCGCGGTTCCGGTGACCGGCGCGGTGCCCTGCTTGGTCGGTTCCATCCTCGTGGCGTTCATGACGGACACGCTAAACTTTCACATTGACGTGAATGTCAAGACCGGGTCAGTCGAGGAGACGGCATGCGCATCGGCGAACTCGCCAAGGCGGCCGGCGTCAGCACGCGGTCGCTGCGGTACTACGAGGAACAAGGTCTGCTGCCCGCAAGCCGGGGCGTGAACGGATACCGGGACTACGACGAGCAGGCCGTGCAGGTGGTCGCCTTCATCCAGGATCTCTACCACGCGGGGCTGCCCTCCGAGATCATCCGGCAGATCCTGCCGTGCGCCGGAACCGCCAAGCCCCAAGGCGACTGCACCGAGCTGCTCGCCCGCGTCAGAGAAGTCCGCGACCAACTCGCGCACCAGGAACAGCAACTCGCGCTGCGTCGGGAGATGCTCGAACGCTACCTCTCCGGCGCCGCAGCCCCGGCAGGCCTCGACGCCCACCTGGACCGGGCCCCCTGAGCGGGCGATGAACGATCTGGACGTCGATGGCGGTGCGGGACTCGCTCATCGCCCCTCAGGACAAGAGGATCAGGACACGACGATGCGGTCGATGTCCGGGGCCCAGCCGGTCGGATCCCCGATCCGGACGGTGTTCGCACCGGAGGTCAGGGTCACGGTCGTGGCGACCGATCCAACCGAATGTAAGGCTGCTGCGAAGCCGGGTCAAAGGTCGCGCCCCGCCGCCGTGAGGATCGCTGGTCACGCCGAGACGCAGCGGAAAGTTTCAATCACGAAGCCCGGCCGCCTGCCGCTGCTCGTGAGCGGCGGCCAGGATGAGGTAGCTGCTGGCGGTCCAGGTGTAGGCGTGGTCGCGGAGCCCGGCACCGGTCAGGGCGTCGAAGTTTTCTGCGAAACCCGACTTCTCGCACAGGGCGCGGTATCGGGTGCTGATCTCGTCGGCCAGCTCGGTGAACCCGGCGCGGCGCAGGCCGTCCTCGATCAGGACGGTGGCCGGGGCCCAGATCGGGCCGCGCCAGTAGCCGTCGGCACGGTAGTGCGGTGACGAGGGCTTCTCGGTGGCCAGACCGTGCGGTGTGAGGTGGGCTTCGATCTCGCGGGCCAGAGCGGTCCGCACCTCGTTCGGGAGATCGTCGCCGAGGGCGATCGCCATGAGGTCGAGCAGACTGCTGCTCGCCGCCGTGGCTCCGGTCGCGGCCCCGCGCGGGCAGAACCGTCCGCCCCTCCACAGCTCTTCCAGCAGTGCCGCGCGGATCCGGTCGGCTTTGGCGGTCCACTCGGCGGCTTCCTCGGGACGCCGCAGTTCGTCGGCGAGCTCGGCGAGGCAGGCCAGCTGAAGGGCCAGGAAGGCCGCCAGATCCGCCGTCTGCACGACGCGTTCGGCGTCGAAGGTGGTCGCGTTGTCCCAGCCGCTGTCGTTGCCGTGCTGGTAGTGCGGCAGTTCCTGGCCGGGGACGCGGCGGGCGGTCAGCCAGAAGTCCGTCCACGCCGCCAGCTGCGCGTAAGTATCGGCGAGTTCGGTGGAGCTGAGCGGGTCGGGCAGGCGATCGCGCAGGTGGCGCAGGGCCCAGCCGTGGATCGGCGGCTTGACGAAGTTGTACAGGACCTCGGAGTGGGTGACCGAGTCCGGGAGCGCGCCGGCCTCGTCCTGGTGGTCGAACGGAATCTTGAACTGGCTCCAGGCCAGCTCCGGCGCGCCGGCCGCCAGGGCGATCGCGTTGAAGCAGTGGTCCCAGCTCCAGACCTTGTCCATCCAGTGCTTGGACATCAGGACGGCGGGGCGCCCGAGGAACCCGGCCGGGCTCACCGTCGCGGACCAGAGCACGTACGCGGCCAGTCCCGCGGCCGGGGTCCCGGCGTTGCGCCACGGCGCGATCCGGTCGGCGAACGCGGTGAACCGTTCACCGGAAAGGTCGACGATCCGGTGGAACGGCGTCGTGCGGCGGTAGCGCGGGCGGGCGCTGTCGAACTCCTCGATCGCGATCTCCCACGGCTCGCCCTGCGGCAGCACGAGGCCGCGCTCGCCGACCCCGAGCGCCTCCAGGCCGAAGACGTCGGTGGGCTCGCCGGTCAGCACGGTGATCCGGTACCGCCGTCCGGTCTGGTAGAGCGTGTAGATATAGGAGCCGTCCACCGGATCGCGGTAGAAATACGGCCCGCTGAACGGTGAGAGCGTCGTGTCGGCGGCGCTGACGCGCAGGCCGAGACCCTCACCACCGCGCAGCCGGACCGTGTCGACGCTCTCGTATGCGAGGCGGATCTCAGAATCCTGGTACGCCCAGGTCAGCAGTGCCGGCGTCGCCGTCACGCCGGCCTCGACACGGGCGCCGTCGATCTGCGGGACGAAGCGCAGAACGGCGTGCAGGCCGGTTTGGTGGGACACGAGATGCAGGTCGTCGGCGTAAACGTTCTCGGCCGTCACCGGCGAGATGCCGAACCAGGATCCGTAGTGGCTGAAAGGGATTTCGCGGACGTCGAACCCAGGAAGGGTCCCGGCGTTGGTCATGGAGGTGCCTTTGATGTGGGCCGAGGAGCCGGAAGAGCGAAGCAGGTGTTGTCAGTCTTTGACCGCGCCGGCGGTCACGCCGGCGGCGACGTAGCGCTGCGCGACGATCAGCAGCACGGTGGCCGGGATCGAGGCCACGACGGCGGTGGCCATGATGGCGTTCCACTGCTGGTTGTTGTTGCCGATGTAGTGGTAGATGCCCAAGGTGATCGGCTGCTGGTCACCGCCGCCGTCGAGGGTGTTGGCGAAGATGAAGTCGGACCACGCCCACAGGAACGCGAACAGCGACACGGTGACGACGGCGTTGCGGCTGACCGGCATGACGATCGACCAGAAGGTGCGCAGCGGTCCGGCGCCGTCGGTCTTCGCCGCCTGCATCAGCTCCTCCGGGATGCCGGACATGAACGCGGCGAACACCAGGACCCCGAACGGGACGGCGATGGTGGAGTCGGCGACGATCAGGCCGGGCGCGCTGTTGAGGATGCCGAGCTTGAGGTAGATGACGTAGAAGCCCATCGCCATGATGATCCCCGGGATCATCTGGGCGATCAGCAGCACGAAGCCGAGCACTCCGCCCCCGCGCGGCCGCAGCTTGGCCAGCGAGTACCCGGCCGGCGCGGCGACGGCGAGCGTCAGCGCCACCGTGCCCAGGCCGATGAGCAGGCTGGTGCCCAGATACGGCAGCTGCTGGTGCAGCACGGCGCGGTAGCCCTCGAAGGTGCCGTGCACCGGGAACCAGTTCGGCGGGTCCTTGCGCATGTCCTGGTCGCGGGTGAAGGACTCGTTGACCATCCAGTACACCGGGAACAGCATCAGCGCCGTCAGCACCAGGCCGACGCCGGTCAGCAGCGGCTTCTTCGTGCGGGATCCAAGGCTGCGCATCAGGCCACCTGCTGCTTTCGCTGGGCGCGGATGTAGATCAGGCCGAACGCCAGCGCCATGACGACCAGCAGGTTGCCGACCGCGGCCCCGGGGCCGAACTCGGGCAGCAGATTGCCGAAGCCCAGCCGGTAGGACCAGGTCGCGAAGGTCGTCGAGGAGCCGGCCGGGCCGCCCTTGGTCATGATCCAGATGATGTCGAACACCTTCAGCGTGTAGACCAGCCCCAGCAGCAGCGTGATCGCCGAGACCGGCCGCAGCAGCGGGAACGTGATCTTCCAGAAGCGCTGCCAGGCGCTCGCGCCGTCCAGCGCCGCCGCCTCGTACACGTCGGCCGGGACCGCCTGGAGCCCGCTGTAGAGCACGACCAGGTTGAACGGGATGCCGATCCAGATGTTCGCGACGATGACCGAGGCCAGCGACCACGTCGGCGAGGTGAGCCAGTCGACCGGGGCGATGCCGAAGGCGTGCAGCGCGTGGTTGACGACGCCGGAGTCGCTGTTGAGCATCCACGACCACGTCGACGCCGAGACGATCAGCGGCAGCAGCCACGGCACGAGGAACAGGGCGCGCAGCGTCGCCGACAGGCGGAAGTGCTTGCTGAAGAACACCGCCAGCCCCATGCCGATCCAGAACTGGAAGAACAGCGAGACGAAGGTGAAGATCAGCGTGTGCTCCAGCGCCGGGGCGAACGTCGGATCGCTGAACACCTTGCTGTAGTTGGCCAATCCGGTGAAGGGCGCGTCGCCGTCGACGAACGAGCGCACGGTGTAGTGGCGCAGGCTCAGGTCGATGTTGCGGTACATCGGGTAGGCGTAGAAGGCCACCAGATAGACCGTGACCGGTGCGAGGAACGCCCAGCCCGCCCATCGCCCGGAAGGGCGACGGGGGGCCGGCGTCTGTGTCAGGGTACTCATATCGGAGAACTCATGTCGTGAAGCCCATGGTGTGGTCGAAGCCCGTCGGCGGAGCTATTTGGTCGCCGCGGCGGCGGCAGACTGGGCCGTGCCCAATGCCGAGGCCGGCGAAGCCGATCCGCTCAGGGCCGCCTGCATCGCGGTCCACAACGGCTGGGAGATCTTCGGGTACTTCGTCCCCAGGTTGTCGCTGGTGCGGCCCTTCGCCGCGGCGACCGCGTCCACCCAGGGCTTCAGGTCCGGCGAGGCGGCCTGCTTGGTCTGCACCGCCTGCGTCGCGCCGATGTAGGACAGCGTCGTGTCCGTCGCATAGGCGTTGTCAGCGCTGGTCAGACACGCGACGAGCTTCTGCGTGGTGGCGTAGCGGTCGGTCTTGGACTGGACCGGGATGGTGACGAACTCCCCACCGGTCGGCGCCGCCGCCGTGCCGCCGCTCATCGCCGGGATCGGGATGATGCCGTAGTCGAAGCCGGCCTTCTTGGCGTTGGCCAGCTGCCAGGTGCCGTTCTCGCTGAAGGCGTACTGTCCGGTCGCGAACTCCTGCCAGCTGGTCGTCTGCGTGTTGTTGATGACCGAGTTCGGGGCGTAGCCCTTCTTCAGCCAGTCGGTCCACAGCGACAGCGCTGAGGCGGCCTGGGACGAGTCGAGCTTGGTCAGGTTCGCCCCCGAGCCCCAGAACCAGGGCAGGAACTGGAAGCTGCCCTCCTCGGTGCCGATGGCGGAGAACGTGATGCCCTTCTTGCCCGCGGCCTTCACCTTGGCCAGGGCGGCGGTCAGCGACGGCCAGTCCTTGACCGACGCGATGTCCACGCCGGCCGCGGCCAGCACCGCCTTGTTGTAGTACAGCGCCAGGGTGTTGGCGCCGATCGGGATGCCGTAGGTCTTCCCCGCCAGCTGGCCGGCGGCCAGCAGGTTCGGCGAGATCCCCGAGGTGTCGAGGCTGGTCTGGCCGGTATCGGTGAGGACACCGGCGTCGGCCAGCGTGGAGACCACCGGGTTGTCGACGATGAGCACGTCCGGGGAGTTGCCCTGCTGCGCGGCCAGCAGTTCCTTGTTCGTCAGGTCGCTGGTGTCGTAGCCGGTGCGCTTGATGCTCACCCCGGCATCGCTGCCGCACTTGTCCAACAGCTTGGACCAGTCCGAGCTGCCGTCGAACTGCGGGTACGGGTCCCACACCGTGTAGGTTCCACCGCCTCCGCCCTGCGATCCGCCGCTCGACGCGGACGGCGACGAGGACGTCTTCGAACAGGCGGCGGCACCGCCGGTGACGGCCAGTGCGAGCCCCGCACACGCGACACGTCTGGCTATGGACTGTGCTTTCATGTGTTCTGCCCTTCTTCTCATATCGGAGGTGGGTCTGCGTGCGGGCGCTGTGCGGCACTGAGGGATTACGGCCCTGTGGTCGGTGCCGAGCCGGCGCTCGCGCGCAGTGACACGGGTGGGGCGAGCAGGACGTGCCGGGGCGGCGCGTCCGGGGTTTGCAGCAGTTCCAGGAGCAGGTCGACCGCGACGCGGCCCATCTCGGCGGCCGGGACGTCGGCCGCGGTCAACTGCGGGGTGACCGCCGAGGCCCAGCGGCTGGCGGCGATGCCGGTGACCGAGAAGTCCAGAGGGATCTTGCGTCCGTGCTCGGCCAGGCCCCGGTAGAGCCCGCCGATCGCGGCCTCGTTCACGGTGACCAGCGCCGTGGTCGCCGGGTCGGCGGCCAGGATCCGGCCGATGACGGCCTCGCCGGAGGACGCGTCGTCGCCGCACAGGTAGGCCGCGCCGCTCAGGCCGTGATCGGCGATGCCTTCGTGGAAGCCCGCCAGGCCGCGGTGCGCCGATTCGTAGCCGGCGTGGAACAGCTGCTCGGAGCGGTTGACGAAGGCGATGTGCCGGTGGCCGAGGTCGGCCAGGTGCCGGACGCAGTCCCGGACCAGCCGGACGTAGTCCAGGTCGACCCAGCGCGTCCGGTCCGGGGCGCCGGTCCGGCCGATGGTGACGAAGGGGAAGCGGGCCTCGGTCAGGAAGTCGACGCGGGCGTCGTCCAGGCGGATCTCCATCATGATCGCGCCGTCCACCCGGCGCTCGGCCACCAGCCGCCGCAGCCCGGACTCGCCGTCGCCGGCCGAGGCCGCGAGGAGTATGTCGTAGCCGTGGTCGGAGGCCGCTTCGACGAGGCTGCCGATGAAGTCCAGCTGCATGTCCGTGTAGTGACGGCTCGCCGGCGGGAACACCAGGCCGAGCGTGCGGGTCGTGCCGTCGGCCAGGGCCCGCGCCGCCGCGTTCGGGGTGTAACCGAGCTCGTCGATGACGGCCTGGATCCGGGCCTTGGTCGCCGCCGAGACCGGGCGCTTGCCCGTGAGCGCGTACGACACCGTGCTGCGCGACACGCCGGCGCGCTGTGCGATCTCGCCGATGTTCACCCGAGGACCTCCCGTCAGCCGGTTCGATCGAACCGGTTCGACCTAGCGATGGAGCGAGGTTAGGCCCGCGTCGTCTATGTGTCAATGAGGTGAACGGGAACTCTTGACGCGGCGGGGTGGCAGTCCTACGTTCAGCACTCGAATCGGTTCGGTCGAACCGGTTCGAGCTTCTCCGCCTCCCTCGTGTTCCGTCTCCGACGAAGGACAGACGACATGGCATCCACCGCAAGAACCAAGTCCGGGCGCTGGCTGGCGATCGCCGCCGCCACCGCTGTGGCACTGCTGGTCCCGCCGCCGAGCGCGGGCGCCGCGACCGAGAACCTCAGCGTGAACCTGGCCGCCACCACCGGGCCGGCCACCGGGGTCGGCGAAGGTTTCCTGTATGGCCTGAGCCAGGACGGCAGCGCACCCGGCGACAACTATCTGCAGCCGCTGAACCCGACCATGATGCGCGGCGGCGGCGCCCGGATCGCCGGTGACGGCTGGATCGGCGACGGCTACCGGGCCGGGTCCGGCTACCAGGCCCGTATCGCCTCGATCGTCGGGCAGGCCAAACGCATGGCCCGGGCCCCGTACCACGCCGAATACCAGCTGATGCTCAGCGACCTGTGGGGCGCGGACCTCACTCAGCCGGGCAACGCGCTCTACCCGTGCAACAACGGCGATTGCTCGAACTGGATCACGTTCGTCGACGACACGATCTCCGCGATGCAGTCCGCGGGCGTGACCGTGACCTACGAGCCCTACAACGAGCCCAACGGCAGCGGCTTCTTCCCGCCCGGGATCGGCACGCAGTACTGGCAGATGTGGAACAGCGCGGTCAAGGAGATCCGGCGCCTGGCACCCGGTGCGCAGATCGAGGGACCCGCTTATGCCGGTGGGGTGACGAGCGCGTACCAGACCTGGATCCAGACCGCGCAGGCGGCGGGCACCCTTCCGAACGTGATCAGCTACCACCTGTACGGACCGGATCCGGTCGCGGCGGTCAGCCAGGTCGACAGCTACCTCGCGGCAGACGGCATCACCGGCATCACCCAGTCCGCCAATGAGTACATCCCGCTCAATGCCGAGAACGCGGCCTACACCGCCTGGTCGCTCGACCGCATCGCCCAGTCCGGAATGGCCACCGCCTCTCGCGGAGAGTGGGACAACTGCTGCGCCTCCGGCGACCTCGGCACGATCCTCACGCACAGCGGCGGGAACCTGGTGCCCTCCGGCCAATACTGGACCTACCGCGCTTATGCCGACCTGACCGGATCGCTGGTTTCCACCACCGGCAGCGGCAGCACTGCGATCACCGCGGCCGCGGACAGCGGCAAGAAGCGGGCCGTGGCGCTCATCGGCGACTCCAACGGGTTCGTCGGGCCGGCGAACGTCACGGTGTCGGGGTTCGGCTCGGCCTCGTGGCTGGAGGCGGGCGGCGCCACTCATGCCGAGGTCGACCGGATCCCGGATGTGGCGTCGCTGAGCAGCCCGCAGACTGTCTTCAGCGGGAACGTCACTGTGTCCGGCGGCTCGGTCACCTTGCCGCTCTCGCTCGGGGACCGCAACGGCGCCTACGCCGTCTACCTGACGCCGCCCGGCTCTGTCACCACCGACACGACCAGCGATGACGCCACGACTTCCGGAACCGACCACTTCGGGTACAGCGGCACCTGGGGCACGGCGACGGGCGTCGGCGACCTGTATCAGGGCACTGCGCACTGGAGCAGCACGGCCGGCAGTTCCGCCACCTACACCTTCACCGGCAGCGGGGCCACGATCTGGGGCGTCAAGGACCACGACCAGGGCATCGCCGGCTTCTCGGTCGACGGCGGGCCGGTCACCTACGCCGACGACTACGCCACCACTCGCGCTGCTCAGGCACCGCTGTGGTCCAGCAGCGGTCTCGGCGGCGGGACTCACACGGTGACGATCACCAGCACGGGGACGAAGAACTCTGCCAGTGCCAACGACATCGTCGCCATCGACTCCGCGACGGTGACGCCGACCGTCGGCGCCATCGACGACGGCACCACCAGCGGAGCCACGCACTTCGGCTACGGGAGCAACTGGGGCACCGCGTCCGGCGTCGGTGACCTCTACGACGGCACGGCTCACTGGAACAACACCGCGGGTTCGACGGCGACGCTGTCCTTCAGCGGTACCGGAGCGGTCGTCTACGGGGTCAAGGACGTCGATCAGGGCATGGTGAGCTTCTCGGTCGATGGCGGCGCCGCTCGAAGCGTCGACGACTACAGCTCCACGCGCGTTCCCGGGGCGAGCCTGTTCACGGTCACCGGCCTGAGCCAGGGCAGCCACTCGATCAGCGTCACTGTCACCGGAACCAAGAACGCGGCCAGCAGCAACGTCACGGTCGCACTGGACGGGGCGAGCGCCTTCTGACGCCCTGACCTGCCAGGCCCGGTCCGGGTCGCCGCGAGCATCGGCGATCCGGACCGGTTCGTCGGCGGGCCCGGAGGAGATTCTCGGTCTGTAGTGTCGAGCCGGCGTCGCGTCCCCTGACCAGAAAGGCACCACCATGACCGACCTCGACTCGCCGATCCCGAGGTTCCACCTGGCCATGCCCGTCGACGACCTCGACGCCGCCCGCCGCTTCTACGGCGGCGTCCTCGGCTTGGAGCAGGGCCGCAGCGCTGAGACCTGGGTGGACTGGAACCTGCACGGCCACCAGTTCGTCACGCACCTGGCACCGCGCCCCGAGCGCGCCCACAACCCGGTCGACGGCCACGACGTCCCGGTCCCGCACTTCGGCCTGATCCTGACCGTCGCCGACTTCCAGACGCTCGCCGAGCGCTTGCGCGCGGCCGGCACGGACTTCGTCATCGAGCCCTACGTCCGCTTCGAGGGGCAGACGGGGGAGCAGTGGACGATGTTCTTGCTCGACCCGGCGGGCAATGCGCTGGAGTTCAAAGCGTTCGCCGATGATTCGCAGGTCTTTGCGGTCTGAGTTCGGCGCCGGTGTGCCTGTCAGGCGCTCTCGCGTCAGCGCTGTCGGCGGCCTTTGAACAGGAGAATCGCCCCGAAGGTGAGTAGTCTCGCTGCCATGCGAGCGTCTTCTGGCGAGCTGGCCTCGTTCCTGCGGGCCCAGCGGGCCCGGGTGGAACCCGCGTCCGTCGGGTTGCCGGCCGGGGGTGAGCGGCGGGTCGCGGGGCTGAGGCGTGAAGAGGTCGCGGTGTTGGCGGTCGTCAGCGCGGACTACTACACGCGGCTGGAGCAGGGGCGGGAGCGGAATCCGTCGGCGCAGGTGGTCAACGGGATCGCGCATGCGTTGCGGCTGGATGCCGATGCCCGGGCGCACCTGTTCCGGCTGGCCGGGCTGACACCGGCACCGCGGCTGGGGGCCGCGCGCGACCAGGTGCATCCGGCGCTTCTGCAGCTGCTGGAGAACTTCCCGACCGCGGCCGCCTATGTGCTGAACCCGGCCTACGAGATCCTGGCGACCAACCGGATCGCGCAGGCGCTGCTGGCGCCGTTCGGGATGACGAACATGCTGCGGATGATGTTCGAGCATCCGCAGGCCAAGGCGATCTTCGGTGACTGGGAGGCCGTCACGGCCCGCGCGGTGCACGCGGTGCGGCTGAACGCCGGGATCTACCCCGACGACCCCGAGGTCAAGGCGCTGGTGGAGGATCTGCTTCCGAGCTCAGCGGAGTTCCGTGCCCTGTGGGAGGAGCAGACGGCCCGGGGCCTGAGCCGGGCCTACAAGATCTTCCATCACCCGGAGGCCGGCCGGATCGAGCTGACGTATCAGACCTTCGACGTGCGAGCCGCTCCCGGCCAGCAGCTGCTCGTCGGCACCGCGGAACCGGGCAGCCCGAGCGCCGAGGCGTTGCTCCGGCTGGGGGCCCGCTGACCTTCCTGGGTGCGCCACACCCAGGAAGCCGCGGCCTTCTGCGCATCCGGCGGCGGCCACAAGCTGGTGACAGCAATGAGGCCGATACACAGCGAAGGAAACGCGCATGGTGAACTACTCGACGTACGTCGCCCCGTCCAAGCCCGCGGTGTCGGACGACCTGCCGCCGGGCGAGCTGCGCCGGATGTGGTCGCCGACCACGTCGACCCTCGTCTTCGGCGAGCGTGACGCGGTCCTGGTCGATCCGCTGATGACCCGGTCCGAGGGCGAGGAGCTGGCCGACTGGATCGCGGCCACCGGCAAGAACCTGACCACGATCTTCGTCAGCCACGGGCACGGCGACCACTTCTTCGGCGCCGCCCCGGTGCTCGACCGCTTCCCCGGGGCCCGGATGGTGGCCACGCCCGCCGTGGTCGAGGGCATGAAAAAGCAGCTGAGCCCGGCCTGGCTGGACGGATTCTGGCGTGCCAGGTTCCCCGGGCAGCTGCCGGACCGCCTCGTCGTCGCCGAACCGCTGGACGGCGACACCTTCACCGTCGAGGGCCAGGATCTGGTGGCGGTCGACCTCGGCCATACCGACACCGACGGCTCCGCCGCGCTGTTCGTCCCCTCCACCGGGCTGCTGGTCGCCGGCGACGCCGTCTACGACGACGTGCACCTGTATCTGGCGGAGTCGAACGGCGGAGGCATCGAGGCGTGGCTGGCCGGTCTCGACGTCATCGAGGCGCTGCGGCCCAGGACCGTGGTGGCCGGCCACCGGCCGGCCGAAGCCTCCGACGATCCCCGCTGGATCGAGGAGACCCGCCGCTACCTGCGCAGCTTCGCGGCCGCGGCCGAGCAGGCCGGCAACTCGCTGGAGTTGTACGACGCGATGGTGAAGCAGTACCCGGACCGTCTCAACCGCGGCGTGTTGTGGAACTCGGCACGTGCGGTCAAGCCTTCTTGACCGCCGCGTCGCCGGGCCCTGAGGCATCGGCGCGCGCCTCGCAGATCTCCACGCAGCAGCGGCCCGGGTGCGGGGTGAGCACGGCGTCGACGCCGGCCGCCTCCAGGCCGTCGAGCACGCCGCCCAGGAAGGCGTGGTTGATGCCGCAGACCAGGCCGGGGGAGCGGGCGGCCAGGTGGTGGAACGGGCAGTTGAGCAGGCGCAGCGTGGTCGGTGCGGGGCGGTCGGGCTCGTAGCCGTAGCGCTCCAGGACCGGTTCGACGGCGTTGACAGAGCGCTCGGGGCCGAGGCGTCCGGGGCGGGTGCGGGCGCGCTCGGCCGAGCCGATGTCGTGTCCGTGGCGGCGGGCCGTGCGCAGCGCGGCGGCTCGCGCGCCCTCCGCGGCCTGCTCGGTCGCCACCGCGTCGATGAGGATCTCGGCGATCACGTCGGGGCGGCGCTCGGGGATGCTGACGTGGATGTCGGCGCCGGACGGTTCGTACACCTTGGGGCGGCGGCCGACTTTGCGGACCCCGGCCGGGGCTTCGGAGCGGGTGCGCAGCAGGCCGGCCTCGACGAGTTTGTCGAGGTGGAAGGCGGCGAGTTTGACCGAGACCCCCGAGTCGGCGGCCACTTCCTCCCGCGTGACCGGCCGCCGGGCGCGGCGCACGTAGCCGAAGACCCGGCGGCGCTGGCGGTCGGCCAGGACCGCGACGGTCTCGACGCGCTCCTCGGCGAGGGGTTCCGGGGGCGTCGGGGCGGTGGTCATGTCTCCATGGTAATACCTATCGATGCGGGTGTAATTGTTTTCAGGCTGATTCCCGGGCAGGTCGCTTGACCCCAGGCGCTATAAGACCAATACTCGTTGGTTAAATAGAACCTTCGGCGAAGAGAGCCTGGCATGACGCAGACCGCCGCGTGCGCGATCCCCCTCGACGATGAGAGCCCGGTTCTCCGTCCCGCCGCACTGCGTGTGGTGCAGGACAGCGACGGAGTCGATCTCGTGGCGGCCGAGCGGGCCGCCGCGCAGTTCCTCCACGCGCTCGGCGTCGGCACCGACAGCGAGAGCATGCAGGGCACGCCGCGACGGATGGCGCGCGCGTACGCCGATCTGTTCAGCCCCCGGGCCTTCGACCTGACCACCTTCCCGAACGAGGAGGGCTACGACGAGCTGGTGCTGGCCCGGTCCATCCCGTTGCGCTCGGTCTGCGAACACCACCTGCTGCCCTTCACCGGCGTGGCCCACGTCGGCTACCTTCCGGGGCAGCGAATACTGGGCCTGTCGAAGCTGGCCCGGGTGGTCGAGTTCTTCGCCTGCCGCCCGCAGGTGCAGGAGCGCCTGACCAAGCAGATCGCCGACTGGCTGCAGACCCAGCTGTCCCCGAAGGGCGTCGGGGTCGTCATCGAGGCCGAGCACACCTGCATGACGCTGCGCGGCGTCCAGGCCACCGGCTCGACCACCGTCACCTCGACCCTGCTGGGGCTGCTCCGGCACGATCCGAGTTCGCGCAGCGAGTTCCTGGCGCTCACCGGCGTCTCGCGATGACGGTCCTGCCGCGATGACCGTCGAGATCTGGATCAACCTCACCTGCACCAGGTGCAGCTCGGCGCTGTTCCTGTTCGAACAGGAGGGGCGGGACTACAGCGTCCGCCGCTACCTGGACGATCCGCCGAGCGCCGAGGAGCTCCGGGATCTGCTGCACCGGCTGGCCTTGGAGCCGTGGGACATCGTTCGGATCGAGGAGCCCGTCGCGCTCGAGATCGGGCTCGTTTCCTGGGAGCGTTCCGTGGGTACGCGCGGCCGATGGATCGAGGCGATGGTCCGTCACCCGATCCTGATTCAGTGTCCGATCATCACCGCCGATGACGGGACGGCGGTGCTGGCGCTGACTCGGGAGGCCGTCCGTTCGGCCCTGCCGTCGTCGCCTCCGTCTTTGTCCTTGTCCACGTCTTCTTCCTGAAAGTGGCGCAATCATGACTTCGACCACCACCCATGTGATCGTCGGCGGCGGGCTGGCCGCGGCGAAGGCCGCCCAGGCCCTCAGGGACTTGGGATTCGACGGCCGCGTCGTGCTGATCGGCGAGGAGGCCGAGCGGCCCTACGAGCGTCCGCCGCTGTCCAAGGGCTACCTGCAGGGCAAGGACGAGCGGGAGAAGATCTTCGTCCATCCCGAGAACTGGTACGCCGAACACGACGTCGAGCTGCGCCTGGGCACCAAGGCCGTCGCGTTCGACGCCGCGGCGCACCAGGTCCGGCTCGACGACGGCGGACAGCTCGACTACGCCAAGCTCCTGCTCGCCACCGGCTCCTCGCCGCGCCGCCTGCCGATCCCCGGCTCCGACCTCGGCCGGGTCAGGTATCTGCGACGCGTCGGCGACAGCGAGCAGCTCAAGGCCGACTTCCGGCCCGGCGCCCGCATCCTGGTCGTCGGAGCGGGGTGGATCGGCCTGGAGACCGCGGCCGCCGCCCGGGCCGCCGGTTGCGAGGTCACCGTGCTGGAGGCGGCGGACCTGCCGCTGCTGCGCGTCCTCGGCCCCGAGGCGGCGCAGGTCTTCGCCGACCTCCACCGGGATAACGGCGTGGACCTGCGGTGCGGCGTCGAGATCGTGGAGATCACCGGCAGTATGGGCCAGGCCGACGGCGTCCTGCTGGGCCACGGCGGCGGCCGCATCGCGGCGGACACCGTCGTCGTCGGCGTGGGCGCCCGGCCGAACACCGAGCTCGCGGACTCCGCCGGCCTGAAGGTCGACGACGGCGTCGTCACCGACGAGCGCCTGCGCACCTCCGCACCGGACGTGTACGCCGCCGGCGACATCGCCAGCGCCTTCCACCCCTTCTACGGCAAGCACATCCGCGTCGAGCACTGGGCCAACGCCCTGAACCAGCCGCAGACCGCCGCGGCGTCGATGCTCGACTCCGACGGCGCGGTCTACGACCGTCTGCCGTACTTCTACACCGACCAGTTCGACCTCGGCATGGAGTACACCGGCCACGTCAGCCCCGGCGAATACGACCGCGTCGTGTTCCGCGGCGACGTGGGCACGCGGGAGTTCATCGCGTTCTGGCTCTCGCAGGGCCGCGTGCTCGCCGGGATGAACGTGAACGTCTGGGACGTGACCGATCCGATCAAGGCACTGATCAAGTCGCGGGCGCAGGTGGACCCGGAGGCACTGGCGGATCCCGGCGTGGCGCTGGAGTCGCTGACGGCGGAGTGATCCCCTTGGGAAGGGCGGACTGAGGTGTGACGCCGGCAAGCCGAGGGGCTTGTCGGCGTTGCTGCGGAAGCGCATTTAGACTCGCAGCGAGACTCGTACGGAAGGCACCGCACATGCGCATTGTGGTCATCGGAGGCAGCGGACACATCGGCACCTTCCTCGTCCCGCGGCTCGTCCGCGCCGGACACGAGGTGACGGTCATCAGCCGGGGGAGCCGGACCGCCTATACGCCCTCACCGGAGTGGCAGCAGGTCCAGCTGGTGCAGGCCGACCGTGCGCAGGAGGACGCCGCGGGCACCTTCGGCGACCGGGTGGCCGGCCTGAATCCCGACGTCGTGGTCGACCTGGTCTGCTTCACGCTGGAATCGGCCACGGCGCTGGTCGAACGCCTGCGCGGTGAGGTCGGGCATCTGCTGCACTGCGGCTCGGTGTGGCGCTTCGGCCCGAGCATCAAACTGCCGATCTCCGAGGACACCGGCACGCCGCCGGTCGGCGAGTACGGCATCCAGAAGGATCTGATCGCACGGATGCTGAAGCAGGAGACCGCGTCCGGCGGGCTGCCGACGACGTCCCTGCATCCCGGGCACATCGTCGGTCCCGGCTGGCATCCCGTCGGCCCGCTGGGAAACCTGGATCCCGCCGTCTGGCACACGCTGTCGGCGGGGCGTCCGCTGCAGATCCCCGGCATCGGCGCCGAGCTGATGCACCACGTGCACGCCGACGACGTGGCCCAGGCCTTCGCGCTGGCCATCGAGGACCGGGACGCGGCCGCGGGGGAGGACTTCAATGTCGTCGCCCCGACCGCGCTCACCGTTCGCGGCTTCGCGCAGCTGGCCGCCGGCTGGTTCGGCCAGGCCGTGACGCTGGAGCCGGTGACGTGGGAGGAGTTCCGCAAGACCACCAGCGCCGAGTACGGCGAGCAAAGCTGGGATCACCTGTTCCGCAGCCAGTGCCTCACCATCGACAAGGCCAAGACCCTCCTCGGCTACGCGCCGGCCTACGAGCCGGACGCCGCGGTGCTGGAGTCCGTGCGCTGGCTGATCGAACACGGCGGGTTGGAGGTCGCGGGGCCGCTCGCCGTCTGACCGGTCCAAGCCGGGTCCGGCGGCGAACGGCCGCGGGTGGCTACAGCCGCGGGTGGCTACTTCTTGGGCGGCGGCGGGTTCAGCGGCAGCCAGTCGTCGAAGCGGGTGGTGGCCAGCTGCGCGCCGACGCCGGGCAGGAGCGTGTCCTTCTCCAGGAGGACGCCCCAGTAGCGCGCCTCCGGATCGGTCACGACGGTGCGGGTGTCGCCGCGGACGGCGAAGGCCTTGCTGACGAACTCGTCGACGCCGAACTGTTCGGGCCCGCCGACCTCGGTGGTGGTGTTGGTCGGCGAGCCGACGGCGACCCGGGCGACGGCGGCGGCTACGTCCTGCGACGCCATGGGCTGGATGAGGGCGTTGGACAGCCGGACGGTGTCGCCGTGGGTTGCCTCGTCCGCGATGCCGCCGACGAACTCGAAG
>Ga0207671_10000546_pt1 | contig 50716 bp, 47 predicted proteins | sample KBSC24metaG_FD_184352 | JGI IMG/M metagenome (GOLD analysis project Ga0207671, IMG submission 184352) | Corn rhizosphere microbial communities from Kellogg Biological Station, Michigan, USA - KBS C2-4 metaG (SPAdes) (version 2) | ecosystem: Host-associated > Plants > Roots > Rhizosphere > Soil... | reverse complement strand
TCGGCGCCCACCTCCGCCTCACCGCCGTCACGCCCGGCCCCGGCCGATGCGGCTTCGCAGGGCTCGGCGGCTCCGGACTCCTGCCGTGGCACGGCACCGCGGCCGTCGATCGGCGCGGCGTCCTGTCCACCGACTTCGCCATCAGCCTGCTGGACCGCGCCTTCGTCCCCGTCTATGCCGACGTCCTGGGCGGCGTCGAACAGCCGTGGTTCATGGCGCCGATCACCGCGATCGAGCCGGCAGGCTCAGCCGGGCCCGCTTCGGGACCCGCGCGCCTGTCCGACGCGTTCCTCGACACGGTGAGGCTGCGAACCCACTAGCCCACGCCCGCCCGCCGTCGAGCTGAGTGCGGCCACCGTCGCGGCCGGGTTGTCGGCATAGAAGCGCAGCACGTGCGCCTCGGCCTCCTTGCCCAGCGGGCGCACGAACCGCACCGCGTCGGTCAGCTCCACCGTGACCATCGTCTGACCGCCCATCCCCATGTCGAGCGACGCATCGGGCCGCAACTTCGCCGGACCGCCCCGGTCGAAGCGACGCTCCAGTCGCACGCGCGCGATCAGTTCCGCAGGCACGAACACCTCCATCAACACCCCATAGCGCAGCCACAGCGAGCCATCAGCGCGGACCACATGCGGATGCACAACGCACGAGACCTGCAGCGCGACGACGAAGTACACGCCCCACACATCGATCACCAGAGCGACGTTGCGAACCACCGGCCACGAAATGACCAGCGCCAGCGCGACGGTCTCCACGACCGACACGAACAGGAAGCTGTACATCACGAACGACTGCCCGGCGGCGTACCGCACAGCCAGATCGCCCTCCCCGACGCCCTGGGGCCCACGCCCGCAGATCCACCGGACAAAGCTGGTGAACAACTTCACCTCGTGCACGATCAGCCGACGAACCACAGGCGGTGCAAGCGCTCGGTAATCGCCACGGAACACCACCGCGCACGCCGCCACCTGTGCCACCGTCGCCGCCTCCACGGCGCGCACCGCGAGCGCCGGAACACCGACGCCGAAAGCCATGCACAGCATCAGAACAAGCCGCGCGGCCACCAACCCCACCAGCCCCAGTCGGACAGCCCGCCGCGACACCTTCACGACCGTCCCCGCTCCCGCAACAACACCATCGCGCGACGCAACACCTCAGCCTGAGCAGGAGGAAAGTCGGCGAAGAAGGCCTCAGCGAAGCCCCCGCCATCCTCGACCTCGCCGCCCTCAGCCGCCGCGTCGGCGATGTCGTCCGGCATGCTTTCCGCGACCGCCCTGGCCACGTCCTCGATACGCGGATCGTCGGGCTCGGCATCCGCAATCTCGTCCAGCCACGCATAGATCTCGTAGGCGCGCGCCATCGCGTCCGGATCACTGCTCAGCGCGCGTGTCATCGCCAGCAGCCACTCACGATGCCCCTGGCCCGCACTCGCCTCCAGGAACGCGAGCAACTCACGCTCCCTGGCCGCCATCGCCGACTCGAGACCATCACGACCTGCGGCGACGCGTGCCATATCGTCGAAGATCGCCGTCAGCTCCGGCGACACGGGCCCTTCTGCCGGAAGGCCGCCGCCGGACTCGGCGCGCTCCAGCAGCTCGGCCAGCCGAGCCCGGCGCCGCGCGATGGCCTCCTGCTGCCGGCCCAGGTCGGCGTCCAGCTCGGCGAGGATCTCGTGCAGGTCCTTGCCGGCGTCGTCGGCGAGCGCGTCGCGGACTTCGTCCAGGCTCAGCCCGAGCTCGATCAGCCGGCGCACCCGCGCCAGCTCGACGGCATCACGCAGGCCGTACTCGCGGTAGCCGTTGGCCTGCCGCGCGGGCTCGGGCAGCAGCCCGACCCGGTGGTAGTGGCGCACCGTGCGCGTCGACACGCCGGCGATCGCGGCGAGCTCTCCGATTCGCATGAGTTCAGTAGAAACGTTGTCGCCGCGACAAGGTCAAGTGCTCTGCCGCCGCCCCGGTGAGGCTCTCGGGCGGCCGGGCCCGCCGGGTCCGGCCTGTGCGATCATCGGCCCATGACGGCGCGGATCGAGGCGGTGTTCCAGCAAGCGGGGTGCACGGGCCAGCTGTGCGTGCAGGCCCTCGACGGTTCCGGGGAGGTGGCGCTGGACGCCGACCGGCTGGTCGTGTCGGCGTCGGTGGTGAAGGTGTCGATCGCGCTGACCGCCGAGTCGTGGATGGCGACCGGCCGCCTGGATCCGCGGCGCCGGGTCGTGCTGCGCGCGGACGACCGCTCGCCGGGGCCGGTCGGGTTCTCGTTGTACCGGGACGACGTCGAGGTCTCGGCGCGCGACCTCGTGGTGTCGATGCTGACCATCAGTGACAACGTGGCGACCGACGCGCTGCTGGACCTGATCGGCGTGGACGCGGTGAACGAGCACGTCACAGGCCTGGGCTTGGAGAACAGCGTCGTGGTCTCCAGCGAGCGCGAGATCGTCGACTCGATCGGCGTCGAGGCCGGGTTCGCCGGCTGGGACGCGATGATCGAGTGGTTCTCCGGCCCGGCGCCGCAGCCGGAGAAGGACCGGATCGCCCGCCGGGTCTACCAGGCGTCCGCGCTGAAGCCCGAGCTCACGACCCGGACGACCCCGCGGGACATGGTGACGCTGCTGCGGCTGATCTGGACGGACGCGGCCGGGCCGGCGGCGGCGTGCGCGCGGGTCCGCGAGTTGATGGCCGCCCAGCTCACGAAGCACCGCCTGGCTGCCGGGTTCCGCTCGCCCGTGCGCGTCGCGGCCAAGACCGGCGGCTTCATCCAGGTGGTGCGCAACGACGTCGGGGTGATCACGTACCCGGACGGCTCGGCCTACGCCGCGGCGGTGTTCACCCAGACGCCGGGGGGCACCGAGGCCGGTGCCGACGACCAGGCGGTGAACGCCGCGATCGGGCAGGCCGGGGCGGCCGCCGTCGACGAGCTCCGGAACCGGACGCCACCGCGGCCGGGGGAGTCGACCGTCACCGCGCCCACGTAGCGAACGTGTACCCCCGAGCCTTCAGTGTCTTGAGAATCCCGGCGAGCGCCGCGACCGTCTGACTCCGATCGCCGCCGCCATCGTGCAACAGCACCACCGACCCCGGCCTGACCTGGCTGAGCACCCGGCTCTGGATCGCCGCCACGCCGGGGCGCGACCAGTCGCGCGGGTCGACGGTCCACAGCGCGATCTTCTTCCCGAGCCCCGCCGCCCGCGCCCGCACCGTCGCGTTCACCGCGCCGTACGGGGGCCGCAGGCAGCAGGGCCGGTATCCGGTGTGCGCGCGGATCTGCCGGTCGGTGGCGCTCACCTGGTACGCGATCTGCGCCGCCGTCAGCTTCCGCAGGTCCGGATGGGACCAGGTGTGGTTCTGCACGCTGTTGCCCTGCCGGTACACCAGGGACGTAAACGACGGGTGCGCGGCCACCATCTGACCCACTTCGAAGAACGTGGCGTGCACTCTGTACTGCGACAGGACCTTGAGGACCTGCGAGGTGTAGACGCTGGGCCCGTCGTCGAAGGTGATGTAGACGACCTTGCCCTTGCTCGACGCGGCGGCCGGTGCCGCCGAAAGAGTGATGGCGAACAGGGCGAGCGCGGCTGTGACGGCGAGGGCTCCGACTCTCCGAACCATTCCCTTGATCACCCTGGCCGGATACCCGGCTCTGGCGAAGCAGATGTTTGGTGAGCGGGGAATTCGCCCATTAGACCCTATCGAACCCTCCTTCGCTTCTCAACGAAGCGCTGACGACGTCCGCGACCTCACGGACCGCTTCACGCGTGTCGGTCGGCCAGGTCAGCCAGGTGGTCAGGGCCAGATCCGGCTCGGCCAGGGGCAGCCACGGCCAGTCCGGCAACAGCCGGCGTGCGGAGTGCTCCATCAGCACCACAGCCTCGGCCTTCGCCGCCTGCGCACAGACCAGCGCGCTCTCGGAGAACTGCGCGAAGTGCCATAGAGGCACCACTCCCGCGTCGTGCGCGGCGACGACGAGCCGGTCGTGCACGACCGGGACCTGCCGGCGGCCGTGGGCGAGGACCCGCAGGCCGTCCAGGTCGCTCAGCCGGCAGAACGGCTTGCCGGCGAGGTCGTGGCCGGGGCGGAAAGCCAGGCCGATCGGCACGTCGTAGAGCAACTCCGCGTGCAGGCTCCCAGACGGTGGTTCGCGCACGATCCCCAAGTCCAGCTGACCCTCCCGGATCAACTTGAGTTGCTCGACGCTGCTGGCCTCGGTGATGCTGATAGCGGTGTATGGCAGACGCTTGTCCACCTCGGCCAGCGCCCGCAAGAGCTGCTCCGGCGGCACGCCCTGCGGAATCCCCAGGTTCACGATGTCGCGGGCCATGTGATCCGGCGCGCGGGCGACGTCTCTCGTCGCGTCGGCGAGCCGGAGCACCAGCAGCGCATGACGATGGAGCGCCGTGCCGGCGGCCGTGAGTGTCGTGCCGCGCGTGGTGCGCTCGAACAAGGGCGTGCCGATCTCGCGTTCGAGGTGCCGAAGCTGCCGGCTCAAGGACGGTTGAGTCAGATGGAGCCGGTCCGCGGCACGCGCCATCGCGCCCTCTTCGGCGACGGCGACGAAATACCTGAGGTGACGCAGTTCCACGGGCCCTTATTCTCCGGTGCTATGCCCGCGAGGCATAGCCCCTCTGACGAGTGGGCATTGGACGTGCCCTGTCAACGCCGATGTACTCGGTCAATCCATTCGCACCCCATGATCGGCGATGGCACGCCGGAAGGATCAGAGCCTTGAACAACCACTACGACGTCATCGTGGCCGGAGGCGGCTCTGCCGGGATCGCGGCAGCCGTCGGGGCCCGGCGCTCCGGCGCCCGCACCCTGCTCATCGAGCGCGGCCCGTGTCTGGGCGGTGCGGCCACGCTGCGCAGCGTCGTGACGTACTGCGGTCTGCACACGCGGGAGCGGCGACAGGTGGTCTTCGGCGTCGCCGAGGAGATGCTGGCCGGCCTGCGCGCGCTGGACGCCGTGAGCGAACCGACCGACTTCAACGCCGTCGCGGTCGTCTTCGACCCCGAGGCGGTCAAGCACGTGGCCGACGAACTGTGCGAGCAGGCCGGAGTGGAGGTGCTTCTGCACTCCCACATCTGCGCCGCCACACGCGACGACGACCGGGTCACGACCGTGCGCGTGGCCGACCACTCCGGCTTCCAGGAGTTCACCGCCGAGGCCTTCGTCGATGCCAGCGGCGAGGCCGACCTGGCCCACCAGGCGGGAGCCGAGGTGCGCTACGGCAACGACGGCTGGGTGCTCAACGGGACGCTGGGGGTGCGCTTCGGAGGCATACCGGCTCAGGCGCCGATGACGCGCGCGGCACTGTCCGAGGCGGTCCGCGCGGCCAAGGAGTCAGGGGCCTGCGACCTCACCGGCCACACCGGACTGATAGCCCGCATGCCGGTGTCGAACGACGTGATCACCTACCTCGCGGACGAGAGCTACGACGCCCGCAGCGCGGCCGACACCAGCCGCGCCGAGCGCAGCGCCCGGCGCCAGGCCCAGGCCTACCTGCGCGTCGTGAAGTCCCTGCCCGGCTGCGGCGACGCCTACATCGTCAGCACCGGCCCCGAGATGGGGACGCGCGAGTCCCGCCACCTCACCGGCCGCGCGCAGCTGACGGAGAAGGACATCCTCCAGCCGGCTTCCGTGCGTGACTTCAAGACCGACCACGTCGCCGTCGGCGCGTGGCCGATCGAGTCCCACCCCGGGCCGGGGCTGCCGGTGGAGTGGCAGTACATCCCGGAGCCGGGCTACTACGGCATTCCTCTGGACATCCTGTGGAGCCGGAACACACCCAACCTGTTCGGAGCCGGCCGCACCGTCGACGGAGATCGCGGCGCAGGCGCCTCGCTGCGCGTGATGGGCACGGCTTTCGCCACCGGGCAGGCGGCTGGAGTCGCCGCCGCCTTCAGCGCCGACAAGCGGGGTGTCACGGCGCGTGCTGTCCGGCGTGAGCTGGATCGGCAGGGTGCTTACTTGCCGGACTGAGCGGTTTGCCTCCGCTCGCCCAAAGCCTGCCGCGCGACCAAAGACGCGTGCAGCTCACCGACGTCTTCGGTCCGGTGCGCCGACAGGCCCGTCAGCTCGCTGATACGCCGCAGCCGGTAGTCGACGGTGTTGGGGTGGACGTGCAGCGCGTGCGCCGCCGCGCGCCGGTCGCGATCCAGGTCTAGGTACGTCTGCAACGTGCTCAGCAGCTCTGGCTTCTCCGCGACCGGTTCCAGCCGCGCCGCGAGCGCCGGCAGCGCTGCCGACGGGCGGCTGAGCTGGTAGTCGAGCAGTACGTCCGCCAGTCGGTACAGCCCCGGCGGGCGTCCCGTCGCACGCACCAGGTCGACGATCTCGGCCGTGTGCGCGACAGCCGCCGGTACCTCGGCGGCGTCGGCGATCGCGACGGCTGCCGTCAGCGGAGCGCCCGCCGTCTCGGCTGCATCGTCGATCAGTGCTCGTAGTCCCTCGTGGTCGAGAACCGCGCCGGCGTCGTCCAGCGGCATCAGGACCGTGCCACGATCCGAGCGAAACGCCGTCAGACACGGCTGCTCCGAGAAAGCGTCCAGCGCTTCCCGCACCCGCCGGATCTTCCGGCGTGCCGCGACGCCCGGAGCCGCGGCGTCCTCGTCCGGATGGCGTTCGAGGCGGAGCGTCAGCACCACATAGCGAGGCGCGGCGCGGACCGTCCCGTCCGGCTCCGCACCGGAAAGTAACGCCGCCATTAAAGCGTGCCGACCGCTGTGCTCCTCGCTGTCGATCGTGCGCCGTGCGGCCAGGTAGCTGTCCGTGACCGAGCACAGGATCCGGCGCTGGATCTCCAGCAGCATCTCCAGAACCTCGCGCAGGTCCGCGTGATCATCGGGCTTCGCCCCGGCCGAGACCTGCGACCAGACCATCGCGATGCCGAGCTGGTACGCCGCCAGAATCGCGTCCAGCGGCACGCCTTCCTCCGCCCGACGCTGCGCGGATCGACGCTGCGCCGCCAGCTCCGTCTCGTCCGGGGCCCGGCGCGCCTCGATCGCGTCGGCGAACATCCGCACGGAATGCTGCACGATCTCCGCGATGTCGCCCGCGACCTCCTCGCCGGGCAGGTTCGCGTAAACCGGCAGCTCGTCGAGCAGCCGCGCCAGCACCCGCCGCGACAGATCCGGCGCCAGCGCCCGCAGATCCGCGGCGACCGGACGCCCGCCGATCCTCAGCGGGGCGCTCCTACCCGCCGCGTTTCCCGCGTTACCCGCGCTCCCGGTCGGATCATCTCCCGTGGAATTGTGACCCGTCACAGAATCCACCGCCGAAGTCTGGGTTACCGTCCAGTTAATCAGTGCCCGAAGAGTCTGCATGATGACAGGCGACAGCGTCCATCGGTCCAGCCCGCACCACAGAGCCCCGGAGGAGCACACCCATGAAATTGTGTCGCGTAGCGAGTCCTCAACGGGCGGTGGTGGGAGACGGGCGGGCGAAAGCGTCACGCACCGCCGTCAAGGCCGTCGCAGGGCTCTGCGCCCTCATCGGCGCCGCGTCCCTCACCCTGGCGACGTCGGCGACCGCCCAGGCCACCGCGACCCCGCAGGTCTACGTCGCCCTCGGCGACTCCATGGCCTCCGGTCCGCTGATCCCGGACCCGACCGGCCAGCTCGCGTGCGCCCGCTCCACCCACAACTACGCGCACGAGATGGCCGCCACCCTGGGCATCCCGGTCCTGCGCGACGTGACCTGCAGCGGCGCCAGCACTTTCGACATGACGAACCCGCAGCCGCTGTCCATTGCCGGGGTCTCCGCCGGCACCGCCCCGCCGCAGTTCGACGCCCTCACCTCCGACACCACGCTGGTCACGCTCACCATCGGTGGCAATGACGTCGGCCTGGTCGGCGTCGCGCAGGACTGCATGCAGCTGAACCCCTTCGCAGCACCCTGCAAGGGCAAGTACGTGGTCAACGGCGTCGACTCCGTCGCCGCGCGCAGCGACGCCTTCGCCCCGAAGCTCGCCGCCGTCCTGGCCGGCATCCACCAGCGCTCCCCGCTGGCCCGCGTCGTGGTGACCGGATACGGGCTCTACATCAAGAGCGGCGGTTGCTGGCCGACCCAGCCGGTCCTCGGCCCCGACGCCACCTGGCTGCAGAGCGAGGTCGACTACCTGAACGGCGTCATCGCGAACACCGTGGCGGCCGGCGGCGCGACGTACGTGGATGTGCGCACCCCCAGCGCCGGCCACGACTCCTGCCAGAGCGAAAGCTCCCGCTGGGTCGAGGGCTACGTACCGCTGTCCGCAGCCGCGCCGCTGCACCCGAACCAGGCCGGTGAAGCCGCGTACGCGCGGATCGTCGGCGCCGTGGTCGCGAACGGCTGAGCCGCGCCGGCCATGCGTATGCGCTCCCTGATGAGGTCGGCGGCGGGCCCGGTGCTCGCCGCCGCTCTCGCGGCCACGCTCGTCGGAGGCTTCACCTCGCCGGCTGACGCGCAGGATGCGGCTCCGTCGCCCGCACCCGCCTCAACGCCCGCCCACACCGGCTGCGACCCGATCGCCGGAACCGCGTGCCTGCTGCCGTTCCCCGACAACTGGTACACGCGCCCCGACCGCTCCACGCCGACCGGCCGCCGCATCGACTTCTCGGGTTCGGACCTGCCGTCAAGCGCTCTCGCGGGCGCTGCCGATCCGACCGCCTGGAACCGCCTCGACGGCTTCTCCCCGGGCTCGGCGCTGGTCCTGGCCGTCCCTAGCCTCGACGCGACAGCCAGCGGCTTGGCCCCCATCACCGACATCGGCCGGTCCCTTGCCCCCGACGCCCCGATCGTCATCGTCGACGAGACCACCGGCGCTCGCCGGCCCTACTGGGCCGAGATCGACGCCAACGATCCCCAGCACCGAGCGCTGCTCGTCCATCCGGCGAGCGACTTCCTCGACGGCCACCGCTACGCCGTCGGTGTCAGGAATCTGCGAACCACCGGCGGCGCCGCGATACCGGCCCCGGATCCCTTCGCCCGGATCCGGGACCACCATCTGCCCACACAGGATCCGCTGGCGGAGCGCCAGCGCGAGCTGAAGCCGGTCTTCCAGACGCTGCGGCGCAGTGGTGTCCGCACCTCAGGCCTCTACCTCGCCTGGGACTTCACCGTCGCCAGCACCGCGAGTCTGACCGGCGACCTCACCTCGATCCGCGACAACGCCTTCGCCCGCCTCGGATCCGCCGCGCCGACCTACACCGTGACCTCCGTGACCGACCTGACGCCGACTCAGGACCCGAACATCGCGCGGGTCGTGGACGGCACGATCCAGCTTCCCGGCTACCTCTCCCAACCCGGCGGCCCCACCGGCTCGGTGTTCAACCGCGGTCCGGACGGCCGTCCGGCGCAGATCCCAGGCAACCTCCAGGCCGCGAGCTTCCGTTGCGAGATACCTCGCTCGGCCTGGACGAAGCCTTCGCAAGCCGCGCTCTACGGCCATGGTCTGCTGGGCAGCCGCAACGAAGTCGGTTCGGCCAACGTGCGCGCCATGGCCGGCGAACACGACTTCACTTTCTGTGCGACGGACTGGATCGGGATGGCGGCGGATGATCCGAACACTGTCATCTCCGCGCTGGAGAACCTGAACGCCTTCCCCGAGGTCACCGAACGCACGCAGCAGGGCGTCCTGAACGCCCTGTTCCTCGGCCGCGACCTCGTCAACCCGGCCGGCTTCGCCGCATCCCCGGCGTTCCAGACCGGCGACGGCCGCTCTCTGCTCGACCCACACGCGGGGGTCGTCTACGACGGCAACAGCCAGGGAGGCATCCTCGGCGGCGTCCTGGTCGCCGTCTCGCCGGACCTGAAGCGCGGCGTCCTCGGCGTCACCGCGATGAACTACAGCATCCTGCTGAACCGGTCGGTCGACTTCACCGCTCTGCAGCCGGCCCTCGACGCCGGCTACCCCGACAAGCTCCAGCAGCAGATCGTGTTCCAGCTCATGCAGATGCTCTGGGACCACGCCGAGACCGACGGCTACGCCCAGCACCTCGGTGACCGCCACCAGGTCCTGATGGACGTCGCGTTCGGGGACCACCAGGTGGCGAACGTCGCGGCCGACGTCGAGGCGCGTACCATCGGCGCCCGGCTGCACGTGCCGGCTGTCACCGAGGGCCGCTCGCCTGACAGCGTCCCGTACTGGGGCATCGCACCGATCCGGGGTGCGGTGTATCAAGGCTCGGCGATGGTGGTCTGGGACAGCGGCACGCCCCCGGCGCCGCTGACGAACACCGCCCCGATCGGTCCGCAGTACGGCCACGATCCGCACGAGGATCCCCGGAACTCGCCGGTGGCACGGCTTCAGAAGGCCGTGTTCCTCACCACCGGGGTGGTCGTCGACGTCTGCGGCGGCGCGCCGTGTACTGAGCCGCCGGCGTCGTGACGGCTGCCGGCCTTTTTTGCAGGCCTCTGAGAAAGGACATCCCTGTATGAAGCATCGTCTGTGGTCAGGGCGCGCAGCCGTGATCGCCGCGCTGCTCGCTCTGCTGCCCTTGACCAGCGCTTCAGCGGCGGGTTGGACGCGCCTGCCGGGCTACCAGACATGGACGTTGACGACCGCGCTGGAGCGTGGTCAAGGCGTCTCGACCGACGGCACCTACTACTACTTCTCCGGGACCTACTCCCTGGACAAGGCCACGGTCAACGGGATCAGCGACGTCACCACGAACGCCGCGGCGATCCCGTCCCAGTTGTCGTCTCAGTACGGCTCCAACCACATCGGCGACACCGACTACTACGGCGGCTACGTCGTCGCCCCGATCGAGGACGGCAGCAACTACCAGCATCCGCTGCTGGCGCTGTTCAACGCCTCGAACCTGAGCTACACCGGCCGCTACGTGCAGTTGCCGCTGAACCTGATGCCCGGTGGAGTGCCGTGGGTCGCGGTCGATGCCGCGTCCGGCCTGGTCTATACGGCGCCGTGGAATCAGAGCTCTGCGGACGGTGGCAATCATCTGGTCGTCTACAGTCTCAACGATCTGCTCACGCTGCCGTCCGGATCGGCCCTGCCGGTGCTGCGCACCGTCACGCTGCCGCAGCCGCTGAGCCGGATCCAGGGTGCGAAGATGTGGCGCGGGCAGCTGTGGGCTTCGGCCGACGTCTCCGGCAACAAGTCGGTCTGGACGGTGGATCCCACCACCGGCGCCACCGCCGAGCAGTTCACCCAGGACGTGCAACCCAACGACGAGGTCGAGGGCCTGGTGGCGCTGGACCTCGGGTCCGGCGGCGGGCAGTTGCACATTCTGAATGTCGGGTCGGGGTGGAAGTCGATCTTCTTGTACTTCCAGCACTACGCGCTGAGTTGAGCTGAGGTGGGGGTGCGGGGTGTGGGAGTTCCCCAGCCCTCGCCGCCGTGTCAGGATTCCGGAACAGGACGCGGCGGCCCGGTGAGTCAGGGCTCGACCGCGGTCGGGATTCTGGCTTGTGGGGGAGACGCATGATGGTTCGCGCACGATGGAAACAGGTGGTCGCAGCCGCCCTCGGGCTGGGGGCGGCGGTCACGCTCAGCGGATGTTCAAGCGGTCTGGACAAGCCGGTGCCGGCGCCTTCGTCACCGCCGTCGCCGCAACCGGCGGTCGTGGTCTCGAGCGGGCAGGTGGTCGTCACGTTCACCCTCGGGTCTGCGAGCCCGGCGCCGGACACTCTGGAGCGTGACCTGTCGATCATCAAGCAGCGCATCGCCGCCGAGAAGCTGGGCGACACCACGGTCAGCGTCAGCCGGGACGGTCGCGGCCTGGTGGTGCAGGGACCGGTAGCCGCCAAGGACCAGCTGGAAATGCTGGGACGCGCCGGAGTGCCGGGCTTTCGGCCGGTGCTGGCAACAGACGGCGCCACGTCGGCGCCGCAAGGAGTCTCGGCGGCGCTGTGGCAGCAGTTCACGGCGCTGGACTGTCACCATGCGCCGGTCAGCGACCCGCAGCCGGCCGCGCAGATCGTCGCCTGCCAGAACGACGGCTCGCAGAAGTACGTGCTGGACGCCACGGCGGTGAGCGGGACCTCGGTCACCTCGGCCGGCGCGGCGACCGGGACGGGTGGGATCTGGCTGGTGAACGTGACGCTCGACAGCCGGGGCGCGGCCGAGTTCGGGCAGGTGACCAGCCGGCTGGCCGGGACCGGCGAGCAGTTCGCGATCACGGTCGACGGGCTCGTCTATTCGGCGCCGACGGTGCAGGAGGCCATCACTGACGGGAAACTGCAGATCACCGGCCAGTTCACCCAGTCGACGGCGCAGAGCTTGGCGGCGCTCTTGCAGAACGGTGCGCTGCCGGTCGCGCTGGACGTGTCCAGCGTCTCCGGCTGACAGTGCTGTCCGGCCGCGCTGAAGGTGTCCAGTGTCGCCAGCTGACAGTGTTGTCTGGCTGCGCTTGACTCGAACCATGACCGAATCGAGCGAGTCGACCGAATCAGAGATCTGGTTCCAGGATCCTTACGCAGCCTTCGCGGCAGGGCGTAGCGAAGGCCCGTCCTTCGTGCCGTCGCTCGGCGCGTGGGTGGTGGCGCGGCACGATGACGTGCTGGACGTGCTGCGGCGCGCCGACGAGTTCTCCTCGGCCAACACCCTGCCGCGCGACGAGATGCTGCCGCCGGCGGCGCGGGCCGCGCTGGCGGGCAGCATCGGCGGGCGGCCGGTCGTGGTGAACTCTGACGGCGCCGCGCATCGGCGGTATCGCGCACCGCTGCTCGCCGGGCTCACGCCGGCGCGCGTGGAGCAGGTCGTGCCGTTCATCGAGGAGCGCGCGGCCGCGCTGGTCGAGGGGTTCGCGAACGACGGCCGGGTCGAGTTCGTCAGCGGCTACACGTCGATCCTGGCCGGCGAGACGATCGGCCGGCTGATCGGCCTGGGACCGGAGGAGGTCGCGGAGGCGGTCTACGGCACCACGCAGGCGCTGGTCATGTACTTCTTCCCGGTCGGCGACGAGCAGAAAGCTGTAGCTGCGCGGAAGTTCGGGGAGATGCGCGCGATGATCGACGAACTGGTTCGCAGCCGACGCGCCGAGCAGCGCGATGATCTGTGCAGCACGCTCGTCGCGGCCCTGGCCCAGGGCGGCAACGAGCTCAGCCTCGACCAGCGGCACGAGATCGCATCGAACGTCCTGAATCTGTTCATCGCCGGCTTCATCACCGCCACGCCGCTGCTCGGCACGATGGTTCTCAATCTGCTGCGACACCGCGAGCAGTGGGAGCTGCTGTGCGCGAAGCCCGAGCTGATCCCGGCGGCGGTGGAGGAGGCCACGCGCTACGACACGTCGATGCAGAGCGTCCGGCGGATCACCACGGCGGCGGTGACGGTGGGCGGCGCGGAGATCCCGGCCGGCGCGACGGTGCTGGTCGCGCTCGCCTCCGCTAACCGGGATCCCGCAGTCCACGACCGGCCCGATGCCTTCGACATCACCAGGCCGGCCGCCCCGGGAGCAGCAACGGCCAAGCACCTCTCGTTCGGCCACGGCCCACACGCCTGCGTCGGCGCCCAGCTGTTCCGCGAGGAAGCACGCGCGACACTGCGGATCCTCACCGAACGCCTGCCGGGACTGCGGCTCGCGCCGCAGGAGGCGGGGACGATGGGTCGCAGTGTCGTGCCGCGCGACGGGGCGCTTCAGGAGCTGAATCTGGTCTGGTAGCCCGCAGCTACAACCCCAGCGACTTCGCCACCACCGACTTCATCACCTCGCTCGTTCCGCCGTAGATCCGGAACACGCGGTTGTCGGTGTACAGCTTCGCGATCGGGAACTCCAGCATGTACCCGTAGCCGCCGTGCAGTTGCAGGCAGCGGTCGATGACTCGGCTCGCCATCTCCGTCGTGAACAGCTTCACCGCGGCGGCGTCGGCGACCGTCAGGTCCCCGGCCTCGTACAGGTCCATGGCCCGGTCGATCATGGCCTGGCCGGCGGTTACCTCGGCGGAGCATTCGGCGAGGGCGAACTTCGTGTTCTGGAAGGAGGCGACTGGGGTGCCGAAGACGTCGCGCTCCTTGGTGTAGGAGATCGCGAACTGGATTCCGGCGTCGGCGGCGGCGACTGCCGAGACCGCGATGCCGAGGCGCTCGGGGATCAGGTTGTGCGTCAGGTAGGAGAACGCCTTGCCTTCCTCGCCGAGCAGGTCCTCGGTCGGTACCTTCACGTCGGTGAAGGACAGCTCGGCGGTGTCGGAGGTGCGCAGGCCGATCTTCTCCAGTTTGCGGCCGACCGCGTAGCCGGGGGACTTGGTGTCCACGACCAGGATCGACAGGCCGGCGCGGCGGTTGTCCGGGTCGTAGGGCGAGGTGCGGGCCACCACCAGGACGCGGTCGGCCAGTACGCCGCCGGTGATGAAGGTCTTGGCGCCGTTGAGGACGTAGTGCGTGCCGTCCTCGGAGAGCTTCGCCGTGGTCTTGATGCCGGCCAGGTCGCTGCCGGTGCCCGGCTCGGTCATGGCGATCGCGGTCATCATCGCGCCGGAGACGAAGTCCGGCATCCAGCGCGCCTTCTGCCCGTCGTTGGCGAACTCCATCAGGTACGGCAGCACCAGGCCGGTGTGCACGGAGGAACCGCCGAAGCTCACTCCGGCGCGCATCAGCTCCTCGGTGGTGACGGCCTGGTACTTGAAGCCGTTGGCCTCGCCGGCGCCGCCGTACTCCTCGGGCACCTCGATGCCGAACAGGCCGAGCTCGCCGAGCCGGTAGTAGAACTCGCGCGGGGCGTGCCCCTGCTTCTCCCATTCGGGGTAGACCGGGACGACCTCCTCGGCGATGAACTCCCTGATCATCGCGCGGAAGGCCTCGTGGTCTTCGGTGTAGACGGAACGGCGCACGGTGCGTGTCTCCTGTCGGTCGGGCTCGGCGGCTCTCCTCAGCTTCGCGGTCAGGATGCCTCAGGGCTAGTCGGGCATGCCGATCGGTTCCGGGCTGGGGTTGGGTTGCCGCGTATTACTCGTCGACGTATATTTGTCAGCGAGTAAACGAGGAACGAGGGAGCCGTGGCCGCCAAACGCAAGGTCGACAACCTGCTCGCGCTGGCGGTGCTGGCCACCGTCAGCCAGCGGCCCATGCACCGCTACGAGATCGCCTCGCTGATCCGCGCCCATGGCAAAGACCAGCAGATGGACGTGAAGTGGGGGTCGCTCTACACGGTCGTGCAGAACCTGGCCAAGCACGGGTTCCTGGAGATCGTCGGGACCAGCCGGCAGGGAGCCCGCCCGGAGCGGACGGTGTACCGCATCACCGACGCCGGGCGTCAGGAGCTGACGGACTGGACCCGCGAGCTGATCGCCACGCCGGAGCCGGAGCACACCCGGTTCGCCGCCGGCCTCTCGGTGCAGATGGTGCTGCCGCCGGAGGAGGTCATCGACCTGCTGCAGAAACGGCTCGCAGCGTTGGAGGAGGGGATCAGCGCGCGCAAGGACGCGCTGGCCAAGACGCTGCAGACGGTGCCGAGGCTGTTCCTCGTCGAGGACGAGTACGCGCTGGCGATGGTCGAGGCCGAGGCGGCGTGGGTGCGTGGGCTGGTGGCCGAGCTGACGTCCGGCACGTTCCCCGATCTGCAGGGATGGCGAGGGTTCCACGACGGCGCCGGGATTCCCCCGGAGATACAGGAACTGTGGGAGAGGGGTGCCGACCCGGACCACCACGACCAGTGAGAAGAGCCCCGGCGGCGATGCGGGAGGGAATCATGACTGCACCACACAACGACGGTGTCGGCACGGCCATCGTCATCGGCGGCGGCATCGCCGGACCCGTGACGGCCGCGGCGCTGCACAAGGCCGGTATCCGGGCCACGGTGTACGAGGCGTACCCGTCGCTCGGGGAGGGGATCGGCGGCGGGCTCGCGCTCGCGCCGAACGGGATGGCGGCGCTGGACATCATCGGCGCGGCCGACGAGGTGCGGGCCCTGGCCACGCCGGTCGCGCGCACGCAGATGTCGATCGACGGCAAGCTCTCGGAGCTGCCGAGCCTGGCCGAGATCGAGCCGCTGCAGATCGTCGGGCGGGGCGACCTGCATCGGGTGCTGCGCGACCGCGCAGCGGAGGCCGGAGTCCGGTTCGAGTACGGCAAGAGGCTGAGTTCGGCCACTGAGACGGCCGACGGGGTCACGGCTGCGTTCGCCGACGGGACCACCGCGACGGCCGACGTGCTGATCGGCGCGGACGGAGTGCGCTCGACGGTACGAACCCTGATAGACCCGGCTGCGCCCGATGCCGGTTACACCGGACTGCTCGGCTTCCAGGGCTACGTGGACGCTGAGCCGGACCTCGATGTCGCGCCGGGGGTGATGACGTTCGCGTTCGGCAGGCGGGCGTACTACCTGTACTGGAAGCAGGCCGACGGCCGGCTGACGTGGGGTGCGAATCTGCCTTCGAAGACGTACATGTCGCTGACGGAGGCGCGCGCCGTCCCCGCCGAGCAGTGGCTGCGCAAACTGCGCGAGACGTACAGCGGCGACAGTCCCGGCCGCCTGCTCGCCGAACGAACCACCGCCGCCGACCTCGACATCACCGGCGCCATCCACATCATGCCGCCGGTCCCGCACTGGCACACCGCTCGCATGGTCCTGGTCGGCGATGCGGTGCACGCCCCGTCGAACAGCACAGGTCAGGGCGCCTCGCTCGCGATCGAGAGCGCGCTGCAGGTCGCGCGCTGCCTGCGCGACATCCCCGACCCGGCGCGGGCCTTCGCGGCGTACGAGGCGCTGCGGCGCGAGCGCGTCGAGCGGATCACGAAGCGTGGGGCGAAGACGAACCGGAAGAAGACGCCGGGGCCCATCGGGCGGAAGATGATGCACGCGACGATGCCGCTGTTCTTCAAGCTGATGAACTTCGAGAAGGTGCTGGGGTGGGAGCAGCGGTATCGGATCCAGTGGCAGGCTCCGGTGCGGTGATGCTGGTCTCTACGTCTTGTAGAGGCTGAGGATCCTGACTCAGGATTCTGGTTCGGGACGCGGCTCGCTTCGCTCTGTCGTGGCGAAACGCATCCGGTACTCACTCGGCGTCGTCCCCAAGTGTTTCGCGAACACGCGCCGGAGCGTTTCGTCGCTGCCCAGTCCGCTGGCGCGAGCCGCCGCCGTGACGCTGTGCCCGGTCAGCAGCAGTTGCCGGGCCCGGTCGAGGCGGACGTGCTCCAGCCAGCGGGCCGGCGTGGTGCCGAGCTCGGTGTGGAACAGGCGGGTGAGGTGGCGGGGGCTGACGGCGGCCTGCGCGGCCATCGTGGGCAGCGTGTGGCCGGCGGCGGGGTCGGCCAGGACGGTCGCGATCAGCGCGCGGAGCGGATCGGTGTGCGGCGGCGGGGTGGTGAGGGCCGTCGAGAACTGCGACTGGCCGCCGGGGCGCTGCATGAAGACGACGAGCTCGCGGGCGACGGCCCGGGCCACCTCGGCGCCGTGGTCCTCCTCGACCAGCGCGAGGGTCAGGTCGATGCCGGCGCTGATGCCAGCGGAGGTGAGGTAGCGGCCGTCGCGGACGTGGATCGCGTCGGGCTCGACGTGGACGCGCGGGTAGCGGCGGGCGAGGCGCTCGGCTTGGCGCCAGTGGGTGGTCGCGCGGCGGTCGTCGAGCAGACCGAGGTCGGCCAGGACGAAGGCGCCGGTGCACACCGATGCGACACGCCTGGCTCCGGCCGCAACCTGCGCGACGGTCTCCAGCAGCGCGGGGTCCAGCGGCGGCGCGGCCAGGCGGTCGCCGCCGGCGACGATCACCGTGTCGAGCGGCGGCGCGGCGTCGGCGGGCGTCACGGAGCCGGTCAGCGTCAGGCCGCTCGCGGTGACGACGGGGCCGCCGTGGGGCGAGACCAGGACCAGCTCGTAGGGCTCGGGCGCGGGTTCCGGCTTAGGTCTAGGTCTAGGTCCGGGTCCGGGTCCAGGCTTGAGTGCTGGTTCGGCGTTTCGCTCCGCGACCCGCGTGACCTGGTGCAGCACCTCCGAAGGCCCGCTCACGTCGAGCATCGTCACCCCGTCGAACACGACGATCCCGACCCGGCGCGTCATGTCTGAATCTGTGGGGTGTACGGCTGGAAGGACATGGCATCAGCGTACGCCTGCCAGCGAATGTGGACTCACCGCCAGAAACCCACCTCGAAGGAGACTCCATGTCCGCCACGATTGCCGGCGTCCCGATCCCCGACAGCATCCTCGCCCGTGACGCGACCACCCTTGTCCGCGACGCCGCCTCGCCAGTGCTGTTCCACCACTCCCGCCGCGTCTTCCTGTGGGGCGCGCTCCGCGGCCGGGAACAAGGCATCGCCTTCGATGCCGAACTCCTCTACATCGGCGCCCTCTTCCACGACCTCGGCCTGACCCCCGCCTACCGCCGCACCGACCAGCGCTTCGAGATCGACGGCGCCGACGAGGCCCGCCGCTTCCTCGCCGCTCACGGCATCGAGGGCGAGCCCGCGGACCGCGTCTGGACCGCCATCGCCCTGCACACCACGCGCGAGATCCCGCTCCACATGGCGCCGGAGATCGCCCTGGTCACCCAGGGCGTCCAGCTCGACGTCCTCGGCATCGGCTACCACGCCGTCACGGACGAGGAGCGCACTGCCGTCGTGGCGGCCCACCCTCGTCCGGACTTCAAGAACCAGATCCTCGCCGCCTTCACCGAGGGCATCCGCGACCGCCCCGACACTACGTTCGGCAACGTCAAGGCGGACGTGCTGGAGCACTTCGTGCCGGGCTTCGTGCGCGGCGACTTCGTCGAGGTGATCAAGAACTCTGACTGGTCGGAGTGAGTGGGCGATGGCTAGGTAGAAGCACAGTCAGAACCGCACGACCGTCTTGCCGCGAGCGCCGCCGATGGCATTGCGGGCGAGTGCATCAGGGACCTCATCAAGCGTGATGGTCCGCTCGACAGGCACGATGATCCGGCCGGAGATCACCTCCTCCGTGATGCGGGCAAGCAGTCCGGGCTTGTTCTGCATCATGAAGTTGGTCGCCGTGATCCGTTCGGAGGCCAGGAGTTCCGGCGATGCCGTGAACGTCACGGATATCGCGGAGCCGCCGTCCCGGACGAGGCCCGCGTACGTCGTGAAGCGGGCCTGGTCGCGGGTCAGGTCGAGGAGGGCGTCGACGCCGTCGGGATGTGTCTTGCGAACCAGCTCGCTGACATCTTCGGTGCTGTAGTCAATGGTCTGTGATGCTCCGAGCTCGCGAATCCATGCCTCAGCCTCGGCGCGGGCTGTGGCGATGACCTCGACCCCGCGCGCGGCGGCCAGTTGGACGGCGAAGACCCCGACACCGCCGGTTGCCCCGACGATCAGCATCGTCCGGCCGGGCCGCAGGTCCAGCGACTCCAGATCCAGCGACTCCACGACGCCGAGTGCCGTCATGCCCGCGGTGGGGAGGGTGGCGGCGACCTGGGCGGACAGGCCATCCGGCGTGCGCTGCAATGCGCCGTGGCTCGGGGTCGCGCCGACGACCGCGTACTCCGCGAACGTGCCGCGGCCCAGCGGCGCGTCGAAGAACTGGCCGTGCACGAGGTCTCCCGGTGCGAACTCGGTCACCGCCGCGCCGACCTCGACGACGCGCCCCGCGCCGTCGACTCCGAGCACGAGTGGCCGGGTCGTCGGCAACGACAACCGGCCGTGCGCGATGTCCAGATCGACGGGGTTCAGCGACGCTGCGGTCATCCGGATGAGCACCTCGCCCGGGCCGGGAGCCGGCACGGGGAGGTCGACCAGTTCGGGGGTTCCGCCGATATCGGACACTGCGATGGCGCGCATGGGGGATCTCCTGTTGCGTTACGTTTCGGCGTTCTTCGTCGCGCCCGCCCGGGAGCCGGGCGGATCGTCGATCTCACCTCCAGTCAATCCGGGGCGCGGACGCAGCTGAAGGACCGATTCGGTCGCCGTTGATACCCTGGCGGTATGAATGAGCTGGAGACACGTCAGCTCCGCTACTTCGTCGCGGTCGCGGAGGAGCTGAACTTCGGGCGCGCGGCCGAGCGGCTCGGCATGGCGCAGCCGCCGCTGTCGCGGGCGATCCGCGAGCTGGAGCGGCAGCTCGGCGTGTCGTTGCTGGAGCGGACGACGCGGCGCGTGGAGCTGACGCCGTCCGGCGAGGTGCTGCTGCGCGACGCGCGCACCGCGCTGGACGCGGTCACCGCGGCGGCTCGGCGTGCGCAGCACGCGGGGGAGGAGACGCCGCAGCTGCGCGTCGCGCTGAAGGCGGACGTCGACGGCGGCCTGTTGCCGCGCATCCTGGAGGCGTACGCGGCGCTGGACACCGGGCAGCCGGCGACGCTGGTGCTGGGTCGCTATGGCGAACAGGCCGCGGCGCTTCGGGACGGACGCGCCGACGTCGGGCTGTTGCTGGACCCGGTTGACGCGCGCGGCTTGGATTCTGAGCCCCTGCAAAGCGAGCCCTTCCTGCTGGCTGTCGCGGTCACCGACCCGCTGGCGGCGAACTCGGAGGTCTGTCTCGCCGATCTGGCCGGCCGCACGATGCCCGGTGGCGAACCGGCGCATCAGGGCCCTGTGCCGGCGGAGGTATGCAGCTTCGCCAGGGGCGAGGACCAGCGCTGGTCCCAGGGTGGGGCTTTGCGCGGCGATGCCGGATCGACGCGGCGTGCCATGGGCTCGGCGTCCTCTGCTGGGCGGTCGGAGTCTCCTGCCACGCGGTCGACGTCTCCCGCCTCGGATCTGCCCGAGATCTTCCGCCTCGTCGAACTCGGCCAGACCGTCTGCTTCTTCCCCGCTTCCCTCACCAGCCGCTACCCGCGCCCCGACATCGCCTACCTCCCCGTCAAAGACCTCCCGCCGGCCACTCTCTGCGTCGCCTGGCCGCAAGACTCGCGCTCGACGGCGGTCGCGGCGTTCGTGCGGGCCGCGGTGGACGTCTCCCGCAGTGTGCACGGCAGTGTTTGAGTTCTTCCATCTTGCTGCGTTCGCGCAGATCCGACCTTTCGCCGCGAGCGTGCCTTAGGGTTCTGACATGACCGAACTCGCGGACTTCGCCCGGGTAGCCGCCTCCGACCACGGCCTGTGCGTGGCCTCGGCGGCGCGGGCCGATGGGACGATCCACAGCTCCGTCGTCAACGCGGGTGTGCTGCGGCACCCCACGCGGGGCCATGAGGTTGCCGCGCTCGTGCTTTACGGTCGCGCCAAGAAGCTGGCTCACCTGCGGGCCCGGCCGCATATGACGGTCGTCGCGCGCTCCGGGTGGGCCTGGGCCGCGGTCGAGGGGGACGTCGAGCTCATCGGTCCGGACGACGAGTACCCGGGGATCGACGCCGAGGGGAACCGTCTTCTGCTGCGGGCGATCTTCACCGCGGCCGGCGGCACGCACGACGACTGGGCGACCTACGACCGGGTCATGGCCAAGGAGCGGCGGGTTGCTGTGCTCATCACTCCGACGCGGGTCTACTCGAACTGAGGCCAGGGCAGGGCCGTCAGTTCGTCGCGGTCACCAGGTATCAGGGGTGGTAGATCTCCTGCATGGCAGTGATCTGATGGTCCGCATTCTCCTGGTAGTAGAAGTACGGCGTGTTGACCACCTGGTTGCTCACCAGCCAGCTCCCGCTGACGGTCTGCAGGTTGTTGCTCGGCGTCAGCACCTGGACCGGCGCCTTGGTGGTGATCAGCGCCGACGTGGTGCTGACCGGCGTGTACTCCACGTCCTCGTCGTTGACCGGGTCCACCGAGCAGTTCACGATCGTGATGCTCACCTGCGTGCCGCCGCCCTGCGCGGCGGTGGCCGAGTTCAGCTTCAGGAAGCCGTTCATCGTGGCCGGTCGCGAGCACGGCTGGCGTCCGTTGGTCACGGCGGTGGGGCTGTTCGACGACTGCGAGTCCACCGCGCTCGTCGACGGCTGGCTCGCGGCCGTCATCGTCGAGCCGTTCGCCGCCGGAGCCACGGCGGAGGGAGACGAAGACCCGCAAGCCGCCGAAAGCAGGACGACACCGGAACCCAGCAGGACGGCAGCACAGCGACGGCGCTTCATCAAGACTCCCGTGTCAAGGCGCTCAACAGAATCGGGGACGTCAGCGTCTCGCCACGCAGTGCCTCGCCCCCGAAGCGCCGATGCTACCAACCGCTGCTCTGCGTTCCGGGGGTTCGTTGAGGTTGCCGCCGTCCTTCATAAGGACGCTGGGGAACCCCATTGTGTTGCGTCGAATCTCCTCACTCTTCCCGGGATGCCGCCGGGTCCTGCGAAGGATCCATCTCGGCGGTCCGGTGCGGCCTTCCCTTGCGCAGCAGCAGGTTGATCGCCAGCGCGGTCCACCCCGTCTGGTGCGAGGCCCCGATCCCGGCGCCGGTGTCCCCGTGGAAGTACTCGTGGAACGGGATCTGGTCGTGCCACGCGGGGTCCTCCTGGAACAGCTTCACGTCCCCGAACACCGGCCGCCGCCCCGCCGCGTCGTTCAGGAACAGCCCCACCAGCCGGTGCGCCAGGTCGTCGGCGATCGCGCCGTAGGTCGCCTGGTGGTCCGAGCCGGTCGGGTACGGCAGCGTGATGTGGTCGCCGAAGAAGTCCTGGTGCCGGTCCAGGGCGTCGATGAGCAGGTAGTTCATCGGGAACCAGACCGGCCCGCGCCAGTTGCTGTTCCCGCCGAACATCGTGGTGCGCGATTCGCCCGGCTCGTAGCTGACGCTGTAGTCGGTGCCGTTGACGTTGAGCCGGAACGGCTGGTCCTTGTGCACCCGCGACAGCGCGCGCAGGCCGTGGTCCGACAGGAACTCGCCCTCGTCGAGCATCCGCTCCAGCACGCGCGGGCGCTGGTCGTACGTCATCATCGTCAGCAGCCGGTGCGTCTTGTTCATGTCGACGCAGCCCATCAGCAGATCGGCCTTGTCGGTCTGGTTCTCGAAGAACCACTTCACCCGCTTGCGCAGCTCCGGCACCGCGTCCATGGCCTCGGCGCGCACCGAGGTGGTGGCCACCAGCGGCATCAGCCCCACGACCGAGCGCACCTTCATCGGGATGTCCGTGCCGTCGCGGGTGCGCAGCACGTCGTAGAAGAAGCCGTCCTCCTCGTTCCACAGCCCGATCTTGTTCGCCGCGGCGGCGATCAGGCCGAAGTGCTCGAAGAACTTCATCACCAGCTCGTGGTAGACCGGGTCGTGCTCGGCCAGCACCAGCGCGATCTCCATCAGGTTCAGCGAGTACATCGCCATCCACGCGGTGCCGTCGCTCTGCTCCAGCAGATCCCCGCACGGCACCCCGGCGTCGCGGTCGAAGGGCCCGATGTTGTCCAGGCCGAGGAATCCGCCTTCGAAGACGTTGTTGCCGTCGGCGTCGGCGCGGTTGACCCACCACGTGAAGTTCATCAGCAGCTTGTGGAACACCCGCTTGAGGAACACGTGGTCCCGGCAGCCGTCGGCGCGGTAGATCTGCAGCGCCGCCCACGCCTGGACCGGCGGGTTGTCGTCGCTGAACGCCCACTCGTAGGCCGGGACCTGGCCGCTGGGATGCAGATACCACTCCTGCAGCAGCAACAGCAGCTGCTCCTTGGCGGTCTTCGGGTCGATCTCGGCCAGCGCGACGCAGTGGAACGCCAGGTCCCAGGCGGCGAACCACGGGTACTCCCACGGGTCCGGCATCACGATGACGTCGCGCGCCGACAGCGTCCACCAGTGTTCGTTGCGGCCGTGGAGGTGTCCCTCCGGCGGCGGCGGCTGGGCCGGGTCGCCCTCCAGCCAGCGCGAGACGTTGTAGTGGTAGTACTGCTTGGACCACATGAGCCCGGCGACAGCCTGGCGCAGCACGTTCGCCTCGTCGGCGGTGCACGCCTGCGGCGTCAGCTCCCTGAAGTACTCGTCGGCCTCGGCCTCCCGGCGCGTCATCAGCTCCTCGAACCCGGTGTCCAGATCCGCCGGGCCCACGGCCTCGCTGTCCGGGCCCTCCGAGCGCAGCCGCAGCCGGATCTCCGCGGTGCCGCCGGCCGGGACGGTCAGCACATAGTGCAGCGCGCCCTTGGTGCCGCGCCGCTCCGGATTGACGGTGTCGGCGCCGGAGACGACGTGGTCGTTGATCCCGTCCTTGGGATAGCGCGGACCGGCGGTGTTCCACAGCCGCTCGAAGTTCGACTCGTTGTCGCACACCAGTGCCTCGGGCTCGCCGGAGCCGACCAGCGCGATCCGGCCCAGCACCCGGTGCTGCCCGACCAGCGTGCCGGTGTCGCCGGCCAGCTCCGGCACCGCCTCGCGTCCGGCCAGCCCCCACGACCAGGTGTTCCGGAACCACAGGTGCGGCAGGACGTGCAGCGTCGCCTCGTCCGGGCCCTTGTTCTCCACGTGGATCCGGATGCACATGTCCTCCGGCCCGGACTTCGCGTAGTCCGCGGTGATCCGCCAATACCGGTCGTCCTCGAAGACACCGGTGTCGACGAGTTCGTACTCCGGATCGTTCACGCTGCGCGCGCGGTTGGTGGAGACCAGGTCGTTGTACGGGAACTCGTTCTGCGGGTAGTGATAGCGCCAGCGCATCCACGAGTGCGTCGGCGTGGAGTCCAGGTACCACCAGTACTCCTTGACGTCCTCGCCGTGGTTGCCCTCCGGGCCGGTCAGGCCGAAGGCGCGCTCCTTCAGGATCGGGTCCCGGCCGTTCCAGAACGCCAGCGAGAAGCAGAAGTACTGGTCGACGTCGCAGATCCCGGCCAGACCGTCCTCGTTCCAGCGGTACGCGCGCGAGCGCGCGTGGTCGTGCGGAAAGGAGTCCCACGCGGTGCCACCGGGGGAGTAGTCCTCGCGGACCGTGCCCCAGGCCCGCTCCGACAGATACGGACCCCACGCACGCCACGGCTCGTTCTCCTCGCCGTCGTACTGGTCCAGCCGCGCCTGCTCTGCTGTGGTCACCGCGCGCCCTCACGTTCCTTGGGTACCGTTGCGGTTCGACCCTACGCAGGGCTTACGAAATGCGCTCGATAACGACCACTGCGAACATGGCGGTCGTGGCGATCTCCAACCCGTACGTCTTGGGCACGCGTGTGTGCGGCGACCTCTCCGAGGGAGCAGGCCGGGAATGGCTCGTACCCGACGGCGCGGGTGGTTATGCCACGGGTACTGCGAACGGGCTGCGGACCCGCAAATATCACGCTCTGTTGGTGGCCGCTGAGCACGGCGGCAGCGCGCGTCACGTGGGCCTGGCGAGCCTGGACCCGGTGCTGGTCACGGAGTCCGGCGCCGAGGTTCGGCTGGCCGTGCACGAATGGGCCTCCGGCGCCGCCTCCCCGCAGGGCCACACCCTGCTGGAGGGCTTCACCCTCGACCACGGCCTGCCGCGCTGGCGCTGGCGCGTCGGCGAGGTCGTGCTGGAGGCCGAACTGGCCGCGGTGCACGGCCGCCCCGCCTACGGCTACGTCTACCGCCTGCTCGCCGGCGGCCCGGTGACGCTGCGTGTGGAAGCCCTGTGCACCTGGCGCGACCAGCACGGCGACCGCTTCGCGGGCGGCGGTGACCCGCGGGTCCGGCCGACCGCCGACGGCGTGGTCTTCGACGAGGCCTACCGGCTCGCCGGACCCGGATGGAGCGCCGGCGGCGAGTGGTACCGCGACGTGTTCCTGCGCGAGGAGGCCGCCCGCGGACTCGGCGCGCGCGAGGACCTGTGGTTCGCCGGATCGTTCTCCGCCCCGCTCGCCAGGCCAGGTCAGACGCTTGAGGTAACAGCCTGGGCCGGTGACCTGGACAACGCGCCGCCGCCTGCTGCCCGGATCGTCGAGAGCGCCCGCGCCCGAGCAGCGGCGATCGCGGCCAAGGGGTCCGACGCAGTGGCTTCCCAGCTGCTGCTGGCCGCCGATGCGTTCGTCATCAGCCGAACGGCCGCCGACGGCGCCGGCGGCAGCGGCAGCGGCAGCGGCAGCACCGACGCGCCGGACGTGATCGCCGGATACCCGTGGTTCGGGACGTGGTCGCGGGACACGATGATCTCCTACGACGGCCTGTTCCTGAGCGCGCAGCGCGCCGACGAAGGCCGCCGCCTGCTCAGCGCCTACGCGGCGACGCTGTCCGAGGGGATGCTCGCCAACACCGCCGACACCGGCTCCGTGGAGTACAACACCTCCGACGCCACGCTCTGGTTCGTGCACGCCATCGGCCGGCACGTCGCCGCCACCGGCGACGCGGACCTGGCCGCCGAACTGGCTCCGGCGCTCGAGGGCATCCTGCGGGCGCACCTGGACGGAACCCGCTACGGCATCCGGGTGGATCCGGCCGACTCGCTGCTCACGCAGGGCGCCGACGGTCTCGCGCTGACGTGGATGGACGCGCGGGTCGACGGCCGGCCGATCACGCAGCGCCGCGGCAAGGCCGTGGAGATCAACGCGCTGTGGATCAACGCCCTGGGAACCGTCGCCGACCTGTGGAAGGCCCTCGGCCGCGACGCGACCAGCGTTCTGCAGCGGCGCGAGGCCGCGGCCACATCGTTCCGCCGCCGCTTCCCACACCCCGAGTCCGGGCTCTACGACGTGGTGGACGGCCCGGCCGGGGACGACGCCACGCTGCGCCCGAACCAGCTGCTCGCCTACAGCCTTCCTTACGCGCCGATGCGCGGACAGGCTCTGGCGCCGATCGTCGGCCACCAGCTGATGACGCCGCTGGGCCTGCGCACTTTGTCGCCCGGCGATCCGGCTTACCAGCCGTACCACCGGGGGACCTCTGAGCAGCGCGACGCCGCGTACCACCAGGGGACCGTGTGGCCGTGGCTGCTCGGGCCGTACCGCGACGCGCTCGCCGCGGCTGACATCGACGCCGACGCCGTGTTCGGCGGACTGCCCGGCCACCTCGGCGAAGCCGGGCTCGGCTCAGTGTCCGAGACCGCCGACGGCGCCGCGCCGCACCGCACCACCGGCTGCCCGTTCCAAGCCTGGTCCGTCGCCGAAGCACTGCGCGGCTGGACCGAAGTCTCACCACGCACCTGAACCGCCTCGCACAACCAAGGGGAGCACCGCCGATGTCCGGACCGGCACGCGAGCTGACACTGACCAAAGAAGCCAACCAATCCGTCGCGGCGATCCGGGCGACGGTCCCGGCGCCGCCCCAGCCCGCGTCCCGGAGCCTGCGCATCCTGATGCTGTCCTGGGAGTACCCGCCGGTGGTGGTCGGGGGCCTGGGCCGGCACGTCCACGCCCTGGCCCGGAACCTCGTGCGGGCCGGCCACCAGGTGACGGTCGCGACCCGGCACGCGCCCGGCGCGCCGCTGGACGAGATCGTCGAGGGCGTCCGGGTGGTGCGCGCCCCCGAGGACCCGCCGGCCATCCCCTTCGACACCCCGCACCTGCTCGCCTGGACGATGGCCTTCAACCACACCCTGACCCGCGCCGCCCTGTACGCCGCCGACACCGGCGGATACGACCTGGTCCACGCGCACGACTGGCTGGTCACCCACGCCGCGATCACGATGCGCGACCACCTGCGCGTCCCGCTCGTCGCCACCGTGCACGCCACCGAGGCCGGACGCCATCAGGGCTGGCTGCCCGGCGACCTGAACCGCGCGATCCACTCGGTCGAATGCTGGCTCGGCGCCGAGGCCGAGCGGGTCCTGGTCTGCTCGAAGTACATGGGCCGCGAGGTGGACGCGCTGCTCGGCGTCCCCGCCGCCAAGACCGAGGTCATCCCCAACGGTGTCGACCTGCCGCACTGGTCGCCGAACCCGGCCGAGGTCGCGGCGGCGCGCTCGCGCTACGGCGGGTCCGGACCGCTGATCGGGTTCGCCGGCCGGCTCGTCTATGAAAAAGGTGTGCAACATCTGCTGCACGCGATCCCCGAGCTGCGCCGCCGTCATCCGGGACTGCGCGTGGTCATCGCGGGGGACGGACCGCAGCGCGGCGAGCTGGAAGCCACCGCCGGACGCCTCGACTTGCACCACGAAGTGAGCTTCACCGGGTTCGTCCCGGCTCGCGGGCTGTCCTCGACCATGGCTTCCACCGACGCGATGGTCGTGCCGAGCATCTACGAGCCCTTCGGCCTGGTGGCCCTGGAGGCCGCGGCGGCCGGGGCGCCGCTGGCGGTGTCCGAGACCGGCGGCCTGGCCGAGATCGTCGAGCCGGGCGTGACCGGCCTGCGGTTCCCGGTGCGGGACGCCGGAGCGCTGAGCGAGTCCGTCAGCTCCCTGATCAGCGACCGCGAGGGGGCGCGAGCCATGGCGGACGCGGCGCGCAGGATGGTGCGCGAGCGCTACGGCTGGGACGACGTCGCCGTCGCCACGGCCGCCGTGTACGCGAGCGTGGTCGGCGGGGCGAAGGCCAAGCAGCCGGCGAACTTGTGGCACAGTTCCGCGGTCGTCGGCGAGCGTCGGCCTATGTTCATCCCGGAGGGCAACCTGCTGGAGTCGGCGGGGCTGCTGCCTTGAGCACTGAAGGTGCTACGTGCTCGGGCGCGCGCCGGCCGGAGTGGGGCGGCGCGCGCCCGGCTTGTGCTCCGGCGCGCGCCTGACCTTCTCCTCTATTCAGCAGCCGCTTCGTCGTACCACTTCAGCACTCGCAGAGCCCTCAGCGTGTTCCACCGACTCGGCTCGCCCTCACCGTCGTCGATGGGGAAGTGCAGCTCGCCGGGGTGCGGGTTCTCCAGCAGCCAGCGGCCGTCCGCGTCCTGCTTGCTCCGCACCACCTCGACCGCCTCGGCCACCCGCTCGTCGGGCGTGACCCCGGCCGCGCGCAGGTAGTCCAGGCCGCGGAGCAGGTCGTAGTGCCAGAAGGTGGGGTGCGAGAACTGCGTCCAGGCCGAGGCGGCGCCGGTCTGCCGGTCCTTCTCGATCGGCTCGCCGGTCGACAGGCGCCGGAACATCCGCCGCTTCAGCAGGTACTGCTGGCCGCGCTCGATGGCCGCCGTCACCTCCGGCACGTCGCCCGCGGCCTGCTCGTACTCGGTGAGGCCTTCCAGCACCTCGATCGTGGTGTGGAAGGAGCCGCGCTTTGACCCTGTTTCCTGCTCGCAGTTCCACCCGCCGTCGTCCATCTGCTCCCCGAGCAGCCGCGTCACAACCGGCGTGATGTCCACGCCGTAGTACGCACCGAGTGCCACCGTCCGCCCGTTGATGCACGGCTCGACCTCCCCGGCGAAGAACGGCTCGCCAGCGTGCTCCCACCGCGCGTTCCGGTCCACCCGCGCGACCGCCTCGCGCACCGTCGGATGCCCCGGCTCGACTCCGAACACCCGCAGCAGCGTCAGACTCCACGCGATCGACGTCCATTCGGGGAACAGCGTCCCCTGCTGCGCCGGATCCATCGCCAGCCACCACTCGCGGGCCTTGTCGGAGGAGAAGGCCGGCGCGTCCCCCGGCCACTTCCCATCGCCCTGCTGCAACGCCAGCAGCCGCCCGCCCCACCCATGCGCCGCGACCCGCCCCCGCTCCGCCGCGACGTCCTCCCCAGGCGCATCACCGAGATCGCGCAGGACCTGCCAGCGGATCGCGGGATCGCTGTCGAGTAGCCAGTCGATGACGTCCATGACCGATCTGTCCTCCTGAGGGCGTGGCTGTCCGGCTGCCATGCTCGCGCGCTCCTCTGACAGTTTTTGCGTGGGGGCGCGGCGGCGGCACTTCACAGCGGGTGCCGCAGCAATAGAACGAGCCCCGAGGCCGCAGGTTATCCCGTGGCGTGCTTGTCGTACCGTGACTAGCCTGGCGCGATGGATCCCGCACCGATTCTGACGATGGCGGATGCAGTGCGTCGGGCCTGCGAGCTCATCCCCGGTGCCTCGACGGTCGTCGAAGAGCACATCGCGGGCCTCGACGAAGTCGCTATGTCGGAGACGACAGGCGGAGTCCTTCCGTATTCCTTCTTCACGGAGCTGAGGCTGTTCGTCTTCGCAGACGGAGGCGATCCGGCGAAGATCGCGGGCCTGTTCGAGCTGGCCGAGGCCACGTTGGCTTCGCCGGATGACGTGGTCCGCGGTGGCTCGCTGATCAGGATCGCGCACAAACTCCACCGCTACGAGGCGGACATCGCCCGCCTCGGTGTCGTGCCGGGGCCGAGGCTTCGCGAGGCGATGCATTAGCCCAGGCCCCGGGACCGGCGGCTACAGGCGGACCCGGCCGCCCCATTTGACCTCCGTCCGCCGCACCCGCATCACTCCCAGCGCCATCGGCACCCCGATCCACAGCGCCGAGGCGACCGCCAGCTTGCCTGCGACCGACGTCACCAGCATCACCACGCTCATCCCGACTCCGAGTCCGAGGGCCGCGACCACCTTCGCCCGCAGTACTCGCCCCCGCTTGGGCTCCAGCACGAACGTCACCAGGATCCCCAGGATCGGCAGCAGGAACAGCTGCTCCAGCCCGGCGTCGTCCGCCACGCGCAGCTCGCGCAGCGTGATCCCGGCCGCGGCGGCGATGTTGGCGATGTGCTCGGTCTCGCGCGATCTCGGCGCATAAGACGAGGGTCGCGAGGCCCGCAGCCGTGTGTGGACGCCGGCGGATCAGCGCGATGGCGCCGCCGGCGGTCACGAGGAGTACGTACTGCAGGGAATCGGTGGCCCGGTGATCCGTATCTGCGGGGAGATGCGCGGAAACCGCCGCGAGCACGATCGCCGCGATGATGCCGACCGCTGCGTCCGCCGCCGGAGAGGCCGGCTGTCTCGGCTCGGCGAGCTGCGGTGGGACCATGCTCCCCACGCTAGGCACGCGGCGCTCGCGGCGCGTCCTACCAGGGCAGCAACTGCGGTGTACCCCAGCCGGAGTACCGCCGAAGCGTCCCGGAGTAGTAGGCCCGGCTCTACACCTCCCAACTCGCCGGGTATCCGAATGCCGTCACCAGTGAAGCGTCGCCGAAGGCCGTGATCCGCTCGATCTTGTCCTTTCGGATCCCCAGCACCGCGACTCCGTACGCGCGGTACAGGCCGACGTCGTCGGCGTCGCGCAGGTAGGCGACGGCGGCGGGCTGGCCGTTGGCGCGCGTCGGGATCATGCTCCACGTGCCGGGGGAGCCGACGGCGTGGCGGAGGTGCTCGATGCAGGTGGTGAGGCCGGAGAACCAGGTGAGCGAGGGGGTGATTTCGAGGATCGCGTCCTGGGCCAGGACTTTTTCCAGTGCTGCCGAATCAGCCTTCTCGAAGGCCTCGATATACGTTTCGAGCAGCGCGCGCTGTTCTGGTTTTGCCGGCAACGTCACGTGTTCGGCGTTCGGCGCCACTTGATCGATGCGGCCGCGGGCTCGTTGCAGCGCGCTCTTCACCGCAGCTGTCGACATCCCTAGCATGTGGCCGACTTCCAGCGCCGGCAGTTCCAGGACCTCGCGCAGAAGTAACACAGCACGTTGACGTGGCGGCAGATGCTGCAGACTGGCCACCAACGCCAGTCGCACATCCTCGCGCCGGGCCACCACTTCTGCCGGGTCGCCGTCGGACCGCGTCCCGAGGCGGGCGTCCGCGATGGGTTGCAGCCAGGTGAATTCGGGCTCTGCCATGGTTAACGGCGGGGAGGGGTCGTCGCTCGGCGCGCCGATGCCTGACGGCAGAGGCCGCGTCTTCCGGTTCTGCAGGGCGGTCAGGCAGGCGTTCGTCGCGATTCGGTACAGCCACACCCGTACCGATGACCGCCCCTCAAAGGCCTGATAGGACCGCCAGGCCCGCAGGAACGTCTCCTGGACGACGTCCTCCGCCTCGTCGGCCGAGCCCAGCATGCGGTAGCAGTGGGCCAGCAGCTCGCGCCGCCACTTCTCCGCCTCCGCCGCGAAGTCTTGCGACGCGGTCACTTGAGGAAAGCCTCGGCGAACTCCTCCACGATCTCAAGTCCCATCACGTCCGGAAAACTGATGATGAACTCGTCGACCCCGACCGCTTCGTAGGCTGCGATCCGTTCCCGGACCGTCTCCACGGTCCCCACCAGGCCATACTCCGCCAGCTCCCCGGGGAAGACCGCCGGGATCCACTGCGGGAGGCGCGACCGTGCCTCCTCGTCGGTGGCGCCGAGCGAGCCGTACATCAGCACCGTCTTGCGGATGCTGCCGAAGTCGCGCCCGACGGCGTCGCAGTGCCTGCGCAGCACCTCCAGCTTGTGTCCCACCGCGGCCGGGTCGCCGAGCAGGTTGCACAGGTCGGCGTATTTCGCGACCAGCTTCAGGGTCATCTTCTCGCCGCCGCCGGCGATCATCATCGGGACGTGCGGGGTCTGCACGCTCTGAGGCTGGTTGATCGCGTCGGCGACGGTGTAGTGCTCGCCTTTGAACGTGGTCTCCTCCTCGGTCCACATCGCCAGGATGATCTGCACGGCTTCCTGGAGCCGGCGCAGCCGCGTGGCGTCGTCGTGGAACTCGAAGCCGTAGCTCCGGTAGTCCGGCTCGTACCAGCCGGCGCCGATGCCGAAGGTGAACCTGCCCCCGCCGATCGCATCGACCGTGGAGGCCATCTTCGCCTGCAACGCCGGATGCCGGTAGTCGTTGCACGTCACCAGCTGCCCGACGCGGATCCGCGTGGTCTCGCGCAGCAGCGCGGCCACGGTCGTCCAGCACTCGAAGAGCATGTTCTGCGAGGGCGGCACCGTCACCAGGTGATCGGCGACGTACACGCTGTGATACCCGGCCCGCTCCGCGGCCTTGGCCACGGCGACCAGCCCGTTGAAGGTCTCGGCCGGATCGTCCCGGCCGGCGAGTTCCTGCGTGAAACCCTGGGGCAGCCCCAGGCTGAAGGTGACGGCCATCGTCGTCGTTGTCCTCTCCATCGGCGGCGCGCGGACATGGCGCGCGCTCGATGTACAGACCGGCGGCGGGGCGTTGAGGAATCGGTGGGGCGAAGATTTTTTGGGGCGTGCACCCTTGTGCGGCAGAATGTGGCCCGCCGCCCCGGCCCCGCCCCGAAGAAAGGCCCTCCATGCTCGCCGTGAACTGGGACACGATCCGCCTGTTCCTCCACGTGGTGGCCGCGACCATCTGGGTCGGCGGGCAGATCACGCTCGCCGCGCTGGTGCCGGTGCTGCGCAAGTCCGGCTCGGAGGTGACCAAGGCGGCGGCCAACGCGTTCAACCGCATCGCCTGGCCGGCGTTCGGCGTGCTGATCCTGACCGGGGTGTGGAACGTCATCGCCGAGCACGACAAGGACCACGGTGCCTACCACGTCACGCTGATCGTGAAGTACGCCGTGGTGGCGGCCTCCGGTCTCACGGCCTACCTGCACGCGCAGGCCAAGAGCAAGGGCGCGATCGCCGCGTTCGGGGCGCTGACCGGGATCACCGCGCTCGGCGCGGTGTTCGTCGGCATCATGCTGGCCGGGTGAGGTTTCGGGTCCGGTCAGGGGCCTGAGATAATAGGTGCTCGAAGATCTGTTCGCGGCGCTAGGATTTCCCCCTCGTTCGCACACCTGGGGGTGGGATCAATGCGTCAGAATCGGATCATTCCGATCGCTCTCGTCACGGCCGTGATCACGGTCGCCGCGACGGCCTGTGCGTCGTCCGGCGGGGTCGGGAGTTCGGGCGGGAGCGGTGACTCCGGCGGCTCGTCCGCGCAGGCCATGACGCTGCTGGCGAAGATGACCGCGCCGCAGGCGGTCGCGCAGTCGTCCAAGGCGGTGGCCTCGAAGCAGAGCGCCAAGGTCCACATGGACGTCACGTCGCCGGCGATGAACGAGACCGCCGACGGAGGCGTCGCCTTCAGCCCGTCGCTCGGTATGGACGTGAAGGTGACCATGTCCTCCGCCAACGCCCAGGCGAGCCCCCTGCTGGCCCAGATGGGGCAGATGGAGGTGCGGATGACCAACCTGGTCGCCTACATCGACCTGGGCCACGACCAGCAGGTCGTGGACGCGCTGCAGGGTAAGCACTGGGTGAAGATCGACTTCAACAACCTGGACGGCATCCCGGCGCTGTCCGGCTTCGCCGCCATGAAGAACCTGGGGAAGAACGAGGACCCGGGCATCCGGCTCAAGGCCCTGCTCGCCTCGCCGAACCTGAAGCAGGTCGGCCGGGAGCAGCGCGACGGGGTCCAGACCCTGCACTTCTCCGGCACGGTCCAGCCGAACGATGTCATCAAGGCCGGCGTCACCAGCCTGCTGTCCCAGAAGGACATCGACTCCCTCAACGCCACCGCGAAGCAGGAAGGCGTCACGAACACCAGCTACGACCTGTGGGTCGACGGCGCCGGGCTGCCGGTCGAGGTGAAGTTCAGCGAGGCGGCCAAGGCCGGCACCGTCAACGGCGACGTCGTCTACAGCGACTGGGGGACGCCGGTCTCGGTCACCGCGCCGCCCGCCGGCCAGACCGTCGACATCGCGCAGATGATCAAGCAGCAGGGGTGACGGGTCACCCCTCCTCCTCGCGCAATCGCCGCAGCAGCGCGGGAATCACCGGCGAGCGCCGGAACACCCGCGCCACCTGCGACAGCCACCGGACCTCGGAGTCCAGGTCGGCTCCGGTGAGGGCGACGTCGCCGGCTGTCGTCGTGCGAACCGCCGTGCTCCCACCGCTGCCGCTGCTGTTGCCGTCGCTTCCGGTGCCACCGCCGGTCAGCGCACCGCGACCGGACGGCCTGCCGGAGCCGACGAACCGCCGGCCGCGCCGCATGTTCTCCAAAGCGGCGGCGATCGTCACCGCCTCGACGAGCGTGGCGTCCAGGGAGACGGACTGGCCCGCCAGCCATTCCGCGACCTCCGGGTGGTGGTAGGGGCGCAGGACCAGCCGTCCGTCGTGGATCTCGATGACCCGCCGGTACAGTGCGAACTCGATCCCCGTCGGACGCCCCGCCAGCAGCGGTCGCCCGCCTTCGGAGAACGCGATCTGCGGCATCGCTTTGTGCAGCGCCGACCACAGCGGCCCCATCGCGACGTAGCACCGGCACAGCCGCACCCACCGTGCCGCCGCCTCGAACGTCCTGCTCGCCTTGCCGACCAGCGAGCCGGCCACCACCAGCGTCGCGCACACGGCGCCGAGGGAGTTGGACACCGTGTCCTCGCTGCCGTCCAGCGTGCCGAAGCGCAGCACGTGGACGATGTCGTCGTACGACCACAGCGACCACACCACGCCGACGCACACCGCCGCCAGGATCAGCCGCACGCCCCAGCGCAGCGGCCCGGTCGCCGCCGACTTCACGTGCGGAAGCAGCGCGATGTACAACTCGGTCAGCGCCCACACCGCGTACGCCGCGAACAGCGCGACCCGCACGGCCAGCGGCCAGCGGCCGCCGGGGGAGGCGGTCAGGGTGCCCTCGCGGTTCAGGGCCGGCTGTGCGGCGACGAACAGCAGCACCATGACGATCTGCAGCGCGACCGCCAGCGCCGCCTGGCCCAGGGGCGAGCGGCGGCGGGCCGGGCGGGGGTTGAGCAGGCAGGCCAGCAGCATCAGGAAGCTCAGGGCGGCGGTGCGGACGGTGTCGCCGAGGGCGATCACCGACAGGCCGTCGACGCCGGTGTGGCTCAGTGCGAGGGTGCCGGGGGCCAGCAGGGCCAGGGACAGGCCCTCGCACAGGATGAAGGCCAGGCCGGCCCAGCGGATCGGATGCCGGGCGCCGTGCCGTTCGATCACGAACGCCCAGGCGGCCAGGGCCACCAGCACCGTCGCGCCCAGATAGGCCGCGAGGTCGGACATCGGCTGCCTCAGACTTCGCCGAGGCCGAACATCTTCTCGATCCCCGGGCGCGGTGCCCCGCGGCCGGGCTTGGCCGTTTTGCCCGGCCGGCCGCGGGCCACCCGGTGGTGGATCATGGTCGCGATCAGCTCGGCCTCGCGTTCCTGCGGCTCGGTGTAGACGGTGCGGCCCAGGACGTTGCGGATCAAGGACGGGGACAGGTGCGGCAGCAGGGCGCCGACGCCGCCGGTCGCGGCCTGGCTGCTCTGGTCGTGGTCGCGGAGCAGGTGCGCGGCCTCGTGCAGCAGGATGTGGCGGCGGTGCACGGTGCTGGTGTCGCTGGAGTAGATGATCAGGTCCGAGCGGGCCGTGGTGACCAGCAGGCCGCAGGGCCGGTCCGGGCGCGAGGGCACGCCGATCAGCTCGATGGGCCGGCCGCGCCGGCGGGCCAGCGCGGCGATGAAGGTCTCGGCGTCGAAGGGGTCCGGCAGATCCAGCCGGTCCACCACGGCCTGACACCTGCGCCACAGTGCGGTCCGGCCGTCGCCCGTCCCCACAGCCCACCCTCTTCCGCGCCGGCACCGCGCCGGGTGTTGGATGATCGACGTCAGTCTTCCTCGGAGCCGCCCCTGCCCTGCTGCGCCGTGCGGGCCTTCTCCTCGTGCCGTACCAGGACGTCGATCATGTCGTTGAGCGTGTCGATGCCCTCCGGGGACAGCGTCAGCGCCCGCAGCGCGACATTGCGGACCCCGGCGTCGCGCAGCACACCGAGCAGCTCCAGTTCCCGAGCGATGGCAGTACTCTGATCATCGTCGAAAAAATAGGCTACCGGGACTTCGAAGAACTGCGCCAGGGCTTCCAGGTGTCGCATGGTGGGGTTGTCCCTGCGTCCGGTGCGCAGTTGCCACAAATAGGTCGCCGAGAAGCTCTCCCCGGTCGCCTCGCGGCAGGCGGTGGCCACCTCGTCGTTGCTGAACATCTCCCGGCTGGGCCGGCGTACGGTCTGGAAGAGGATGTCGATCTTCTCCGCGAGCGTCCTGCGCCCGCCGGGCCCGTCCTGTGCCACCCCGTCGACCCCCTAGCTGCTGACCCCCACGAGCCCGAATCGGGAACCATGCTAATCGATCGGGCGTCAGCCGTCGTGGACGTTCGTTGAGGTCTTGTCAGCCAGAATGAATTGTTCTAAGTTCCGAAACGGGTCAGACCGCTGACTCATCCCATGATCCCTCCCAACCTGGAGGTCGTCCATGCCCACTGCCAACGTGCGCGAGCCTGTGCGCAACGTCCGCGACTCGCTGCGCTGCGCGAACGTCCGCGACTCGCTGCGTAGCGCGAACGTCCGCGACTCGCTGCGCAACGCCAACGTCCGCGACTCGCTGCGCAACCGCAACGTGCGCGACGTGCTGTGCAAGCTCATCGCCTCGGCCGACGCCGACAAGGTCATCAGCGGCAAGCTGATCGCCTCCGCCGACGCCGACCGGGTGGTCAGCAACAAGCTCATCGCCTCCGTCGAGGCCGACAAGGTCATCAGCGGCAAGCTGATCGCCTCCGCCGACGCCGACCGGGTGATCAGCGGCAAGCTCATCGCCTCCGTCGAGGCCGACAAGGTGATCAGCGGCAAGCTCATCGCCTGACGCTGCGGCGTCAGCCGTAGCCGATGAGCGAAGCCACCGCGGGCCGCCACAAGCGGACCGATGAGAAATAGGGTGCACCGCGTCGATCCGCGGATGCCCGTCGGTGGCCCTGGCCGGACTACGACATCGCCGGTCGCGGCGAAGCACGCGCGGACCCCGGAGATCCCTGGCGGCCCTCAACTCCGGGTTTCGCACCTCAGCGGAGATCGGCAGAAGTCTGACATGCCACGGCAACTGAGGTGAATCCACAACGGTCATTGCATTCACACCAGTTTACAGCGGCCGCGTTGACCAGTAAGGTCGAGGCCTGATGGAGCCGTGATGACGTCAGGGGGCGGATCGACATCCATGACTGAACGCGCGACTCTGCGGCATCGCAGAATCGGGGCCGCGTTACGGGCGCATCGCGTGGACGCCGGGCTCACGCTGGAACGCGTCGCCCACCGGCTGACCCCGGCCGACGCCATGTCCGCGGCCAAGATCTCCCGCATCGAGAACGGCCAGTACGCGGTCAACCCGCACGATGTGCGGGCGTTGTGCCGCGTCTACGATCTGGACCAGGGCACCACCGACGAGCTGGTCGAGCAGGCCTCCCAGGCGCTGCGGCGCACCTGGTGGCAGGAGGGCGAGGCCGGGACGCTGCCGGCGCCGTTCCAGCGCTACCTGGAGTACGAGGACACGTGCGTCGCGCTGGACGTCTTCGCGCCGGTGTTCGTGCCGGACATCCTGCAGACCGCCGCCTATACCAGGATGCTGATCGCAGGGCTCTGGCCCGACAAGAACCCCGGGGAGCGCCAGGCGCTGGCCTCGGTGCTGACCCGGCGGCAGACGCGGCTGGCCGTCGAGGCCGGGCCCCGGGTGCAGGTGGTGCTCGACGCGCACGCGGTGCTGCGCAGCTGGGGCGACCGGTCGGTCGCGGTGCGTCAGGCCGCTTATTTGCTGGAGGTCTCACGGCATCCGCGGACCGAGGTCCGGGTGATCCCGGACGGACGGGTGTATCCGGGTGCGCATACCGGCTTCACGCTGATGACGCTCGGGTCGGGGGAGAAGCAGGCCAAGCAGGTGAAACAGGCCACTGCGACGGCGGTGAAGCCGGCCGAGCACGTGGGGTTCGTCGGGGGTGTCGTCGGTTGGTGCCTGGTGGACGGCGGCGATGAGATCGACCGGTACACGCACACCTTCCAGCAGCAGCGCGCCGCCGCGCTCGGCCCCGAGGAGACCCGTAGATGGTTGCGGCTGGCGATCAAGAGCATGGGCGGCGTGGGATGACGGTCGCTCCGGTGTCGCTCGCATCAGCGTCCTTGTTCGTCGCGTGCCAGACCGTGGACGTGTCGTTCTCCGGCGACGGGGCCGGTGCCGGCAGCAGCGGCGGGCTGAACTGGGGCCAGCAGCACATCCTCGGCGCGATCCGGAACCTCGGCTCGTCGATGAACATGTGCGCGGTGCGCGAGCTGCCGCCGACGGCCATCGTCGCGGACTTCGCCGAGGAACTGCGCTTCTACCTGAACCGCTTTCAGGCCATGCGCACGCTGCTGCGCTTCGAGGCGGACCACCCGCCGATCCAGGTCGTCCACGCCACCGGGACGGTCCCGCTGCAGATCCTGGACCTGGCCGCCGACGCGGACGACGCCGCGGCCGCGGCCGCGTTGACCGCCCTGGTCGCAGAGCACGAACAGCATTCCTTCGACGACGAGCACGAGTTCCCGATCCGCATGGTCCTGATACGCCGGGCCGGGATCCTGACGCACCTGCTGACCGTGCTGAACCACTTCGCGACCGACGGCGCCGGGGCGTTCGCGATGTACGAGGACTTCCTGAACCGGGACCCGGTGACCGGCCTGGCGCGCGGCCCGGTGCCGATCCACCCGCTGGATCTGACGGCCCAGCAGGCCACCGCCGCCGGACGGAGGCAGAGCGATGCGTCGCTGCGCTATTGGGAGAAGCAACTGGCCGCACTCCCGACAAGACGACCGACCGCGGCGGTGCCCGAACCGGGATCCCGCTACCGCAGGGCTTCGCTGCGGTCGGTTCCCCTCCTGCTGGGCGCGACGCGCATCGCGCACCGGCTGGACTGCGACGTCAGCGCGGTGCTGCTCGGCCTGTTCGCGACCGCACTGGCCCGCCTGACCGGCGAGCAGCAGATCGCCGCGCAGATGCTGGTGAGTAACCGCTTCCGCCCCGGTATGGCGAACATCGTGGGCAACGTCAGCCAGAGCGGCCTGTTCGTGATGGACGTCGCGGACACGACGGTCGACGACGTGATCGAGCGCGCGCAGCGAGCCGTGACGCGCACGTACAAGTACGCGTACTTCGACCTGGAGCAGTGGAAGGCACTCCTGGCGTCGGTCGAGCGCGAACGCGGCGAGGAACTGGCGCTCTGCTACTACAACGACCGCCCCTCCCAGCGCGGCGGCACAGCCCCCGGCACGCAGCCGAGCGCCGAGACGGTCGCCGCAGCGGCGGCGCAGACGGCGCCGATCGTCTGGACGGAGCTGCCGTTCTTCAACGAGCGCCTGATGGTGACGATCGACAGCCCCCCGGACGACGACGAGGCCGTCACCGTGCTGGTCTCGGCCGACAGCTGGCACGTACCGCGCAAGGACATGGAGGAGCTGGCGCGCACGATGGAGTCGCTGGCCGTGGCCGCGGCGTGCGACCCGGCGACGCTGACGGGTGTGGCGGCGGTCGTCGAGGCCGCGGGCTGAGGAGAGAGCGGGCGGTTGAGGTCGCCGCCCGGCCCGAGTGCCACCAGCCCCACAACCCGCGGCACCCGGGCCGAGCGGCTCCCCTCACCCCGTCGCCCCCAGCCCGGCGACCTCCAGCAACGTCTCCTGGAACGTGTCGAGGATCGCCGCCAGCGTGGGCTGGTCGACGTCGGGGCGGTTGCTGCGGACGACCACGTCGATGCGCTCGATGCCGCTGACGATGAAGTAGAAGCCGGGGCCGGTCGCGCGGGCCGGCGGGGAGAAGTCCACGGTGCGCGGCTCCTGCTCCACCGCCGGGGCGAAGCCGGGTGGGGCGAGGATCACGTTGGTGCTGAAGCCCTTGTCGACCGGCGGGTCCGTCTTCTCGCAGAACTCCTCGCGGACGGCGACCACGTAGTCGGGGTCGCAGATGGAGTTCTTGAACGCGCTCAGCGCCTTGCCGTGCACCTTCGCCGCCAGCTCCGCGAACGTCTCCGTGCCGTCGAACTCCAGCAGCATCGGAGCCCACTGCGTCAGCGACGTCACCACCCCGGCCATGGCCGCGTCGAAGCGGTTGGCGGAGATCGCCATCACCAGCAGCGCCGGACGCTTCAGCACCGTGCGCAGCGCGTGGTAGTACGCCGCCAGCACCACCGTCGAGATGCTCACGTCCAGCCGGGCCGCCCCCGCGTGCGCCGCCTCCAACGGGATGCCGGTGTGCATCGCCGCGCCCAGCATCGAGGTGTTCGGCACCGCGACCTCCGGCACGCGCGGCGCCGCCTCCAGCGTGCGCCGCCAGTACCGCTCCGCGGCCCGCAGGCGGAAGGCGCCGGCGCCCTGCTGGTCCACCGCCAGCGCGATCGGCTGGCCGGCGGGCGGCTCCAGCGGTTCGCCGGCTAGCAGTGCGTGGAAGTCGTCCTGCATGATCAGCGAGGCCGCGCCGTCCACCGCGATGTGGTGCGCCACGTACAGCACCTTCGTCGGCGTCCCGTCTTCACCGGTGATGACCCACGCGCGCCACGGGATGCCGCCATATATATCGAGTACTTCCTGGTACTTGCTCGCCAGCAACGCCGGCAGCTCGGACTCGTCGGCCACGCCCCGGTCGACGCGCTCCAGCACCTCCGCGGCGTTCTGCGCGCACAGGAACTGCCGCGGCGATCCGTCGGGTTCGAAGAGGTAGTTCGTACGCAGCGACTCGTGCCGCTCGGCCAGCGCGCCGAGGGCCTGCCAGACGTCCTCGACCGTGCACGGGGTGCGGATGTCCCACACCAGCGGCTGCAGGTTCGCCTCCCACAGCCGGTCGGCCGGCAGGCGCTCCACGTCACGGTGTACTGATAACTGGCCGATGGTCATCGGATAGGTCGGGGTGTCCACCACTGACTCCTTCGTATATGGGGACTGTCACGCTCAGGTGCACATGGGGACTGTCACACCCCGGTCGGGCAGTCGGGGTCGAACGCGGCGGCCAGCAGGATCTCCTCCATCCCGCGCAGCACCGCCACCTGCTCGCCCGGCGTCAGGGCCTGCGTGTCCGCGCGCAGCGTCACGTTCACGGTGTCCGGGCTGCCGTTGACGTCCAGGTACGCCTTCACATCCGGCGAGTTCGACCGGATACCCCACGTCATGCGGGACAGCGGCACCGCGTCCCAGATCTGCTCGGCGTTCGGCGCCGCCTCGGGCTCGGTCACCGGCTGCGCCAGTGTCTTGCGCCGGTCGTTGAAGTACAGCTGCAGGTCAAGCTGCTCGCCGCGCTCCTTCTCGATCTGCTCGCGCATCGCCGCCAGCTTGCGCGGGTCGTAGTACGCGTTCTTGCCCGTGGTGATCTGCGCGTGAAAGGCCCGCGTCACCGCCTCGTCGAAGGTGCAGCCGCGGACGTCGAACACGCACAGGCCCGGCTGGGCCAGCGCACTCACCGAGCGCGCGAAGTCCGGCCGGAACCGGTTGCTCACCACCATCCGGATCGCGCTCGGCCCGGCCTTGGCGACCTTCTCCAAGGCCACGGCATACGCGGTGAGCAGCACCGGGCCGCTGTGCAGACCGGTGCGCGCGCTGATCGCCCCGACGGCCAGAAACGCCGCGCGCGAGTCGTACGTGCAGTCCCACCAGCGCGGGTCCAGGCCCGGATACGGCCCGTTGAACCGCCGCGCCGGGACCTCCCTCAGCCAGCGCTCCCAATACCGCAGCGAGGCCTGGCACTGCCGCTCGGCGCCGGACTCACGCTGCTTGCGCGCCAGGTCCCGGGGCTGGATGCCGCCGCGCTCACCGAGCTCGGCACCGGTGTCCCGGTCCAGGTTCACCAGGTCCCCGACGAGCGCGTCGAAGCCGTAGGCGTCGATCACCATGTGTGGGTACATCGCCACGAAGTGGTCCGGCACGCCGTCCTTGCGGATGACGGCCATCCGCACCGGCCAGTCGTCGGCGATGTCGAAGGGCTCGAACTCGTATTGTTCGCGCACTGATTCGGCCACCACGGCCGGGTCCTCGCCGTCCTCGACGTCGACGACCTCGATCCCGACCTCGCCGGAGGCCGCCACGACCTGCCGCGGCGAGCCGTCCGGCTCGGTGCGGATCCTGGTCCGCAGCGACTCGTGCCGCCGCATGATGAACGCCAGCAGGTGCTTGAGGTGCTCGAGGGTCGTCCCCTCTTCCAGCTTCATCGCCCCGCCGACCAGGAAGACGCCCCCGAAGCCGTTCATCATGCGCCAGACCGTCCACTGCCCCCAGGTGAGCTCCTCCGTGCCGGCGCCGTCGCCTTCGAAGGGCACTGTGATCGTGTGCCGCATGAGTGTCATCGCCTGTTCTCCATGGGGTCGCCAGGGTTCAGGGTGGCTGGTGGGTACTGCCTTCTACGGATCAGCGGTTCAGCCGTTCAGTTCAGCTATTCAGCTGTTCAGCCGTTCAGCTCAGCCGTCCAGCTGCTCAACCGCTCAGCCGTTCAGCCGAGCCGCGAACCAGTCGATGGTCGCGGTGAGCCCCTTGTCGAGGTCCACGACCGGTGCCCAGCCGAGCTCGGCGATCGCCCGCGTGATGTCCGGGCGCCGCAGGTCCGGGTCGTCGCCGGGACGCGGCACGAACACCGTCGGCGCCGCGGACCCGCACAGCTCCCGCACCCGGTCGGCCAGCTCCAGGATCGTCAGCTCCGCCGGGTTGCCGATGTTGACCGGCCCGGGGTGCCCGGAGCGCGCCGCGGCCAGGATGCCGGCGACCGTGTCGTCCACGTAGCACAGCGACCTGGTCTGTGTGCCGTCCCCGGCGACCGTGATCTCCCGCCCGGCCAGCGCCTGGGTGACGAACGTCGGCACCGCTCGGCCGTCCAGCGGCCGCATGCGCGGACCGTAGGTGTTGAACAGCCGCACGATCGTCGTGTCGAACCCCATGTGCGTGCGGTGCGTGGCGGTCAGCGCCTCGGCGAACCGCTTCGCCTCGTCGTACTGGCTGCGCGGCCCGATCGGGTTCACGTTGCCCCAGTACGTCTCGACCTGCGGATGCACCAGCGGGTCGCCGTAGACCTCGGAGGTGGAGGCCAGCAGGAAGCACGCGTTCTTGCGGCCGGCCACCTCCAGCGCGTGCAGCGTGCCGTGCGAGCCGGCCTTCAGCGTCTCCAGCGGATGCCGCGCGTAGTCGTGCGGCGAGGCCGGGGAGGCCAGGTGGAACACCGCGTCCACCGGGCCCTCGACGTCGAAGGGTTCGGTGACGTCGTGTTCCAGCAGCTCGAACCCCGGGTCGGAGGCCAGGTGCGCGACGTTCTCCGGCGAACCGGTGAGGAAGTTGTCGACGCACACCACGCTCGCCCCGGAGTCGCGCAGCCGGTCGCACAGGTGGGAGCCGACGAACCCGGCGCCCCCGGTCACCACCGCTCGGCGGATCTCCCGCTGCATACTCACGACTCCCGCAGCGAACGGCCGGTCTTGGTCAGGAACACGTCGTCCAGCGTCGGGCGGTGCACCTCGACGGTGGCCAGGGCGATCCCGGCGTCGTCCAGCGTCCGCATCACGCGCGGCACCGCGGTCTCGCCGGCCTCGACCGCGAGCCGCAGCCGGCCGCCGTCGCGGATCTCGACCTCGGACAGGTAGTCCTGGCCCTTGAGGACCTCGGCGGCCTTCTCGGTGTAGTCCTCGCCGACGCCGACCGTGACGATGTCGCCGGAGATCTCCCGCTTCAGCGCGTCCGGCGTGCCCTCGGCCACGATGACGCCGCCGTCGATGATCGCCACACGGTCGCAGAGCTGGTCGGCCTCTTCCAGGTAGTGCGTGGTGAGGAAGACCGTCATGCCTTCGGTGCGCAGCCGCCGCACCTCGTCCCACATGTGCGCGCGGCTCTGCGGGTCCAGACCGGTCGTCGGCTCGTCGAGGAAGACGATCTTCGGCTGGTGGATGATGCCCATCGCGATGTCCACGCGCCGGCGCTGGCCGCCGGAATACGTCTTGCACTGCCGGTCGGCGTACTCGGTCAGGTCGAAGGCCTCCAGCGCGGCGACCGTCCGGCGCTGCGCCTCGGCCTTGCCGATGCCGTGCATCCGGGCCTGCAGGATGAGCTCCTCGCGCGCCGTGGCGTCGTCGGTGGTGGCGCCGCCCTGCGAGATGTAGCCGATCGCCTCGCGGACCTTGGCCTGCTGCGTGCGCAGGTTGGCGCCGGCGATCGTGGCCTCGCCGGCGTCCGGCGGGATGAGCGTGGCCAGCATGCGCAGGGTGGAGGTCTTCCCGGCGCCGTTCGGGCCGAGGAAGCCGAAGATCTCGCCCTCGGCGACTTCCAGGTCGACCCCGGCGACCGCGTCCACCTTGGTGGTCTTGCGCTTGGCACGGGTCTCGTAGGTCTTCGACAGACCCTTGACTTCGATGATGCCCATGGTCTTCTTCTTCCTTGCCGGGGCGGCTAACGGACCGACTTGGCGAACTTGCGGCCCGACCAGGCGATGGTCACGACCGCCAGGGCACCGAGCATGGCGAACGCCTTCCAGATCGACGGGTCGCCCGGGTGGCCGGTGAACAGCGCGCGCATCCCGGTGACGGCCCAGTTGAACGGGTTGCCGTTGGCGGTGTCGCGCAGCCACAGCGGCGCCAGCGCGATCGGCAGCAGCGTGCCGGACAGCAGCATCAGCGGCTGCGCCACGTTGTTGACCAGCTGGCCCATCACCGCCGGGTTCTTGATCTTCAGCGCCACGCCGTAGGAGAACGACGCGCTGGTCAGCGTGATCAGGGCCAGGATGCCGTAGCCGATGAGGAGCGCCGGGACGCTGACGGTCAGCCCGAACAGCAGCGAGAGCACGATGATGATGGCCGCCTGGACGATCAGCACCACCACGTCGCGCAGCGCGCGGCCGAGCAGCAGCGCCAGCCGGCTCACCGGGGTCACCCGGGCCCGCTCGACGATGCCCGCGGCCAGTTCGCGCAGCAGGTCGAAGCCCGCGTACAGGCCGCCGGCCAGGGCCAGCGCGACCAGCATGCCGGGCACGTAGATGCGGTAGGCCTGGGCCTGGGAGTTCGCGCCCATAGAGGCCAGCGCGGGCTTGAGCAGCGGTGCGAACAGCAGCAGGAAGACGACCGGCTGGGAGACGCCGAGCACCACCCACAGCGGCGAGCGCAGCATGAGCCGGAGGTTGCGGTGGAAGATCAGCCAGGTGTCACGAAAGACTTTCAAGGGATCCCTCCCTTTCTCGCCGTGAGGCGTCTTGGCCGTCGCGGGCCAGGCGGGCCAGCTGTTCGGCAGCGGCGGCGGCACCGCCCGCGGCGGCGAACGAATCGCGGACGGCCTCGGCGGCCGCGCGAACGGGCAACTCCTCGAGCACTGTCACGATCGCCGCGCGCAGCGCCTCGGGCCGGACCCGGGCGAAGCTCACGCGCACGCCCGCGCCGGCGGCCTGCACCTGCGCGGCGTTGATCGGCTGGTCGCCCTTGATCGGGGCGACGACCAGCGGGACGCCGTGGGCCAGCGCCTCGCAGACGGTGTTCAGGCCGCCGTGCGAGACCACCGCGTCCAGCCGCGGCATCAGCTCCAGCACCGGCACGCGGGTGCGGACCAGGATGTGGTCCGGCGCGTCGGGGATCGTCTCCGGCGGCGCGGTCAGGATGACCTGGACGCGATCGCCGAGGGGCCGCACGGCTTCCACGGCCCGCTCGTAGAAACCGTGCGAGTTCTCGGCGGCCAGCGTGCCCATCGAGATCAGGACGTGCTTGCGCCCCGGGTCCAGCCAGTCCCGGGGGAAGTCGAGATCGGCGGGACGCTCGGCCAGGGCCGGGCCGACCAGCGCCGCGTTGTCCGGCCAGGACAGCGGACCGGTCAGCGCCGCGCCGGTGAAGGCGATGAGCAAGTGCGGGGAGAAGCGCAGGTCGTGGGGCGGCTCGCCGGGCAGGCCGGCGTCGGACCACATCTTCGCCATCAGGGCCTGGATCCAGGCCTCGACCTTCGGCAGCGCGCGGTAGGGCCGGGTCAGCTCCATCGTCGTGGGCGCCATCGAGGCCCAGGGCACCCCGTACCGGTGCGCGACCAGCGCTCCGGCGACAGCGTGCTGATCCACGGCCATCACGTCGGGGCCGAAGGCCCGCACCGCCTTGTCCACACCTTTCAGCGAGACCCTGCAGTGCGGGACGATGTACTCCTCCCACCGGGTCTTCGCCGCCGCCATCCCGCGATCGGCCTGGCGGCGGTGCGGGCGCAGCGGGATCTGCTGGATCGCCGCGTCCGGCCCCACCAGGGGTCTGAGATACGCCTCCGAGCCGGCCCAGGCGACGTCGTGCCCTTGCGCGGTCAGCGTTTTCGCGACCGCCGCCATCGGGTTCACGTGGCCGGTCAGCGGGAGGCTGACGAACAGGAACCGGCTCATGCGCCGCCGGCCTGCCCGCCCTCGGCCCGCGCCTCGACGAAGGCGGCGAGGTCGCCCACGGTGAGCGCGATGATCTCGTCGACGTCGAGCCCCGCGACATGCGCGGCCAGGTCGACGTGCGCGCCGTACCGCGTCCGCAGCGCGTCGCTCAACGCGGTCAGCTCGACGCTCTCCAGCTCCAGCTGGCCGTCCAGCGTCGTGGCCGGGGACACGGTCGCACTCCACGCCGCGTCCTCGTCGAGAACCGTGCGGAGCATCTCGACGATCTCGCGGTACGTCTGCGTCGGCTTCACCGCGCGCACCGCGCCGTACGTGATGACGCCGGTGTCGAAGCCCTTCTTCATCAAGGGCCCGGCGTAGAAGAACCCGAGGACGTCGGCACCGCGCTCGCGGGCCAGCGAGACCATCGTCGCGCGGCCGTGCTCGGGCTTCTTGATCAGGGCGAACTCCGGGTCCCAGGAGTTGGCCACGGCGCGGCTCCAGTCGACCGAGGCGACCTCGGTGAAACCGGCGGCGGCGGCCATGCGCTCGTGCTCCTCCAGAGAGGAGAAGCTCGGCATCACCTGGTGCTTCAGGATCTGGTCGACCAGGTCCTGCTCCTCGGCGTTCAGCTCGCCGTCACGCTGGGACCAGGTGGCGATCGCCAGCCGGCCGCCGGGGCGCAGCAGGCGCATCGCCTCGGCGAAGAACGCGTCGCGGTCGGCGATGTGCATCAGGGACTCCACGGCCCACAGGACGTCGAAGGAGGCGTCGGGGAAGCCGGTGCTCAAGGCGTCCAGCTGGTGGAACTCGGCGCGTTCGGCCAGGCCCGCCTCGGCCGCCTTCTCGGTGGCGCGGGCCGCCTGCTGCGCGCTGAGCGTGACGCCGACGACCGCGCAGCCCAGCGCGCCGGACAGGTACAGGGCCGGGCCGCCGATGCCGCAGCCGACGTCCAGAACGCGCGCCCCGGCCGGGACGCCGGCGTAGCCGACGAGCTCGTGGACCAGGCGGTCGGTGGCGCTGTGCCGGTCCGCGCCGTCGGCGTCGGGGCGCTCGCCCTCGTCCCAGTAGCCGTGGTGGACGTGCTCGCCCCACAGTTCCTCGTACAGATCGAGCGTCGTGTCGTAGTACCGCTCGACCGCCGTGTTCATGTCAGCTTTCACCGATGCTCCATTGAATGCGGGGCGGGAAGAAAGAGCGAGGGGGTCCCGGCGCGGCCAAGGAATAGCGCGAAATCGCTATGGGACGACCGGCGATGACGCTAGCGGCGCGGCCGCTTCCGGGTCAACGGTGAAAATTTGCACGCCGCAATGACCTTATTTCAGAGCTCTGACCTGCGAACTTTACTCGAACATGAAGCACTCCTTGACGATCGAGTGCGCTTGCGCCAAAGCTTGCGCCGTCGCCGAACGGCTGTGGCGGGTCTGTGCCGCAGCCTTGCGGATCTCTCGTGCGTATCTCTTGCGTGTCTTTTCGGGCTCTCTCTTTTCGGTATTTCCATTTGGCGTGGGCGGAGGTGTCGGTGATGGCTGCGGGAATCGACAATCCCACCGACCCGGAATGGGTCGACGAAGTATTGCTGGCGGGTCCCGCCGACCAGGTCTGCCTGGTGCTGGACGCGCCGGTGGACCGCGCGTTGCTGCGGACCCTGGTCGCCGAGCGGCAGCAGGCGCTGGCCGCGGCCGGCCTGCGCGCCGGCGGCTCGGTGGCGCTGTGCCTGCCGCCGTCGCTGGCGTTCATCACGAACCTGCTGGCCTGCTGGCGGATCGGCGCGCGCGCCGCGCTGCTGGACCACCGGCTGACCGCGTTCGAGATCGAGCAGGCGGTGCAGCGGCTCGCTCCGCAGTTCGTCGTGAGCGTCGAGAAGAGCAGCGGCGGTGCGCTGCGCGCGTTCCAGGACGTGCACGAGAAGATCGTCGCGCAGTCGGCGGGCCGGCCTTCGGAGACCTCGCACGCGCTGATCCAGCTGAGCTCCGGCTCGACCGGGCCGTCGAAGTCCATCGGGCGCACGGCCTCGGACCTGATCGCCGAGATCGAGCGGTACGTGGCGATCGGCGCGGGCGTGCCGCAAGGCGGCGAGCGGATCGTGTCGCTGGCCTCGATGGTGCACGTGCTCGGACTGGTCGGCGGACTGCTGTACGGCCTGCACGCCGGGGTGCAGCTGGTGCTGCCGCAGCGCATGACCGCCGACGCGATCCTGGACGCCGTCGCCGCCGGGCCCGAGCCGACCACGCTGCTGGGCGTCCCGTTCCACATCGAGCTGCTGGCCGCCGTCGCCGAGCCGCCGCGGCTGCCGCAGCTGATCGGCATGACCACCGGCGGCGAACTGGTCCGGGCGCAGGTGCACGACGCGTTCGCCGACCGCTACGGCATCCGGCTCGGGAACATGTACGGGATGACGGAGCTCGGCGTCATCGGGACCGACCTGTTCGGCGAGCACCGCCCCGCGATCATGCCGGCGCCCGGGATCGAGGTCCGTGAGACCGACGGCGAGCTCCACATCGCGATGGAGAACTCGCCGTACGTCGGCCTCGTGGATCCCACGCGCTGGTCCGACGGCTGGCTGCACACCAAGGACGCCGGGAGCGTCGAGGCCGACACCGGCCTGGTCCGGGTCCGCGGCCGCCGCGACTCGCAGGTCTCGATCGGCGGGCTCAAGGTCGACCTCAGCGAGGTCGAGCACACCCTGGCCGGGCTGCCCGGCGTCGAGGCCGCGGTGGTGGTGTTCGGCAAGGCGATCGAGGCCTACGTGGTCCTGGAGCCGGCGGCCGAGCTGTCCGCGGTCCAGGACGCCCTGACCGAGCGGGTGGCGGCCTACAAGCGGCCGCGTGCCTGGCACGCCGTCGACCGGCTGCCCCGCACCGCGACCGGAAAGCTCGTCCGCGACCAGAGCGTGCTCTCCAGCACGCGCTGAGCATCTTCTACCGGAAAGGACCCGAGAAGCCCATGAGCTCGTCCGAGGAGATCAAGCAGTTCGCCTTCGAAGCCCTGGCGGAGATGAACTACGACACCGCCGACTTCGACGGCGACACCCAGCTCGGCCCGGCGGGAGTGGACCTGGAGTCCCTGGCCCTGGCCGAACTCGGCGTCCGCGTCGAGGAGCGCTTCGGCATCCGCTTCAGCGACGACGAACTCGACGAGCTGGCGGCGCTGACCATCGACGAGTTCTGCGCCGCGGTCCAGACGCGGCTCGCCGCCCACGCCCCGTCGGCCTGAGCCGTGACGCACCTGGAGCGCCGAGAGCGGACGCGGGCGGACCGCGACGAGGTGGTGGCGATGCTCGCGACCTACGGCGAGCGCAGCCCCGAGGAGGTCCCGGAGAGCGTGGACTCCCTGGAGCTGGCATGGCTGATCCACCAGGTCGAGCAGCGCTACGGCCGCCCCTTCGACGCCGACGACGACGCGCTCGCGCGGATGACGACGGTGAGCGCGGTGGTCGAGGTGCTGGGGGACCTGGGTTTCGGAGCAGCGGGATGAGGGCGGCCGGCGAGCTCGCCGCACAGGCTCCGGCGAGCCGCGCCCGGCGCGGCGACACCGAGGTCGTCGTCAGCGGGATGTCCGTCTTCAGCGCGTTCGGCGCGGGCGTCGGGCCCCTGCTGGAGGCGGCGCTCGCCGGCACGCCAGGGTTCGCACCGGTCGAGCGGTTCGACGTCGGCGCGCGGCGGGCGAAGGTCGCGGCCGCCGCGCCCGGCTCGCCGGAGCTTGTGCGGGAACTGATTCGGGCGGTCAACGAGGCCTGCGATGAGGCTTCGCTTCCTCGCGCGAGCCGTGCCGGCTGCCGGCTGTTCCTGGCGATCCACGGCAATCCCGAGGTCGGCGCCGACGCGTTCGCCGCGAGCATCGCCGCGGCGTGCGGCTTCGCGGGGGCGCGTGCCTACACTTCGGCGTGTGTCGCCGCGAGCACCGCCGTCGCCGATGCCGCCGCGCTGATCGCCCAAGGGCGTGCTCAGCATGTCGTGGTCGCGGCGGGCTATCTCGTCGACGCCGACCAGTACGCGCTGTTCGACGCGGGCCGTGCGCTGGCTCTCGACGGTCGTGTCCGCCCCTTCAGCAGCGGGCGCAGTGGCCTGCTTCTCGGCGACGCGGTCGGTGCCCTCGTGCTCGAAGCCGCCGGCGGCTCCGCGCCGCTGGCACGCCTGGCCGGCTGGGGACGCAGCGGCGACGCGTATCACGTGTGCAAGCCCCGGCCCGACGGCGAAGGACTGGCACGCGCTATTGCCGACGCGCTGCATCGGGGCGGTGTGC
>Ga0207671_10000545_pt1 | contig 50856 bp, 44 predicted proteins | sample KBSC24metaG_FD_184352 | JGI IMG/M metagenome (GOLD analysis project Ga0207671, IMG submission 184352) | Corn rhizosphere microbial communities from Kellogg Biological Station, Michigan, USA - KBS C2-4 metaG (SPAdes) (version 2) | ecosystem: Host-associated > Plants > Roots > Rhizosphere > Soil... | reverse complement strand
CTTGAGCCAGTCGAGCCCCTTGGCCGCCGCCTCGTCCTCGCCGGCCTCCAGCATGGCATGGGCGGCCAGCGCCGTGTCCCACACCGGCGAGACGCAGGGCTGGCAATACACTTCCCCGTCATCCCGATGGACGAGCAATTTCTCGACCGCCTCGCGGGCCAGCGCCCGCTCGGGATGATCGGGGCCATAGCCCAGCGCGTCGAACATCATCACCGAATTGGCGATGGCGGGATAGATGGCGCCCAGGCCGTCCGTGCCGTTGATCCGCTCGCCGACGAACGCCACGCAGGCGTCGATCGCCTTCTTGCGCAGGCTCTTCGGCCAGAAGCGCCGCCCCCGCTTGAGCAGGATGTCGAGCGCGCCGAACCCCCATTCATATTGCCACTTGCCCGGCAGCGCCCGCTTGAGGACGTGCCGACCCGGCGCATAGAGCTCGTCCACCGTCACGCCGCGCGGATTGCGCGCCACCGGGCGCAGCGCCGCCAGCACCAGCAGCGGCACGATCACGGTGCGCGCCCAGTAGGACATGCGATAGAGGTTGATCGGGAAACGCTTCGGCGCGAGCATCAGCTCGACCGGCATTTCCGGCACCACGCGCCACTTGCCCGCGCCGAACAAAGCGAGCTGGATGCGGGTGAAGACGTTCGACGCCCCCGCCCCGCCGCGCTTCAAGATCTCGGCCCGCGCCCGCGCCATGTGCGGCGCGTCGATGTCGTCGCCGATCATCTTGAGCGCATAGTAAGCCTTCACGGTCGCCGAAATGTCGAAGGCGCCGTCATGATACAGCGCCCAGCCGCCATGCGATCCCTGGATCCGGCGCAGGTAGCGGCCGATCGCCGCCTCCAGCTCCAGATCGTCCGGCTCGCCGAGATACTGGCGCAGCAGGATATATTCGGAGGGTATGGTGCCGTCCGCTTCCAGCTCGAACACCCAGTGGCCATCGGCCTTCTGGTCGCGCTTGAGCGCGTCCGCCGCACGGCCGATCGCCGCGTCGATGCCGTCGAGCGGATCGGTCGCGATGTCTTCCACGTCGAGCAAATCTCAGTCCCTGTTCACCACCGCGGCGGCCGCCGTCCTTCCGGAACGGATGGCGCCTTCGATCGTGGCCGGTAGCCCGGTTCTCGTCCAGTCGCCAGCCAGGAACAGGTTATCGTGCGACGAGCGGCATCCGGGACGACGTTTTTCCTGCGCAGGTGTGGCCGAAAAGGTCGCCCGCTTCTCGGTGACGATCTGCCAGCGGGGCAGGTCGGCGGGCAGATCGTGGACCGTCGCGACGTCCGCCCAGAGCCTGCGCGCCACCGCCTCGCGATCCTCCTCGGCCAGCGCGTCGGCGGCGCTGGTGGTGGTGGAGAGGCGATCGGGGAAGGCGAACACCCATTCCGCCGTGCCGCCGATCACGCCGGTGATCGGCGCGGCGCCGGCCGGGGCGGGGTGGAGGAAGTGCGCGTTGACGATGGCATGGTGCCGGTCCGGCACCACGAGGCCGGGGATCAGATCGGCGGCGACCCACGCCGGCACGGCGAGGACGACGGGCTCCCCCTCCGCCACCGCCTCGCGCCCATCCGCGAAATCGAGCGCGGCGACGCGGCCCTCCGCCACCTCGAAGGCGCGCAGCCGCCGGCCGAGCCGGATGGCGGCGCCCCGCGCCTCCAGCCAGGCCAGCGCCGGATCGACGAAGGCGGCGGCCAGCGTCGGCTCGGCGATCAGCGGGCGGCAGGCGGCCCCGCCCCTGGCCAGCGTCTCGCGCACGATCGCGCCGGCCAGCGCGGCGGCGCCATCCTTCGCCGGCGTGTTGAGCGCGGAGACGAGAAAGGTGTCGAGCAGCCGCTCCCACAACGCGCCCCGGGGGCGCAGCACCTGCCCGATCGTCTGCTCGGCCGAGGCGCCCATCAGCCGGCCGAGCGCCAGATAGTCGAGCGGCCGCGTGCCCGGCACGCGGCGCTGCTTCGCGAACAGCCACCACGGGATCGGCCCGGCATTGGGATGCAGCACCCAGCGCTCGCCGCTCGCGATGTGCATGAACGGGAAGCGGGCCTCCTCCGGCCCGACCAGCCGCTCGCTCGCGCCGATCGTGGCGAGATAGGCGCGCACCGCATGATTGCCGGACAGGACGAGATGATTGCCGTTGTCGATGGTGAGGCCGAGTTGCGGATCGCGATAGGATCGGCAGCGCCCGCCCGCCTGCCGCGCCGCCTCGCTGATCGTCACCCGATAGCCCGCCTGGGTCAGCGCGACGGCGGCGGAGAGGCCGGCCAGCCCCGCGCCGATGACGTGGGCCGTCTTGGGCGCGCGCGTCACCGCCAGAGCCGGAGCTTCACCAGCGTCCAGGCCAGCGCCAGCCGGTTGTGGCGGACGCGCGGACGCGGCGGCGCCCAGCCGGCCTGCCGCATGCGCCGCAGCAGCTCCGAATAGGCCGCCGCCATCAGCTTGGGCGCGATCAGATGGCCCCTGGGCTTCGATTTCAGGATCGCCTGCGCGGTCAGGAAATGCTCCTGCGCCTGCCGCGCCAGCATCTGCCCGGCCCCGTCGATGCGCGGATCGCCGATCACGGCGGCGATGTCGCCCACGTCGATGCCCTGCGCCTCGATCGCCTCCAGCGGCAGGTAGACGCGGCCGATCCCCGCATCCTCGTCGATGTCGCGCAGGATGTTGGTGAGCTGCAGCGCGCGGCCGAGATGGTGGGCGAGCTCGAAGCCCGGCCGCTCCTCCATGCCGAAGATCTTGATCGACAGCCGCCCGACCGCGCTCGCCACCCGGTCGCAATAGAGATCGAGCGTATCGGCGGTCGGCCAGCGGATGTCGCGCGCGACGTCCATCGCCATGCCGTCGATCACCGCCTCGAAATCCTCGCGCCGCAGGCCGAAGCGGCGCACCGGCTCGACCAGCATTGCCGCGACGCCGGGATCGCCGCCGGCATAGAGGCTGTCGAGATCGGCCCGCCAGCGATCGAGCTGGACGGCGCGGGTGGCGCGGTCGCCCTGCTGGTCGTCGGCGATGTCGTCGACGATGCGGCAGAAATCGTAGACCGCGTACATGGCATGCCGCTCGGGGCGCGGCAGCACCTTCATCCCCGCATAGAAGGAGGAGCCGGAAGCCGACGGCGCGTTCACGGGCGCACGAACCTTCCCAGCGCCGCGCCGGAGGCCAGCCACAGCGCCTCGGCCTTGCCGTGATGGACCCGCTCGGACAGCGGATCGCGGCGGCGCAGCCGCGCCGCGAGGCTGACCGCGAGCCGCTGGATCACCGCCACCTCGACGCCGAGCCGGCGATCCCTGATCGCCCGCGCGAAGGGCGCGGCCTCGGCGAGCAGGTGCTGGGTCCGCTCCGCGCAGGCCTGGATCACGGTGAGCAGCCCGGGCGTCGCTTTGTCCTCCCCCAGCTCCACGGTGCGCGCGCCGGCGGCGGCCAGCATGTCCTGCGGCAGGTAGACGCGATCGAGCTGGCGGTGATCCTTCCCGCAATCCTGCAGATGGTTGATCACCTGCAGCGCGGTGCACAGCGCATCGTTGGCGGGCCACAGCGCGCGATCCTCGCCATGCACGTCCAGCACGAAACGGCCGACCGGATTGGCCGAGAAACGGCAATAATCGATGAGCTCGTCCCAGCTGCCGTAGCGCAGCTTGGTGACGTCGCGGCGGAAGGCCTCCAGCAGGTCGAGCGCGTGGACCGGATCGATGCGGCGCTCCGCCATCGCCTGCCGCAGCGCGACGGCGGAGGGCTCCGCGTCGCTGTCGCCGATGATGCCGAGCCGCATCGCCTCCAGCCGCTCCAGCTTGGCGTCGGCCGAAGCGGTCTCATGGTCGGCGATGTCGTCGGCGAGCCGGGCGAAGCGGTAGAAGGCCATGATCGGCGCGCGGAATTGCGGCGCCACCAGCTTGGAGGCGACCGGGAAATTCTCGTCCTTGTGGCCCTTGCCCGAGGCCAGGTCCGCCGCCGTCGCGTTCATTGCATCCGGGCCTGCGCCCGCCCCTTCCACATGCCGCCGCGGCCTTGCCAGTGCTGCCAGGCGGACAGAAATGTCGCGGCGGCGTAGACCATGCCGATGGCCGGCATGGCAAGCCCCCAGAGCGGCGACTGCCGATAGAAGCGCAGCATCGGCTGGGCGCAGACCGCCATGGCGAGCCACGCCAGCGCCCCGCACAGCCGCGCCCCGCCGCTGCCGAACACAGCCAGCCCCACCGGCGCCACGAACATCAGCAGCAGGCCGATCAGCGTGCCGGCCAGCATCAGCGGCGAATAATTGAGCTGGGCGTAGGCCGAGCGGCTGATCATCGCGACGATCTCGCCCCAGCCGCCATAAGGGCGCAGGCTCACCGAGCGGCGGGTGAGCGACAGGCGGATCGGGCCCTGCCGCTTGCATGTCTCGCCCATCGCGCAATCGTCGATGATGGCGTCCGCGATCACCGCCAGCCCGCCCGCCTTCGCCAGCGCCGCGCGCTTCACCAGCATGCAGCCGCCCGCCGCCGCCGCCATCTTCGCCTGCGGGCGATTCACGAGGCGGAAGGGGTAGAGCATCTGGAAGAACAGCACGAAGGCCGGGATCATCGCCCGCTCGGCCAGGCTGTCGCAGCGCAGTTCCGCCATCAGCGAGTTGAGCACCAGCCGATCCCGCTCGCTCCGCGCGACCAGCGCGCGCAGCGTGTCGGGGGCGTGCGCGATGTCGGCATCGGTGAACCAGAGATAATCGGGCGCCTCGCCCGCCTGCTCGACGCCGCCCCGCATCGCCCAGAGCTTGCCCGTCCAGCCGGCGGGCGGCGGCGAGCCGGCGATGACGGTCAGGCGATCCGATCCCTGCGCCGCCTCTTGCGCGAAACCGGCGGTGCCGTCGCTGGAGCCGTCGTCGACCAGCACGATGCGGAACGTGCCGGGATAGTCCTGCGCGACATGGCTGGCGATGGCGCGGCCGATCACCTCCGCCTCGTCGCGCGCCGGGATCACGGCGGTGACGGCGGGCCAGGCCACGGGAGCGGGCACGGGCGCCTCGTCCGTGTCACGCGCCAGCCAGAATTGCTCGCGGAAGGCGAGCAGGCCGACCCAGATCAGCAGCGAGAGCAAGGCGACCAGCATCATCCGATCATGCCCTGCCCGCGGAACCAGTCGAGCGCGTCGCCCACCGCCTGCTGCCACGGCCGCGCGCCATAGCCCAATTCGGCCTTCGCCCGATCGGAGGCGAAGAACATGCGGTATTTCGCCATCTTGAGCGCGTCGCGGGTGAAGAGCGGCTCCTTGCCGGTCAGCCGGCCCCACGCCTCCGAGATCGCCGCCAGCGGCATCAGCGGCGCGGTCGGCAGGCTGATCGTCGGCGGCTTGCGGCCGACGCGGCGCGCCACCTCGGCGAGCAAGGCCTCCAGCATCACGTCCTCGCCGCCGAGGATGTAGCGGCGGCCCGGCGCGCCTTTCTCCAGCGCCAGCACATGGCCGCGCGCGACATCGTCGACATGGACGATGTTCAGCCCGGTATCGACGAAGGCGGGAATCTTGCCGGTCGCCGCCTCGACGAGGATGCGCCCGGTCGGCGTCGGCTTCACGTCGCGCGGGCCGATCGGGGTGGACGGATTGACGATCGTGGCGGGCAGCCCGCGCTCCGCCACCATCCGCTCGACCAGCCGCTCGGCCACCACCTTCGAGCGCTTGTAGGCGCCGATCGCAGTGGCTTCGGTCAGTGGCCGGTCCTCGCCCGCCGCCCCGCCGGGCAACGGCGCGATGGTCGCCACGCTGCTGGTGTACACGATGCGTTTCACGCCGGCCGCCAGCGCCGCCTCCATGACGATGCGGGTGCCGTCGCGATTGTGGCGCACGATCTCCTCGGGGTCCGGCGCCCACAGGCGGTAGTCGGCCGCGACATGGGCGAGCGCGTCGCACCCGTCCAGCGCGCCCGCCATCGCGGCCGCGTCCAGCATGTCGCCGCGCACGATCTCGCCGGGGAAGCCGTCGAGGTTGGTCGCCGGGCTGGAGGCGCGCGCCAGCCCGCGCACGCGCCAGCCCCCGGCGGCGAACGCCTTGGCGACGGCGGCGCCCACGAAGCCCGATACGCCGGTGATCAGGATGGTGCCCTGCATGGTCGGGCTGGCTTCTAGGGCGCCATGCGGGCATTTGGGAAGCCCGCTTGCATGATGACAAGGCTTTAAGGAAACCGCGTGCCCGGCTTCATCCCCGATATTCTAGCCGGGCTCGCGATGGTGGGCGTCGCATACACTCTGGCCGGGGCCGCGCTGGCGGGGCGGTGGCGATCCGTCCCGGGCGCCCCTGCGCGGCGCCGCGAGGGATCGGCCTCCATCACCATGCTCAAGCCGCTGTACGGGCCGGAGCCGGCGCTGGACGCCAAGCTCGCGGGCTTCCTCGACCAGGCCTATGCCGGCCCGATCGACATGGTCTGCGGCGTCTCGCGCGCCGAGGATCCGGCACTTGCCGCCGTTCCCGCCACGGCCCGTGCCGTCATCGATCCCGCCCGCCACGGTTCGAACGCCAAGGTCTCCAACCTCATCAACATGATGCGCGAGGTCCGCGGCGAGATCGTCATCCTTTCGGACAGCGACATGGCCGTGCCGCGCGATTATGCCGCGCGCATCGCCGCCGCGCTGGACGAGCCGGGCGTCGGCGCCGTCACCCTGCTCTATGCCGGGCGCGGCGAGACCAACCGCTGGTCGCGCATGGCGGCGGCCGGGATCAGCTGGGGCTTCCTGCCCAGCGTGATGGTCGGCCTCGCCACCGGCCTCGCCAGGCCCTGCATGGGATCGACCATCGCGATGCGCCGCGCGACGCTGGACGCGATCGGCGGGTTCGAGCGCTTCAGGGACCTGCTCGCCGATGATCATGCCATCGGCATGGCGGTGCGCGAACTCGGCCTCAGGGTGACCGTGCCGCCGCCCATCGTCGTCCACGGCTGCACCGAGACGAGCCTCGCCGCGCTCGCCGCGCACGAACTGCGCTGGAACGCCACGGTGCGGATGCTCGATCCGGCGGGCTATGCCGGCAGCATCGTCACCCATCCGCTGGTCTGGGGCCTGATCGCCTGCGCCGCCGGCGCCGGCTGGTGGGTGCCCGTCGCCGCCTTGCTGGCGCGCCTCGCCCTCGCTGTGCGGATCGACGCGATCGCGGGCGCGCGCACCGCGCCGCTCTGGTGGCTGCCGGCGCGCGACCTGTTGTCTTTCGGCCTCTATTGTGGGGCCTTCTTCACCCGCCGTGTTGATTGGCGGGGCGCTCGGCTTCATATGGCGCGTGACGGTCGCATGACGGCCGAACCGGAGACTCGACCATGACGCTCAAGACCCTCTTCATGCAGGGCCCGTCCTTCGACGGTTACGACGGCGGTGCAGGCGCCCGCTACCAGATGAAGCGCGAAGTGAAGAGCTTCTGGTATCCGACGTGGATCGCCCAGCCCGCCGCGATGATCGAGGGCTCGCGCCTGATCGACGCCCCCGCGCAGGAGCAGAGCTGGGACGACATCAAGCATGAGGTGGACGACAAGGAGCTGATCATCCTCCACACCTCGACGCCGAGCTTCCGGCAGGACGTGCGGACCGCCGAGCTGATCAAGCAGCGCAACCCCAAGGCGCTGGTCGGCATGGTCGGCGCCAAGGTGATGATCGAGGACGAGAAGAGCCTCGCCGCCACCGGCGCGCTCGATTTCGTCTGCCGCGAGGAATATGACTTCACCTGCGTCGAGCTGGCTTCGGGCAAGCCGCTGGCCGAGATCGACGGCATCACCTGGCGCGCCCCCGACGGCGCGATCGTGCGCAACAAGGACCGCGCGCAGATCGAGAATATGGACGTGCTGCCGATGGTCTCGCCCATCTACCGGCGCGACCTCGACCTCACCAAATATTATGGCGGCTACCAGCGCCACCCCTATGTGAGCTTCTACACCGGGCGCGGCTGCAAGAGCCGCTGCACCTTCTGCCTGTGGCCGCAGACGATCGCCGGCCACCGCTATCGCCATCGCAGCGTGGAGAAGGTGATCGAGGAGGTGAAGTACGTCCTCAAGGAGATGCCCGAGATCAAGGAGATCTTCTTCGACGACGACACGCTGGCCGACGCGCACGATTTCGTCGTCGAGCTGTCGGGCGAGATGCGCAAGCTCGGCTTCGGCCAGAAGGGCTTCGACATCACCTGGGGCTGCAATGCCAAGGCCAACGTGCCGCAGCCGGTGCTCAAGGCGATGAAGGAAGGCGGCTGCCGGGTGCTGCTGGTCGGCTATGAGAGCGGCAACCAGCAGATCCTCCACAATATCAAGAAGGGCCTGCTGACCAAGGTCGCGCGCCAGTTCACCAAGGACGCGCACGCGCTCGGCCTGACCATCCACGGCACCTTCATCCTGGGGCTCCCCGGCGAGACGCTGGAGACGATCGAGGAGACGATCCGCTACGCGATCGAGCTCAACCCGCACACCATCCAGGTGTCGCTGGCGGCGCCCTATCCGGGCACGTTCCTGTACAACCAGGCGGTCGAGAACAAGTGGTTCGACGGCACCGACCACCTGCTGAACGACGACGGCACGCAGATCGCGCAGCTGAGCTACCCGCACCTCTCGTCCGCCGTGATCTTCGACAAGGTGGAGGAGTTCTACAAGCGCTTCTACTTCCGCCCGCGCAAGATCGGCGCGATCGTGGGCGAGATGGTGCGCGACTGGGACATGATGAAGCGCCGCCTGCGCGAGGGCGTGGAGTTCTTCAGCTTCCTGCGCCACCGGAAGGAAGCGGCGTAACGGCTAGGCAAGCCTCATCCTCCCCTGCAGGGGGAGGGGGACCGCTCGCGAAGCGAGTGGTGGTGGGGTGGGGACGCATGCTGCGAGGACCGAAACCCACTCAAAGAAAAGCCCGCGAGCTACGCTCTGAAATGAGCCTGCCGGAGGTGAAGCTCTGGCAGGTTCTGCGTTCGCGCCCTGGGGGATTAAAGTTCCGCCGGCAGCATCCGGCTGGACCCTATGTGCTGGATTTCTATTGCCCCCTGCGACTGCTTGCGATCGAGATCGACGGTGAAGCGCACAACCGGGGTGACCGGCCGGAACGTGACAGGACACGAGATGCCTGGCTGTCAGCCAGAGGCGTGACCGTCCTTCGCATCCCGGCCAGCGCAGTTCTCGACGATCTTGATTCGGTGTTGGTCCACATCGTCGACGTCGCTCTCCGCCTCCCACCCCTCCACCAGCCTGCGGCTGGTCCCCCTCCCCTTGCAGGGGAGGATGAAGTTGCGGCTCCCCCTCCGGGGGAGGATTTGTGAAGCGGCTCATCGTCACCGCAGACGATTTCGGGGCTTCGGTCGCGGTCAACGAGGGGATCGAGATCGCGCATCGCACCGGCATCCTCACCGCCGCCAGCCTGATGGTGGCGGGCGAGGCGGCCGAGGATGCGCTGATCCGGGCGCGGCACATGCCGGCGCTGGGCGTCGGGCTGCATCTCGTGCTGGTCGAGGGGCGGCCCACCCTGCCGCCCGAGCGGGTGCCCGATCTCGTCGACGGCTCCGGCCATTTCCGCGCCAACATGGCGCTGGCCGGCGCCAGCATGTTCTTCCGCCCCACCGTGCGCCGCCAGCTGGCGCAGGAGATCGAGGCGCAATTCGCCGCCTTCGCCGCCACCGGCCTGCCGCTCGACCATGTCAACGCGCACAAGCATTTCCACCTGCACCCGACCATCGCCGGGCTGATCCTGAAGATCGGCGCGCGCTACGGCATCAAGGCGGCGCGCGCGCCCGTCGAGCCGCGCGACCTGATCGGCGCGATCGAGCCCGTGAAGGCGACCCTGGCGGGCCGCATCGCCGGACCCTATGCGCGATCGCTGGCGGGGCGGTTCCGCCGCGCCGGCCTGATCGTGCCCGATCGCGTGCTCGGCCTCGCCTGGTCCGGCCATATGACCGCGGATCGCCTGCTCGCGCTGATCGAGCGCCTGCCGCCGGGCCTCACCGAAATCTACACCCATCCCGCCAGCGCGGACGCCTATCCCGGCTCGGCCCCCGGTTACGCCTATCGCGCGGAGCTCGCCGCGCTCGTCGATCCGGCCGTAAAGGCGGCGCTCAGGGAGCAAGACGTAACGGTCGGTCGTTTCGCCGACTTCACGAACTAAAGGAGCAGGCCGCATGAGCCTGATGGAAAAGATCGAGGCCCCCGCCCCCGGCCCCCACGAGACCGTCAAGCTGGGCAGCGAGGCGCATCTGCGGCTGATGTGCCGCCAGCTGCTCGACACCCACGATCCCTACCGCCCCGCGCTGATCGAATGGCCCGAGCTGGAGCCGGAGACCCGCGACAGGATCGCCTCGCTGCCGATCTGGGACATGGCGGTGCAGACCGAGGGGCGCACCGGCCTGTTCGTGAAGACCTTCGGCGAGACCATCAAGGACCCGCTGCTCAAGGCCACGATCGACATGGACGCCTTCGAGGAGGCGCGCCACAAGGTGGTGCTGGCCGACATGGTGAAGGCCTATGGCATCGCGCTGGAGCCGGAGCCCGACTATGTCCGCCCCCGCGACCCGGAATGGGCGTTCATGCGCTCCGGCTATTCGGAATGCATCGACAGCTTCTTCGGCTTCGGCCTGTTCAAGATCGCCAAGGACACCGGCTTCTTCCCCAGGGCGCTGATCGACACGTTCGAGCCGGTGATGCGCGAGGAGGGGCGGCACATCCTCTTCTTCGTCAACTGGGTCGCCTGGTGGCGGCGCACGATGCCGTGGTGGCGCCGGCCCTGGTTCGAGGCGAAGGTGCTGGCGGTGTGGCTGTTCCTGATCTGGGAACGGATCGACATGGCCAAGGGAATGGGCGATAACACCAAGGCGCAGGAGAACAACTTCACCCTCAACGGGTCAAAGGAATTGGGGGTCGAGGTGAGCTTTCCGGAACTGGCACGCATCTGCCTCGCCGAGAATGACCGGCGGCTGGCGCCCTATGACGCGCGCCTGATCCGCCCGAAATTCGTGCCGGCGATGATGCGCCTGGCCCTGCGGTTCGCGCCCAAGCCCAAGACCGCCTGAGTTGGACCGCTTTCGCTGGCCGATCGCGCTGGCGACGCTCGCCGGTCTCGTCGCCGCCGTCTGGGCGATGCACGCGGTCGGCTTTGCGGGCCTGCTCCATGCGATCGACCGGATGGGGTGGATGGGCTTCCTCGCCTTCTGCGCGGCCAGCCTGATCCTCTCGCTGATCCTCGGCGCGGCCTGGTGGGCGTCGATGCCGGGCCAGCCGCTCCACCGCCTGCCGCTCTTCGCCTGGGCGCGGATCGCGCGCGAGGGCGCGAACGATCTGCTGCCGTTCAGCCAGGTCGGCGGGCTGATCGTCGGCGCCCGCGCGCTCACCCGGCTCGGCCTGCCCCAGGCCCGCACCTACGCCGCGATGGTGGTGGACCTGACCACCGAGATGGCCAGCCAGGTGGCCGTGACCCTGTTCGGCGTGGCGGCCCTGGCCTCGATCCTGATCAAGGGCGATCGCCATCATGTCGGCGTGGCGGCGTGGATCGGCGTGGGCCTCTCCGTGGCGATCACCGCCGCCTTCATCCTGCTCCAGCGGCCCCTGCTCAAGCTGGCCGACGGGCTCGCGCGCAAGATGCTGCCCAACGCACCGATCGCGTTCGACCGGCTGCACGAGGAGCTGGGCGACATCTATGCCCGCAAGAGCGCGGTCGCCCTATCCTTCCTGCTCAATCTCGCCGGCTGGATCTATGCGGCCCTGCTCGCCAGCATGGCGCTGGCGATGATCGGCGAGCCGATCGCCTTCTGGCGGATCGTGGCGCTGGAAAGCCTGATCTTCGCGCTGCGCGGCGCCGCCTTCGTCATCCCCGGCGCGATCGGCGTGCAGGAGGCCGGCTATGTCCTGCTCGGCCCGCTGATCGGGCTGGGGCCGGAGGCGGCGGTGGCGCTCTCGCTCGTCAAGCGCGCGCGCGACGTGACGCTCGGCCTGCCCGCTCTGCTGATCTGGCAGGCGCTCGACCTTCGTCGCAGCCCGGTTCGCTAAACGGTCATTCTTTTCCGCTATGTTTCCGGCGTCGGGGGACTTGGGGGAAATATGGCTACGATTTTTCGGGGCGTTACGCCGGCACGGGCGTCACGCCGGGTCGAGCGTTACAATGCCGACATGCGCGCGTGGATGCGCCTGCTGATGTGGGCGACGCGCAATTGCGCGCGGTGACGGTCTGCCGGTGACCGGCTGAACGCTGACGCGACTGGCACCAGGGGTACGGGCGGGCCGAGGGGATCGGCCCGCCCGATCTCGTTATGGGTGTGGCTTTCTAAATCCGGACGCCCCCTTCCGTTCGTCCTGAGCTTGTCGAAGGACGTGCTGCAAGCGCCGCGCCTGGGGCACGCACTTCGACAAGCTCAGTGCGAACGGGTCAAGGTTGATATCAGGAAGACCCCTCAGAACGCTTCCGCCGGCAGCGCCATCATCGACCGCTTTCCCGACTTGATCGCGAGGAACAGAGCGGTCGCCTGCGGCAGGATGCGATCGAAGAAGAAGCCGGCGGTCGCCAGCTTGGCCGTGTAGAAGCCCTCGTCCTCGCCCGCGCCCTCCGCCAGCTTCGCGGTCGCGATCCTCGCGGCCTTGAGGAAGGTGTAGCCCATGCCGACCAGCCCCATCAGGCGCAGATAGTCGGTCGCGGCGGCGCCGGCCTCCTCCGGGTCCTTGAGGCCCTTCTGGGCGATGGTCGCGGTCGAGAGCTGGAGCGCGCCGAAGGCCTGCTGCATGCCACCGGTCCACGCCTTGATCGCCTTGTCGTCCACCTTCGCCATTTCCTCCAGCAGGTTGGAGACGGCGTGGAAGAAGGGGCGGAGGTTGGCGCCCATGTTGGCGGGCAGCTTGCGGCCGACGAGGTCGAGCGCCTGCACGCCGTTGGTGCCCTCGTAGATCTGGGCGATGCGGCTGTCGCGGACGAACTGCTCGACGCCATGCTCGCGGATATAGCCGTGGCCGCCATAGGTCTGGACGCAGAGGTTGGCGGCCTCCGATCCGAGATCCGTGAACAGCGCCTTCACCACCGGCGTCACCAGCGCGACGAAATTGGCGGCGCGCTGCTTCACTTGCGGATCGTCGCTATGCTTCTCGGCATCGAGCGCGCGCGAGCACCACTGGCCGAGCGCGCGGCAGCCCTCGGCATAGACGCGCATCGTCATCAGCATGCGGCGCACGTCGGGGTGGACGATGATCGGATCGGCGGGGCCGTCCGGATTCTTCACGCCCGACAGCGAACGGCCCTGCAGCCGCTCCTTCGCATAGGCCACGGCCGACTGGTAGGCGATCTCGTTGATGCCGAGCCCCTGCACGCCGACCGAGACGCGCTCGGTGTTCATCATCGTGAACATCGCGGCGAGGCCCTTGTTGGGCTCGCCGACGATCCAGCCGGTCGAATCGTCGAAATTCATCTGGCAGGTGGCGGACGCCTTCATGCCCATCTTGTGCTCGATGCCCGCGACCGAGACGCCGTTGGACGGGCCCGGCGTGCCGTCGTCCTTCGGCAGGAACTTGGGCACCAGGAACAGCGAGATGCCCTTCACGCCCTTGGGCGCGTCCGGCAGGCGGGCGAGGACGAGGTGGATGACGTTGCTGGTCAGGTCGTGGTCGCCGGCCGAGATGAAGATCTTGGAGCCGGTGATCCTGTAGCTGCCGTCCGCCTGGGGCTCCGCCTTGGTGCGCAGCAGGCCGAGATCGGTGCCGCAATGCGATTCCGTGAGGCACATGGTGCCGGACCATTCGGCGCTCACCATCTTGGGCAGGTAGGCCTGCTTCAGTTCATCCGAGGCATGGCCCTCGATCGCGGTGGTCGCGCCGTGGGTCAGGCCGGGATAGAGGCTGAACGACACGTTGGTCGCGCAGATCATCTCCTCGACCAGCTTGTTCACCGTCTCCGGCAGGCCCTGCCCGCCCCATTGCGGATCGGAGGCGAGCGACGCCCAGCCGCCCGCGCGGAAGGTCTCATAGGCCTCCTTGAAGCCCCTGGGCGTGCGGACGACGCCATTCTCGTAGGCGCAGCCCTCGATGTCGCCGCTCGCGTTCAGCGGCAGCAGCACATCCTTGGCGACCTTGTTGGCCTCCTCCAGCACCGCGTCGAGCAGGTCCGGGGTGAACTCCTCATGCGCCTTGAGGCCGCCGAAGCCGTCGTCGGCGAACAGTTCGTGAAGCACGAAGCGCATGTCGCGCAGCGGCGCGTCGTAGGTTTGCATCGTCCCTTTATCCTCTCATCATCTCCCCGTTCGCCCTGAGCCTGTCGAAGGGCTGCCCTCCTTCTTCCGAGTGGAAAGGAGAAGGACAGGGCTTCGACAGGCTCAGCCCGAACGGGGAGAGGTCCGTCCTTCAGTTCCGCAGCGGCTTGCCCGTGGTGAGCATATGCTCGATCCGGGCCTGCGTGCGGCCGTCTTTCATGCTTTCGAGGAACTTGGCCCGCTCCAGCTTGAGCAGCTGCTCCTCGGTGACGGTATCGACCAGATCGGCCTCGCCGCCCGACAGCACCTCCGCCAGGCGATCGGCGACGACGCCGTCATAGGCGGTGGCGATGCCCTTCTTCTGGAAGTCGCGCACCGCCATGTTGAGGCCGGTGCGGCCCGACGCGCCCGGCAGGCGGAAGGTCGGCGGCTCGGGCGGGGCATAGCCGTCCACCAGCGCCAGCGCCCTGGCCTTGGCGTCCGCCAGCAGGCGGTCGCGGTTCATCGTGATGCCGTCGCTCTCGCGCAGGAACATCAGTTCCTTCGCCTCGGCCGCCGACTTGGCGACGGTGGCGGTCGAGACGGTCTGGAACACCTGCGCCACCGCCGGCATCGGCCCCTTGGGCAGCGCCCTGGCCTTCTGCCAGCGATCGAGCATCTCGCCATTGCCGCCCCAGCCCGGCACGAGGCCGACGCCGGTCTCGACCAGGCCGATATAGGTCTCGGCATGGGCCTGGATCGCATCGGAGTTCAGGCAGATCTCGCAGCCGCCGCCGAGCGCCAGCCCCGCCGGCGCCGCGACCACCGGGAAGGGCGCGTATTTCAGCGCCTTGAACACCGCCTGCCCGCCCGCGATCAGCTTCTCGATCTCGCTCCACGCCGCGATGTTCACCGCGAATAGGGCGAGGCCGAGATTGGCGCCCGCCGAGAAGTTCGATCCCTCGTTATAGATCACCAGCGCCTTGAACTGCGCCTTCACGATCGGGATCGCCTGGTTGACGAGCTTGATCACCTCCTCGTCCAGCGCGTTCATCTTGCCGGTGAATTCGAGGATGGCGACGCCGTCGCCGCCGTCCCACAGCGCCGCGGAGCCGGTCTTCGCGATCGGCTCGGCGCCGAGCTTGATATCCTCCAGCAGCACCACGCCCTCGGCGCGCTTCACGTCGCGATAGGAGCCGTCCTCGGTGAGATACTGACGCTTGCCGTCCTCGATCCGGTAGAAGGGCTTGGCCCCCACCGCCTTGAGCAGGGCCGGCACTGGCCGGCCCTCGGCCGCCAGACGCTCGGCGAGCTTGCCCGGCCCCAGCCGGTCGATCAGCTCGAACGGCCCGAACTTCCAATTGTAGCCGAGCTTCATCGCATCATCGATCGCGACGATGTCGTCCGCCGCCTCGCCGACCAGCTTGGCGGCATAGGACAGGACCGGGCCGAGCACCGCCCAGGCATAGTCGCCGACCTTGCCCGGCGCCGTCACCAGCGCGGCGAGATCGCGCTCGGCCTTGCCGGGCAGCGCCTCGGGCTTCTTCTCGGGGCGGTATTCGCCGGTCGCGAGATCGAGCGCCAGCTTGGAGCGGCTGCCGTCCTTGCCCTTCTCCAGCTTGTAGAAGCCGCCCTTGCCCTTGCGGCCGGTATAGCCCTCCGCGATCATCTTTTCGACCAGCGGCATCGGCCGGATGGTGTCGAAATAGGGATCGCCCTTGGGCAAGGTGTCGCCGAGGCTCTTGGAGAGCAACGGCATCAGGTCCACGCCGACGAGGTCGATCAGGCCGAAAATGCCCGTCTTGGGCACGCCCATCGGCCGCCCGCCAATCTGGTCCGCCTCCTCGACGGTGACGCCGAGGTCCATCGCGGCGTTGACCGCGACCGCCAGCCAGTAGGTGCCGAGCCGGTTGGCGATGAAGCCCGGCGTGTCGTGGGTGTGGATCACGCGCTTGCCCATCGCCCGGTCGGCGAAGGCCTCGACCTTGGCGACCAGCGCCGGATCGGTCTCCGGCCCGGCCACGATCTCCAGCAGCCGCATGTAGCGCGGCGGGTTGAAGAAGTGGGTGATCAGGAAATCGCGCTTGAACTGGTCCGTCCGGCCCTCGACCAGATGGCCGAGCGGGATGGTGGAGGTGTTGGAGGAGATCGCCGCGCCCGGTCTCTTCACCGCTTCCAGCTTCGCGTAGAGCGACTGCTTGATGTCGAGCCGCTCGACGATCGCCTCGACGATCCAGTCGCACTCGCCGGCCTTGTCGAGATGATCCTCGATATTGCCGGTCTCGACCAGCCTGGCGGCGCGCTTCGACATGAAGGGCGCCGGGTCGGTCTTGAGCATCTTCGCCACCGCGCCCTTGGCGATGGCGTCGCGATCCGCGCCCTCCTTCGGCACGATGTCGAGCAGGAGCACGGGGACGCCCGCATTGGCGACCTGTGCGGCGATGCCCGCGCCCATCGTGCCGGAGCCGATGACGCAGACCTTCTTGATCTCGCCCACCATGTTATGCGCGCTCCAGCACCGTGGCGATGCCCTGCCCGCCGCCGATGCACTGGGTGGCGAGCGCGTATTGGCCGCCTTCGCGGTCCAGCAGCGCCGCCGCCTTGCCGACGATGCGGGCGCCGGTGGCGCCGAGCGGATGGCCGATGGCGATGGCGCCGCCGTCGATGTTGATGGTCTCCTCCTTGAGGCCGAGATCGCGGATGCAGGCGATCGCCTGGCTGGCGAAGGCCTCGTTGATCTCGACGACGTCGAGCTGGTCGGCGGTGATGCCGGCGCGCTCCAGCGCCTTGCGGCTGGCGCCGATCGGGCCAAGCCCCATCGTCTCGGGCGCACAGCCCATGATGCCGACCGCCTTGATCCTGGCCAGCACCTTGAGGCCGTGCTTCGCGGCGAATTCGGCCGAGGTGACCAGCACGGCGGAGGCGCCGTCGGTCAGCGGCGAGGACGTGCCGGCGGTGACGGTGCCCTCCTTGTCGAAGGCGGGCTTGAGGCCGGCCAGCACCTCGGCGGTGGTCTCCGGGCGGATGATCCCGTCCTCGCTCACCTCACCGGCCTTGGTCCTGATCGGCACGATCTCGTCGCGGAGCTTGCCGGCCGAGCGCGCGGCGGCGGCCTTCTGCTGGCTCTTCACGGCGAGCGCCTCCTGCTCGGCGCGCGGGATCTGATAGTCGCGGGCGACATTCTCGGCCGTCTCGCCCATGCCCATGTACGCGCCGGGGCGCTTGGCGGCGAGCTCCGGCGAAGGCAGCGGGTTGAAGCCCATCATCGGCACCCGGCTCATCGATTCGATGCCGGCGCAGACGAACGCCTCGCCCGCGCCGATCGCGATCTGGCCCATGGCATAATGGATCGCGCTCATCGACGAGCCGCAGAAGCGGTTGATGGTGACGCCGCCCACCTGCAGCGGCAGATCGGCAAGCAACCCGATGAGCCGTGCGACGTTCAGGCCCTGCTCCCCCTCGGGGAAGGCGCAGCCGAGCACGATGTCCTCGATCTCGGCCGGGTCGACCTTCGTGCGATCGAGCAGGCCCCGGATCACCTGGGCCGCGAGATCGTCCGGGCGGGTGCGGGCGAGCGCGCCCTTGTTGGCCAGCGTGAAGGGCGAACGGGCGTAGCCCGCGATCACGACGTCGGTCATCCGAATCCTCTCCTGAAAGGCGACGCACCCACATATAGAACGTCGCCGAGTTGCCTTAAAGGTGCGACGATTTCCCTATACGTCAACCAATTTTTGCGCCACAAGATACGAGTCGCCCCGCCGTAGCGGCAGGCGGTGGCCCCATGCGCCGGAAAGAGCGCAGGGCGTGTCGAGATGTTCCAGTCCGAGGAGGAGAGGCCTCAATGCTTTCCATGCTGTTCGCGATGGCCGCGGCCGCGCAGTCCGCCGATTCCGTGGTCGGCACCTGGCATTCGCCGGTAAAGAACGGGATCATCAACATCCAGAAATGCGGGACTTCGCTCTGCGGCACGCTGGAGAGTGGCGACGACATCAAGGCCAATCCGGCCGCCAAGGACGTCAACAACAAGGATGCGAGCCAGCGCGGTCGCCAGCTCAAGGGCATCCAGATGCTCAGCGGCTTCAGCTGGGACGGCAGCGCCTGGTCGGGCGGCAAGGTCTACAATCCCAGCGACGGCGGCACCTACAGCGGCAAGATCACGCCGGTGGATGCCAATTCGCTCAAGTTGCGCGGCTGCATCATCTGGCCGGCGTGCAAGACCGACACATGGACCCGCGTGCGCTGACCGGCGTTAGCGCACGCGCCGGGGTGTAAAACCGGAACAAGTATCAGGGAGAGTTTATGACGATTCAGAAGACCGCGCTCCTCTCCGCCGCCGCGCTGGCGGTGGCCATGGGGCTGGCGGCCCAGGCGAACGCCGCCGCCTTCTACATCCAGGAGCAATCCACCAAGGCCGTCGGCCGCGCCTTCTCGGGCGAGGTCTCGGAAATGGGCGCGCAGCAGATGTGGTGGAACCCGGCCGCGGCCGGCGGCATCGCCAGCCTGCAGGGCTATCAGGGCTTCACCGCGATCATTCCGCGCGCAGATGCCACCAATGTCGGCTCGACGGTGACCCGCCCCGGCTTCCCGCTCGGCGCGGTGGTGCCCGGCGCGCCCAATATCGGCGGATCGACCGCCCCGGTCGGCGGCGCGCAGAACGCGCACAACATGGTCAACAACGGCTATCTGCCGAATGGCGGCTTCGCCTTCCCCATCGGCGACCATTTCGATTTCGGCTTCACCGCCACCTCGCCCTACAGCTTCACGACCAACTATGATTCGGACAGCTGGGCCCGCTACGCCGCCGACAAGTCGCGGCTGCGCACCTTCGATTTCCAGCCGGTGCTCGCCTTCCACACCGGCGGCCTCAGCATCGGCGCCGGCCCCAACGTGGAATATGTCCGCGCGACGCTGAGCAACTATCTGCCCGATCCCATCCCGAACCTGTCGGGCCTGCCGGTCGTCGGGCCGCTGCTCGGCGCGGCCGGCTTCAACGGCACGGACGGGCACCAGTATCTCAAGGGCTCGTCCTGGGATGTCGGCTATTCGGTCGGCTTCCAATATCATAACGACAAGGTCGATCTCGGCTTCGCCTACAAGTCGAAGATCAAGCACAAGCTCAAGGGCCACCTGATCGTCGACGGGCTGGTCGATCCGATCCTCGTCGCGGAAGGCGCCAACCAGCGCGTCGACGGCGCGCGGGCGCAGTTCACCACGCCCTGGCAGGTCACGCTGGGCGGCCGCTACCATCTGACCAGGCAGCTGACGCTCAACGGCCAGATCACGCGCTTCGGCTGGCAGAAGTTCAACGCGATCATGCTGAGCGAGCTCGGCAGCAACCCCGATCAGTCGATCCCGGAGAATTACCGCAACACCTGGGCCTATTCGGTGGGCTTCGATTATGCGGTGACGCCGAAGTGGACGGTGCGCGGCGGCGTGCAGCGCGATCTGTCGCCGGTGACGGCGGGCAATCGCGATCCGCGCATCCCCGACGGCAACCGCTGGAACTTCGCGGCGGGCACCAGCTACGCGCTGACCCCGCACATGACGATGGATCTCGCCGCCAGCTACGACAAGATCAAGAGCGAGCCGATCGACAAGACGGAGGCCGCCTATGTCGGCACGCCGCTCCAGACGATCATCCAGAATGACGGCTACCTGCACAATGCCAGCGCCCTGATCTTCTCGGCGGGCGGGAGCTTCACCTTCTGATGAGCGATCCGGCCCTCGATTCCACCGAACGGCCCGCCGGGGCGGGGAATGGCGCCGGCCATTCCCCGGCCTTCCCGCCGCGGCTGCTGACCGAGCTGCTCGACCATGCCGTGGCCACCTGGCCGGAGCGCGTGGCGATCGACTTCATGGGCCGCCGCTGGACCTATGCCGAGCTCGGCTCGCTGGTCGACCATGCGGCGCGGGGGCTGCAGGATATCGGGGTGAAGCCCGGCGACCGCGTCGGGCTCTGCCTCCCCAACTCGCCTTATTACGTGGCGCTCTACTTCGCGACCTTCCGGGTGGGCGGGATCGTCGTCAACCTGAACCCGCTCTACGTCGAGCGCGAGCTCTGCCACCTGATCGAGGATTCCGGCTGCCAGGTGGTCGCCACGGTCGACATCACCTCGATCCACGACAAGGTGACCAAGGTCGCCGAGCAGCTGAAGCTGCGCAAGCTGATCGTCTGCCCGATCTCCGGCGCGCTGCCGACCTTCAAGGCGCTCGGCTACCGCATCTTCAAGCGCGGCGAGATCGCCCACGTTCCGCACGACGCCCTGCACGTCCAGTTCCACACGCTCGTCGCCTCGGACGCCAGGGCCGATCCGGTGGCGACCCGGCCCGATGACGTGGCGGTGCTGCAATATACCGGCGGCACCACCGGCGAGCCCAAGGCGGCGATGCTGACGCATGCCAACCTCACTGCCAATTGCGCGCAGATGGCGACCTTCGTCGCCAGCCAGATCGACCCGAACGAGCAGCAGCGCATCCTCGGCGTGCTGCCGCTGTTCCACGTCTTCGCGCTGACCAGCATCCTCAATTACGGCATCGACAACGGCGCCGAGCTGGTGCTGCTGCCCCGCTTCGAGCTCAAGCAGGCGGTCGACACCGTGGCGCGCGCGAAGTGCACGATCTTCTACGGCGTGCCGACCATCTACGGCGCGCTCAACAACCTGCCGGACAAGGATCTGGCCAAGCTCTCGACCATCAAATGGTCGGTCTCGGGCGGGGCGCCCTTGCCCTTCGAGACGCGCCAGCGCTACGAGGCGCGGATGGGCACGCCGCTGGTGGAGGGCTATGGCCTGTCCGAGGCCTCGCCGATCATCACCTGCAACCCGCTCGACGCGCCGCCGCGCGACAACAGCGCCGGCCCGGCCTTCCCCGGCACGGTGATCGAGATCCGCGATCTCGACGATCCCGCGAAGATCCTGCCGCAGGGCGAGCGCGGCGAGATCTGCGCGCGCGGGCCGCAGGTGATGAAGGGCTATTGGAACCGCCCGGACGCCGATGCCGAGGTCTTCGTCGACGGCGCGCTGCGCACCGGGGACGTCGGCTATCTCGACAAGGATGGCTATCTCTTCATCGTCGATCGGGTGAAGGACCTGATCATCGCCAGCGGCTACAACATCTATCCGCGCACGATCGAGGAAGCGCTGTACGAGCATCCGGCGGTGGCGGAGGCGGTCTGCATCGCGATCGACGACGACTATCGCGGCCAGGCCCCCAAGGCCTTCGTGACGCTGAAGGCCGGCCAGTCGGTCACGGTCGACGAACTGTGCGACTTCCTGAAGGACAAGCTCAACAAGCTCGAAATGCCCAAGGCGATCGAAATCCGCGACCAACTGCCCAAGACCTTGATCGGGAAGCTTTCCAAGAAGGAATTGGTGGCGGAAGAAAAGGCCAGGGCGGCCAAGGGCTGAGAGACTGCGAGGGGCGGGGTGAGTGGCGTGAGCGCGCATGGGGACGAACTGCAGGGTATCCAGAAAGTGGCGGCCGATCTGGGGGTGACCCCCCGGACGCTGCGCTTCTACGAGGATAAGGGCCTGATCGAGCCGACGCGGGTGGGCACCACCCGCATCTACACCAAGCGCGAGGTCGGCCGCATGCAGCTGATCCTGCGCGGCAAGCGGCTGGGTTTCTCGTTGAAGGACATCAAGCAGTTCCTCGATCTGTACGATGCCGATCCCCAGCATGTGGAGCAGATGAAGGCGCTCGCCGCCCGCGCCCGCCAGCGCGCCGACGAGCTGGAGCACCAGCGCCACGCGCTGGAGGTGACCATCGTGGAGCTGCACCAGATCGAGCGCGAGGCGCTGGAACGGGTGGCGGCGGCGCAGGGGTGAGCCCTGAAACCCTCTCCGAGCTTGCTCGGGGAGGATTGGGATCGCACTCGCCCCTCCGTTCGCCCTGAGCCTGTCGAAGGGCTGTCCTTCCCCCTTTTCCAGAATCGAAGAGACAGAAGAAGGGCAGGGCTTCGACAAGCTCAGCCCGAACGGTTGTGATGGATCCCGCCAATTCCCGCAAAAATCGGCAGGAATTGGGCTGACACCCCCGCCACCCATGCTAAAGGCTCCCGCAACCGGGAGTCGTACGTGTCGCTGCAGAAGGCCTTTCGCATCGGAATCGCGCTCAGGCGCCGATTCCGCCAGAGCGAGGCCACCTTCATCCTGCTGGCGGTCCTCGTCGGCGCGGTCGGCGGCGGGCTTGCCGTGCTGCTGGGCGCCGCCGCGCACCGGCTCCAGCGCATCCTCTACCATCTGCCCGGCACGATGCGGCTGAGCGCCGCGCCGCATCTCGAAACGGCCAGCCTGCTGGCGCTGCCGGCCGGCGGCGCGCTGCTCGGCCTGATGATCCTCGCGCTCGATCGCTGGCGCCGCCGGACCCCGGTCGACGTCGTCGAGGCCAATGCGCTCCACGGCGGCGCCGTGCCCTTCCGCGATACGCTGACCGTCACCGGCCAGACCTTCATCTCCAACGGCTTCGGCGCCTCGGTGGGGCTGGAGGCGGCCTATGCGCAGATCGGCGGCGGCATCGCCTCGGTGCTCGGCAAGTGGCTGAGCCTGCGCCGCGGCGACCTGCGCACCCTGGTCGGCGCCGGCACCGGCGCCGCGATCGGCGCGGCGTTCGGCGCGCCGCTGACCGGCGCCTTCTACGCCTTCGAGATCGTCATCGGTGCCTACACCCCAGCCGCCATCGCCCCGGTCGCCGCCGCCGCCATCGCCGGCGTGGCGACGGCGCGCAGCATGGGCGCGGTGCCGTACCTGATCACCGTCGATTCCACCGGCATCTCGCGCAATCTCGATTATCTCGCCTTCATCGGCATCGGCATCGCCTGCGCGCTCACCGGCATCGTGCTGATGCGCGCGGTCAGCCTGCTCGAGCAGGGCGTGCGCTGGACGAAGCTGCCGCCCGCCGCCCGCCCCTTCGTCGGCGGGCTGCTGCTGATGCCGATCGCGCACATCTCCCCGCAGGCGCTGTCCGCCGGGCACGGCGCGCTGCACCTGGCGCTGGCCGGCGACGCGCCGCTCAAGATCCTCGTCATCATCTTCGCGCTGAAGATGATGGCCTCGTGCATCTCGCTGGGCTTCGGCTTTCGCGGCGGCCTGTTCTTCGCCTCTTTGTTCCTCGGCGTGATGGTGGGGCGGATCTATGGCGACGTGACCGAACTGCTGCTGCCCGGCCAGCATCTCTGGGCGCAGGACGCCGCCCTGGTCGGCATGGCGGCGCTGGCGGTGTCGGTGGTCGGCGGGCCGATGACGATGAGCTTCCTGGTGCTGGAGGCGACGCGCGACTTCCAGCTGACCGGGATCGTGCTCACCGCCAGCCTCGTCGCCTCGGCGCTGGTGCGCGAATTGTTCGGCTACAGCTTCTCGACCTGGCGCCTCCACCTGCGCGGCGAGGTGATCAAGTCGGCACGCGACATCGGCTGGGTGCGCCAGCTGACCGCCGGGCGGATGATGCGCAAGGCGCCGGTCGCGGTGCCGGCCGACATCAGCATCGCCGAATTCCGCCGCCGCACCCCGCTGGGATCGACCAGCCGGGTGATCCTGATCGACGAGCAGGAGCATTATGCCGGCATGGTGCCGACCACCCGCGCCTATGCCGACGGCGTCGACCTGGAGGATCCGATCGACACCCTCACCCGGCGGCCCGACGAGACGGTGACGCCCGAGCGCAACATCGCCGAGGTGATGCAGGCGTTCGACCGGCTCGGCGTCGACGATCTCGCGGTGGTGGACGGCGAAGGCGGCGTGCTCGGCCTGCTGACCGAGAGCCACGTCCGCAAGCGCTATGCCGACGAGCTGGAGAAAGCGCAGCGGGAGCTGTTCGGGGAGAGCTGAAACAATCCGCCCCCGCCAGGGGGAGGTGGCGCCGCAGGCGACGGAGGGGGAGGGCGGCGGCGATCCCTCTTTAACGCGCCGGCGCCCGCCCCCTCCGTCAGGCTACGCCTGCCACCTCCCCCTGGCGGGGGAGGATTTTCCGTGTCGTGCCTGTTTAAGCCCCTCCCTGAAAGGGAGGGGAGAAGCTTGCTTATTTGGGCGGAGACGTTTCCTCCCACCCGCCGCCCAGCGCGAGGAACACATTCACCTGCCGGTCGATCAGCGTCGCCCGCGACTGCGCCAGCGCCGCCTCCGCCTCCGCCAGATTGGCCTGCGCGGTCAGCACGTTGAGCACGTCGGTGCGGCCGAAGCGGAACAGCTTGCCCGCCTGCTCGGTGGATTTCGCCGCATCGTCCCGCGTCTTCTCCAGCGCCCCGTCATGCTCGATCTCGCGGGCATAAGCGTCGAGCGCGGTCTCGGCCTGGCGCAGCGCCTCGATCACCGTGCCGTCGAAATGGGCGGAGGCGGCGTCCGCCGTGGCGCCGGCCTGCGCGATCTCGGCGTGGATCGCCTTGCGATTGGGAAAGGCCCAGCTGATCAGGGGGCCGGCGAACCCGCCGAAGCTCGGGCCGGTGAAGAAATTGGAGATCGAGTTGGCGAACCCCGCCGACCCGCTCAGCGCCACCTGCGGGTAGAGCTTCGCCATCTGCACGCCGATCCCGGCGGTGGCGGCGGCGAGTTGCCGTTCGGACGCGCGGATGTCCGGCCGGCGGCGGATCAGGGCGGTGCCGTCGCCGATCGGCAGCGGCCGCGTGAGCCTGGGCGGGCTGGCGCACTCCTCCAGCGCCTTCGGATAATCGGCCGGCGCCCGGCCCATCAGCGCGGCCAGCTCGAACAGGGAGGCCTGCCGCGCGGCGATGATCTCCGGGATCGCCGCCGCGCTCTTGTCGGCGGCGGTGCGCGCCCGCGTCACGTCGAAGGCGGTGCCGCGCCCGCCCTTGAACAGCCGGTTGATCGAGGTGAGCGTCTGCGTCTGCACGTCCAGCACGTGGCGGGTCGCCGCCAGCGTGACGTTGGCCGAGCAGACGTCGGCATAGCTGCGCGTCACCGCCGCCGCGATCGTCACGCGCACCTGGTCGCGCGCCGCCTCCACGGCCTCGCGATTGTCCTTCGCCGCCTCGATGCCGCGCTTGATCCCGCCGGCGAGGTCGAGCGGATATTCGATCGTCGCCGAGGCCACCGCGCTGTAGGAGAGATCGAGCGGCACGGTCAGCGTGTAGCCGCCGACATCCGCGCCGAAGGCGGCCGCCTCGATCTTGGTCTGCACGCTGCGCCCCGCCTCCACCTCGCGCACCACCGCGCTGGCGCGGCGGAGATTGGCGTCGGCGGCGCGCAGGTCGGTGTTGGCGGCCAGCGCCTCCCGCACATAGCCGTCCAGCCGGGCGTCGTCGTAGAGCGTCCACCAATGATCGGGCAGCGGCGCCTGATCGAACGCCTGGTCCTGCCCGCCGACGAAGGGCCCGTTGGCCGATGGCGCCCTGGCCATCGCGCGATCGGGCACATGATAGTCCGGCCCCGCCGTGCAGCCGGCGAGCAACGAGGCGACGGCCAGGGCGGCGGAGGCGCGCCTCATTTCGTCTGGCCCTGCTCGGGCAGGATGGTGACGGTCGCGGTGCGGCCGGCGATCAGCCGGGTGCCGGCCGGCATGCGATCGACATGGATCCGCACCGGGATGCGCTGGGCCAGCCGCACCCAGGAGAAAGTGGGCTCCACCTCGCGCAGCTGGTTGGCCGTGGCCTTGCTCTGGTCGTCGGCGATGCCCGCCGCGATGCTGTCGACATGGCCCTCCATGTCGCGCTCGTCGCCCATCAGGCGGATGCGCGCCTTGTCGCCGACATGGATGTGGCGGAGCTTGGTCTCCTCGAAATAGCCCTCGACCCGGATCGAATCCATGTCGATCAGCGCCAGCGCCTGCGATCCCGGCCCGACGAAATCGCCGGGGTGGAGATCGAGGTTGGTGACGATGCCGTTGACCGAGGCGCGCACCGTGGTGCGGTGGACGTTGAGCTCGGCGGTCTGCTTGGCCGAGACGGCGGCGTCGAGCGCGGCCCTGGCGGTGAGCATGCTCGCGACATTCTCCTCGTGCGTTTCCGTCGCCACGAGGTCGCCCAGCGCGACGTCGCGCCGCGCCACCTTCTGCGCCTGCACATATTTGGCGCGCGCGCTCGCGATGTTGGCGTCGGCCTGGCCGAGCGCGTCGGCGTAGCGCGGCATGTCGACGACGAAGAGCAGGTCGCCCTTGTGGACCATCTGGTTGTCGCGGACCGCGACCGAGGTGACGAGCCCGCCCACGTCCGACGCGACGCGCACCACGTCGGCGCGGACATGGCCGTCGCGCGTCCAGGGCTCGGTCTCGTAACGGCGCCACAAGGCGATGGCGACGAACAGGGCGGCGGTGACGATCAGCGCGGTGACGATCCAGCGCAGCACGGCGGAGAGGACTGGGTTCATGATGGCGGTCCGAGATGCGCGGTGAGGAGCACGGCGAGGCCGAGCAGGAGGATGAAGAGGCTGAGGTCGACCAGCGGCCGGTAGGCGACGAAGCGGTAGACCCCGATGATCTGGAACAGCCGGCTCAGCACGCCGGTGAGCGCCAGCGCCCCCAGCCCGAGCAGCAGCAGAGGCGGGAAGAGCACGCCGCCGATGGAGATTTCTCCGATCATGCCGCCGCTCCGTAGGCGGGCGCGGCCGGGAAGAGGTTGCGGCGCAGGCTGGTGAGCAGGATCAGCCCGTCGCGGCGGCGCGCCGGCTCCTCGTTGCGGGCGAAGACGCCGACGGCGCGATCGATGTCGGCCAGCATCTCGGGCGGTGGCGGCGTGGATCGGGAGGGGCGCAGGCGCGCGAAATAGGTGCCGACGCCGCCCAGCGTCTCGGCGATCAGCGCGCGCTCCTCCTCGGTCGCACCGCGCCGCATCAGGTCGAGCTCGCCGGCGACGAAGCCGATCCGCATGTCGAGCAGCGCATCGAGCAGCGGCTTGCCGGGATCGGTGCCCTTGGCCATCGCCGGCAGCATCAGCCCGACGCGATCGAGCATCAGCGCCATCCAGCGCGCGCTGTCCGGCGCGCGGCCGCGCGCGCGGCGCGCCACGTCCCGCCAGCCGGCCTTCGCCAGCCGGACCACGCGATCCTCCGTGCCCACCGTCAGGAACAGGCCGACCGTGACCATCGCGAAGCCGATGCCGATATATTGCGCGATCGCCCCGTTGAGCTGCGGTCCGAAGGCCGGGACGTAGGTGGCGTAGAGCCCCACCGTCTGCGGGAAGCCGATCAGGATGCCGGTGCCCACCGCCACGGTCGTCGGCTTGCCCATCAGCGCGCCCATGATCAGCAGCATCGGTGCCAGCACCGCCGCCAGCGTCACGAAATCGGTCACGCGCGGCAGGACGGCATAGGCATAGACGATCGCCATCGCGAGGCCGATGGTGGAGCCGAGCTGCATCTTGCCGATCGCGGCGCGGGGATTGTCGAGCCCGCCGAACAGCGCGCAGGCGATGCCGGCGATCAGCACGGCGCCGCCGCCATCCTTCCAGGCGGTCGCGATCCAGAAGGTGCAGCCGATCGCGATGGTCGCGATCGTGCCCAAGGCGGCGCGGATCGCCAGGCCGCGATCGAGGTGAAGCGGCCGGCGGCTGGTCGCGCGGAGCAATTCGGGGATGCGGGGAGAGAGGGCGCGGACGCTCGGTGAGCGCACCTGGTCGCGCAGCAGATGCGCGTCGCTCAGCGTCATCACCAGCTCCTCCAGCCGCGACAGCAGGTTGAGCAGCAGCATGTCGCGCCAGACGAGGCCGCCTTCGGGCGCCTGCTGCGCCAGCGGCTCCAGCGCGCGCGCTTCGGCGATCAGCGGCGCGGCGGTCGCCTCGCGATCGGGTTTCGCCGCATCGGCCTCGATCCACGCCCGCACCCGCGCCACCAGGGCGGAGACCGGCTCGGGGACGCCGCCGGGGCAGTGTTCCAGCTCGGCCAGCCGGTCCTCGATGGTCGAGGCCAGGGGCAGCAGCATGGACAGCGCATCCTGCAGCGCGCGCACGGTGCGGACGCGCGGGAGGATACGCTCGGTGTCGAACGGCAGGTGGACCGAGAGCTGGTGGAGCTCCGCCACGTCGATGGCCAGCCGCCGCCGCTCGAGATCGAGCCGCGCCTCGCGCGCGCCGGCCAGCGAGTCGATCGACCAGCGACCGGCATCGGCGAGGATCGCGTCGATCCGCTTGAGCAGCAGCGACGTCACCGTGCGCGGGAAGACCGCGCCATGGACCAGGCTGGCGGCCAGGATGCCGATGGTGATCTCCTGCACGCGCAGGATCGCGGTGGTAAAGATCGCGCCGGGCGTCTCCACGGCGGGAATGCCGATGATGGAGGCGGTATAGCCGGCGAGCAGGAAGACATAGGCGCGCGGCGTGCGATCGAGCTGGGCGAGATAGATGCACAGGCCCAGCCACAGCGAGAGCGCGAGGCTGAGCACCGCCGGCTCGTTGACGAAGGTCGGCACCAGCAGCACCGACACGGCGGCGCCGAGCACCGTGCCGGCCAGCCGAAACACCGCCTTGGAAAGCACCGCGCCGGCCAGCGGCTGGGCGATGATGTAGGAGGTCACCACCGCCCAGAACGGCCGGTTCAGGCCGATGCGCAGCGCGACATAATAAGCCAGCATCGCCGCGAGGAAGCATTTGGCCGAGAACAGGACGGCGTCCGCATCCGCACGGATCAGGGCCGCCTTCATCGATCCCGCTCGCGCTGCAGGAGCATCCGCTGGTCGATCAGCTCCAGCACGCCCTCCGCGACGGCCAGGGCGGAATCGGGCACGCCCTCCATCAGGTCCCGGCGGAGCGCGCCCAGCGCTTCCTCGATCCGGCCGACCAGCTCGCGGCCAGCCCCGGTGAGGCGGATGCGGTTGGTGCGGCGATCGGCCGGGTCGGCCGTGCGCATCAGCAGCGCCGCCGTCTCCAGCTGATCCAGCACCCGAACGACCGACGCCCCCTGCATGTCCAGCTCCGCGACGAGCTCGCTTTGGCGCACATCGTCGCCCAATCGCCCCACATGAAGCAAGGCCCATCCCGCCGCGCTGGACACGCCGCAATCGAGCAGCGCGCGATCCGCCGCCGCGCGCCAGCGACGCGACAGCGGGAGGATGCGCCGCCCGAACGAGGCTTCCAGTCGATAGCGATCCGATTTCATTAGTGTCCTAATGATATGATCAGCAATGCTTTACAAGCTAATATTCAGACTGCAGCGACAGGGAAACGGCGGCGATTTCATATCCCACCGTTCGGGCTGAGCTTGTCGAAGCCCTGCCCTTTCTTTCGCGTTGGGCAAAAGGGGAAGGACAGCCCTTCGACAGGCTCAGGGCGAACGGAGTTAGGTGATCGACATCCGCGTCCGCCCGAAGCAGGCCCGCCTGCGCAGGACGACGAATCACCTCGAAACTCCCAGCAATGCCCCCTGCGCCGCCGCCACCTCCTCGCGCAGCCAGGCGATGAACGCCTCGATGCGCGCCACCCGCCGCATGTCCCGATGCACGACCAGCCAGAAGCTGCGCTCGATCGCCACCCGGTCGGCGAGCAGGCGGACGAGGCCCGGCGTGGCATCGCCCAGGAAGCAGGGCAGGATGCCGCATCCCGCCCCGCTCGCGATCAGCTGCGCCTGCGCGGTGATGCTGGAGGAGCGGATCGCGGGCTCCAGCCGCTCGTCCACCTCGGCGAGGTAGCGCAGCTCCGGCGCGTAGATCAGGTCCGGCACATAGCCGACCAGCCGGCGCCGGGTGAGCGCCTCCACGCTCTCCAGCGGACCGGTGGCGGCCAGCGCGGCCTCGCTGGCATAGACGCCCAGCCGATAGTCGGTGAGCTTGGCGGCGATCAGCGGGCCGCCCTTGGGCCGCGCCAGCATGATCGCGATGTCCGCCTCGCGCCGCGACGGATTGAGGAAGCCGGTGGAGGCGATCAGGTCCAGCGCGACGCCGGGATGCGCCTCGGCGAAGGCGGCCAGCCGGGGCGCCATGAAGCCCTGCCCGAAGCCTTCGGACACGCTGATCCGGATCGTGCCGCCGAGCCCGCCCGCTTCCTCGGCCTGCTGCTGCACGGCGCGCGCGCCCGCCTCCATCGCCTCGGCATAAGCGAGCAGGCGGTGGCCGCTCTCGGTGAGGCTCTGGCCGGTCGCGCCATGCTCGAACAGGGTCGCGGCCAGCGCGCCCTCCAACCGCTGGATGCGGCGCGCCACGGTGGTGGCGTCCTGCCCCACCATCGCGGCGGCACGGGCCAGCGTTCCGGACCGCGCCAGAGCGAGGAAGACGCGCATGTCGTCCCAGTTCATCGCACCCGCCCTTCATCCTGCATATTCGCAGCCTCGCCTTGCAGATCGGCGCTCTTGCCTGCGCCTCTGCATAAGCCCATGCGGGACGGAACGACAATCAGGAGAGTCGCCCATGCACGACGTCGGCCACATGATCGCAGGCGCCACCGAGACCGAGGCCGCCCGCTACGGCGACATCTTCGATCCCAATTCGGGCAAGGTGCAGAAGCGCGTCGCGCTCGGCACCCAGGCCGATCTGGACAAGGCCGTCGCCGCCGCGCTCAAGGCGCAGCCGGCCTGGGCCGCCGTGAACCCGCAGCGCCGGGCGCGCGTGATGTTCAAGTTCAAGGAACTGGTCGAGCGCGACATGGACAAGCTCGCTCATGTCCTCTCCTCCGAGCATGGCAAGGTGATCGCCGACGCCAAGGGCGACATCCAGCGCGGGCTGGAGGTGATCGAATTCTGCTGCGGCATTCCGCACGTGCTGAAGGGCGAGTTCACGCTCGGCGCCGGCCCCGGCATCGACGTGTGGAGCTTCCGCCAGCCGCTCGGCATCGGCGCGGGCATCACCCCGTTCAACTTCCCGGCGATGATCCCGCTGTGGATGTCCGGCGTCGCCATCGCCACCGGCAACGCCTTCATCCTCAAGCCGTCCGAGCGTGATCCCTCGGTGCCCAACATGCTGGCCGAGCTGTTCCGCGAGGCCGGCCTGCCCGAGGGCATCCTGCAGGTCGTCCATGGCGACAAGGAGATGGTCGACGCGATCCTCGATCATCCGGCGATCAGTGCCGTCAGCTTCGTCGGCTCGTCCGACATCGCGCATTACGTCTATTCGCGCGGCGTCGCGGCGGGCAAGCGCGTGCAGGCGATGGGCGGCGCCAAGAATCACGGCATCGTCATGCCGGACGCCGATCTCGATCAGGTGGTGAACGATCTCGCGGGCGCCGCCTTCGGCTCGGCGGGCGAGCGCTGCATGGCGCTGCCGGTGGTCGTGCCAGTCGGCGACGAGACCGCCGAGCGTCTCAAGGCCAAGCTGATCCCGGCGATCGAGGCGCTGCGCGTCGGCGTCTCCACCGATCCGGACGCGCATTACGGCCCGGTCGTCACCGCCGCGCACAAGGCGAAGATCGAGAATTACATCCAGATGGGCGTGGACGAAGGCGCCGAGCTCGTGATCGACGGGCGCGGCTTCAAGCTGCAGGGCCACGAGGAGGGCTTCTTCGTCGGGCCGACCCTGTTCGACCGCGTGACCACCACCATGAAGACCTATCAGGAGGAGATTTTCGGCCCTGTCCTCCAGATCGTCCGCGCCAAGGATTTCGAGGAGGCGGTCGCGCTGCCCTCGAAGCACCAATATGGCAACGGCGTCGCCCTCTTCACCCGCAACGGCCATGCCGCCCGCGAGTTCGCGGCGCGGGTGAATGTCGGCATGGTCGGCATCAACGTGCCGATCCCGGTGCCGGTCGCCTATCACACGTTCGGCGGCTGGAAGCGCTCGGCCTTCGGCGACACCAACCAGCACGGCATGGAAGGCGTGAAGTTCTGGACCAAGGTGAAGACCGTCACCGGCCGCTGGCCCGACGGCTCCGCCCAGGGCGACAGCAGCTTCGTCATCCCGACCATGGGGTGATGACGCCCTTCCTCCATCGTCATGCTGAACTTGGTTCAGCATCCATTCCCCCTTCCTTCGAGGGAGCGCGAATGGATGCTGACCTTCGTCAGCATGACGAGGGGAGGAGAGCGGCGCGTCGCCACCTTCGTCACCCTGACGAAGGTCAGGGTCCATTCGCGCTACGACAAAGGCGGAAAGCCGAGATCGACCGCCCGGTCCTCCCAGAAGGGATTGTCGCGCTCGATCAGGTTGGCCTTCCATTCACGCCGCCACGCCTTGAGCTGCGTCTCACGCGCGATGGCGGCCTCCATGGTGTCGGCGATCTCGTAATGGACCAGCCGCAGCGCCCGATGCCGCGATGCGAATCCCGGGGTCGCTCCGGTTCGGTGCTGATGAAGGCGGGCGGCAAGATTCGACGTGACGCCAATGTACATGGTGCCATGCCGACCGCTGGCGAGAATATAGACGCAGGGCTGGCGCTCGATCATCGGGCGTAGCGATAATGGATGCTGACCTTCGTCAGCATGACGGCAGAGTGACGGGAAAGCACGTGACCCAGCAATTCGACCTCACCGACGACCAGCGCGAGATCCAGGAGCTTGCGCGCCGGTTCACCGCCGATGCCATCACGCCGCACGCCGCCGAATGGGACGAGCGGCACATCTTCCCCCGCGACACGGTGAAGGCCGCCGCCGAGCTCGGCTTCGGCGCGATCTACGTGTCGGAGGAGTCCGGCGGCATCGGGCTCGGCCGGCTCGAATCCGCGCTGATCATGGAGGCGATGGCCTATGGCTGCCCGTCGACCAGCGCCTTCATCTCGATCCACAACATGGCCGCCTGGATGATCGACCGCTTCGGCGGCGAGGCCGTGAAGGCCCAGTATCTGCCGGACATGGTGACGTGCGACCGGATCGGCTCCTATTGCCTGACCGAGCCGGGCTCGGGATCGGACGCCGCCGCGCTCAAGACCAAGGCGGTGAAGGATGGCGACCATTATGTCGTCACCGGCTCGAAGGCCTTCATCTCGGGCGGCGGCGAGAACGAGGTCTACGTCGTCATGGTCCGCACCGGGCAGGACGGGCCCAAGGGCATTTCCTGCCTCGTGATCGAGAAGGACATGCCGGGCGTCTCGTTCGGCGCGCAGGAGAAGAAGCTCGGCTGGCGCTCGCAGCCGACCGCGCAGGTGAATTTCGACGGCGTGCGCGTGCCGGTGGAGAATCTGGTCGGCGCCGAGGGCGACGGCTTCAAGATCGCCATGTCCGGCCTCGACGGCGGGCGGCTCAACATCGGCGCCTGCTCGCTGGGCGGGGCGCAGCGCGCGCTCGACGAGGCGCAAAAATACACCAGCGAGCGCCGCCAGTTCGGCACCCGCATCATCGATTTCCAGAACACCCAATTCACCCTCGCCGACATGGCGACCGAGCTGGAGGCGGCGCGCGCGCTCCTCTACATGGCGGCCGCCAAGGTGACGGCGGGCAGCCACGACAAGACCAAGTTCGCCGCCATGGCCAAGCGCCTCGCCACCGACACCGGCTCCGCGATCGTCGACCGCGCGCTGCAGATGCACGGCGGCTACGGCTACCTCCAGGATTATCCGATCGAGAAATTGTGGCGGGACCTGCGCGTCCACCGCATCCTCGAAGGCACCAACGAGATCATGAAGATGATCATCGCACGGGAGATGATGAAGCAATGAGCGAAGCGACCTACGAGACCCTGCTGGTCGAACGGCACGGCGCCGTCACCCTCGTCCGCCTCAATCGCCCGCAGGCGCTGAACGCGCTCAACGCGCAGGTGCTGGCCGACATGATCGCGGTGAGCCGCGCCTACGATGCCGATCCCGATCAGCGCTGCATGGTCGTCACCGGCAGCGAGAAGGCCTTCGCGGCGGGCGCCGACATCAAGCAGATGGAGAGCATGGGCTTCGCCCACGCCTACGGCACCAACTTCTTCGGCGGCTGGGAGGATTTCACCCGCACCCGCAAGCCGATCATCGCCGCGGTGGCGGGCTTCGCGCTGGGCGGCGGCTGCGAGGTCGCGATGATGTGCGACTTCATCATCGCCGCCGACACGGCCAAGTTCGGCCAGCCCGAGATCAAGCTGGGCGTGGCGCCCGGCATGGGCGGATCGCAGCGCCTCACCAGGGCGGTGGGCAAGGCCAAGGCGATGGAGATGTGCCTCACCGGCCGGATGATGGGCGCCGAGGAGGCGGAGCGCGCCAATCTCGTCGCGCGCGTGGTGCCGGCGGCCGACCTGATCGACGAAGCGCTGAAGACGGCGCAGGCGATCGCGGCGATGCCGCCGCTCGCCGTGCTGGCCAACAAGGAGATGGTCAACGCCGCCTTCGAGACCACGCTCAGCCAGGGCATCCTGTTCGAACGCCGCCTGTTCGCGGGCCTCTGCGCCACCGAGGACAAGGCCGAGGGCATGAGCGCCTTCGTCGCCAAGCGGCAGGGGGAATGGAAGGGGCGGTGACCTTCTGAGCCCCTCCCTGGAAGGGAGGGGGTTGGGGGTGGGTGGAGGCGCGCGTGACGCGACCGCCTTACCCGAGGCTCCCGTATCGCGACCCAAGACCCACCCCCGACCCCTCCCTTTCAGGGAGGGGAGAAAGAGGAGAGAGAATGATGGCGAAGATCGGTTTCATCGGGCTCGGCAACATGGGCGGCGGCATGGCGCTCAATCTCGCCAAGGCGGGGCATGACGTCGTGGCGTTCGACCTCGCCGAGGCGGCGCTGGCCCGCGCCAAGGATGGCGGCTGCCGGATTGCGGGCTCGGCGGTCGATGCCGGCAAGGATGTCGAGGCGATCATCACCATGCTGCCCGCCGGCAAGCATGTCGCCGGCGTCTACGAGGAGCTGTTCGGCGTCATCGCGCCCGGCACCCTGCTGATCGACTGTTCGACCATCGACGTCGCTACCGCGCGCGCCAATGCCGAGAAGGCGGCGGCGCTGGGCTTCGAGGCGGTCGATGCGCCGGTCTCCGGCGGCATCGCGGCGGCCAATGGCGGCACGCTCACCTTCATGGTCGGCGGCACGGACGGCGCCTTCGCCAAAGCCGAGCCGATCCTCGCGAAGATGGGCAAGGCGGTGATCCACGCCGGCGCCAGCGGCGCGGGCCAGAGCGCCAAGATCTGCAACAACCTGATCCTCGCCAGCCAGATGATCGGCACCTGCGAGGGGCTGGCGCTGGCGGTGCGGCTGGGCCTCGATCCGCAGACCTTCTTCGACATCGCGTCCAAGGCGACGGGCCAGAGCTGGTCGCTGAACAGCTATTGCCCGCTGCCCGGCGTCGGCCCGGAAAGCCCGGCCGATCGCGGCTATGAGGGCGGCTTCGCGGCCGGGCTGATGCTGAAGGACCTCAAGCTCGCGCTCGCCGCCGCCCATGGCGTCGATGCGGCGGTGCCGATGGGATCGGCCGCGGAATCGCTCTATCAGGCCTTCGCCAACTCCGGCGGCGGCGGCAAGGACTTCTCCGCCATCATCGGCTTCCTCGACGGAAAGCTGCCAGGCTGAAACCCGCCTGAACAATTTGTAACGAGCCGACATCCAAGGGAAAGAGGCGCGGGCCACGTCTTCTCCAACGAAAGGAGACGCCGATGGCCCGCCTGTCCCGCGCCGAACGCTGCAAGATCGGCAAGCACACGCCCATCCCCGCCCGCAAGGAGTGCGACGGCGACGTCCACCGGGGCGTCTGCCGCTATTGCCGCGCCTCGATCATGCGCACCCAGGCGACGCGGATCTGGTTCCTGGCGACGGTGCTGGCCTGAGCCGGCGGCGGATCAGTAGCCGCCGCCACCCATACCGCCGCCCATTCCGCCCATTCCGCCGCCCATACCCCCACCCATGCCGCCGCCGCCACGATGGCCGCCGCCGCCCCGGCGATGGCCACCGCCGCCGCCATTGCCACGGCCGCCACCGCCGTGATCGCGGCCGGCATGCAGATCGAGCTTGGGCAGCTCGTCGCGGGTCAGCACGCCGTCGCCATTCGCGTCGAGCTGCTTGAAGCGCTTGAGCGCCACCGTCTGGAACTCGGACTCGCTGATCGCGCGATCGAAATTGAGATCGGCGGTCACCACCGGCTCGGGCGCGTCGAGGAAGCCGAAGCGGCCGGCGCCGAGGCGCGTCGGGTAAGGCGGATCGGTGACGTTGCCGTCGTCGTCGGTCTTGGCGAGGCTCGCATCGCCATAGGTGCTGAGCACGCGGATCTCGGGGGCGACGTTGCTCTCGTAATTCTCGATCTCGTCGGGGCCGATCATGTGATCGTGATCGAGGTCGAGCGTCTTGAAGAAGCGCATCGCGTCGTCGACGAACTCCTTGGGCGTGATCCTGTCGTCATGGTTCGCGTCGGCGCCGCGAAACCACATTTCGGCGGCCGAGACGCTGCCATCGGTGTGGAAGGGCTCGCCCATCGGGCTGATGAAGATGTGGCCGCCCGGAATCGGCGTGACCGGCGTCGCGGCGGGCGCGGTGCCGTTGACCGTGATCTGGGCGGGCGCGGCCGGAGCCGGGGCCGGCTGTGCGGCCGGAGCGGCCGGCGTCGCCTGAGGGGCCGCCATCGCGCCGCCCGCCAGGAGCAGCGCCGCCAGAGATACGCAAACCGTCCGCATCGTGATTCCCTTTGCCCTTGCCCGAGTGCGATAGCGCCCCGCGCGCGCCTTTCAAAGCGGCAGCAGCACGCGCGCCAGCAGCCCGCCTTCCGCCCGGTTGACCAGGGTGACGTCGCCGCCATGCGCCCGCGCCACCGCCCGCGCGCTGGCGAGGCCGAGGCCGCTGCCGCCCGTCTCCCGGTTGCGCGAGGGTTCGGCGCGGAAGAACGGCTCGAACACCCGCTCCAGCAGGTCCTCGGGCAGGCCCGGCCCGTCGTCCGCCACCTCGATCAGCGCATGGCCGTCGGGCCGCGCGATCCGGATCCGCGCCTGTCCGGCATAAGCGACGGCATTGCCGATCAGGTTGGCGAGCAGCGCCTTCAGCCCCGCCACGTCCGCCTCGATCACGACATCGTCGCCGAGCTCGACCGTCACGTCGGCGCCGAGATCGGCCATCTCGTCCGCCACGCTCTCGACCAGCGCGCGCAGGCTCAGTTTCTGCCGGCGCGGCGGGCGGCCGATGTCGCGCACGAAGGCGAGCGCGTTGCCGATCATCTCGCGCATCTCGTGGATGTCGGCCTCCATCGGCCCGCGCAGCTCCGGCCCGGCCTTCTCGACGCGCAGCGACAGGCGCATCAGCGGCGTGCGCAGATCATGCGCCATCGCCGCCGCCATGGTGACGCGATCGTCGACATAGCGGCGGATGCGCGCCTGCATCTCGTTGAACGCCTCGGCCGCCGTCGCGACCTCGGCCGGCCCGGCGACCGGCATGGGCTCGGCGCGCGGATCGCGGCCGAGCCGCTCGGCGGCGGCGGCGAACAGGCCGATCGGCTGCGCGATGCGCCGCGCCACCCACCAGGCGAAGGGCGCGACCGCGACCAGCAGGCCGAGCAGCCAGAGCAACATCCGCCAGTGCCAGGGCTCGATGCCGTGGCTGGCCGGGCGGACGACGCGCCAGCGCCCGTCGGGCAGGTGCAAGGCGGCGCTGAAATGGCCGAACAGCACCGGCTCGCGCATGTCCTCCTTCCAGCGCGGGCGGCGGATCGGCGACAGGAAGAGCGGCGGCCGGTCGAAGCTCAGCCGCACATCGTCCTGCCCGACGCCGAGCCGCTGCGCGAGCTCCCGGCGCTGGTGCATCGCCCGCTGGTCGTCCGCGTCGCCCGGCGGCGAGCTGGTCTCGGAAACGCGATAGGTCACCATGTCGCGCGCTTCGCCGTGCAGCTGCTGGGCGACCTCGGCGATGGGATAGATTCGCGGGGTCGGCGGCGGCACCGACACCAGCAACGCGAAATCGAGCAGCTGCGCGGCGATCAGCGCCGCCAGCATCACCCCGAAGATACGCAGGAACAGCGGCGGCCGGACCCAGGCCTTGCCGCTCACGCCTCCATCCTCACGTCCCGATCCTCACGTGGCCGTCACCTTGGGCACGAACAGATAGCCCTCGTTGCGCACGGTGCGGATCAGGTCGCTCTCGCCGGCGCGCAGCTTGCGGCGCAGGCGGGAGACCTGCACGTCGATGGCGCGATCGAAGGCGTCGCTGTCCGGCCCGCGCGCGGCATGGAGCAAAGCCTCGCGCGCCAGCACCCGGCGGGGATGCTCGACGAAGGCGCGCAGCACCGCGAACTCGCCGTCGGACAGATGGACGAGCACGCCGTCAGGATCGAACAGCTCGTGCGAATCGAGGTCCATCCGCCAGCCCTCGAAGGCGTAGCCCCGGCGCCCCTCCGCCTGCACCTCCGTCGCCGCGCTGCGCCGGAGCAGCGCACGGACATGGGCGAGGATCTCGCGCGGCGAGCAGGGCTTGGGCAGATAGTGATCGGCGCCGATCTCCAGCCCGACGATGCGGTCCTGCTCGTCGCCCAGCGCGGACAGGATGATCACCGGCGGCCCGCCCTGCTGGACGAGACGGCGGCAGGCGGACAGGCCGTCCTCGCCCGGCATCATCACGTCGAGCAGGATGAGGTCGATCCCGCCGCGCGCCAGCACCCGGTCCATCTCGGCGACGCTCGCCGCGGTGGTGACCTGATAGCCATAGGCGCCGAGCCGCTCGGCCAGCAGCACGCGGATGCCGGCATCGTCATCCACCACGAGCAGGTGGGCGAGCGCGCCGGCGGGGCGATCGGCGACGGAGACAGCCATGTTCATATCCTAGCGCATGAACGCCCCTTGTGTGCGCAGGATTTCAACGGTGCCGGCCGGCGGACATCCCGCCGACACAAAGGCGGGCGAGCAGAGGTCCGCTCACCTGAGGGGAATTCCATGCGCAGGACGTTGTTTGCCGCTCTCTCCGCCGCCACGCTGATCGCCGGGGCGGCCATCGCCGCCGATCCGCCGGCCCCGCCGGCACAGGGCATGGACCCGGCCCAGGCCGCCGCGTCGCGCGCCGACGACATGGCGCTGCTGCTCGGCCTGCGGCCCGACCAGCGGCCGGCGCTCGACGATTTCCTCGGCAAGATCGCCCCGCCCGCCGACGGCGACCGGCACGGCCCGCCCGACGGATCGTGGATGCAGGCGCGGATGGCCGCGATGCAGGATTATCGCGCGACGCTGGCGCCCGACCAGCAGGCGCGGTTCGACGCGCTCGAGCGGCTGCGGCGCGGCGGCATGGGCGGGCGCATGGGCGGCGGCCGGGGCCATTGGGGCGGCCGGGGCGGCGGGCCGGAGTAAATTCCTGCCCGATTCCAAACACGCTCTCTTCGTCCTCTTCGTCATCCCGGCGGAGGCCGGGATCCATTCGCGCAGCGCCGGCCGCATCACGAAACGGTGACCTCCGCGCGGTGCCAGGACCATGATCGTTGCGTGGAATGGATCCTGACCTTCGTCAGGATGACGGACAACAGGGCCGCGTTTGCGAGAGAGACAAGCGCTTTCGGGCGTGAGTTCGGATCGCGATACGGAAGCCGAGCAGGATGAGGCCGACGCCAGGCGGGCCTCCACCCACCCGTCAACCGGCAAAGGATGCCGGGGTATCGACATTCACAATCCTCCCCCGCCAGGGGGAGGTGGCACGCGAAGCCGACGGAGGGGGAGGATGGCGGAGTTCCATCGGGAACGCGCCGCCGCCCGCCCCCTCCGTCGGCTTCGCCGCCACCTCCCCCTGGCGGGGGAGGATTTTGTCGGTGCCGTCTGAATGCCGACAGGGCCTAAGGCTCCGGCCGCAGCCGGTACCCCACGCCCAGTTCGTTCACGATCAGCGCCGGGCGCGCCGCGTCCACCTCCAGCTTCTGGCGCAGCGCACGGACGACGATGCGGAGATATTCCACCCGGTCGGCCTGGGCCGGGCCCCACACCTCGCGCAGGATCTGGGCGTGGCTCAGCACCCGGTCCGGCCGGGCGGCGAGCAGCGCCAGCACGCCATATTCCTTCGGCGCGAGATGCACCTCCTCGCCGGCGCGGGTGACGCGGCGCTTGTCGAGATCGATCACCACGTCGCCCGCCTCGACGCGATGCTCCGCGCCCTGCGAATCGAGCCGGTGGCGCAGGCCGGCGCGGACCCGGGCGAGCAGTTCCTCGGTGTCGAAGGGCTTGGTGAGATAGTCGTCCGCGCCGAGATCGAGCGCCGCCACCTTCTCGCTGGTCGATTCGCGCGCCGAGACGACGATCAGGGTGGTCTGCGCCTGCCGCTTGATCAGCTGCACCAGCTCCAGCCCGTCGCGATCGGGCAGGCCGAGATCGAGCAGCACCACCTGCGGCTTCTCGATCGGCAGCAGCGACAGCGCCTCGCGCGCCGTCGCGGCCTCGGCGACATCGTGGCCGGCGCGCTCCAGCGTGACGCGCAGCAGGCGGCGGATGGCGGGATCATCCTCGATCACCAGCAGCTTGGCGGCAATGGACATGGTGGGATTGATGGGGCTCCACAGGCGGTCGCGCAATGAGGAAATCCCGTTTCGGCATTAGCACGATATAAGCGGCGTGGAGTAGCAGCCCGGCGACGGGTAGAAGGGATGCGATGACCGAAGACCTCCGCCCCTCGCCCGAAGCCCTGCTCAAGCAATCCGCGCGCGAGGCGCGCGGGCGCCTGCGCATCTTCCTCGGCGCCGCGCCGGGCGTCGGCAAGACCTACGAGATGCTGCTCGACGGCGCCGAGAAATTGCGCGCCGGCATCGACGTGGTGATCGCCGTGGTGGAGACGCATGGCCGCGCCGACACCCACGCGCTCACCGAGCCGTTCGAGGTCGTCCCCCGCAAGATCTTCGACCATCGCGGCCACAAGCTCGCCGAGATGGATCTCGACGCGGTGCTCGCCCGCCGGCCGCAATTGGCCCTGGTCGACGAATTCGCCCATTCCAACGTGGAAGGCAGCCGCCATCCCAAGCGCTGGCAGGACGTGCAGGAGCTGCTCGACGCCGGCATCGACGTCGCCACCACGCTCAACATCCAGCATGTCGAGAGCCTCAACGACGTGGTGGCCAGCTTCACCCGCGTCCGTGTGCGCGAGACGGTGCCGGACAGCGTGTTCGAGGATGCCGAGATCGAGGTGGTCGACATCCCGCCCGACGACCTGATCGAGCGGCTGAAGGACGGCAAGGTCTATGTGCCGGAGGAGGCGACCCGCGCCCTCCAGCATTTCTTCTCCAAGCCCAATCTCTCCGCCCTGCGCGAGATGGCGCTGCGCCGCGCGGCGATGAGCGTCGACAAGCAGATGCTGGAGATGCTCGATGCGGGCGCGCTGCCCGGCGCCTATGCCGGCGGCGAGCGGGTGCTGGTCGCGGTGTCGGAGCAGCCGGGCTGCGACATGCTGATCCGGGTGGCGAAGCGCCTGTCCGACGCGCTCCGCGCGCCGTGGACGGCGGTGGTGATCGAGACGGCGCGCGCGGAGGGCTTCGGCGAGGAGGAGCGGCAGCGCGTCGCCGACGTGCTGCGCCTCGCCGCCAGCCTCGGCGCCACCATCGCGCGGATGCCGGCCGAGAATGTCGCGCAGGGCCTGCTCGACCAGATCGCCGCGACGCGCGCGACCCAGCTCGTCCTCGGCAAGTCGCGGCGCAGCTGGTGGTTCGAGCTGCGCCATGGCTCCGTCGTCCAGCGGATGATCCAGGAGGGGCCGGAGGGCCTCGCCCTCCATGTCATCCCGGCGACCCGCCCGGCCGAGAATCGCGGCCGGGGCCTCGCCCCGATCGTCGAGGGCTGGGGCGGCCCGCTGCCCTATGTGATCGCCACGCTGCTGGTGGCGATCACCACCGTCGTCGACCATTTCGCCGAGCCGCTGGTCGGCGCCGGCGGGCTGGACCTGATCTACCTGCTGCCGGTGATCCTCACCGCCCAGCGCTTCGGCCTGCGCCCCGGCCTCTACGCCAGCTTCGTCGCCGGCTTCGCCTATAATTTCTTCTTCCTGCCGCCGCTCCACACCTTCACCATCGCCGATCCGCAGAGCCTGCTGACCATGTGCGTGCTGATCGGCATCGCCGCTCTGGTGAGCAACCTCGCCGGCCGCCTGCGGATGCGGGCCAATCTGTCGGCCCGCAGCGCGTCCGAGAATGCGCAGGTGGCCGCCTTCGCGCAGGCGCTGGCGCGGGCCTCGACCTGGCAGGAGACGGCCAATACCGTCTGCCACGAGATCGGCAGCCTGCTCGCCTGCGACACGATGCTGATGGCCGAGCGCGGCGGCATCCTCACCGTGATGGCGGCCGAGCCCGCCGCCTCGCCGCTCGGCCCCGTGGACCAGGCGGCGGCGGAATGGTGCTGGTCCAAGGGCGAGCCCGCCGGGCGCGGCACCGCGACCCTCACCGCCGCCGACTGGCAGTTCCACCCGCTCAAGACGTCGCAGGGCACGCTCGCCGTGCTCGGCCTGGCCCGCGCCGACGGCACCGATCCGGTCCCGGCCGACCGCACCGTCCTGCTCTCGACCATCGCCAACCAGGCCGCGCTGGCGCACGAGCGGCTGCGCATGGAGGGCGAGATGCGCGAGCTCGGCCTGCTCAAGGAGCGGGATCGGCTGCGCGCCGCCTTGCTCTCCTCGATCGGGCACGATCTGCGCACCCCGCTCACCTCGGTGGCGGGCGCGATCGAGGCGCTCGCGGCCGAGACGCCGGGATCGCCCGAAGTGGCGATGGCGCGGCAGGAGGTGCAGCGGCTCAAGCGCTTCCTCGACAATCTCGTCGACATGGTGCGCATCGATGCCGGCGCGCTGCAACTGGAGCCCGAGCCGATCGACCTGACCGACGCGGCCGGCGCCGCCGTCCACGATCTCAAGGAGACGCTGGCGCGCAACCGCATCGACCTCGCGATTCCGGCGACCCTGCCGCTGGTCCGCGCCGATCCGCGCCTGCTCCACCACATCCTGATCAACCTGCTGGCCAACGCCGCCCAGCACGGCGCGCCGGACGGTCCGATCGCGATCGAGGCGCGGCGCACGGCGGGCGCCGTCCTGCTCCAGGTGCGCGATCGCGGCCCCGGCATCCAGCCCGGCGACGAGGAGGCGATCTTCGAGACCTTCGCGCGCGGCAAGGGCAGCGACCGCAGCGGCGATTCCGGCCTCGGCCTCGCCATCGTCAAGGGCTTCGCCGACGCGATGGGCATCGAGGTCGCCGCCGCGACCGACCCCGACGGCGGCGCGCTGTTCACGCTGACCATTCCGGAACAGGCGCTCGTGGCGGCCTGATCCAGTCTCACGGGGCTAATACAACCCCACCCCGTTGGGGCCGACCCCACCCCGTTCGGGCTGAGCCTGTCGAAGCCTTGTCCTCGCCCTTCGTCATGCCAGCGAAAGCTGGCATCTCAGGCGGCACGCGCCGCGCCCGCCCCAGGGAGACCCCAGCTTTCGCTGGGGTGACGGGAGGAAAAAGAAAGGCTCAGCCCGAACGGGTTGATGGGTTTCCACGCTAAACCCGGTTGCTATTGAACGATCGTGACGCAATGGTCCCGCCCACCTCCGGGGGGACACGGGGAGACCTTCGTTGCGCCGCAGACATTTTCTCGCCTCGCTGCCCGCCGCCGCCATCGCGGCGCCCCTGCTCGCCGACGCTCCGGCGCCGCTGCCCGGCTTCCAGCCGGCCGGCGACGAGCGCTTCATCCGGCCCGACGTCCATGCCGGGGACCGGCCGGTGGGCGCCAGCTTCGCCACGCGCAGCGCGGTCTACGGCATCAACGGCGCGGCCGGATCGGCCCAGCCGCTCGCCACGCTGGCCGCGATCGACACGCTCAAGAAGGGCGGCTCGGCAGTCGACGCCGCGATCGCGATGAACGCCTGCCTGGGCTTCCTCGAGCCCACCTCCTCGGGCATCGGCGGCGACTGCTTCGCGATGATCTGGGACCCGGCGCAGAAGAAGGTGGTCGGCCTCGCCGGCTCGGGCGGCTCGCCCCACGCGCTCACCCTGGAGATCGCCCGGTCGCGCGCGAAGAACGGCGCGCTGCCGGCGCTCGGCGCGATCGCGGTGTCGGTGCCGGGCGCGCTGGACGGCTGGTGGATGATGCACCAGCGCTACGGCAAGCTGAAATGGGCGGAGCTGTTCGAGCCGGCCATCCATTATGCCGAGCAGGGCGTGCCGGTGCCCGAGATCATCGCGCATTACATTCGCGGCAACCTCAAGGTGTTCCTCCGCCCCGGCTCCGGCGTCGAGGAGACGGACAATGCGATTCGCACCTACGGCATGGGCCATGGCGGCCCGCAGACCGGCCAGATCTTCCGCAACCCGGATCTCGCCCGCACCTACCGGATGATCGCGCAGGGCGGCCGCGACGTCTTCTACCAGGGCGCAATCGCGCAGACGATCGAGGCCTATTTCAAGCGGATCGGCGGCTGGATGACGCAGGCCGACCTCGCCGCCCATCACGGCGAATGGATCGAGCCGCACCGGACCGACTATCGCGGCGTCACCGTCCATGCGCTGGGCGCCAACACGCAGGGCATCGCCACGCTGCAGATGCTCAACATGCTCGAGCATTTCGACATGCGCGGCGCCGGCTTCCAGTCGCCGCTGTCGATCCACCTGCAGGTCGAGGCCAAGCGCTTGGCCTATGAGGATCGCGCCCGTTATTATGCCGATCCGCACTTCGCCAAGGTGCCGGTCGAGTGGCTGGTCTCGAAGGACTATGCGGCCCAGCGCGCGAAGCTGATCAACCCCGCCAAGATCACGATGCCGGTCCATCCGGGGCAGGCGCCGAGCCATGGCGACACCACCTATTTCTCCTGCGCGGACAGCAGCGGCATGATGGTGTCGATGATCCAGTCCAACTTCCGGGGCATGGGCTCCGGGCTGGTGGCGGATGGGCTGGGCTTCATGTTCCAGGATCGCGGCCAGCTCTTCTCGCTGAAGGACGGCCATCCGAACATCTACGCGCCCGGCAAGCGGCCTTTCCAGACGATCATCCCCGGCTTCGCGACGCGGGGCGACGCGCCCTGGCTCGCCTTCGGGGTGATGGGCGGCGACATGCAGCCGCAGGGCCAGACCCAGATCATCGTCAACCGCGAGGATTATGGGCTGGACGTGCAGGCGGCGGCGGATTCGCCGCGCTGGCATCATGAGGGCTCTTCCCAGTCGATGGGCGAGGATTCGGCGGGCCTGCCGCCATCGGGGCTGCTGCGGCTGGAAAGCGGCGTGCCGGAGGCGACCCGGGCGGCGCTGGCCTCGATGGGCCATGTGATTGGCGCGTCGGACGGCGGCTTCGGCCGCTACGAATGCGTCGAGTACAAGCCGGACGCGGGGCAGCTGGTCTATGCGGCCGCGAGCGAGATGCGCGCGGACGGGTGCGCGCTGGCGTATTGACGTCTTTCCTCCTCCGTCACCCCAGCGAAAGCTGGGGTCTCGGGCGGCGGGCACAGCGCCCGCCCCAGGGAGATCCCAGCTTTCGCTGGGATGACGGAGGGGGGCTCATATCGAGCATCCAAGCTCCGTTCGTCCTGAGCGAAGTCGAAGGACGGGCTGCAAGCGCTGCGTGTGGGGCCCGTCCTTCGACTTCGCTCAGGACGAACGGTGATATGGCTCGCCCCCGGGAGGGAGAGTGTCACTCCTCCCGCTTCGCCCCATCCAGCCGCGCATCCCTCCGCGCCTGCTCCGCCGCGTCGCGCTCTTTCTCCGCCTTGGTCCGCCCGAACTTCGCGCGATTGGCCTCCGCCTGCTTCCCCGCCTCCACCTTGGCCCGCGCCTTGCGCGCCTTGTTGAGGTTGACGATCCCGGCCATCAGCGGCTCCCCAGATGCGCGGCGAGCCACTGCGCCGCCTGATCGGGCGAGGCCTTGCCGCTGTCGCGATCGACCATGTAATTGGCCTGCCGCATCGCCGCCACCGGGATCGCGCCGACCAGCGGCCGCAACGCCGCGAGGAAGCGCGCATCGCCCGCATGATCCGGCGACACCAGCAGGATCGCGTCATAGCCCGGCAGCGCGTGCTTCGGATCGCCCAGCACCGCCAGATCGTCCGCCGCGATGCGCCCGTCGGACGAGAAAGCGGAGATCACATCGGCCTGCCCGCTTTCCAGCGCGCGATACATGAAGGTGGGCGCATAGGCCCGCTGCGCCGCGAAATGCAGGCCGTAGGCGGATTGCACCGCCCGCCATTCGGGCCGCGACAGGAACTCCAGGTCCGCCCCCAGCCGCAGCGACGGCGCGGCGGCGGCGAGGCCCTGCAGGTCGCCGATCCCCCGTCCCTTCTTCATCGCCAGCGCATAGGCATTCTCGAAGCCGAGCGGGCCGACCAGCGCGGCGGGCCTCAGGAAGGCGGCGATGCCGGCCAGCGTCTCGGCGCGCGGCGCCGGCTTGTCGCGGTGCATCGAATCCGCCCAGAACGTGCCGGAATAATCGACATAGACATCGATATCGCCCTGCCGCAGCGCGCGCAGCGCCACCGCCGAGCCCAGCCCCTCGCGATAGCTGACGGCATAGCCGGCTTGCTCCAGCCGCGCGCCGATCAGCCGGGCGAGGATATATTGCTCGGAGAAATTCTTGGCGCCGACCACCACGGTCTTCTGCCCGCCGCCCATGAGCGGCGCGCAGGCCGCGAGCAGCCCGATCGCGACGCCCGCCGCGCCGAGCCAGAGCGACCAGCGCTCGCGCTTCGCCAGCCCGCGCTCGACCAGAGCGAGCAGCCCGTCCGCCACCAGCGCCAGCGCCGCCGAGGCGAGGCAGCCTTTCAGCACCTGCGCCCAATCCTCGGTCTGGAGCCCCGCGAAGATCAGGTTGCCGAGGCTCGCCGCGCCGACGGTGGTGGCGAGCGTCGCGGCGCCGATCGTCCAGACGGTGGCGGTGCGGATGCCGGCCATCACCACCGGCGCGGCGAGCGGCGCCTCGACCAGCCGCAGCCTTTGCAGGGGCGTCATGCCGATGCCGTCCGCCGCCTCCGCCACCGCCGGATCGAGGCCGCGCACCCCCGCCACGACGTTGCGCAGGATCGGCAGCAGCGCATAGAGGGTCAGCGCCGCCCAGGCCGGCAGGAAGCCGAGCGCCGGCACGCCATGCCCGACCATCAGCAGCAGCGGGTAGAAGAGCGCCAGCAGCGCGAGGCCGGGAATGGTCTGGATCGCGCCCGCCACGCCCAGCACCACGCCGGCCAGCCGCGGCCGCCGCGCCGCGGCGAGGCCGAGCGGCAGCGCGATCAGCAGCGCCAGCCCCAGCGCCGCGGCGGCGAGGAGGATGTGGTGGGCGGCGAGGGAGAGGATTTCGGTCAATGTCCTCCCCTCTCTGACGGCTTTCCTCCCCTCCCTGAAAGCACATCGGGTGAACAGCGCCCCGCGCTGTTCAGGCCATGCCGGGGGCATGGCCGACCCGATGCGGGGTCGGGGGTGGGTGGAGGCTGGGTGATACGGCAGCCCGGCGCGATACCGCATCCGTATCGCGTGCCTCGACCCACCCCCAGCCCCTCCCTTCCAGGGAGGGGAGAAGGAGCGGCATTCGCCGTTGTAGCGCCACCTCCACTCCCGTTCGCCCTGAGCTTGTCGAAGCCTGCCCTGAGCGACGCCGAAGGGGGCTGTCCTTTCCTTTCTCCGCACAAAGGGGGGAAAGACAGTGCTTCGACAAGCTCAGCACGAACGGATGCGGAATTGCCTGTCACCCCCTGAGCGCCTCGATCGCGGCGGCCTGCCGCGCCGGCACCGCGACCAGCGCGTCCGCCTCCGGCCCGGCCTCGCCGGAGAGCATGCCCGCCGGCGTCGCGTCCGCCACGATCCGCCCCCGAGCCATCACCAGCACGCGATCGGCCAGCAGCAGCGCCTCGGCCATGTCGTGCGTCACCATCAGGCTGGTGAGGCCGAGCCGGCCGTGCAGGTCGCGGTAGCGCCGGCCGATCGCATCGCGCGTCACCGGGTCGAGCGCGCCGAACGGCTCGTCGAGCAGCATCAGCCTCGCCCCCGTCGCCAGCGCCCGCGCCACGCCGACCCGCTGCCGCTCGCCGCCCGACAACGCATCGGGCCGGCGCGCGGCGTAATCGCCGGGCAGGTCCACCATCTCCAGCAGCCCGGCCACGTCCGGCGGGGCATGGCCCGCGACACGGGGCGGCAAGGCGATATTCTCGGCGACATTCATGTGCGGCATCAGCCCGATCGACTGGAAGACATAGCCGATCCGCCGCCGCAGCACGGGCGCCGGCCCCGCCCCGGCATCGCGCCCGTCGATCGTCACGCGCCCGGCATCGGGCTCGACCAGCCGGTTGACCATCCGCAGCAGGGTCGACTTGCCCGCCCCCGATCCGCCGACCAGCGCCACGAAGCTTCCGGGCGCGATGGTGCAGTCGACACCGTCCACGGCGAGCGCGCCGAACCGCTTGGTCACGCCTTCGAACCGCACTTCGGGGCCACGTTCCGCCATTTGCCCTTCCTGCCTCAGTCTTTCCCTTTTCGTCACCCTGAACTTGGTTCAGGGTCCATTCGCGCTTCGCCCCATCGGGAGTGCCGCGCGAATGGATCCTGACCTTCGTCAGGATGACGAAGGAAAGCCGCTCCGGTTGCCATGAACGACCGCCAGACGATATGGGGCCCGGCCCCCGACGCGGACGCCATCGAGGCGATGGCCCGCGCCGCCATGGCCCGCCTGCCCGAGGCGTTCCGCGCCCATCTCGACGGCGTGGTGCTGCAGGTGGAGGATTTCGCCGACGACGAAACGCTGGAGGCGATGGGCATCGACGATCCCTTCGCGCTGTCCGGCCTCTATACCGGCCGCCCGGTCGGGATGAAGAGCGTCGACGACAGCGGCACCATGCCCGACGTGATCCACCTCTACCGCCGCCCCCTGCTCGACGAATGGGCGGAGGGCGAGGTGACGCTGGAAGCGCTCGTCACCCACGTCATGATCCACGAGATCGGCCATCATTTCGGCCTGTCCGACGCCGACATGCACGCGCTGGAGGATGGCGCCGGATGATGCTCGCGCTGCGGAACATCGCGTGCCTGCGCGGCGACCGGCTGCTGTTCGAGCGACTGTCGCTGGACGTGGCGGCCGGCGAGGCGTGGGTCGTCACCGGCCCCAACGGCGTCGGCAAATCGAGCCTGCTGCGCATCGCCGCCGGGCTGCTGCGCGCCTCCGCCGGCACGGTGGAGCGTGGTGCGAAGGTGGCATGGCTGGGCGAGGCGACGGCGCTCGACGGCGACCGGACGCTCGGCGAGGCGCTCGATTTCTGGGCGCGGCTGGACGGCACCCGGCCGGATGGCGCGATGGAGCGGATGGGCATCGCCCATCTCCGCCGCGTGCCGGTGCGCTATCTCTCGACCGGCCAGCGCCGCCGCGCCGCGATCGCCCGCACCGTCGCCAGCGGCGCGCCGCTCTGGCTGCTGGACGAGCCGGCCAACGGGCTGGATGCGGAGGGGATGGAGCGACTGGGCGACGCGATCCGCGCGCATCGCGAAGGCGGCGGGGCGGTGATGGCGGCGACGCATCTGCCGCTGCCCATCGAGGGGACGGCCGAATTTTCCCTCTCTCCGTCATCCCAGCGAAAGCTGGGATCTCGGGCGGTACGCGCCGCGCCCGCCGAGAGAGATCCCAGCTTTCGCTGGGATGACGCATTGGAGGGGGAGGAATGATCCTCCCCCTCATCCTGCGCGACACCCACCGGGGCCTGCGCGCCGCCGGGCTGCCGGTGGCCTTCTTCCTGATCGCGGCGACACTCTTCCCCTTCGCCGTCGGGCCGGACGCGCGGCTGCTCGCCAAGGCGGGCGGCGGAATGCTCTGGCTCGCCGCCCTGCTCGCCGCCTTGCTGCCGATCGAGCGGCTGGTCGCCCCCGATGCCGAATCGGGCGTGCTCGATCAGCTCGCCGCGCGGGGCATCGCCGACGAGGGCATCGCCGCCGCCAAGATCGCCGCGCACTGGCTCGCTTTCGGGCCGCCGCTGATGCTGGCGGCGCTGCCCGGCGCCGCGCTGCTCGGGCTGGACGGGCCGACGCTCGGCCGGCTGGAGGCGGGGCTCGCCATCGGCACGCCCGCGCTCGCCGCGCTCGGCGTGACGGTGGCGGCGCTCACCGCCGGACTGCGCGGCGCCGGCGCGCTGGCCGGCCTCGTCCTGCTGCCGCTCGCCGTGCCGCTGCTGATCTTCGGCGCCGGAGCGCTGGCGCCGGGCGATGCCCAGGCCTTGAAGCTGCTTGCCGCGACCGCCCTGCTGATCACCTTCGGCGCACCCTTCGCGGCGGGTGCGGCGTTGAAAAGCCATCGAGACTGACGGAGCCTGCCATGAAGCATCTTGCCCTCGCCCTCGTCCTTGCCGCCCCGCTGCTGGCCGGGGCCGCGCCGGCCGCGCCCCGCGCCGCCGCCGCGCCCGCGCGCATCCAGACGGTGACGGTCACCATGAAGGACCGGAAGTTCCACCCGCAGGTGATCCGCCTGAACCGCGACCAGCTGACCCGCATCGTGCTGGTGAACCGCGACATGAGCGGCCACAATTTCTCCGCCAAGGGCTTTTTCAGCCGCGCTGACGTGCGCGACGAGGGTGCCGGATCGCAGGCCATCCGCGAGGGGATCATCACCGTCCGTTCGGAATCGACGCGCTCGTTCCTCGTGACGCCGCGGTCACGCGGGCCGTTCGACCTCACCTCCTCGGTCGCGCTCGACGTCGCGTCCGGGATGCAGGGTCAGATCCTGGTTTACTGATCCGCCTGGGCCTCTCTTTCGTCCGGCTGAGCCTGTCGGAGCCCTGTTCTTCCTCCCTTCGTCATCCCAGCGGAAGCTGGGATCTCGGGCGGCACGCGCCGCGCCCGCCTCGGGGAGACCCCAGCTTCCGCTGGGGTGACGACTGGGTCTCGAAGGGGGAAGGACAGGGCTTCGACAAGCTCAGCCCGAACGGTTGAGGCGAAATCAGCCGTCCCGCGACCACCGCGCAAAGATAGCGGTCGGCAGCAACAGCCCCCGCGCCTCCTCGCGCACCGCCATTTCACCGGCCTCGACCGTGCCGCCGAGACCCGCCGTCGCCTGCCGCAGCAGTTCGGCGATGGCGAGCGCGGACATGCGCACGGCATAGACGGTGAGGACGAGGAACTTCGATTCCGGATCCAGCAGCGCCACGCAATCGGCGA
>Ga0207671_10000543_pt1 | contig 50950 bp, 39 predicted proteins | sample KBSC24metaG_FD_184352 | JGI IMG/M metagenome (GOLD analysis project Ga0207671, IMG submission 184352) | Corn rhizosphere microbial communities from Kellogg Biological Station, Michigan, USA - KBS C2-4 metaG (SPAdes) (version 2) | ecosystem: Host-associated > Plants > Roots > Rhizosphere > Soil... | reverse complement strand
CGGCCGCGGCGAGTTGCCGCTCGAAGTCGTCCCCGGCAGGCACACTGGACAGAACGGTCATCGTGGTGATCCCTTCTTCGAGTTCTTGGTCGTTCTCGAAGATCACCCGGTGGCCGTCTCATTTGCGAGAGACACGCCCTAACAGGGGCAAACCCGTACACCACTTCCCAGGACGTAACCCGTGCACGACACCTCACCGCCGCGTGTGTGTCACGAAGTGGACCCCGTTCACACCACAGGGGTGTGGTCCCGGATCCCTCGTCGCTGTCGGCGGGCGAAGCCAAGCTGGCCGGGCCGGTGGTGTCAAGCCGAACGAGACCGGTGACCAGCAGCGTGTGATCCGGCTGGACACCACCGGACCGGCCTGCTTCCGTCAGGCGACGACAGCGACGAGGGATCCGGGACGAAGGCGACCACAAGCAACAACCGCCGCCCAACAACGCGACCCGGCCCGCCCCCCGTTGCAGAGCGCCCGCCGGAGGCGCCGGCGTTTCACCATGGTTTTGATTTTGACTTTCAAACGCACCACACGACCGCCGGCCGCCAGCGCAGCCCCGGCCCGCCACCGAACTGCGCCACCCAACGGATCCTTCTTAAACCAGCGCGAAGCCGTAAGAAAACGCCTGTAAGACCACACCCCAACCGCACAAGCACACCAACCGCAACCACCCGCTCCCGCCCCCGCCGCGCCCGCTCATCGAACCGGCCGGAAGTAGTGTCGGGAGCCACACCCCCGATGACCTGCGGAGACGGCCGACCCTGAGAGCTCTCAGGTACTGCCGCGCGACAGGCCTTCCTAACCTGGCGACGTGATACGCATCAGAAGGCTGGCCCGTTGGCTGGCTATCGCGGGGGCGGCCACGGCGGGAGTGGCCGCCCCGTCCGCCGCGCACGCCGCGTGGCCGGGTCCGCAGCCCGACATGTCCTGCAAGCCGTGGGTGATCCTTTCCGCGTACGGCACCAACGAGTCGACGGACTCCGGGCACCCGTACGGGACCACCGGTGTCAACGAGGTCTACATCAAGGCGATCACCAACGCCTTGGCCGATCACGGGATCGGCCAGCACACCCCGGCCGGCAACTACTACCCGGTGCCGAACTCGACGGTCGACATCCGCAACCTGCCGTATCCGGCCGGTCCCGGCTGGCCGAACCTGCTCACCGGGTATTTCGACTCGGTCGAGGCCGGCCGTGCCGAACTGGTGAAGGAGGTGCGCTGGTATTCCGACAACTGCGGAGCCGGCACCAAGCTGGTGCTCGTGGGGTACTCGCAGGGTGCGCACGTGGTCAAGAAGGCGCTGGCCGACCCCGGGCTCCAGTCGGCCGAGTACGTGATCAGCGGTGTGGTGAACGTCGCCGATCCGACGCGCTACAACGACACCAGCGGCTTCACCGATCCCAGTGACATGAAGACGGTCGACAAGAACTGGTCGCCCGCCACGCCCGCTGCTGCCGACGGCGGCCTGATGGGCCGCATCGCGGTGCCGCAGATGTTCTCCCGGGGTCTGGTCGACCGCCGGTACTTCGACGTCTGCCGGACCGACGACATGGTCTGCAACCGGCCCGGGGCGCCGAACGCCAACGACTTCCTGAACCTGTTCGCGCAGAGCGTGGGCGACGGCAGCCACACCTCGTACCAGGAAGCCGACGCACTCGGCACCGCCGCGAACGTGGCCACCAAGATGGTGAACACCGCGCTGGGCCCCATCTCGAGCCCGCCGGACCCCGACGACTACTCGTGCACCCAGCACGGCGACACCGACTCGCTCGGTGCGGCGGCCATCCGGGCCGCGTGCGCTGTGCAGACCCAGGGCACCTGGTACACCTGGGGCGGCGGGCACTCGGTGAATCCGCCGCAGGCCACCTACGGCACCGTCGACCCGTCGGACCCGGTACGCAGCGCCAATGACCCGATCCACAAGGGCTTCGACTGCTCCGGCTTCATGCGCTACGTGTACTACGTCGCCGCGGGCTACGACATCATCGGCGACCGGACCGCGGATGCGAACTTCAAGGCGCCGTGGTCGGTGCGCATCGATCCGAACCAGGGCATCCTCGGTCTCATGCCGGGCGACATCGTGTTCTTCGGCAGCTCGAGCTACGCCCACCACACCGCCCTGTACCTGGGCGCGGGCAAGATCGTCGAAGCGCGCCAGTCCAACGAGCTGATCCGGGTCTCGGACCTGTTCAGCCACACCGACTACGCCGGCGCGATCCGGGTCAGCGGCGCCGGAGGCGGCGGCGGTCCCAACTCCACCTGGGGAACCGGTGTCCGGACCCACACGTCGGCCTCCGTCGGCTCCCCGGTCTACACCACGCTGCCCGGGCCGACCGGCATCCGGATCGACTGCCAGGAGCACGCCGAGTCGGTGACCGCCGAGGGCTACACCAACGACGTGTGGTCGCACCTGCCGGACCTCGGCGGGAGCTGGATCTCCAACATCTACGTGCAGGGGCCGGCCTGGTTGCCGGGAATCCCGGCGTGCGACGGGACGGGGCCGTCGACCGGATCACAGTCGACCTGGGGCTCGAACGTCAACGTGCACTCGCTCGCGTCGGTGGGTTCGCCGGTCGTCTCCACCCTGTCGGGCCCGACGTCGGTGACCGTCAAGTGCCAGGAGCACGCCGAGTCGGTGACCGCCGAGGGCATCACCAACGACGCCTGGTCGTTCCTGCCGGACTACAACGGCTACGTCTCCAACATCTACATGAAGGGCGCGGCCTGGCTGGACGGCGTTCCGACCTGTGACGGCGGCGCCGCGAGCGGGGGAGCGAACCACACGACCTGGGGCACGAACGTCAACCTGCACACCGGTCCGTCCGCCGGCTCCGGGGTCGCGGCCGTCCTGTCGGGCCCGACAGCGGTGCGGATCGACTGCCAGACCCACGGCCAGTCGATCACCGCCGAGGGCATCACCAACGACGCCTGGTCGCACCTGCCGGACGGCAACGCCTGGATCTCCAACATCTACGTGCACGGAGAGGCCTGGCTGGCGGACGTCCCCAGCTGCGAAGGCGGGACCGGCGGCGGATCGCAGAACTCGCCGAACCAGCGGCAGGTGTGGGCGAGCAACGTCAACGTGCGGCAGGACACCACGACGTCCTCGGCGGTCGTCACCACGATCCCGGCGCCGACGACGGTCACCATCAAGTGCCAGTGGCACGGGACTCCGGTCACCGACCAGGGCTACACCAACGACGGATGGTCGTACCTGCCGGACTACAACGGCTGGATCAGCAACATCTACATCAAGGGCACGGCGTGGCTGGACGGCATCCCGGAGTGCACAGCACCGCCGCACGCCAGTTGAGGCGCTGACCGGCCGATCAGCCGACCGGCCGGTGCGCTGACCCGTTGATCCGGCGGCCGTACTCCCTCGGGAGCCCACCGCCCGCGCGACTGCACACCGGCCGCAGTTCGCCGCCAGAGGCCCTGCCACGGGGGCAGGACCTCTGGCGGTCTCTCGTTTTCTCAGGCCCCGAATTCCCTGGCGTATTCGAGCACTGATTTGGTGAACTCGGCGGCGCCCGGCGGCACTCCGTTCGCCTGGCTCACCGCCTTGGTGCTGGTGTCGTACGCGGCGATGGTGAGCGTGGCCAGGTCGCCCGGCGTGTGCGCCTTGGTGAACTCCTCGTCCAGCCAGCACAGGTACTGGCCGGCGGCCATGATGGCGTCCTTGGGGTTCATGTAGTCGGCGCCCGGACCGGGAGCCCAGGCGGTGAAGACCCGCGGAGTCCAGCCGGCGATGCCGTAGGAGTCGGTCGCCGGGCTGGAGAACTTCGGGTCGAAGTCGCTCTCCACTTTCAAAACGGCCGCGACCATGGCCGGCGTGACTTCCGGTGTCGGGCAGGCGTGGGCCGCGCGGCTGATGATGTCGCGGTATTGGGCGGGGACCGCGGCGTCGGGGCGCAGTTCGCCATGGGTGAGCGCCGGACCGGATTGCGGGCTGCCCGCTGCGCCGGTGACTGGTGTGGTGCTTGGTCCGGTGACCGTGCCGGTATGCGGCGACGAAGCGGCGGTCTTTTCCTGCGAGCTGTTCTTGAGAACGAGGACCGCCACCGCGACGACCGCGACAATCGCCGTCACCGCGACCACCGGAATGAGGACCCTGTGACGCCGGTTACGCACGATCGGCTGCGCCGCTTCGTCGGCGCGGCTTATGCGCTCGGCCAGACTCCGCGCCGTGACGGCGCTGCGCCGGGCGTGATCAGGCGCGAGACAGTCCTTGATCAGCGAACGCCAGGGTTCTGGGATCCGCTCGTCCAGGAGCAGCCCTTCGCCGGTGCGGGCGTAGGCCTGCGCGCTCATCGCCCGGGCGTGCGGTGAGGCGCCGGCGAAGGGGTGACGTCCGCCGGCGAGGACCTGGTGGGCCAGGATGCCGAAGGCCCAGATGTCCGCGGTGGGGCGCAGTGCGATGCCCTGTTCCCCGACCTGCTCGGACCACCATTCGGGCGGAAGGTAGTCCGAGGAGCCGATGCGCGGCGCGTAGGCGTGCGTGCCGTCGAGCTCCGTCGTGACGCCGAAGTCGGCCAGGCGTGCGCTGCCGTCGGCCATCAACAGCACGTTGCCGGGCTTCACGTCGCCGTGCACCCAGCCGGCGTCGTGCATGAAAGCCAGAGCGGAACAGACCTCCGCCAGGATTCGCGTCCCGTCGCCGGGGCCGGCACCGTCCTGAAGCAGCTGTCTGACATTGCTGACGCCGCGTTCCATGACGAGCACGGTCGCGCCGTCGACGGCGCTGTCGGCGGACTCGGCCGTCTCGACCGCCACCGTGCGAATCAGCGCGGGATGCTCGATGCTCTCGCTGAACCGGCGCTCGCGGTCCACGACCTCGGCGAGCAGGGCGCGCCGGCCCGGGGTGCCGACCGAGGGCGGCAGGAACTTCAGGGCCACCTCGGCCGGATCGCCGTCCAGGGCCGCACCCTCGACGGCTTCGCCGAGATAGACGCTGCCCCAGCTGCCCGAGCCCAGGTATCCGGTGACCCGCCAGCGACCGACGACGAAGCCGTCCGGCACCTCGACGGGTCTGTGCTGTTCGCTGCTCGCCTGCTCACCCGTGTTCCCGGCGTCGTCCGCGCTCACTGCCCCGCCCGCCGGGCCGGCAGCATCCGCAGGTGCTCGTCCCGCACCAAATCGAAGCGGAGCGCCAGGGCGACGATCGCCTCGCGTTTCCAGTCCATGCGCGCGGCGCCGTCCGTCCCCTCCCGCTCCCGGACCCGCAGTTTCGTCGTGGCCAGATAGTCGATGTGGTAGTTGACCGCCGACTTGGTCAGGTCCTCGCAGGAGGGCAGCGGCCGCAGCCGCTCCACGACGTCCCCGGCGTTCGGAATGGCGACCGCGGACGCCTCGCGCAGTCGCGGCTCGCACAAAGCCAGCAGCACCAGGAAGTACTTCGCCGTCGGGTCGAGAGAGAACGGCAGCACGGTGCGCTCTCCGGCCCCTGCCGCTCGCGCCCCCGCCGCGGTCCCGTCCAGCCCGGACCCATCCAAGTACGAATGCTGAGGTGCGTAGACAGTGAAGCCCACGAAGCCGTCGGCCACCGGGAGCACCACTCGGGAGATCTCGAACGGAATGGGCGCCCCGATCCGGCCCGGCGCCACCTTGACGTGCTCCCCGGCTCCTTCCAGGTTCTCCACGACGTAGGTGGTGGTGCGACTGAAGTTGGAGACCCGCCAGTGGTCGTCCACGGCGGCCAGCTCCCCGGCCAGCCGTGACACGCCGTCCCCGACGAGCTCCAGCCCGACCGGCGCGTTCGGCGCACCCCGGCCGAAGGTCAGCACATCGCCGGGCCCCAGGCGCAGCACGCCCGGCGGCCGCGCACGCGGATCGGAGGGCTGGACGAGCACAGTGTCCATGAAAGGTCTCTCATAGGTGGCTCCAGGCTCCACGTCCCCCGGTGGAGGTGGATGCCCGTTCGAGATACCTCACGACCTTATGTCCCGTCGGGCGGCCGGGCAAAGCGCTCTCGTCCGGATGCGGGCCGGAGCAGGCGGGGTACGGAGCCCTGTTGCGGCAGACCGGGGGGCGACGTCACGACAGTCGGTCGAGCAGCCTGCCGGCGTACGGATGCGGTGACTTCGGGGGCGGTTGCTGAGATGAGGCCGTCGGCGCCGGCGAGGCCAGCGGTGACTACGTCCAGTCCGGCACCTCGACGGTGAGGACGGCGATGCCGTTGCCGTTGAGGATGAGGGCGAGGACGGTGGCGATCTGGCCGATCTCGCCGGACCATTCGGCGATTTTGCCGCCGATGCTGGACATGGCCTCTCCGCCATGCTGCCGCCAGTGCTTGTTGTGGATGCCGTCGGATTGGGCGTGGTGCAGGGCTTCGGCGCGTTCCTTGGCGGCGGTGTCGAGATCGTCGTGAGCCTGGCGGGCTTGAACGGCGAGGTCCGCCGGCCGGCCTTTGGCCTCCGAGAGCGCCAGGGCTCGGGGAGGGCCTGCCTGCCGTCGATCCGCGCAGGCGCCGCGCCATCCCAAACTACGGTTGCGCAGATGGCTGCGATGAACAGCGCCGCCGCATACTTACCACAGGGCGGAGAAGTGACGGCGATACTTCAGCGCCCGCGTTCAGAAGCCGGTCTTCAGCAGTCCCTGCGAGCTGCACCGGCTCCGGCCACCACGACACCCCCGGGCCCGCGCGTATAGGCGCCACGCCGCCGCAAGTGCCGCCGCCCCATCGCAGCCCTTATCAGCGCCTACGTCGCCGCACACCCCGCGCCGGGCTACCCGCATGCCATCAGCCGTATCGCGGGCCTGGCCATCGCCGTGCCGAACGTCCTGGCAGAGGACAGAGAGAAGAACACCGTGAAGATCAGGATCTCGAGTCGATCCGGCCTGCCCGAAAACGCCGGGCCTTCCGAAAGCGCCGACAACAGTGGCGTGACACGGCGCGCGCTGGTCGGCGGTGCGGCCGTCGCCACGCTGGGCCTGCCCGTCACCACCGCCTTCGGGCTCCCCGCCTCCGACGCCGCTGTCGCAACCGTGCCGCGCACCGACTACCCGGGCGGCGGGGACGAGGCGAGGTCCCGGGACCTGGCTCGCAAGGTACTGATGGTCAGCGAAGACGAGCAGAGCGACCTCAAGCTCGACTATCTCAAGATCTTGATTGACGGCCGGCTGCCCGCGCCGACCGCGCGCAAGCGGGTCCTGATCGTCGGAGCCGGCGCCGCCGGGCTGACCGCGGCGCGCTTGCTCACCGCGGCTGGGCACGACGTGGTGATCCTGGAGGCCAACGGCAACCGGATCGGCGGGCGGATCAAGACCTTCCGCGGCATCTTCTCCGACCCGCAGCTGCACGCCGAGGCCGGCGCCATGCGCCTGCCGGACGCGCACCCGCTCGTCCTCGCGCTCGGCGACAAGCTCGGCCTGACCCGTCGCCTGTTCTACAACGCCGACGTCGCCCCCGGCGCGGTGTCCACCGGCCAGATCCCGCCGGTGACGTACAAATCCTTCACCGGCGAGACCTGGACCAACGGTCCAGGCGGGACGGGGTTCAGCGCGCCGCCGGCCACCGGGCTGTCCCTGATCACCTCGAACGGCCTGAGCCAGACCCGGAACGCGTACGCGCAGAATCCGAGCGCGTTCAACAGCCTGTTCGGCACGAACCTGGCCACCACGACCACGGCCGCGGCGAACACGGCGTTCGCTCCTGTGCTCGTGTCCAACAGCGCGCCGATCGCGGCGCAGTTGGACGGCTGGACGCAGCTCTTCCGCGACTTCGACGGCTACTCCACCCAGCGGTACCTCGTCGAGAACCAGGGCTGGGACACGCCCCGGCTGCAGGCCGTCGGTACCGTGGAGAACCTCACCTCGCGCCTGCACTACTCGCTGATCCCGACCTTGTTCGACCACGCGCTGATCAACCCGACGAGCCGCTACTGGGAGTTCGAGAACGGAACCGCTTCTCTCACGGATGCTCTCGCGGCTCCGCTCAGGGGCCTGATCCGCAGCAACCGTAGGATGACCAAGCTCGTTCAGGACGCGCACGGAGTGACGATCGAGACCACCGCCGAATCAGGGAGCGAGGATTCTTGCGACGGTGCGCCGATCGGCCCGGTCGAAACCTTCCACGGCGACTACGCGATCATCGCCGTCCCCTTCAGCGCCCTTCGTTTCTGCCAGTTCGAGCCGCTGATGTCCTACCCCAAGCGGCGCGCGGTGGAGGAACTTCACTACGACAACGCGACCAAGGTGCTCCTTGAGTTCAAGACGCGCTTCTGGGAGCGCGGCCCCGGCGGCTTCACCGGCGGCGGCAACATCTCGGACTACCCGAGCCGCTTCACCTACTTCCCCTCGCACGCGCCCCAGGGATGCCGCGGCGGCGTGGTGCTCGCGGCCTACTGCTGGTCGGACGACGCGATGCGCTGGGATTCCCTGACCCCGGGCGAACGCTACGCACTCGCCCTGGACGACATGGCTCGCATCTACGGAAGGCAGGTCTACACCGAGTTCACCGGCGTCGGCGCGACTCAGTCCTGGGCGAGAGCCCGCTACGCCCTCGGCGAGGCCGTCGTAGTGACTCCCGGCCAACTGCACGAACTGCATCCGGCGACGCGCACCGTCGAGGGTCGCGTGCACTTCGCGGGGGAGCACACCAGCCTCAAGCCGGCCTGGATCGAAGGAGCGCTGGAGTCCGCAGTGCGTACCTTCCTCGAGGTGCACGCACGCTGATCCAGCCGTCTCGGCGCTCTCGTTCTCACCGTGGTCTCGCCACGAGGCGCTTGAGCGCCGAGGGCTGAACGTGCCTACCTCGGCGGAGCTCGAGGCAGCCGCGCCCGCTGGTGCCTATCCCTGGCTGGGGCAGGCTAGCCCTTCGGGTCCGGCCCATACTCGAGTCATGACCGCGAAGAACTCGCCCCTCGGGGACTTTCTGCACGTCCGGCGCTCCCAGGTGCGTCCGGAGGACGCCGGGGTGCCGACGTATGGGGAGCGCCGGCGCGTGCCGGGCCTGCGGCGCGAGGAGTTGGCGCTGCTGGCGGGGGTGAGCGCCTCGTACTACACGCGGCTGGAGCAGGGTCAGTCGCTCAGCGCCTCTCCCGAGGTGCTCGACGCGATCGCCGGGGCGTTGCGGCTGGACGAGGCGGAGCGGCGTTATCTGCACAGCCTGGCCCAGGCGGGCAAGAGACGGATACAACCGCGGCGTCCGGCGCCGGAGCGGGTGTCGGAGCCGACGCGTCAGCTGCTCGACGCGCTGAGCGGGGCTCCGGCGATCGTGTTGGGCAGGCGCTCCGACGTGTTGGCTTGGAACCGGCTGGGCCATGCGCTGTTCGCCGGCCACGTGGATCCGGGTGCCCCGGAAGCGCGGGGCGAGCGTCCCAACATGGCGAGGCTGCTGTTCTTGGACCCGCACATGCGGGAGTTGTACGCAGACTGGCCGAGCAAGGCCAAGGCCGCGGTCGGGGCGTTGCGCCTGGCGGCGGGCCAACATCCCGAGGACGCGGCCCTGCACACCCTGGTAGGCGAGTTGTCCGCCAAGAGCGGGGAGTTCGCCGCGATGTGGGCGGACCACCGGATCAAGCCGTGCATGGTGGCCGCCTACGAGATGCGTCATCCGCTGGTCGGATCGCTGACCGTCACACAGCAGACACTGAGCAACGGGCCCGGACCCGTCGTCGTGGTAGCCACCGCGGAGCCGGATACGCCCTCGCGCGAAGCGCTGATCCTGCTCGCGCACGTCGTCGAGCCGCCGGTTTTCGCTCCCGGACCGACACGGTCCCGCGCCGGCCGGGACTGACCCGCGGGGGTCTGAAAAGACGACCCGGACCTGCGCGGCCGACGGTGGTCGCCGCGCACCAACAATCCACCTACTGATTCCCCCTGCGTCGGCGTGTCGCCGCCGCATGCCCGACAACACCCTGAAACAGGAAGACGATCATGTCCAGAAAGTTCCTCGGGACCACGACGGTCGCGGCCATTCTGACCGCGACCGCCGCCTCGGCGCTCGCTCCCACCACGGCATCGGCCGTCTCCGCGCCGCTGAGCAGTCCGCGGATCGCCGAACACTTCACCTGGGACGCCGGCCAGACACCCGAGAACATCGCCATGGCGCCGAACGGTGATGCATACGTCACCTTCGCCGCAGGCCGGCAGGTCGCAGAGATATCCCGCACGGGCGCCGTGCGGATCCTGGCCACCCTGCCGGCACCCGCCGACAACGGCGTGCACACCCCGGTCCTGGGCTTCGCACTGACCACCGGCATCGTCCGCGGCCGCGGCGGCTCCCTGTACTTCCTTTACGCCACCGGCACCGCCGACCTCACCGGCGTGTGGCGGCTGGCCCCAGGTGGACGGCCGCGGCGGATCGCCGCGCTGCCCGCGAACGGCCTGCCCAATGGTCTGGCGCTGGACGCCGGAACCGGCACCCTTTACGCCACCGACTCCGTGCTCGGCCGGATCTGGAGCGTCCCTGTCACGGGTGGCACCCCCACCGCTTGGTCCACCGCACCCGAGCTGGCCTCCACCGGCTTCCTCGGCGCCAATGGCTTGAAGATCCACAACGGCGAGATCTGGACGACCAACCTCGACAAGGGCACCGTCCTGCGCATCCCCATTCTGCGGAACGGGAGCGCCGGCCCGGTCCGGACCGAGGCCACCGGACTGGCAGGGATCGACGACTTCGCCTTCACCGGTCGGGGCGACCAACTGCTGGCCGCGCTCAACGGTCCGAGCGAGGTCGCTCTCGTGCAGTCCGACGGCAGCCACACCATCGTCCTGACCGCAGCCGACGGACTGTCGAACCCGACCTCCATCGCCCTGCGCGGCGAGACGGTCTATGTCCTGAGCGCGGCCTACGTCACCAAGCAGGACCCGAACCTGCTCACAGCCCGCCTGAACGACTGCGGAAGCGGCGCCTGAACCGCGTTCCGCGTTCCGGCCTCCGCTCGCCGCCCGTCGCAGAGCCCTCCCGCCGATTCTTCCGAGCACCGCACCTTAGGAGAGACAGATGCAGGACACCCACGAAATCGTCCTGGGCGACGTCACCGTTGCCCGGGTCGAGGAGATGCACGGCCCGATCATGCCCACCGACCAGTTCTTCCCCGACCTGCCCGAGAGCGCGTGGAAGGAGCACCGTGACCTGCTCGTGCCCGACCACCTCGGCGCCGACGACGACATGGTGATCACCGCGATGCAGACCTGGGTGGTGCGCAGCGGCGGCCGCACGATCCTGATCGACACCGGGGTGGGCAACGACAAGGCCCGCCCGGCTGTCGAGCCCTGGGACCACATGTCCCTGGACTACCTCGGCAACCTCGCTCGCGCCGGCGTACGGCCCGAGGACGTGGACCTGGTGATCAATACCCATCTCCACCTCGACCACATCGGCTGGAACACCCGGCTCGTCGACGGCGACTGGGTCCCCACCTTCCCGAACGCCACCTACCTGATGCCCAAGGTGGACTTCGACTACTGGAATCCCGACAACAACCCGAACATCGCCGGCGGCATCAACGAGAACGCCTTCGAAGACAGCATCGCCCCCGTACTCGCCGCAGGACAGGTCCGCCTGTGGGAGACGAGTCACGCGATCGATGCCGCCCTGCGCCTCGAAGCGGCCCCCGGCCACACGCCCGGCGCCTCCGTCATCACGCTGTCCTCCGGCGACGACCGGGCACTGTTCGCCGGCGACATCATGCATACTCCGCTGCAGGTCACCCACCCCGACCACAGCAGCTGCTTCGATCTCGACCCGGCCCAGTCCCGAACGACCCGCCTCAGGCTGCTCGGCTGGGCCGCCGAGAACAACGCTCTCATACTGCCCGCCCATTTCAGCGGTCACAGTGCCCTGGAGGTCGAGGACACGGGCAGCGGCTTCGGAATCAAGCGGTGGGGTCCGCTGCCGCGGTACTGACCGAAGCCTGACATTAACGCAGGCGCTCAGCTCGCCTGATTTCGCGGCTGGTGTCAGAAACTGGTGTCAACCCGAATCAAGAGGCCGGTGACCCTCTCGGGTCCCCGGCCTTCGTGCTGGTCACGCTATGTGGAGCTTAGGGGCCCGGCGTGGCCCCGGAGCAGGGTTATCAAATGCCTTATTAATTCACTCAAATGCCGTGGTTTCGGTTCTCGTGGCGCGGACCGTGCCCTTTCTAATCTGGCGCCATGAAACGTGGACTTCGGAAGGTTGCGGTCTGGACGCGATGTGTATCGCATCCGGCACTGCTGGGGTTGTGCTCGCTGGCCCTGCTTGCCGCGTCGGCTGTGCCGGCCGCTGCTGATTCGGCGAGCTCGCCCGCCTCAACCGCCAAGTACTGGGGCTCGTTCGACGACACGTCGGGGACCAGTCCGGCGCAAACCACGCCGTTCCCGGTTTACCTGCCCGGGCCGGTCAAGCAGATCGGGACGTCGAACTCGGCCGCGTACGCGTTGTTGGCCGACGGCAGCGTGTACGCGTGGGGCTTGGGGGCCAACGGGCAGCTTGGTAACGGCGGGACTTCGGACTCGGTGAACACCGCGGTGAAGGTGGACTTCCCGCCCGGGGTGAAGATCGCCTCGATCCCCGACGACGTCGATCCGTATGACGAGGGTCTGGCCATCGACACCGGCGGCAACGTCTGGGGCTGGGGCACCAACCAGTTCGGTGACGCGCTCTGTCTGGGGACTCAGGCCCCGCAGCTTGTCCCGGTCAAGCTGCCGTTCAGCGATGTCACCGACGTGGCAGGCGCGGCCGGGCACGCGATCTACCTGTCCCACGGGCACGCGGTCGGGTGCGGTGCCAACCTCTTCGGCGAGCTCGGTGACGGGACCAACACGCCGAGCTCCACCCCTGTGGCGGTCAAGCTGCCCGCCGGCGCGAAGGTCACCCGGTTGGTCGCGGCCTGGACCAACTCCGGCGCCCTGCTGGCCGACGGCAGTTACTACAACTGGGGTTACAACGTCCAGGGCCAGCTCGGTCAGGGCACGACCGGCGGGTCCTCCAACATCCCGCTCAGGGTCACGCTGCCCGGCCGCGTTCGCGAGGTGTCCCAGGGCGGATCGTTGCCGGGCAACGGCCAGACCCTTGCCCTGTTCGGCTCCGGGGACCTCTACGCCTGGGGGGACGGAAGCCACTATCAGCTCGGCACCGGAACCACAGACACGCAGCCGTCGCCCGTGCACGTCCCCCTCCCCGCCGGCCTACGTTTCACGAAGATCGCCACCAGCGGTGCGACGTCATACGGCATCACCAGGGGAGGGGACGTCTACGCCTGGGGCTACAACCTGGTCGGGCAGGTAGGGAACGGCACCCAGACTGACGCGCCCGCACCGGTGTACATCATCGGCAATGCCAACGGCATCTCTGGCACCAACTTCGACGTGGCCATCAGCCTGCGCGAAGGGGGCGCGTGCCACGGGGGCAACCCACACCGGCACTCTGCGCCCCGCGATGGCCACACGGCTCACGCGACCGCCGAAACGGCTGCCGTACGGCCCGCCCTCGCGGTCGAACGCATCGGCGCCATCAAGACTCCGGTGCGATGATCGGCGACGGCAGCCCTCTGTAGCCTGACACCAACCAACTGGGCGCCCACTCTCGATATCGGGGACCGGCGTGTGCCTGCCCACCCTTTCAAGCAAGGCTGTATACGAGGGGATGTCGGTCAGGCCGTGCGCGAAAACGGCCCCGCCCCCAGGGCGGAGCCGTTTCCTCTTATGTCGGCGTGGTGAAGCGCGGGGTCGATCTGCCCGCGTCGGTGCTGGACGACATCCAGCCTGGCCGGACGACCACGTTCAAGGAGTTCTTCAGCAGCTCGGCCACCCGCACATTTCCCGGGAACACGCAGTTCACGATATCGTCGCTAGCCGGGAAGGACATTCAGCCGTTGTCCCAGGTCCCCAGCGAGTCGGAGGTCCTCTTCCGCCCCGGAACCACCTTCGACGTGATCAGCAAGGTCCAGGACGCGGCCGGCACCTGGCACATCACTCTGTCCGAGGTGCGCTAGCGACATGGAAGGCGACCCACGTATGACCGAGGACCGGTCGCAGACCTCGAACGAGCCGGGAGCAGAGACCTTCGCAGCGGCGATGCTCGCCGCCCGCCTCAGCGGCCCGCTCGGCATCACGGTGAACCCCCCGGGCGAACGCCGTCCCGCGCCGGTACTCACCGCCGCTCAAGCGGCCGTGCAGGCAGACCGGGCTGCTGGCGCGTTGATCGGCGCGGCCTGCGGCGACGCCCTCGGCGTCCCCTACGAGTTCGGCCGGCCCCTCGGCGAGGACGAGGTGCCCGAGATGCACGGGGGCGGGCTCGGTCCCTACGCCCCTGGTGAGTACTCCGACGACACGCAGATGCAGGTGGTGATCGCGCAGGTCGCGGCCTCCGGACTGGCGCTGGACTCCGAGCAGGCCCAGCGCCGGATCGCCGAGGGCTTCATCGCCTGGCTGGCCGGCGGGGCCAGCGACGTCGGCGTGCAGACCCGGGCGGTGCTGGCCTCGGCGCGCAAGGCCGGCGGCGATCCGCTGGCCGCGATCCGCGACGCGGCCCGGGGGGTCCACGAGCGCACCCGGCGCTCGGCCGGCAACGGCTCCTTGATGCGCACCGGCGTCGTGGGTCTGGCCTTCCTCGACGGCGGTGTCGAAGCGCTGCACCGAACCCGGGACGCCGCCCGCTCAATCAGTGGCCTGACACACTTTGACGACCTCGCCGCAGACGCCTGCGTGCTGTGGAGTGTGGGCGTCCGCCAGGCGGTCCTGCACACGACACCGGGTCTGTGGCGCTTCCACGGCGTTCGCGACGCGGTGTTCCACCTCCCCGCCGAGCGCCGCGCCCAGTGGACCGCCTGGCTGGACGAGGCCGAGGCCAAGCCGCCGCACGCCTTCCAGCCGAACGGCTTCGTCGTCACCGCGCTGCAAGCCGCATGGTCCGCCATCTGGCACACCAAGATCTCCCCGGACGACCCCGAGGCGCACTTCCGCCTCGCCCTGAAGGCCGCGGTCCGAGCCGGCGACGACACCGACACCGTGGCGGCGATCGCCGGCGCGCTACTGGGCGCGGCGTGGGGACGTACGGCGATCCCCGGCGAGTGGCAGCACGCCGTCCACGGCTGGCCTGGCTTGAACGCCGACGGGCTGGCAGATCTGACGAACCGGATCACACTAGCCGGCGACTGACCCAGTCCAGCCGAGTTTTCGGTTGAGTATCCCTGGCTCGTCGTTGCCGCGCCGTCGTGGCGGCGCGAAATTGACTCGTGCGGGTGCTGTCCGTGTCGAGAACTCGAACACCTCGGCTACACCGTCACCCTGCCCAAAGCAGCCTGACCAAGAACCACACACCTCGGCCGAAAACAGGTCCCGGGCGTAGGCGGGCGGTGGTTCGGTCGAGCACTTTGGCATGGACCCCGGCGTCGCGGGCGGCGTCTGTGGCGTCACTGATGACGTCATGGCCGAACGCGCCGCGCCCTGTGGAAATGAACTGCTGACCCCGCCGAAGATGGTTGGAAGAGCTGCTTAACTTCTCAGGTCAGGCCAGGAACTCGATTTCGGGGAAGGCCGGGGACGGACGGTCGAGCAGGTGGCTGTCGTGTCCGCGGATGAACCGGTCGAAATATGCGCGCAGATAGGTGCGTACGGCGAGTACCGACCGGGCCGGGTCGACGGTGCCGATCATCTGCAGGGCGCTCGGCGGAATATCGACGACGGCGGCCGCCTGGGGCAGCAGCGACTGGAGGTCGGTGTACGACTTGTGCGCGGAGTTCACCAGGCGGAGTTCCTTGTGCCAGCCCCGCAGGTGCGACCAAGCCTGGGCCCAGGACGGATCGTTGGCCAGGTCGTGCGTTTGTGAGCACATGAACAGGTACGGCCGGTCCAGCCCGGCGGTGAGGACCGGGCCGTACAGCGAGCCGTCGAGGTCGCATCCGGCCAGGATCCGCCGGTCGTCGAGCATCGCCCAGGCCGCGGTGGCGCCACCCATGGAGTGCCCGTACATTCCGATCCGGAACAGGTCCAGCACCTCGGCCAGGCCGCGAGGCAACGGACGGTGCTCGACATCCGGGTTGCGGCCCGCCGCGATGGCGCACAGCTGGTCGAGCACGAACCGGGTGTCGGCGACCCGGACCGAGACCGCCTCGGTTTCGGTCGCCGGAGTGCCCGCCGGGATGGTGCGGGGTTCGACGTGGCCGTCCGGGAACTCGACCTCCGAGCTGTCGTGGGTGTGGTCGATGGTGACGACCACGTAGCCGTGGCTGACCAGCTCCTCGGTGTACGTCGTGCAATCGCCGCGGTCGCCGCCGGAACCCGGTGAGAACAGCAGCACGGGACGCGGACCGTGTCGGCGATCGGCGGGCGCGCCGTCATAGCTGTGCGTCGAGGGGACGGTCACCAGGCCCGGCGGAATCTGGATGCGCCGCAGATAGGCCGACCACGCGGCAGCGGGCAGCCAGGGCACGGGGTCGTAGCCGTCGATGTCGCGGGCCGGGTACCAGATACTGATCATCAGCTCACGTGCCGGATGCGACGGGACCCATGGATCGCGCCGGGAGCGGTCGATGAGATGCAGGGCGACGTTTCCGATCCGGTACCGGCCGGTCGGCGCGGGCAGGGTGAGCTGAAGCGGGTCGGCGAGGGGGGCGGTGGCGGCTCGAGCCGGCCCGGCGGAGATCGTCGGCACGACCGTGCCGAGCCCAAGCGCGGCCAGGCCGGCGAGGGCGGTACGACGACCGGGATGGAGTGCGGCGAGGTCGGTGGAGCGGGGTACGGGCATGAGTTCTCCTAGCCGAGGGGGCCAAGGTCGCAGAACTCTTATTTACCAGACGGAGGAGCACTGTGCTCGGCCCGAGCGGAGACGTCCACCGCAGCGGTGCGGGGCCGGTCGAGCCGGCTTCCGCCGCCTGGTCGACCGCGCCGCCGATGCGGCCGGGCTCGGTAGGGCGGGCGGGCGCCGTGGGCGATCAGCGCTGCGACATCAGCCTCGGGCGGGTCACAGCTGCTCAACTTCAGCAACGGGCGCGTTAGAACGGGGTCGCCGACGTCTTGTATCCGACGGGTAGAGCGCGCGAAACGCCACCACGCATTCACCACAGACACGGCTGACCCGTGTCCCAGGTCGTTCCACATAGGTACTGGCAGTCGCATGCTCCGGGTTACCCAAGACCGGCTCTGACCTGCAGATTTAGGCGCCAATCGAAGAATCGGAAGACTTCCGAAGGAGCCAAGGTTGGAGCCTGGATAGTTAACCGCTCGGCTTTAAATAGCGCCGTGGCCTGGTGTTATGTGTTCGACAAGCCGACTGTGGTCAAGATCGGTTCGCGGATGGCTCGTGCGAATTGAAGGAGCGCGACGGCTTGCTTTGAGGCATCTTCGCGTGGCTGGCGTGCGCAGAAGAAGAGGTGAACTTCGAACCTTCTGGTCCGTAGCCCACTAGCCCAGGGCCTTTACATAGAAATCCTGTGTTGCATCGTGCCGGATCTTGACGTCCTGGACGGATCCTGTCTGCACTTTTATACCGCATTGCGCCGTCCTCCATCGCATGGCACCGCGACACACGGTCCCCCCACGCCTTCGTCATCCCTTCTGGGAACGGGGCCGCGACCGCTCAGGCCCACGCGGCTCCTCCCGGTGCCAATCCGCGGACGACCGCGACGGGGTGTCCTGGCGGCGTCGCCGACCCGGGCGTGGGACCATGATCGGGTATCCGGCCTCGGTCGATGTGCGGCTGACCGGCGGAGCTCGGGCCACCAGGCGGAAGGATTTCTCCCGTGGCGGAAGCGGCGTGGCGGTTCTGGGTGGACCGGGGAGGGACTTTCACCGATGTCGTGGCCTGCCGGCCGGATGGGCGGTTGGTCAAGCGCAAACTGCTGTCTGAGGATCCGAGGCGGTATCCGGATGCGGCGGTCGCCGGGATCCGGGCGCTGTTGGGTGTCGCGACGTCCGAGGCGGTCCCGGCCGCTCTGGTGGAGCAGGTGCGGATGGGCACGACGGTGGCGACCAATGCGCTGCTGGAGCGCCGGGGCGAGCGCGTGGCGCTGGTGGTCACCACGGGGTTCGCCGATGCGCTGCGGATCGGGTATCAGAACCGGCCCAGGATCTTCGCCCGCCAGATTGTGCTGCCCGAGTTGCTCTACGAGTGCGTGGTCGAGGTCGATGAGCGAGTCACCGCCGACGGGACGGTGCTGCGACCGGTCGCGCTCGACGCGGTCGGCGCCGATCTTCGGCGGGTCCGTGCGCAGGGGATCGACGCGTTGGCGGTAGTGCTCATGAACAGCTACCTGTACCCGGAGCATGAACAGGCGATCGGCCGGTGCGCCGAGGGGCTCGGGTTCCGGCAGATCTCGCTGTCCAGCGAGGTCAGCCCTTTGATGAAGTTCGTCTCGCGGGGCGACACCGCCGTTGTGGACGCCTACCTGTCGCCGGTGCTGCGCCGCTATGTCGCCACCGTCGCCGAGCAGCTGACCGGCGTGCGGCTGCTGTTCATGCAGTCCAACGGCGGCTTGGCCGAGGCGGGGCGGTTCCGGGGCAAGGACGCGATCCTGTCCGGACCCGCCGGCGGCATCGTCGGCATGGCCCGGCTGTCCCAGGCGGCCGGCTTCGACAAGGTCATCGGATTCGACATGGGCGGGACCTCCACCGACGTCTCGCACTTCGCAGGCGAGTACGAACGGGTGTTCCAGACGCAGGTGGCCGGCGTCCGGCTCCGCGCCCCGATGCTGGACATCCATACGGTCGCCGCCGGCGGCGGGTCGATCCTGCACTTCGACGGCAGCCGCTGTCGGGTCGGCCCCGACTCGGCGGGGGCCGATCCGGGCCCGGCGTGCTATCGCAACGGCGGACCGCTCACTGTGACCGACGCCAACGTCATGCTCGGCCGGATCCAGCCTGCGTATTTTCCCCGAGTCTTCGGTCGGGAGGGGGACGAGCCGCTTGACGAAGAGATCGTGCGGCGTCGCTTCACCGAGCTGGCGGCCCACATCCACGGGCTCACCGGCGATGAGCGCACCGCGGAGCAGCTCGCCGAGGGGTACCTGCGGATCGCCGTGGCCAACATGGCCAACGCGGTCAAACGGATCTCCGTGGAAAAGGGCCATGACGTCACCGACTACGTCCTGACGACGTTCGGCGGCGCCGGCGGGCAGCACGCGTGCGCGGTGGCCGACTCGCTGGGCATCCGCACCGTGCTCGTTCCGGCGATGGCCGGGGTGCTCTCCGCCCTGGGCATCGGCCTGGCCGACGTCACGGCGATGCGTGAACAGGCGGTGGAGGCGCGCCTGACCAACTCGGTCAGGCCCCGGCTGCACGAGGTCGCCGACGCGCTGGGGGTGGCGGTGCGCGGGGAACTGCGGCATGAGGGAGTGCCTGCGGAGCGGATCCAGACCGCGGCGCGTGCGCACTTGCGCTATGAGGGCACCGACAACGCGGTGCCGGTCGAGCTGGCAGACATCGATGCCATGGTCGCGTCCTTCGAGGCGATCCATCGCAGAACCTACTCGTACCTCATGGACCGGCCGTTGCTGGTCGAGGCGGTCTCGGTGGAGGCGATCAGCCGGACCGAGCAGCCCGACCTGTCGTATCTCGCGGATGCCGGACCGGTCGGCCCCGCGGCTGTCACAAAGGTCCAGGTATGCATCGAAGGATCCTGGCGTGAGACACCGCTGTATGTGAGGGAGCGGATGAGGCCCCAGGACGCGGTGACGGGACCGGCCATCATCGCCGAGGCGGACGCGACGACGGTGGTGGACCAGGGCTGGACGGCCGCGGTGACACCAGCCGGACATTTGCTGCTCGAACGCGTCGCCGAGCGCCGCGACGCGGCGGTCGGCAGTGAGGCCGACCCGGTCCTGCTCGAGATCTTCAACAACCTGTTCATGTCGATTGCCGAGCAGATGGGCGCGGCCCTGGAGTCCACGGCGCAGTCGGTCAACATCAAGGAGCGGCTGGACTTCTCCTGCGCACTGTTCGACGCAGAGGGCAACCTCATCGCCAACGCCCCGCACATCCCGGTGCACCTGGGTTCCATGGGCAGCACCGTGAAGGAGCTCATCCGGCGTCGGAGCGGTTCGATGAAACGCGGCGAGGTCTACGCGGTCAACGATCCCTATCACGGTGGCACCCATCTGCCCGACATCACCGTCGTGACGCCGGTGTTCGGCTCGGACGAACGCATCCTGTTCTTCGTGGCCTCCCGGGGGCACCACGCGGAGATCGGCGGACTGACCCCCGGCTCGATGCCTCCGAACAGCCGCACCGTGCACGAAGAAGGCGTGCTGTTCGACAACTGGCTGCTCGTGGCCGACGGTGAGTTCCGGGAAGCCGAGACGATGGGGCTGCTCACCGAGCTGCCGTTTCCCTCGCGCGACCCGCATACCAACCTCGCCGACCTTCGGGCGAAGGTTGCGGCCAACGCCAAGGGCGTCGGAGAGGTCGGCAAGATGATCGATCACTTCGGACTCGACGTCGTCACGGCGTACATGGCCCACGTACAGGACAACGCCGAAGAGGCCGTCCGCCGGGTCATCGACGTGCTCGACGACGGCTTCTACCGCTACGAGATGGACTCGGGCGCCGTGATCTGCGTGAGGATCATCGTCGACCATCGTCGACGCAGCGCGACCCTCGATTTCACCGGTACCTCGCCACAGTTGGAGACGAATTTCAACGCACCGTCGTCCGTCGTCACAGCCGCCGTGCTCTATACGTTCCGCACCCTGGTCGCCGACGACATCCCGCTCAACGACGGCTGCCTGAGGCCGCTGCGGCTGATCATCCCCGAAGGGTCCATGCTCGCGCCCAGGTACCCGGCGGCGATCGTGGCCGGCAACGTCGAGACCTCGCAGGCGATCACCGGCGCGCTGTACGCGGCGATGGGCGTCCAAGCCGAGGGATCCGGCACGATGAACAACGTCACCTTCGGCAACGAGCGCCATCAGTACTACGAGACGGTCGCCTCCGGCTCGGGCGCGGGCGACGGCTTCGCCGGGGCGCCGGTGGTGCAGACCCACATGACCAACTCCCGGCTGACCGACCCCGAAGTGCTCGAATCACGCCTGCCGGTCCTGGTGGAGCAGTTCGCGATCCGTCGCGGCAGTGGCGGGGCAGGTTTCTGGAACGGAGGCGACGGTGCGGTGCGCCGGATCCGCTTCCTGGAACCCATGACAGTCGGCCTGCTGTCCGGCCATCGGCGGATCCCGCCGTACGGCATGGCTGGGGGATCGTCCGGCGGCCTCGGCGCCGGTCGTGTCAAACGCGCGGACGGCTCAGTGACCGAACTGGCCGGCTGCGACTCGGTGAGGGCAGGTACCGGCGACGTCCTCGTGATCGAGACGCCGGGCGGCGGTGGCTATGGCATCCCGGAGGCTGACGCCGCCCGTTTCGGGAGTGGACCGTGTGCTGTTGCTCCCCAAGGACAGTCTCGAACCTCGAGCACCTGATGCGGCTGTTGCGCGAATAGAGGGTTACCACAACGGTCACCGTCGCACCGATCCCTCAGCCCAGGCCGTGCCAATGCGTCCGCGATCGGACAACGTGATCGATCTTGAGGAGTTCCGGGTCCGCAGGCGTGACCGTGCGGGAGGCCTGCTCCCTGATCGTCAGCAGGTCGCATAGGTTATCGGCACCCTCAGGACTCTGTTGCCCGTTGTGATGTGTTATGCGGGCTCATCGAGCTTCTGCGTGCTGACGCGGTCGTGAGCGTCGGGGACGGGCGTGACCTCCGCTGGATTGCGTCACGGATGGAACCGCCACCGGCCTTCGGAGATGACGTCCACCCGATCGCCGATGTGCTCGCCCCGATGGGGCTGCGGCTGTCGCCTGCCAAGACACAGATCGCGCCCATCGACGACGGGTTCGAGTTCCTCGGGTTCCGCATCCAGCGGCGCCGTAAACGCGGAACCGATCAGTGGTACGTCTACACCTTCATCGCCGACCGGCCCGTCCGGCAGCTGAAGGCGAAGATCCGTGCCCTGACCCGCACGACGTCACCCGCCGATCTCCAGACGCGTTGATCAGAATCAACCAGATCCAACGCGGCTGGGCCAACTACTTCCGGCACGCCGTCGCCAAGCGTTCCTTCCACAACATCGGACACTTCGTGTGGTGGAGGCTCGTTCGCTGGCAGATGAAACGGCACAGATGGAGTCGGAAGCAACTGCGCCGCTGGCTGACCACCCCGAACGGGTACTGGAAACCCATCAACGCAGACGGGACCGAGCTGTTCAACATCGCGGCGGTGACGGTCACCCGTTACCGCTACCGAGGAGCGAAGATCCCGAACTGCTGGATCGGCGCCGAACCACAAGCAACCTGACGGCAGCGACCGTGGAGAGCCGGATGCGGTGGAAGCCGCACGTCCGGTTCGGCGAGCGGCCTGGGGAAACGGGCCGGGAGCAACCCCGGCACCGCGCCCCAGGCCGACTCGACCGCCTGACCCGCTCCGCGGCGCGGATGCACGCTAACCAACTGGATCCGATGGTCGAGGACCTGCAAGCCCTGCCGCCGAAGGTCGGCATCCCGATCCTGGCGGCTTGGAACTGCAAGGAGGACCTTATGGACCTGCTCGCGCTCACCCACACAAACCCGGACCGCGCCACGATCGCCGAGCGGCTGTTCCGGTTCTACGCGGCCTGCGCTGATTCCGGCCTGAAGGAGATGGACCGCCTTGCCACAACCATCCAGACCTGGTGGCCACAGATCGAGGCAGCGATCAGGACCGGCGTGAACAATGCAGGTTCCGAGGGCACCAACCGCGTGATCAAGACCGACGCCCGCGCCGCGTTCGGCTACCGCAGCTGGCCGACATGCTGGACGATGCACACTGGCAGCTAGATCGCGCCAACATCGTCCTGATCTGGGACAACGCCATCAACCACCGCGACGCCGCGATGAAGAAACTCATCGCCGAACGTCCTTGGCTGACCGTTTACCAACTCCCCGCCTACGCGCCGACGCTGAACCCGGTGGAAGGCGGGTGGTCCGTATTGAAACGATCCCTGGCCAACCTGGCCCCCCACAGCGTCGAGGCCCTGGCCGCGCTGGTCAAAACCCGGTTACGAGTCATGCAGTACCGACGCGACGGCCTGCTCGAAGGCCTAATCGCCGAAACCGGCCTCGACCTTGAACCACCATAGAAGGCCAGCCCTTCAACCTCAGTTGCGCGAATCCTCGGGACTGCACTGAGACTGATCACAGTGCCCCTGTGGCCTGGCCCTTCGCTCGTGCTTACGCGTGATGTGCGGATGTGGACCCTGGTCCATCGGAGGCACCTCGGCCGGCTGCACCGCGAGTTCACGCAGGGCGCTACGACACACGAGACCTCTCATCACCTCGTTAACCCGAAGTAAGCGATTCACGGTGTTCAATCGGTCCGTCACTATTTGCCATCACATGCCCCGTATTGTGCGCCCCATCGCGGGGCTGCGGGGCGGTGTGCTGTGAGGAGAGGCGAACCCACGTATGAGTGCTCGTACCCGTGGACGAAGTGATGTGCCGTGGCATCGGGGCGGCCGTCATCAGTCCGTAGCTGTGTTCGGTCAGGGCCAAGTCGGTGTGACGGCCTCGGCTCGTGATGTCGTCGCGGCCGCTCCGGCCGGCTCTGGTGGCCGGCGTCGCGAGCGCGCCGCGAGGCTGGTCGCGGTGGGCAGCGTGTTGCTGTCCGGCATGGCGCTGCCGGCTGTCCCGGCTCCACCCGCTGCTGCGCTGGCCAGGGCCGTACCGGTGGCGGGGCGGGGGGCTGATCCGTCGCAGACCTTCACCTACACCGGAGGCGCGCAGACCCTGACGGTTCCGGCGGGGTCGGTGGTCACGATCACCGCGGACGGTGCCGGTGGCGCCGACAATACCGGCACCGCCTGTTCCGCCACAGGGACGGGCGGGACGGGGGCGCAGGTCGTCACCACTTTGCCGCAACTCACCGCGGCCACGACTTTCACCATCGCCGTCGGGGGGACCGGCGGCAAAGGCTGCAACGGCACCGGACATGGAGGCGTAGGCGGTTTCAACGGCGGGGCCCCGGGCGGAGGCTATCCGGTCAGCGGCTTCAGAGGGGAAGCCCCGGGTGGAGGCGGGGCCTCGAGCATCAGCTCGGGTGGCGTCCTCCTGGTGGTCGCCGGCGGCGGTGGCGCCGCCGGCGGCACAGGCGGGAGCACCGCGGGCGGCAATGGAGGCAGCGGCGGGACACCGGACGCCACCGACGGCACCGTGGGAAGCGCCACCGGCCAGGGGGGATCGCCAGGACAGGGCGGAGGCGGCGGCAGCACCAGCACCAGCATCGCGGGGACCGGCGGGCCGGGCGGTTCCGTCCCATTCTGCAGCGTCACGAACGGCGGGCAGGGCAGCGGGTTCTCAGGCGACACCGTCGGTCTCGGTGGCACCGGGGGCAGCTTCGACGGCGGTTGCGCCGCCGTTCCCACGGGTGCCGGCGGCGGCGGAGGAGGTGGGTACTTCGCCGGAGGAGGCGGCGGCAGCGGCGCGGTCAACAGCGTCGGCACCTCGGGGAGCGGGGGCGGTGGTGGTGCAGGCAGCAGCTTCGCCACCCCCTCGGGAACCAGCACGACCTTCGCGAAATCGACGATCGGGACGGCGAACACCAACGGCCAGGTGACCGTCTCCTACGTACTCCCGGCCACGAGCACGAGCGTGACCTCGGCCCCGAACCCCTCGTTCTTCGGCCAGCCCGTGACACTGACCGCGACAGTGACCGGTGCCTACAACACCCCGACCGGCACGGTCACGTTCACCAGCGGCACCACCACCACCCTGTGCGCCAACGTGGCATTCAACAGCAGCGGCGTCGCGACATGCACCACCAGCACACTGCCGGTCGGCAACGACACCGTGACCGCGACGTACAGCGGCGATGCGAACAACGCACCAAGCTACGGCAGCACACAGCAAACCGTGAACACCACCGTCACCGCCCTCGTCGCCGCCCGCGCCACCGCCAGTCTCATCCGCGCCGGCCTCGGCGGCGTGCAGGTCTCCGGCCTGTCCGCCACCCTGACCAACAAGGCCACCGGAGACCCGATCGCCGGGCAGACCATCACCTTCACCAGCAGGGTGGGCAACCAGGCACTGTGCAGCGCCGTCACCGACGTCAACGGCACGGCCAGGTGCACCGCCACCTTCAACAACGGTTTCGCCGGCAACATCCTAGCCTTCGACAACCTCGTCATCTTCGGCTACACCGCCACCTACACTGCCACCCCCGGCTACACCAGTTCGACTGCCAACGCCCGCATCGGAATCAGCGTCTGACCAAGCACAACCGCACCACAAGGCGGGGCAGGCACGGCGGCATCCGCCACGCCCGCCCCGCCGACATCATGCGACGCCAGTTCACGTACGTATCAAGGCTCTGGTTCTCACGGCCGGGGCTACTTGGCCGCTGCTGCTTGCTCTGTGCGCTGTGGGCGAGAGGCGGCGACATCCCAGCCACATTGCGGCCCCGAGCGCTACGAGGATCGCGGACAGGCCCTTAGCGGTCAACCCGCCCCTTGCGGATACCTCACTTCATAGACGTACCGCTGGAACCGCTTGCTGTCAGCCCTCTACGACATCACCCTTTGAAGCCCGTAACGGGCCGAAAACGTCACCACGTATTCACCACAGACAGCGGTAGAACGTGGTCCAGAACGGTTGGGATGGGGCATGCGTTCGAACAGCTCGCCCGCAAAACATGACTGTGATCTGCGAGTGGAGCAGTTACCTGTCTGTTCGGACGACGCTCGGAACGCTCGTTGTGGAGCTCTGGATGCTCCAACCATCTCGCCCAAAAACTACCCCCGACCTGCGGTTTCGCAGATCGGGGGTGCTATGTGGAGCTTAGGGGCCTGGCAGCAGATTGCTAAAACAAGCCTCTGACCTGGGCGAAGTCATCTAGCGGTGTTGATCTGCGGGAATTTCACCACTCATGCGCCACCAGGCCCGAGACGAGTTGCAACAGGTTGGTACGAGAATCCGACCAGCCGATGGTTTGTCAGTGCTGCTCGGCGATACCGGGTCGATCACCGTGCTCTTCGGGCTGGTCGGTCCGATGGCGTCAACATTCCGGGAAATGCAGGTTCCCGGGGTACGCGCACTCACCACCGTCTGGAAGCGGGCCACCCGGTTTCCAGCTCCTGTCTGACGGCGAGCCAGCGATGGTGCTCACCGGCGCGGATCCCGCACCGCTGAAAGCTGGGTGCGCCGTGACGGAGGAGTGGTTGAGCACCCACAGCCCGATCAGGGTAGCCGACGCGAACACCACCATGATGAGCGTGGCGAGGATCATGCGGCGCCGGCGCTCCCGTCGGTGCCACTCGCGTTGGGCGGTGCGGTAGGCGTTCGCAGCCGGGTGGATGGTGTCGGCGAACGCGGTGATCGCCTCGGACAACTGCTGTTCGGTGTCGCGTGTGCCCTGGGTCTCGTTCATCGCCGTGCCTCCATCGCGCTGGTGAGCGCGGCAAGTCCTCGCGAGGTGTGCGTCTTGACCGACCCGACCGAGATTCCCATCTCGTCGGCGATCTCCTGTTCTCGCAAGCCCAGCCAGTAACGCAGAACCAGCGCCTCGCGCTGCCGGACCGGCAGCCGCCCGAGCTGGCTGATCAGGACTCGCTGATCGTCGTTCAACAGGGCCTTGCTCTCCGCGGACGCGTAGGGCTCGGCGGGGTCGTCGAGGTGTCGGCGGACTACTTGCAGATGTCGGATCCGCATCCGGGTCAGGTTGCGGACCACCGACCGCAGGTAGGCCTCCGCGGAGTCGGCCGCACGCAGTTTTCGCCACTTGCGGTAGAGCTCGTAGAAGGCCTCGGCCACGATGTTCTCCGGGTCATCCGCGCCGAGAAGCGCTGCCAATCGGAGCAGCGGCGTGTAATGGACGTCGAAGAGCCGGGCGATGGCAGCCTCGCGTTCCGCGTCCGCGGTGCCGGACACATGGTGCGTCCCGATCGCGATCGCTCTGTCGAACTCCGGGACCGGCACTTCCGGCGGCCGCGGTGCGACCAAGGCGTCCAGCCGTATTCGCTTCACAGGGTGACTCCCCCCGTATCCGGGCCGGATACCGGTGCCCGACGCGGTGCCGTTGCTGTCAGATCTTCCCGCCGTGGTACGCCCAGACGGTCCAGCACGACCGTCAAGACCCCGGCGACCATCAGGTTCACCACCAGGGCGACAAGTCCCGCGTACAACTGAGCGACATGGCCGCCGATCGGGATCGGCACGATCTGCGAGAACCCTCCGTGTACGACCAGCATCGTGCCGACCGCCATGCCGGCGCCCCATCCCGCGAGCAGCGCAGCCTGGTGCAGCCGGCGCGTGTACAGCCCTGCGGCCACCGTCGGCAGCGTCTGCAGGACCCACACTCCGCCGAGGAGCTGGAGGTCGATCGCGTCTTGGGTGCGCAGGCCGAGGACGAAGGCGAAGGCCGCGACCTTCGCCGCGAGTGAGACCCAGCGTGCTGTGCGAACCTGGCGTTTCGGGGTCGCCGTCGGATCGAAGTACTCGACGTGGACGTTGCGCACGAAGCACGTCGCCGCCGAGATCGACATCACTGCGGCCGGCACCAATGCCCCGACCGCGATCGCGCCGAAGACCAGTCCCGCCGCTGCCGGCGGCATCAGTTTGGCCACCAGCAGAGGTACCGCTAGCTCCGCGTGCCCCGCCGGGGTGTGAATGCCCGCGGCCAGCGCTGTGACGCCCAACAGCCCGAACACCCCAAGCACCATCGTCCAAGCGGGCATGGCGACAGCAGCGCGGCGTATGGCTTTCGGCCCGGACGCGGCGAATCCGGCGGTCAGCACGTGCGGGTACATCGGCAGTGCGAGTGCCGACCCCAGTGCGAGGCTGCTGTAAGCCGCGTACTGGTTGGGGGCGAGTCTGGTGAGGGAAGCACCCGGCGGTGCGTGCTCGGCCAGGCGCGGGGCGGCGGCGTGGATGATCGCGGCGGGTCCGCCCAGGGTGTGCAGGGCGAAGGCCCCGAGCGCGAGCACCGACCCGAAGATGGCGAGTGCCTTGACTGCCGAGATGACAGCCGGAGCGCGCAGTCCGTGGCGGTATGTCGCGACGGCCAGTGTGGCGAACACCGCGACCATCACGAGATCTCCGAGGGCTCCGGACGGATGCAGACCGGCCGCCGAGAGCACCGCGCGGACCCCGACGAGTTGCAGGGCCAGATAAGGCATTGTTGCGAGGATCCCGGTGAGGGCTGTCACCAGCGCCAGTGCGGGTGATCCGAAACGGCCGCGGACGAAATCTGCCGCGGTGACGTAACCGTTCCGGTGCGCGACAGTCCAGAACCTCGGCAGCAAGAGATAGATCACCGGGCAGAGGATCACCGTGTACGGCACGGCGAAGAAGCCGAACGCCCCCACTCCGTACACCAGCCCTGGGACCGCGATGAACGTGTAGGCGGTGAAGATCGTGCCGCCCAGCAGCAGCCAGGTCCAGGTCGCGCTCAGCCGCCGGTCGGCCAGCGCCCAGCCCTCCAGGCTGGGCAGGTCGCCGGAAGCGGCCAACCGGCGCGCGGCGGCGGCGAGCAGCGACGCTCCGACGACTACCGCGAAGAACGCGGCGACCGTGGCGCGATCCGCCATGTCTCACCATCCGTCGATGCCGGGCGTTGACTCTGTACTGGCCAGTTGCGCGAAGGCCGGTTCGGTTGACAGCGAAACCACGGAAATCTTTCGGAAATCTGGTGTCAACCGATGCGGACGTGTCGGCAACTTCTCTTTCAAACCGCGGCCACCCCGCGAGTCGATCACTGGTTCGGCCGTAGCACAAGGGCTGCGGCACACCCTTTCGCGCACATCGGCGCTGATCACGCACGTCCTCATCGAACCCATGGCCTTCCGCCGACGGTCCTCAAGGAGTCGCCTTGTCCGCACGTGGCAGCAACCGTAGAAGAACGACCCCGGTATCGGTCCTGGGGTGGAGTTGTGTCGCCCTCGCGGGTGCGCTGGCGTGGGCGGTGCTCGCGCTGGCCCGTGGCGAGCGGGTCTCGGCGGTGTGGCTGGTCGTCGCCGCACTGGGGTCGTACGCCATCGCCTACCGCTTCTACGCCCGGTTCATCGTTCGGCGCGCTCTGCGGCCCGATGACCGGCGAGCGACCCCGGCTGAGCGGCTGGCCGACGGTGTGGACTACGAACCCACCGACCGAAGGATCCTGCTCGGACACCACTTCGCGGCGATCGCGGGCGCCGGACCGCTCGTCGGGCCGGTGCTGGCGGCGCAGATGGGCTACCTGCCCGGCACGATCTGGATCGTCGCCGGGGTGATCTTCGCCGGCGCCGTGCAGGACATGGTCGTGCTGTTCCTGTCCATGCGCCGTGACGGCAAGAGCCTGGGCCAGATGGTGCGTGAGGAGATCGGGACGGTAGGCGGGGTCGCGGCTCTGTTGGCGGTTCTGGCCATCATGATCATCCTGCTCGCGGTGCTGGCGCTCATCGTGGTCAACGCGCTCGCCGGCTCGCCCTGGGGCACGTTCTCCATCGCCGCGACGATCCCGATCGCCTTGTTCATGGGCGTCTATCTGCGCTTCCTTCGTCCCGGCCGGGTGATGGAGGCGAGCGTTGTCGGCGTCGTGCTGCTGCTGGGCGCCATCGCCGCCGGGGACTGGGTCGATCATTCGAGTCTGGCCTCGACGTTCACCCTGAGCCCGACGACCCTGGTGTTCTGCTTGGCCGGCTACGGTTTCGTCGCCTCGGTGCTGCCGGTCTGGCTGCTGCTCGCCCCCCGCGACTACCTGTCCACGTTCATGAAGATCGGTGCGATCGCGCTGATGGCAGGTGGCGTGCTGGTGACCGCGCCCCACTTCAAGGCCCAGGCGGTGACGCGGTTCACGACCTCCGGTACGGGCCCGGTTTTCAGCGGATCGGCCTTCCCGTTCCTGTTCATCACCATCGCCTGTGGCGCGCTGTCGGGTTTCCACGCGCTGGTCGCCTCCGGGACCACGCCCAAGCTGATCCAGAAGGAGTCCCAGGTCAGGCTGATCGGCTACGGCGCGATGCTCATGGAGTCCTTCGTCGCGGTGATGGCGCTGGTGGCCGCGTGCATCCTGGACCCGGGCCTGTACTTCGCGATGAACTCGCCGGCGGGGCTGCTCGGCCCGACGGCGCAGAGCGCCTCCCATGCGGTCGCGCATCTCGGTTTCAGCATCAGTCCCGAACAGCTGCACGCGGCGGCTTCCGCCGTGGGAGAGAAAACCCTGGTGGCACGCACCGGGGGAGCGCCCACGTTGGCCGTGGGCATGTCGCAGATCCTCAGTGCGTTCGGCGGCGCCTCGATGAAGGCTTTCTGGTACCACTTCGCGATCATGTTCGAGGCGTTGTTCATCCTCACCACTGTCGACGCGGGCACCCGTGTGGGCCGTTTCATGCTCCAGGACATGATCGGCAACGTCTGGAAGCCGGCCGCGCGGATCAACTGGAAGCCGGGCATCTGGCTGTCCAGCGCACTGATCGTCTCCGCGTGGGGCTACTTCCTTTACGTCGGCGCAACCGATCCGCTCGGTGGCGTCAACCAGCTCTTCCCGTTGTTCGGCATCGCCAACCAACTGCTCGCGGCGATCGCCCTCACAGTGTGCACCACGGTGCTGATCAAGTCCGGCAGGCTGCGCTGGGCCTGGATCACCGGAGTGCCGCTGGCCTGGGACGTGGCGGTCACCTTCACTGCGAGCTGGCAGAAGATCTTCTCCGGCGATCCCCACGTCGGGTTCTTCGCTCAGCGACACACCTACGCGGCGGCACTGCACGCCGGCAAAGTCCTGGCCCCGGCCAAGACCTCGGCTGCGATGCGCACCATCGTGCTGAACTCCACGGTCGACGGAGTCTTGATGGCAGCCTTTCTGCTCCTGGTCGCCGTCGTGATCGCCAACGCGGCCTGGGTGTGTCTGCGCGCGATCCGTTCGCCCTTCACGCTGTCGCTCGCCGAGGCACCGTACGTCGAATCGGCCCTCGATGTCGGCTCCGGCCGGGGGGAACTCGCTGTGGCCGGAGCCGGCGGCGCCTTGAGGGGTGAAGGTTGAGGACCCTGACCCGTGCTCTGCGGCACCTGCGCTGGTATCTCGGCGAGATCTCGGGCGACGCCGCATTCGACCGGCACGTCGAACGGCATCGGCGCGAATATCCCGACGCGCCGACGCCCACACGGCGCGAGTACGAGCGGCACCGTACAGCACACCGCGAACGCAACCCCGCGACCCGCTGCTGCTAGCGGGCGTCAGGCGATCCATCCCCTCGCCGCCAGACGTGTCGGTGCCCGTTGTCGGCTCAGGGGCGGACGACGGGCACCGGCTGCAGGCGCGGGCCTCGTGAAAGGCGTGCCCATGCTTCGTCACCGCCACAGGGTGCTGACCCGCCCGGAGCTCGACGACGAACCGCTGCATCGCACGATCACGATGACCCGGCCGGTCCGGCAGATGCACGGGCTGGGAGCCGAGCGCGGTGCGGCAGCGTGGGAGCCAGTGGCGGTCCTGCTGCACGAGACCGGCGCGGATTGGGACCGTCGCGCCCACCGGGTGTCGGTCCTGGCGCGCACGCTGTCGGCTTCCCTGGTCGACACCTGGGCCACACGTCGTCCCGAGGACCAGGATGCGCTCACCGTGCGCGCATACTTCCACGCCGTGCGAGCGACTAACCCCGCAGCCGTGCGCTACGCAGTGACAGAGTGCGAGGAGGCTGCCTCGGCGGATCCGGACGACCCGACCCCGTGGACGGCTCTGTTGTCCTTGATCCGCCGAAATCGGATGTCCCCGAGCTTCGCCTGGCCGGTGTGGGACGAAGTCGTGAAGCGCGACCCCTGGAACCGAACCGCCCACTACGAGATGCTGCGCTGTCTGTCTCCCGGCACATCCGGCAGCCCGGCTTTCGAGATGAAGGACTTCGCCGACCAGCGCGCGGCTGTCTCGCCGCTTGGTTCGCCGCTGGCGGTGCTGCCCCTGGCGGCCCGTGCCGAGCACTATGCCCACCGCCTTGCCACCGTGGGCCGCGACGCCCCGGTGCTGAGCGGCCACTGGTACGGACGCGTCGTCACCCGTGAGACCGACACGGCTCTTGAAGGCTGGTTCCACACAACCGCTCGACCACATGCCCAAGCAGTCGCAGACCTGAACATCCTGGCCTTCGCCTTGACGATGACCCAGCGCGCCGGCGAGGCCGAAGCGGTCTTCCGCCGCCTCGGCCGCCAGATGACCCCGTTTCCGTGGAACACCATCGCCGACCCGCTGGGGACGTTCATGTTCTGGGCTGCCCGGGCTCGACGGTGACCATCCTGGCTGTGAAGCAGCCGCCCGCAGACACTCGGTTGTTCACAGGGACTCGTGAAGTTCGATCACGGCTCCGTTGCGCGGCTCGAGCACTTTGTGCTTGACGAACGTGTCAGCGGGCGGCAGGCCCGTGGTGTCCGCCAATACTCGGCCGGCGTTGGGGAGGTCGAGCTCGTGCGGCTGGTCGTCGAGGTTGACGGCGACGAGTATCGTCTGGGCGCCTGTTGTACGCAGGAAACACAGGCAGCTCGGCGGTGCCTCGGAGACAGTCACGTACTCACCGATGCGTAGTGCCGGAACGCGGCGGCGTAGGGCGATCAAACGGCGGTAGAGATTGAGTAGTGAGCCCGGGTCGGCGAGTTGGGACTCGACGTTGTAGTGATGTATCGGTTCGGTCAGCGGCAGCCACGGCTGTACCGTCGACTTCTTGGAGAATCCGCCTCGTGGGGCGCCGGTCCAGGCCATGGGGGCGCGGAACCGGTCTCGTCCGAGGGGGTCCAGCCGGTTGCGCCGGTCCTGGAGAAGGTCGGGCAACCCCAGTTCGTCGCCGTAGTACAGGGTGGGTGTGCCGCGAAGTGTCAGCATCAGCATCGCGGCGATGCGGGCGTTGTGCGTGCCCACTGTGGTGGTCAGCCGCGGTCGGTTGTTGTGGGATAGCGCGTGGTGCGGCCAAGCCTTTGCGGGCAACGTGGCTTCAGCCGCCTCGATGCCGCCGGCCAGGCCGACGGCGGTCCAGGTGGCCCGGGCCAGGACGGGGTTGAACGGCAGGTGTGGTCCGGTCCCGGTGTTGAAGAACCGGGCCTGGTGGTCGTGCGGCGTCACGGTGTCGTGGTCGATGGCGACAACGTCGTGGCCGGTGCGGCGGCTGTGGCTCTCCAATCCCAGGCGGATCGTCTGCAGACAGATGTGAGTGCCGGAGGAGAGGTGGTCGGTGAGTTGCTTCGCGCCGTCGGCGGGGTGGCGACCGATGAGGTGGCGGGGGTTCGCAGCGCCGTGTGGCTCGGATGGCGCTGTTGCCGTGTGGGCGATGTCGATGTGTACCCCGTCCACCCCCTTGTCCAGCCAGAAGCTGAGCACGTCGAGCATCGCCCGGCGGACTTCGGGGTTGTGCCAGTTCAGGAGCGGTAGTCGGCGGTGGAAGGAGTGGAGGTAGTACTGGTCGCTGGCCCAGTGGTATTCCCAGCACGACTGGCCTGACTGATCGGTCCAGTCTGAGGGGGGTGCGCCGTCGGGTGTGGGGTCGGCCCAGATGTACCAGTCGCGCTTCGGGTCGTCCCGCGACAAGCGGGACGACAGGAACCACGGGTGCTGATCGGAGGTGCGGTCCGGGACGAAGTCCACGATGACGCGCAGGTCTCGGCGTCTTGCCTGGGTGAGCAGCTTCTCGAAGTCCCCCATGGTGCCGAAGACCGGGGCGATCGCGGTGTGGTCGCGGATGTCGTACCCGAGGTCGGCCATCGGGGAGCCGTAGAACGGGCAGATCCAGATCGCGTCCACTCCGAGGGTGAACCGCAGGTAGTCCAGTTTGGAGGTGATGCCCTTCAGATCGCCGGTCCCGTCGTTGTTGCCGTCGGCGAAGCTGCGGGGATAGATCTCATAGATGACCGCGTCCTGCCACCACGGACGCGATGTCAGTGGGTGATTCACCGAGGCTTCTCCCCTCTGGTCGGCTGTCTTCCCGCACACGAAGTCGGTGCGCGGCCTTGGGACCGGATCAACTCAGATCACGGGTAGGCCTGGTACAGGTGTGTTCGTCTGTCGGCGAGGTAGGTGTTCGCGCCGTGCGCGGCGTCGAGCGCCTCACGCGGCAGGTCGGCGAAGAGCAGCGCCGGGCAGTTCCCGGCGGCGGCGAGTTCACGGCCGTCCGGGGACATGACGCGGCTCTCGCCGCAGTATTCGTAGTCGCGTTCCAGGCCGACGCGGTTGATGTAGGCGATGAACAGCTGCGATTCGATAGCCCGGGACGGCACGATCTGGTTCGAGACGTGCTGGAACGGCTGCATGACCGCCGCCGGCACGAGCAGTACCTGCGTGCCGGCCAAGGCGTGGGCCCGCACCGCCTCGGGGAACTCGACGTCGTAACCGATCAGGATGCCGAAGACGATCCCCGCCACCTCGGCCTGCACCACCAATTTGTCGCAGTCGGCGAAAGCAGTCCGGTCGATGTCGCCGAACAGGTGTGTCTTGCGGTAGTTCGCCAGGCGGCGGCCATCCTGGTCGATGAGCTGGGCGGCGTTGTAGATCTCATCGCCGGCGCGCTCTGGATAGCCGTACAGGATCGCCAAGCGGTGTCGTCGCGCGATGGCTGCGATGTCGGCCGCTGATGGTCCGTCGGCGGGTTCGGCCATGGCGGAGGTGGCCGAGCCGAGGCGGTGTCCGGCCAGGAACATCTCCGGTGCGATCAGCACTTGTGCCTGGCCTGCGGCTGCTCGGGCGGCGGTGCGCTCCAGCAGTCCGAGGTTGGCGACCCGATCGGCAGCCGGATCCGGTGAGCCGTGCGGGTAGTAGGTGTGCGGTCCTTGCAGACCGGCTATGCGCGTGTTCATGGTGTCTCCCGGGTGTCGGGCGGCACCCGGCGGTGCCGCCCGTTGTTCACTCTGCGTCGGCGACGATCGATCCGACTCGTTCGCCGAGGGCGGGGTCGCGGCGGGTGAGGATGACCGCGTACACCAGCGCGACGGCCAGGACGCCGAGCGCGGCGTAGGGGAACCAGTTGTACGGTGTGGGCTGGCCCGGCTTGGCCAGGTAGTACAGCGGGACGATGATCGCCGCGGCGCCCAGGACGGGCATCGCGACGTGCTTCACGATGCTGAACTCGGAGCGGTGGTGCCGGTGGTAGTAGAACGGCAGCGCGATGTTCGAGGCCAGATACACCAGCAGGACCAGGATGGTGCCCATGGTCGAGGCCTCGGCGAAGAAGTTCACCGGGTCCATCGTCCCGGTGTGGCCCAGGATGTGGCCCAGGCCCCAGCCGCCGATGATCAGTACCGCGGTGCTCACGAAGACGATGATGGCGTTGGTGGGGGTACGCCGGGTGGGGTGGACGCGGCCCAGGAAGGCCGGCAGCAGCCGCTCGCGGCCGGCGTTGAAAAGCAGCCGGGTCTGGGAGTTCGTGCCGGAGATGAGGGAACCGAGGGTGGAGGTCAGTCCGGCCAGGTAGGCGAAGAACGCCAAGGCGCCCAGCGTGTCGTGCGCGACGTCGATGAACGGGACGCTGGAGGCGCCGACCTTGTCCACGTCGTAGCCGAAGCCGGTGACGGTGGCGTAGGCGAACAGCACGTAGCTCACCACCATGATGCCGACCGAGGAGAACACCGCGCGTCCGACGTTGCGGCGGGGGTTGTCGGTCTCCTCGGCCAGGGCGGCGGAGTTCTCCCAGCCGATGAACAGGTAGATGGCCAGGGGGAAGCCTTCAGCCAAGCCGGACATGCCGCCAGTGATGTGGCTCGGCTGGAACGGCGTGGCCGACAGGTGCGCGCCGTGCTTGGCGATCGCGGCGACCGAGACCACCACGAGCACGAGCATCTCGACCGCGAAGAAGATTCCGGCGATCTTGGTGGAGACGGCGATGCCACGGATGATGAGCACCACCGACAGGGCGGTGAGCGCTAGGGTCAGCAGGATCCAGGGCACGTTCCAGCCCAGGTAGTAGTGCAGCGTGGTGGCCAGGAAACCGCCGGAGATGGCGACGACCGAGGCCATGGCGATGATGTAGCCGAGTGTGGCCAGTAGGGCCGTGGTGACCGCGCTGGTCGGTCCGAAGGTCTTGCCGACGAAGGTGATGAAGCCGCCTGCCGAGGGATGGGCGCGCGAGAACTGGGCAAGGGTGTTGCCCAGCAGCGCCACCGTGATGCCGGCCAGGACGATGGTCAGCGGCGAGGCCACGCCGGCCGTGGTGGCCAGGAAGCCGAAGCCGAAGAAGAAACTCATCGCCGGTCCGATGTTGGCCATCGTCGAGCTGGCGATGTCCATCAGCCCGAGGGACCCGCCGCGCAGGCGGTTCCGACTCGCTTCGGCACTGGCGGGTGGGGCTTCGAGGGTTGATGTGGGGTCGAGCGCGGACATGGAATGCTCCTCTGTCGGGAAGTGGGGGCTTTGTACTGCCGCCTCACCGTCTTGATCGATCATGCGGTGGGCTCCTATGGAGTGCTGCTGCGCTGTCTGGGTCCGGATCTGGACGGTCAGCGAGTCCGCGGCCGGTGGGCCGGTGGGATCAGAAATTAGCTCATGAAGAACGGATATACAAGGGGTAATCGTTCACTATGAGCGAATATTTTGCTTCCGGTAACGGGCCAGGTCGCGGGCGGTCGGCCCGGGCTCCTGGCCTTGCTGGTCGCCTATGGCGGCGGTAGCGCGCCGGTCGGCGACGAATGCTCAGCCGACAGCGGTGATGCCTTTTGCGCGTCCCGTCGGCGTGGACGCGCCCACAAGCTCCGGCGGGACGCCTGCTGGACGGTGGCGACCGCCTGAAACGTCGGGTGGGTGCCGCATCCCCTTCTCGAACAGGACGATGCTGCCGGGATTGGTCTTCGCGTGGTACAGGGCGATATCAGCCTGCTGCAGCTGTGTCGTCCAGGTGCCGCCGGCGAATGACGTGGCGATGCCCGCGGATGCTGTGCATGCGAGCGTTGCTGGTGGATGGGCGCCCTCGTCGACTGTGAACGGTGCCGCGATGCGGGACAGCAGCTCCTGAAGCATCAGGACGAGGTCCGTTGGGATCGATTGCGACACCAGGATCAGGAATTCGTCGCCGCCCAGCCTGCTGGGGCAGTCAGCGGGTCGGCACACCTGGCCCAGCCGCTCGGCCACCTCCGCCAGCAGCCGGTCGCCGACCTGGTGCCCGAAGGTGTCATTGACCTGCTTGAAACCGTCCAGGTCCAGCAGTACCAGGGCACTTCGACGGCCTGCTCGGCGTTCGCGCTCGTACCGGGATCGGGCCCCGGCCCGGTTGCGCAGGCCGGTCAGCCCGTCATGTTCGGCGGCCCAACGGGTGCGGAGAAGTTCGGTGCGGACCCGGCCGCTGCGCAGCCACATGCACGCCGCGCCGGTCAGAAACCCGCCGAATGCCGGTATCAGACTGACGTTGTCCGGTGTCATGATCGGCGGACCTAACGTGCGGCCGAGTCAGTCGGGCGGTGCGGGGCGACGGTCCGGCCGTCCGGCAGCAGCTCGCCGGTGTCCTCGAAACACACCACGCCGTTGCACAGCAGGCTCCATCCCTGCTCGGGGTGGCTGGCGACACAGCGTGCCGCGTCGTGGTCCGGTGCCGTGGCGCTCGGGCAGGGCGGACGGTGCGGACAGGCTCGCTGGGTCGGGATGCGGGGTGTCTGGGGCGGGGAGGAGAGGGTGATAACCATGGTGGTCACCGCTTCGCTTGTGTCGTGCATACGATGCGTCCATGGGGCGCCTTTGGCCCTAGATAACCTCGGTCGCGCGGATGACCTGCGGCTCCGCGGCCGGCTACGGCCGTAAAGCCGAAATTAGCTCAAGGCGAGCAGATAAACAAGAGCTATTCGCTCATATGGAGCAATTATCTGGGTCGAGACGGCGGGGTGTGCCGGACTGCGGGCCGCTCAGGGTCGACCGGGCCGGCCCAGCCGATGGGCCTTCACGGCCGCCACCGCCGCGTCCAGCCGGCCGAGGGTGAGCGCGGAGAGCAGGTCGGCATGGCACCTGTTCCGGTCCCGCAGTTCCACGGCGGACGGTTCGGGGGCCAGCAGCGACAGCTGTCCCAGTATGTCCGCGACCTGCCCGGCAGCCACGCCTTCTCCGAGTACCTCCGACAGCCGCAGGTGGAAGTGGGTCTCAAGCCGCAGCAACTCGCCGGGGTCGTCACTGACCGCCATCTCGTCGACCGCGCCGCGCAGATCCGCGTCCCAGCCCGGCGGCAGCTCGTCGGCAGAGCGTGCCACAAGCCCGCACTCCAGGAGCAGGTGGAAGTCCGCCAGTACGGCAGCTTGTTCCTCATCGCGGCATGCGGCGGCCACGGCTGCCCAATCCGCGGCGACGAACGTGCCGCCGACGCGGCCTCGGCGCCGGTCCAGCAAACCGTCCTGGCACATCGTCTCCAGAGCCCGGCGCACTGTCATCTCGCTCATGCCGTGCTCGTCGGCGATGGCGCCGGCATCGGGTAGACGGTCGCCGGGGGAAAGCTCGGACAGACGGACTTGCAGGGCGATCCGCGAGCGGATCAGCTCCGCACCGGTCTGGGGCCGAACGGGCAGTCGCGCAGTGGCCGTGCCACGCCCCGCCGCCGCCCGCGACGGTACCGGGTACGGTCCGAACTTGCCCGCAGAATTCGCCACGTCAGACACTCTAAACTCGAAGCTCGTCCTACCTGCCCGAAGTGCCTACTCCTCGTATCCATCGGCCACGACGGCTCCGACCCGCTCACCCAGCGCGGGGTCGCGGCGGGTGAGCACCAGTGCGTACACCACGGAGACCGCCAGCAAACCGAGTGACAGGTACGGGAACCAACTGTATGGCGCCGGCTGACCGGGTTTGAGCAGATAGTACAGCGGAATGACGATCGCCAAGGCGCCGAGCATAGGCAACACCATGTGCTTGACGACGCGGAACTCGGTGGGCCGGTACCTCCGGTAGTAGAACGGCAGGGCGATGTTCGCGGCCAGGTACACGATAAGGATCAAGATGGTGCCCATGGTCGAGGCTTGGGCGAAGAACACAGTGGCGTCCATGGACCCGTGGCCTCCCAGGATGTGGCCCAGCCCCCAGCCGCCGATGATCAGCAGTGCGGCGGTGATGAAGGTGATGATGGCGTTGGTGGGGGTACGTCGGATCGGGTGCACGTAGCCGAGGAACGCGGGCAGGAGCCGTTCGCGGCCGGCGTTGAACAGCAGCCGGGTCTGAGAGTTGGTACCGGAGATCAGCGAGCCGAGGGTTGAGGTGAGGCCGGCGACATAGGCGAAGAAAGCCAGTGCCCCCAAAGTGCTGTGGGCGACCTCGACGAAGGGGACGTCGGATGCACGGACCTTGTCCACGTTGTAGCCGAATCCGGTGAGTGTGGCGTAGGAGAACAATACGTAGCTCACCGCCATGATGCCGACCGAGGAGAACACCGCCCGGCCCACGTTGCGGCGCGGATTGTCGGTCTCCTCGGCCAGGGCGGCCGAGTTCTCCCAGCCGATGAAAAGGAAGATGGCCAGAGGAAAACTCTCGGCCAGCCCTGACATGCCGTTCTTGAGGTGGCTGGGCAGGAATGGCGTGGCGGACAGGTGACCGCTGTGCTTGGCGATTGCGGCGACGGACACCACCAGCAGCATCAGCATCTCGACGGCGAAGAAGAAGCCCGCAACCTTGGTCGAAACGACGATCCCCCGGGCGATCAGTACCGCGGATATCGCGGTGAGCAGCACTGTCCAGACGATCCACGGCAGGCTCCATCCCAGGTAGTAGTGGAGTGTCGTGGCGAGGAACCCGCCAGATACCGCGATCACCGCGGAGATGCCGATGATGTAGCCGATGGTCACCAGCAGGGCAGTGGTCACGGCACTCACCCCTCCGAAGGTCCTGCCGACGAAGGTGATGAAACTGCCGGCGGAAGGGTGGGCGCGAGAGAACTGGGCCAGCGTGTTCCCGAGCAGCGCTACGGCGACTCCGGCCGCCGTGATCGTCACCGGGGAGGCGATGCCGGACGCTGTGGTCAGAAAGGCGAAGCTGAAGTAGAAGCTCATCGCCGGCCCGATGTTGGCCATAGTCGAGCTGGCGATGTCCAGAAGCCCCAGGGCGCCGCCGCGCAGCCGTTCTTGCTGTTGCTCTGCAGGCCTGGGGCCGATGGAGGGCGACGGAACTACGGACATGGCGTGCTCCTCGGCGGCCGGTGCCGGATGATCGGCGGTGCTCCCGTCCCGGGTCCGGACGAGCAGTGGGGCTTCAGCCGCCTACAGCCGGTGACCGCGAAAATAGCTCATGGCGATCGGATAAGCAAGGGGTCGCCCTGCCGATCCGACTTCTTCAAGCCGCAGCCGTGCTGGCCTTGCCGCCTCGGGTGACTCCGACATCCAGCAGGGCTGGCTGCCTGGGTCGCACGGGTGCTCATGTCTGGAACAAACCTAGTTTGCCAAAGGGGCCGGGCTACAGCATGTCCGATGGTTGCCAAGCCTCGGGCTGTCCGAAGTCACCTGAGGAGGCGTCGCGCGACTGGCTCAGCTGAGCGGCTGCAGGTCGATCTTGCTCACGGGTGAAAGCACACGCGCGGCGTTAGGCTGTGGCGGTGCTAGACCTGAACCGCCTGATGATGCTGCGCGCAGTAGCTATGCACGGCAGCATCGCTGCTGCGGCCCGAGAGCTCGCCTACAGTCACTCGGCGGTTTCGCAGCAGCTGTCGCTGCTCGAGCGGGAGACCGGCGCGGTGCTGCTGGAGAAGGCCGGCCGCACGGCACGCCTGACTCCGGTGGGGCTCGAACTCGTGCGCAACACCGAGGATGTGCTGGCGGCCATGGAGCGTGCCGAGACGGCGCTTGCAGCTTCGCGCGAACAGCCACGCGGCGTCGTGACGGTGGCGGTTTTCACCTCAATCGGCCGCATCGTGATGCCCGACGCCTTGCGTCGGTTGTCGCGTGAGCACCCGCATCTCGAGGTGCGACTGCGGCGACTCGATCCGGAGGTGGCGGTCCTGCAACTCATCTCTCGGCATGTGGACGCGGTCGTCACCGACGCCTATCCCGGCACACATCTGGCGCCAGTCGGCAGCGTCCATGTCTCGAACATCGGCCACGATCCGGTGCGGGGCTACTTGCCCGAGCCCTATCTCGACAGTTCCTTCGAGCGGATGCAATCGGTTCCCTGGGTCATGGAGCCCCGTGAGGCGGCGTCGACTCAGTGGGCCCTGCGGGTCTGCCGGGAGCTCGGGTTCGAGCCGATTGTCGCCCACGAGTCGTCCGATGTGCTGTTCCACCTGCGGATGGTCGAGGCGGGACTGGCCGCGGCGTTCCTGCCGGACTTGGTGGTGCGGGAGGCGGGCAGTGCGCTGGTGCCCAGCCCGCATCTGCCGGCCGATCAATCCCGCGGCATTCTCGTGCTCACGCGCGCTGGCGCCCAGCGCCATCCAGCGCTGCAGGCGATTCGCGATGCGGTGTCTCAGGCGCTGGCTGCATATGTAAGCAAGACCGACTGATACCTGTCAGTAACTGTTGCTTTCCTCGCTGCTTGCTCCCGCCCTAGCCTCTCTGTCAACCAGCCCAGCAGGGTAGGTATGAAGACCTTACGAGGCGAGGAGGAGCGGTGACGCTTACCGATTCGGGGATGCACACGGCTTCGGGCGTCGTCCTCGACGGGCCCGCGCTGTGGTCCGCGCAGGCGCACATGCCGTCTGTGATCGGGCGCCAGCTCGTGATCGAGCGGGGAGAGGGTTCGTACGTCACCACTGCCGACGGACACCGCCTGTTCGACGGTACGGCGGGGCTGTGGCACGCCAACATCGGCCATTCGCACCCCGCACTGGCGAAGGCGGCGTACGAGCAGATGTTGAAGCTCGAGACGTACCACGTCTTCACGCGCTACACCAACGATAGAGCGCTCGAGCTCGGCGAACGACTTGCGGCACTTGCCCCGATCGACCGCGCGAAGGTGATCCTGAACTCAGGCGGCTCCGACGCGATCGACGTCGCGTGCAAGCTGGCCCGACGCCACTGGCAGCGCGAAGGCCTCGGTACCAAGCAGGTCATCCTCAGCCGGCAGTACGCGTACCACGGCCTCCACGCCTACGGCACCAGCATCGCCGGCCTTGACTTCAACCGCGAAGGCTATGGCACCGACTCCCTCGTGCCAGAGACCGCACGCGTCTCGTTCGACGACATCGCACAGGTCGAGGCGGTCATCGAGCGGCTCGGTGCCGACTCGATCGCCGCGATCGTGAGCGAGCCAGTGCAGGGCACCGGCGGGGTCAACCCGCCGGTCGAGGGCTACCTTGAAGGGCTGCAGCGCCTCTGCCGCAAGCACGACATCCTTCTCATCCTCGACGAGGTCGTCACAGGTTTCGGACGCACGGGGGAGATGTTCGCGGCGACGCGCTATGGCATCGAGGCCGACATGATCACCTTCGCCAAGGGCGTCACCTCCGGTTACATGCCGCTCGGCGGCGTGCTCGTCGCGCCCCGACTGTGGGAGCCGTTCTACATCCAGTCGCCGGACACCCCGGTCTTTCGCCACGGCGCCACCTACGCCGGCCATGCGACAGCAGCGGCCGTGGCGCTCGCGAACCTGGACGTTCTCGAGCGAGACCGGCTTGTGCCGCGGGTGCGCGAGCTCGAGCGTGTGCTGCGCACGGAGCTCGACGGCCTCGAGAAGCGGCAGGGGGCCGTGATCGGAGTACGCGTCGCCGGCTTCCTCGGCGGCGTCACCCTCGACGAACGGCTCTCCGCCGAACGCGTCGTGGACCGCCTCGTCGAGCTGGGCTTCATCTCGCGCCCGCTGCGCGGCAACACGCTGCAGTTGAGCCCGCCGTTCATCGTCAGTGACCAGGAGGTCAGCGACTATGTCGCCGCCATCGAGCAAGCCGTGGCCGAGGAGGCAGTCCGATGAGCACCGCGACCACCACCTGACATACTCATCGGCGCTGATGCCGCTGCGGTCGCGCTCTCGGCCCGCGTCATCGCAGGCCGCGGCCTGCCAGCCGATGACGCCGCACAGGTGGCGCCCGGCACGAGGCAGCTCGTACAGGGGGTGCGTCGGCGTCGGAGGGGTCACTCCCGTGCGCCACGGCAGTGCCCTGACACGGTGAGGCACCAGGCCCCTGCCACTGCCGCGGAGGTGACGCCGGAGCCGTCATCATCCAGACAGAATCAAGTCTGGCGGACCGCACGTGAAAGCTGCAGTAGAACCGGGTCGTCAACGTTTCGAAGCCGACGAGCAGAGCGCAAAACGCCACCACGCATTCACCACAGATGTGGCGAACCCGTGTCTCAGGTCATTCCACGCGGGTACTGGCAGTCGCATGCTCCGGGTCACCCAAGACCGGCTCTGACCTGCAGATTGAGGCGCTTTTCGAAGAACCAGTAGCCTTCTGAAGGAGCCAAGGTCGGAGCCCGAGTGGCTCCGACTATCTCGCCCAAAACACTGCCCCCGACCTGCGGTTTCGCAGATCGGGGGATGGGGTGGAGCTTAGGGGGCGTTAACCATGCGACTCAAAACAGGGCCTTGACCTGGTGCTTAGAGTGCCGTTGGCAGGTATGAGCCATGATCGGTTCGCAAATGGCTCGCGTCTGGCGCGAGGACCGTGAAGCCATCGCTGTGCTGGCGAAGTGCCACGCGATCGCCGAGCCAGTCGGGCGGGCGCTTGCCCACCGTGTCGGCGGGCTCGGAACAGATGCGTGGGCCGTCGACGCTTTGCGCCTTCGGTTCAGTCGCGTCGCCGACCTCGAGTGCATACGGAAGGATCCGAACCCGAACCTTCTGATCCGTAGTCAGGATATTTAGAAGCACTTTGATATCGCGTATTGGCATCTAAGCACGTCCAGTACTGTTTCATCCGAGCTGACTCGACTCGTAGCTGTCGCCACGTATCGCGTGATGTCGGCGGTGAACGCGACGTGCGTTATCACACGGTTATCACATCAGGGGTCGAGGGGCCTTCGCCTGACACTTCAGGGTGATGTGATCTCGCCACGCGTGGAAGAACCCCGACGGGGGCCGTGGCGGTATCGGTCTATTCCAGCTGCTGGATCTGGATGTCCGGGTGGACTTTGGCGATCGCCGCGAAATCGTTGTCCAGGTGCAGCACGGTCAGGCGGTGCTGCGCGGCGGTGAGGGCGACCAGGATGTCGATGGCGCCGGGGCCGCGGTTGTGTCCGATTTTGATAAGATCGTGCTGGACCCCGATGATCTGCTGCCAGGGGTCGTCCGGGCACGGCGCCCAGCTGAACAGGCTGTTCAGCAGTGTGGAGACCTGCATGCGGTCGGCGGTGGACTGCACCGCCTGGAGCACCTCGGATTCGACCGCCGGGCAGATGGCGATCAGTCCCTTCTTCAGGGTCGCGCGCCACTGCGGGGCCTCTTGCCCGCGCAGCAGCCGCCGCACCGCCGAGGTGTCCGCCAGATAGGTCATGCGGCGGCGGGGGGCTGTGGGAACGTGAGCTTCTTCGGATCGACGGCCGACAGGTCGAACAGTTCATCGAAGTGCTCGCGGAGGTAGTCGAACGCCGCCTCCCGCTCTTTGGCTTTCAGGCCGGCCACGGTGGCGAGCGCCAAGTTGACCGTGTCCTTGCCGGTGGCCGTCCCCAGCTGCCGCTGCGCCTCGGCCAGTATCGCCTCGTCCACGTCGAACAGATGTCGGCCGCCCGTGTTGGTCACTTGACCAAGGCGGGTGACCAATGCACACTGGGCTTCACCGCGCTGCGCAGTGCGGATAAGAGCCGGACCGTGGGAGACCTTGGGTCCACAACAGCTGAAGGTTGCGTAAATGAGCGAAAGGGTCCTGGTCACAGGTGGAAGCGGGTTCGTCGCAAGTCACCTTGTGCAGCAGTTGCTCGAGCGCGGCTACGCGGTGCGCACCACCGTACGCAGCCTGGGAAACTCCTCGAAGGTCGCTCCGCTGCGGCAGATGCAGGCGCGGTACCCGCAGATGCTGGAACTGTTCGAGGCCGACCTCCTGCAACCCGGTTCGTTCGGCGCGGCGATGGAGGGCTGCCGGGTCGTGTTCCACGTCGCGTCCCCGTTCCTCATGCCCGAGCGCATTCGGGACGAGCGCAAGGACCTGCTGGAACCGGCCGTGCAGGGAACGCGCAACATCATCGCGAGCGTGAACGCCGCGCCGTCGGTGGAACGGCTCGTGCTCACCTCCACAGTCGGCGCGATCTTCGGCGACTACATCGACGTGATGAGTATGAAGAACCAGACGCTGACCGAGGAGTACTTCAACACCACCAGCACGTTGGAGAACAACCCGTACCATTACGCCAAGACCGTGGCGGAGCACGAGGCGTGGAGCGCGGTCCGGGAACAGGACCGCTGGTCGATGGTCGTCGTCAACCCGGGGCTCGTCCTCGGCCCGTCGTTCACGCCGTCCTCAGACTCGGGCAGCCTGTTCCTGATGGACGAACTGATGCGCGGCTACTTCTTCTACGGTGCGCCCGACTTCAGCTTCACCATCGTCGACGTCCGGGACGTGGCGGCCGCGCACATCAACGCCGCCGAGAACGAGTCGGCGTCCGGGCGGTACATCCTCGCGCACCCGGAGATGTACTCGTTCTCGCAGATCTCGAACATCATCAGGGACAGGCACCCCAGGAAATACCTCCTTCCCCGCCACACGGTCCCCGACCGGGCCGTGAGAATACTGGGACCCCGCTTCGGCCTAACCCAGGAGTACATCACCCGCCACCTCGGCATCCGCTTCGCCGTCGACAACCACCGCAGCATCGACGAGCTCGCGGTGTCCTACCGGGACGTGCGGGAGACCATCCTGGACCACTACGAGTCGTGGCGCAGCTCGCGACGACGGCGCGCCTGAGTGTCAGGGCGTGTCCGGCAGTACAGGTCCGGAGCCGGGCCCGAGGAACGATCTGGTCAATTGTCTTGTTCGATTGCCCAAGTCACGTGTGAAACGATGGCCGGTGTGACCACAAGCCGTTCCCCCCGCCGCCGAGACACCGCTGGAAGACGCGAAGAACTCGTGGAGGCTGGCGCACGCGTGGTGGCCCGCGAAGGCGTGGCGGCCGCGACCACTCGGCGTATCGCCGACGAGGCGGGGGTGCCGCAGGGACTCGTGCACTACTGGTTCGCCGACAAGAACGAACTGCTCGCAGAGGTGGTCGAGACCTACCTGCGTGGGTTCGAGGCCGCCGCGCTCGCCTCCACAGCTGAGGCCGAAGCCGCAGACAGCGGCGCCGCCCAGGCCGACTACATTCTCGAACGCCTGCGCGCCGCGTTCGACGTAGTCCGCAACGACGACCCCGGCCGCCAGATCGCCATGTACGAACTGACGACCTGGGCACTGCGCACACCCGGGTCACGCGAAATCGCACGCCGCCAGTACGTCGCCTACCGCGCGACCGCCGCCCACCTCAGCGAACACTGGCTCGAGCGACACGGCGACACACTGCCGGCGTCCGCGGGCGTGTTGGCCCAACTCCTCTCAGCCCTCTTCGACGGCGTTGTGCTGGCCTGGCTCGCCGACCCCGAGACGACCGACGCGGACGCGGTGTTCACCCTCCTCAGCCAACTGCTCGCGCACAGGTCCGGATAAGGTTCCCCAAACGGACACGTGATCACGGAGTAGCCTTCCGCCACTGCGGGGTTCAGTGTGTCCAGAACATGAAGGAGAGTTCGATGTAGGCGGATGATCTGGAGCGATGCTGCTCGGATGATGAAGGTCGTGGCCCTTCGGCGTTGCCCTGCGGAGGGAGGCTTCAAACCGCCCCAAGCTGCGTTTGTTGAAGACAGTCGTGGTGGGCGTTGGGGAAAAGGCGGACCTGATCCGTCAGGTGGGGATCGGGAAGGCGAACGCGAGTGAACCACTGCTGACGTGTCGTAACGCAGACAGTTGACATCAGAACCGGGGTGTTGAACCGACTCCGGGATGGGCCTGGCGGGTGTCCGCTGATTGGCCAGGCGGTGTCCGGCATGTAGGTGGCGCGAGCCCGTCTGCGGCGTCTGAGTGGAACTGGAGAAGGCGTGTACGGATACCGCCCTGATGGGCGACAGGGGAGAGTCGCGGTCCGGGGAGATCCCCGCAGGCGGCGTCAGAGTACCCGTTGCCGGATGCGCCGGCGGACCGGCCCGTAGTAGTGGTGAAGGCCTTGTAATGGGGCCGGGCAATGCCGTTGCTTGATGTGGTGAAGTAGCCAGGCTGATGGCCGTGACTCAGGGATCTGATGTTCGTTGGGCCAGGCATGAGTCATTAGTGGGTGGGGTTATCCGATCAGGTGCGACTCGGGGCGTTGACGCGGTGGGTAACGCCCGAGCTGGTGAACGAGTCAATCGTCGGGCACGGCCGACAAGGCAAGAAGCCGGGTGCGTTGCCAGCCGCGGTGATGGTGTATTTCGTTCTCGCGTGTGCACTGTTCCATCAGGACTCCTACGACGACGTGGCAGAGAACCTGGTCAGCGCGATACCAGGGCTCTGCGCCTGCCGAATACCTCGTCCATGCAGGTCAACAGGTCAACCGTATATGCAGGCTTGGTATGGAGGCTGTCGAGTAGCACCGAATCTCGTGCTGTGGTCTCGGCAAAGTCTCAGGCATGATGGCCGGTTGTGCTGCTGCGTCTGACCTATCTCGCCGTGACCAACGCCTTTGCTGTGTTGCGGCTGCTGCCGATGAGCGACCGGGACAAGGGTGCGGAGATCTTGGCCCCGCGCCATCAGCTCGCGGTCCTGCAGCGGCAACTCGGTCCAGCGCGGGCCAGGTTTGCCCCCGTGGACCGGGCCTTCCTCGCGGCGCTCCTGCAACCTCTGTCTCGTGCCTCGTTGCGCCGGCTGCATTTGATCGTCAGCCCGGACACGGTCCTGCGATGGCACCGCGATCTGATGCGCCGGCGCCACGCGAAATCCTGTCGGCCCAAGCGAACTGGCCGCCCGCGTATGGTTGCCTCGATCCGCCGGCTGGGTGCTACGCCTGGTCCGGGAGAACCCAAGTTGGGGCTATCGCCGCGTGCACGGCGAGCTGGCTACTCTGGGCATCACGGTCGCTGCCTCGACCATTTGGGAGATCCTCAAGGACGAGGGCATCGACCCGGCACCGGAACGCACCGCCACGACCTGGGCCGACTTCCTGCGTAACCAGGCCGACGCGCTGCTCGCATGTGACTTCATCGAGACCGTCACACTAACCGGACAGCGCCAGTACGTCCGCTGTTCCGGACGACGATGACGTTCGAGCGCCTTCGTGCAGCGCCTCCTTGCCCATCGCGTGGCCCTGATCGCCGCTGGCGCTCCGAGAGGATCTGTCCTTTGTGATGTTCGACTTTGTGCGCGCGCGTCCATCGCCCCGCAGGGCGTCCGCTGGAGTCTCGAGCTTGTGCCTCGCGAAGAGACATTGGATGAATGTGCTCGGGCGGCGTGTGCGTGTCGAAGGGTTTCGTGCGGAGAGACCCAGCGTGCCACCAGTCTGTTTACCTCGTTCAAGCGGGCCCGTCAAGCAGCGCGATGGGGGAAGCCTGAAAGAAACATGGGATCTGTTGCCCCGTTCGGCAGGCTCATGCCGCACCGGGATTGTGTTGCATCGGAAAGCGGCCCGAAACCTTGACCGGGCCGCCCTGATGCAGTTTCCTGACACTTGACGTTCGGTTGCGCGCCATCTTGTTCAGTCTGGTGAGCCGGCGGTCGGCACAAAGACCACCGTTCATTGCAGGCACCGCATCCGAAGCCCGGGAAGCCCTGCCTGCATATCAAGGGCCCGTTACACAGGGCGGGCCGTTGACGAACAGAAACGGAACTCGTATGGGAACCAAAGCCAGGCCCCTGGCGCTCGTCGCATCCATCGCATTGCTGGCCTCTGTGGCATCCCCCGTCGAGGCAGCGTCACTGTCGGCCGGTCCGGGCCCGATCACCTCGGGTATCGCGGGCAAGTGCGCCGATGACTTCGGGGATAACGCGGCCAACGGTACGGCCGTGGACCTGTACGACTGCAACGGCGGCGCAGCCCAGCAGTGGACGTTGCCCGGCGATGGCACGGTGCGGATCAACGGCAAGTGCATGGACGTCACCGGCCGGGGCACCGCGAACGGCACCCTGGTCGAACTCTGGGACTGCAACGGCGGCTCCAACCAGACCTGGACTCCCCAGGCCGACGGCACGCTCAAGAGCGCCCAATCAGGACGCTGCCTCGACGACCCCGGCTACAGCACGGCCAACGGCACCCAGTTGGTCATCTGGGACTGCACCGGCGGAACCAATCAGAAGTGGACGCCGCCCACGGCCCGGGTCGGCACCTGGAGCGCGGGGCTGGAAAAGAGCGGCCGGGGATTCTCCAACCAGAGCATCCGCATGGTCACCCACATGACGGTCGCCGGATCGCAGGTGCGGGTGCGGTTGAGCAACCAGTACGGCACCACGGCGCTGTCCGTGGGCGCCGTCGACCTCGCCGTCCAGAGCAGCAACGGGTCGGCCGTGCCCGGAACCCACCACGCCGTGACGTTCGCAGGCTCCGCCGGCGCGAGTATCGCCTCCGGTGCGGACCTGGTCAGCGACCCCGTCACGATGTCGGTGAACGCCGATCAGGACCTGCTGGTCAGCATCTATCTGCCGGGCACGACTGGGCCCTCGACCTGGCACTGGGACGCCCAGGACACGACCTACCTGTCCACCGCCGGCAACCATGTCGGTGACGACTCGACCGCCAACTACCCGAGCTCCTCCAACACCAGCTCGTGGTTCTTCCTGGCCGGACTCGACGTGCTCTCCCCGACCGCGACCGGAACCGTCGTGGCGATCGGCGACTCGATCACCGACGGCTACGGCTCGAGTTCGGGCACGAACACCCGCTGGCCTGACGACCTCGCACGCCGGCTGAACGCGCTGGCGGGCGGTACGCCCCGTGGCGTGGTGGACGCCGGCATCGGCGCCAACCGGGTCCTGACTGACGCCGACAGCGGCACCAACCCCAGCCTGCTCAAGCGCTTCGCTCACGACGCCCTGGGCCAACCGGGGGTTAAAGACGTCATCCTGCTGGAAGGCATCAACGACATCGGGAACAACGCGGGGTCCGGCGGCAGCGCGCTGACTGCCCAGCAGTTGGAGTCCGCGTACCAGACCATCATCAGTCAGGCCCACGCCCAGGGGGTCAAGATCTATGGCGTCACCATCCTGCCCTACCAGGGCTCTGGCTTCTATTCGTCAAACGGGGAATCGATTCGCGAAGCCGTGAATCAGTGGATCCGCACCAGCGGAGCGTTCGACGCCGTCATCGACATGGACGCCGTGATGCGCTCCAGCACGAATCCGCTGGCGCTCAACCCCGCCTACGACAGCGGCGATCACCTGCACCCCAACGACCACGGATACCAGGCGATGGCGAATACGGTGGATCTCAACCTACTCACGTCGTAGAAGCCAGGCTGACGCGGTGCCGCGCACCTCCTGCCACAGCGGAGGTGCGCGGCACCCCGTGCAATCTGGGGGGCGAGCTCAGAGCCTTCGGAGGCAGATCTGCGGATCGGCGCCGTCCGCCCAACCGGGAACCAGGTCGGTCGCCCAAGAGTAGAAGGCGACGTATTTCCCGGAGGCGGTCGTCGTGCCTACCAGCAGTTCGCGGACGAACACCTGGTAGGCGCGTTGAGTGGCTGGGAGACGAGCTGACCACGGCATTGGGGAGAACATCGGATGGCGCAAGCAGCGATCACGGCTCTCGCCACGACCGCCTGACGTGCCTACTGTCCGCCGAAGCGGGACGTCTCACCCAAGGCTGACAGAGAGGGGTTCGCTTCCTGCGGCATCCCTGCGCCGCGTGAACTGGACCTGCAAAATCAGAGTCGACAGGTCCACGTCCGTGACGGGCCCGTACGCCTGACAGCACGGACACACCGATGCGCAACCGGCTACGCTCGAGCACCTCTGTGGAAAGGACCCCCATGAGCCCCCGTACCGCCGATGCTGCTCCCGCCGGCCCGGCCCGGTTCACCCTCGACCCTTCCTTCAGCGTCGGCGAGGTCGACCCCCGCCTCTTCGGTTCCTTCGTCGAACACCTCGGCCGCTGTGTCTACACCGGAATCTTCGAGCCGGACCATCCCTCGGCCGATGAGGCGGGCATCCGCACGGACGTATTGGAGCTGATCCGCGAGCTCGGCGTCACCACGATCCGTTACCCCGGTGGCAGCTTCGTCTCCGGCTACAAGTGGGAGGACTCGGTCGGCCCGGTCGAGGA
>Ga0207671_10000542_pt1 | contig 50975 bp, 61 predicted proteins | sample KBSC24metaG_FD_184352 | JGI IMG/M metagenome (GOLD analysis project Ga0207671, IMG submission 184352) | Corn rhizosphere microbial communities from Kellogg Biological Station, Michigan, USA - KBS C2-4 metaG (SPAdes) (version 2) | ecosystem: Host-associated > Plants > Roots > Rhizosphere > Soil... | reverse complement strand
CGCGCAGGCGAGAGGTTGGTTTTGGTATAAATGTTAATTTCTAATTCATAGCGACATGAAAAAAATATTAAGTGTTACTTTTTTAATATTGCTGATCACGGTATCTGGCTGTAAAAAACTGTTGGATCAGCCCCCAAAAAGTCAGTTAGGGAGCGATAAGTTCTGGAAAAGCGCGGATGACGCCAAGGCCGGTGTTGCGGGTATATATGATGGTGTTCAGGATATGTTTAACAGCCAGTTCATTTACTGGGGTGATGGCCGGAGCGATAACCTCACGTTTCATCCAACCTATAACGATGGACTGCCTTTGGCGATCAATGTATTAACACCAAATACAAACGGTGCCGACTGGACATTGCTTTATACCACCATAAGCAGGGCTAACTTTGCCATAAAATATATTCCAACTATTTCGGTAATTGATGCGGCAACATCAAACGATCTGCAGGCTCAGGCCCTCGGTATCCGGGCTTACAGCTATTTCTGGCTGATCAGGCTTTGGGGCAATGTACCGCTATGGACAGTGCCTTATGAAGACCTGAGCACCGATCCGTACAAAGGGGTAACGCCGGCTGCAGATATTATGAAAAACGAGATCCTGCCCGATCTGCTCAAGGCTTATGACCTGTCTGACAAAACAGCATCAGTTGTCTGGAATGTGAACTCCGGCGGGATAGCGGCAATGCTCATGGATGTTTATATGTATAACCATGATTATACCAACGCCTTGCTATGGTGTGATAAGCTGCTGGCATTAAAACGCTATAGCCTGGAGCCTACCGCTACCTGGAAAAATATATTTACATCACCAACAAACTCCAAGGAGGATATCTGGAGCTTGAACTGGGATTTTACGGTTGACGGCGGTAATAAAACTTCGCAGGAAATTGGAGCTGGCGATACCAATAGTGATTTTGCTGTCGACCCCGCATTGTGGACCTATTTTACAACCACACCTGCCGACATCCGTGGTGCTCAAAGCGTCGATTTTAAAGTGAACAATCACGATAAGATATGGAAGTACTACGCTCCAAATCTGGATAAGAACGGCAACCAGATCTATCCAAACTCGCCGCAGGCCAACCTGTTGTTTCCTTTATACCGCCTGGCCGATATATACCTTCTAAGAGCCGAGGCCCTAAACCGGACCGGCGACCTGGCTAATGCGCTTATTTATTTAAATATGGTACATACCCGTGCCGGTTTGCCAGCCTACCAGGCAAGTGATTTTGCCAGTGCCGATGACATGCTTTACGGCAATCCGGTAAATGGGAACGGCATTTTACGCGAACGCCAGCTGGAGTTATTTTGTGAAGCTAAACGTTGGTTCGATCTGCAACGGAATGGTATCATCGTTTCGACCATGGATCCTTTAATTAAAATACGGCAAACGTTAAAAGGGTTTCCACCAACAGGTTTTGGCGACGTCAGAAAAATATTCTGGCCCATTGATCAGGATGTGTTAAATGCCAATACCAAACTCACTCAAAATCCACCTTATTAATCTATATCAAATGAAGAAGATGAAACAAGCAATTGTATGGCTTGCATGTATGGGCCTTTTAATAAGTATGGCCGGCTGTAACCTGGCCGGATTAAAATTGCAGGAAAATGCCGACTATCACCCCTATGTGCTTGATCCACATATCAATAAAACGGCCTGGCAATATATTAAAGAACGCAGCTACAACTTTGCCGGGAAAGATACGGTGTTTAAGCTGATGCGCCAGGCCATCGAATACTCAGGGATAGATACCAATTTGTATATCAAAACCGATTGTACATTTATTTTCCTGCATAACGATGCTGTGTACCGCTTATCAAACAAAGTGATCACTGCCGATTGTTACTGGGGCAAATACCTGGTAAACGGTAAACCGGCTACCAAATGGAGCGATTACCCTAAGGAGCAGGTAAAAAACTACCTGTTGTATTTAATTGTACAGGGGGCATATTCCTTCAATAATTTAACACCTGTAAACGTTGTTGCCACCACACTACAACCAACCAATTACGATCCGCTGAACCCCACATCGATCATGACCCTGCGGGTTAATAATGATCAGAACTTTACCATGCGGCTAAATGATTTTTCCAATTCGGTTGGTTATGTGAGTGTGCGCACCAGCAATATTTTGGCCTTAAACGGGGCTATACAGGTAATTGACAGGGTACTTTTTTATCAAACAAAATAGTACGTGGTTTAATTGGTTCGCCGGTCGCAGCAGGGCTCCCTGTTGCGGCCGGCTCTTTTAAACACACTGAAATTAAAAACAAATGGCAAACACAAATGACAAATCCGTATCACGCCGTAATTGGTTGGGTGCGATGGGCAAGATCTCCTTAGGGACGGGATTGGCGGTGGTTACTTCAAACTCGTTTGCGGCCAGTCGTCCCGATCCGATAAAAAATACAGCTAACGATATTGGTGCGCGGGTATACAACATCCGTGATTTTGGCGCCAAAGGAGATGGCAAAACGATGGATACTCTCGCGGTGCAATCGGCTATTGATGCCTGTAATAAAGAACAGGGGGGCACGGTACTGGTTCCAGCTGGCATATTTGTGATCGGAACGGTGGAACTGAAAAGCAACGTTACCCTGCACATCTCCGCACAAGGAAAATTACTGGGCAGCGCCGATGGTAAACAATATCATGCCAGCGAGGCTATCCCCTTGGATAGCGGATGGACCATGAACGACGGAAATGTTGGGTTGATATTTGCCGCTAACGCCGAAAATATTACCATCGAAGGTAATGGTACCATCGATGGCCAGGGCGCGCAATTTCGCAGTGACACCAAAGGCGTATTACCACCAGCCGGGATTTCGGGAAACCACCGACCGTATCATTTGCTTTTTTATCAATGCAAAAACTTAACCGTACGTGATATCTCGCTTATCAACAGTGCCTATCATTCCATCAGGGTTTGTATGTGTACCTTAGGGAAGTTCGAGGGTTTATATATCCGCAGTAAAGTGATCCATAATAATGATGGCTTTCATTTTATAGGCAGCACTTACATGCATGTTTCCAATTGCGATGTGCAATGCCAGGACGATGCCTGCGCGCTGTTTGGCAGTTGTAAATTTGTAACCGTTTCTGATTGTTCCTTTAGTACTCGCTGGTCTGTGTTTCGATTTGGGGGCGGCGAGGCCGAGAACATCACCGTTTCCAATTGCCTTATTTACGAAACGTATGGCTGTCCTATAAAGATGCGTTGTTCGCCGGGCTCACGGTTTGAAAATATTTCGTTCTCAAACCTGATGATGAAAGATGTGACCGGTCCTATTTCCATAGGCTCGGGTAATGGAAAATCTTCAGTGAATCCCGTTGCGAATACCCCTGCCATAGTGCGAAACATATCCTTTAACCATATTCATGCAACGGTGGTAAAACCTGTGCAGCTTCGTGGCTCGGAGTTTACCAGTAAATACAATCCCGGCGAAATATTTTCATGTGTCACCCTGAATGCCATGGACGATGTTTTTTTGGAGAACATCAGCTTCAATGATGTCCATATCGCTTTTCCCGGTGGCGGCACAGCCGAACAAGGAGCAGTGCGCGATGTGCCCAAAGTGGCCGCGGAATATTATCAGATAGGGGTTCCACCTGCCTATGGCATATATGCACGCAATGTACGCGGCCTAACCCTCCACAACGTAAGACTGACCATGGAAAGCCCGGATCTGCGTCCGGCACTTATCCTCGATAATGTTGAAGACGCAACCCTGAATGGCTTAAGCGCACAGGGGCAAAAAGGCTCTGAATCATTATTGCGCTTCATCAACACCCGTGATGTTTTGGTAAGTGCCCTGAGGGTATTGACACCTGTTTCCAACTTACTACAGGCCGAGGGTAAAGATTGCGCGAATATTATCATAGATGGCGGAGACACCTCTAAAGCCGATAAGGCCCTAGTATTAACATCCGGCGCATCTGCACAGGCGGTGAAACTGCGGGGTTTGTAACAATAATGATAAAGCCAATGGAGTGTATCAATTAGCTTTTTTGTGCAATTGAACCGTTAAAAAATAAACCGATGTTAGTCACATTATACTTTTTGTCCTCATAAAAAACATATCATAATGCGCAAAAAATATCCTTACATCTATTCAAAAAGCAATATGGCCAGGCTGGCAGTTGTCTTTATTATTTTATTATGGCTGCCTTCAAAAATACTGTTGGCACAAACGGTTACGGTTTCGTCAATTGCCGATCTGCAAAAGGCTATTGACAAGGCAAAAGCGGGCGATTTGATCCTGCTAGCCGATGGGGTTTATACCACCACCGAAGATATCGCTGTTCGTGGAAAAGGTACCCGCGAAAAACCTATTATTATTGCTGCTCAACATACAGGTGCTGCGGAAATTACCGGGAAAGGTGGTTTTAGTTTACAGAGCCCGGCGACATATATAATCATCCGTGGCTTTAAATTCACCCACGCGGCATCCAAAGCTAAAACGGGGATAGGTACCAGCTTCTGCCGGTTTACTCAAAACATATTTGAAAACCAGGGCGACGGGGAAGACCTCACCATTGCCGGTAGCGACCAGGAAGTAGATCATAACACCTTCCAAAATAAAAATGCGATGGGCAGATTTGTCGCCATTCGGGGTGAGGGGAAGCAAATAGCCGAGAGGTTGCATATCCATCATAACTATTTTAACAATTTTGCCAGCCAGGGCGGTAAAAACGGGGCCGAAGCGCTGCAGTTTGGTTTAAGCGGCTTCAGCTTATCATCAAGCAACAGTGTGGTTGAATATAATTTGTTTGAACGTTGCCAGGGAGAGAACGAGCTCATCTCGGTTAAAGCATCTGCCGTAACGCTCCGGTATAATACCGTTCGTGATTGCCCGGCGCAGTTCACCCTGCGTCACGGCAACAAAAGCCAGGTATACGGTAATTACTTTTTCAATACGCCGGGCTTGCGGATCTTTGGCGACGACCATTTCATCTACAGCAATTATTTCGAAAACTGCAGCTCGGCCATTGTGATAGGCAATGGCGACGGAGAAGTTGCCGACGGTGCCCAACTTACCGCGCACGACCGGCCCGACCGGGTGCTGATCGCCTTTAACACGCTCGTTAACAATAAAGAAAACATTATCCAAACCGCCCGGAAGAATGGCATGGGTGCTACTTATATTACTGTGGCCAATAATATTATCCAGGGTGGAGGTTCGGCAGCTACCATTTCTGGTCCATACACCAATCCGCAATGGTTGGGTAATATAATATTCCAGGTAAAGGATGCGGGCAATATGCCCGTGGAAGGCTATACTACAGCCGATCCTAAACTGTCAAAAAATGCCTCAGGAACATATCATATACAGGCTGGTAGTCTGGCTATTGACCATGGAAGCGCTGCATACCCGGCGGTGAGTACAGATATGGACGGGCAATCACGTATCGCGCCGTTTGATATCGGGGCTGACGAACAAAGTAAGGCCCCGGTCAAAGCACATGCACTTAACCCTGCCGATGTTGGTTATCAGGCTAAAAATTAAGCAGATCTTATCAAATGAAAAACATTACCGTATTTATATTATGCTGGCTGATAACCGCCAGTTCGTTTGCACAAAAAAGTAAAAGTCAATGGGTATATAAGGGCAAGGATGGTAAGCTGGTTTATAAAACTACCCCAGGCGGCGACAGGATCATGGATTTTTCATCAGCCGGTTATATGGGCGGTGGCGTAGCCTTCCCGGCTGTGCCTGTAAAACGTGTGGTAAAACCATCTGGAAATGATGATACCCAAGCCATTCAAACAGCTATAGACGAAGTATCGGCCATGCCGCTGCAAAACGGGTTCCGCGGGGCTGTGGAATTGGCTGAGGGGACATTCACCTGCTCTGGCTCTATCCTCTTATCAACAAGCGGTGTGGTGCTGCGTGGTCATGGTAGCGGGGCAAATGGTACCATCATCAAAATGGTTGGCGAGCACCACACGGCTATTGTTATCGGTCGCGGAAATACCAATGTACCCTTAGGCCGGACAGAAAGGGCCGATAGCAGCGCTGCCAATGCTGCCAAAACAGCTATCACGGATGCTTACGTGCCATCGGGCAATACATCTTTTACTGTTGCTGATGCTTCGGGATTTGCCATTGGCGATACCATAGCCATAAACCGGCCGGTGACCGAAAGCTGGGTGCATTTTATGGAAATGGACAATATGTGGCGCGATGGCAAGAAAGAAACCTGGCTCAAAGCAGGTTCCCGGGGTGTTACGAAAAGGAGGATAGTTTCCATCTCCGGCAATAAACTGACAGTTGATATTCCGCTGGCCGATTCGTACGATGCCCGGTTTTTAAACTTCCCGGGGACTATCATTGTAAAAGCAAAACCGGTATCACGGGTTACGCAGGTGGGTGTCGAAAATATACATATCCAATGCCCGCCGCTCGAAATTGATTATGGTCATGCCCCATACGCAGGGATCCGCGTTGGCGGCGATGATTGCTGGGTAAAAGATGTGTATTGCGAAGAGACTATGAACACGACAGTGCTCGCCGGTAACCGCATCACCATGGAAAAAGTGATCGTAAAACATACCTATGCCAATTTGGGTGCATCCAAACCCACAGACTTTAGTTTAGAGGGCGGGCAAAACCTGATCGACCGCTGCGAGATCGCCGGGGGCAATATGTACTTTGTTTGGACCTCATCACTAATTGCAGGTCCCAATGTTTTACTCAATTGCACCTTTAGAGGTACGCGCAGCCGTGTGCAACCCCATCAGCGATGGGCTACCGGGCTTTTGGTGGATAACTGTACCGTACCCGATGGTGGGATAGATTTTATGAACCGGGGTATCGCGGGCTCTGGCCACGGCTGGACGATGGGCTGGGCCGTTGCCTGGAATTGTATAGCCAAAACATACGTTATTCAAAACCCGCCGGGTGCGGCAAATTGGGCCATTGGCTGTATTGGCAAACGCGAACAAACCGCACGCTTATTTGACAGCGCACCCGTTTTGGCCGATGGAAATTTTGATTCGCACGGTTCGCCGGTGGAGATCCAAAGTCTTTACCTGGCCCAATTGGCCGAGCGCCTGGGAACAAAAGGCCTTAAAAATATCGGGTACGCGAGCAATACCGTCGATATGTTTCCAAATAAGCAGGTAAGCCTATTGCCGCTTAAAACACAAAGCGATAAACTGGGCTTTAATGAAGCCATTGATCGCCCGGTGAATACCAGCGATGTAAAAGGCAACACCCGCGAGTTTGGCGGCGAAAAGGCGATTGATGGCAATCCGGCTACTTACTGGCGCACCAATGATGGCGTAACCAAAGCAACGCTCGAAATTGATATGGAAGGCCCGGTTGAGATAAACACCCTGCAACTTAACGAGCAAGGGCAGCATATAGCGGCCTATAAGGTAGAGGCTCAGCTGGACAGCGATTGGAAGTTGCTGGCACAAGGCACAACCATAGGAAGAAACCAGGTGATAAAATTTCCGGCCACTATCGCCTGGAAGGTACGCTTAACTGTATTGAAAGCCAGCGATTATGTAGCCATCAACAATGTGGGTTTATATATGGAAAGGGGGAGAAGCCCGAACAGTAAGATATGACCCGTACGAAAACGTTTGCGTAGATTATTACAGCCAAATGTGGTACCAAACACCACGCGCATTGTATAGTGTATGAAGAGCTATACAAATGTAGTTCATAACCAATTAAGCATAACCGTAAATCATACTGGCTATTTGACCGGCTGTGCTCATTAATTCAATAATAATAGTATAAACCTGGGTGGGTATTGTTCCTGCCAAAATAAAAACCCGATGAAGAAACTTTTTATAGCATGTTTGCTGTCCTTCTTTTTTATACATAGTGTTTTTGCTCAAAAAGAGCTTTCGCGCGATGAGCGCATGAAATGGTGGCGTGAGGCCCGTTTCGGTATGTTCATTCACTGGGGCGATTATGCCGAGCTGGGTGGCATGTACAAAGGATATGAGGTGGGGCATGGCGGCGAGTGGATTATGAACAGGGCCAAGATCCCCGTAGCCGAATATCAGGCTTTTGCCAAAAAATTTAACCCGGTAAAATATGATGCCGATGCCTGGGTAAAACTGGCCAAAGAGGCCGGTATGAAATATATTGTGATCACCGCCAAACATCACGATGGTTTTGCCATGTTTAAATCAAACGCCAGCAAATGGAACATTGCCGATGCCACACCTTATGGCAAGGATGTTTTAAAACCATTGGCCGCAGCCTGTAAAAAATATGGCATCAAGCTGGGCTTTTATTATTCGCAGGCGCAGGATTGGAATAATCCTGGCGGTGCTGCTGCCCGTAAGGTAAGCGCCGAAGGCTGGCCAAATCCAGATTCGGCCAAAATAGATGCTTATACTAAAGACCATACCGGTCATTGGGACCCGGCTCAAACCTCATCAACCATGGGCGAGTACATCGACCGGGTAGCTGTTCCGCAGGTAAAAGAACTGCTCACCAATTATGGCGACGTAGCGGTGATCTGGTGGGATACCCCAACCAACATGACCGATGAGTTTGCGCAAAAATTGCAGGACCTGTTAAAACTTCAGCCCAATATCATCACCAATGATCGCTTGAAGCGCCCCAACTTTGCCGGTGATTATAAAACACCCGAGCAAAAGATCCCGAACCTGAGCGAGCTGGATGGTAAAGACTGGGAAACCTGTATGACCATGAATGGTACCTGGGGATATAAAAGCTATGACCATAAATGGAAATCGCCCGAAACATTGATCCATAACCTTATCGATATTGCTTCAAAGGGCGGTAACTACCTGCTGAACGTTGGCCCTACGGCCGAAGGCGAATTTCCGCAGGAAAGCATAGCCTCCTTAAAAAAGATGGGTGAGTGGATGAAAGTAAACGGCGAGGCTATATACGCTACCAAGGCCAGTCCTTTACAACCATTAAGCTGGGGTCGTTGTACGCTTAAACCCAATGGTAAAAATACCACACTGTACTTGTCGGTATTTAATTGGCCAACAGATGGCAAGCTGGTTATTTCAGGTCTGAAAAATGAGATAGTAAGCGCCAAAATGCTGGCTGGTGGAGCTGTTTTAAAAACCGGAGCATCCAACGATGGGGTAACTGTAAATGTGCCGGCCAGCGCTACAGATAATATAGCCACGGTAATTAAGCTGGAAGTGAAGGGGGCAGTAACATCTCAAACAGCAAACCCAGCTGGTAAAATGAAAACCGGAGCATTGGACTAAGCCATGAAATTGAATATCCCCTTATGTTTAATAGCCGGCGTGCTGCTTACGGGCAGCACGCTAAAGGCCCAGGTTGTGCTGAAAGCCGATGGCAGCAGTGATGCTTATAAACAGATCTCGCGCGTATTGGGAGGCGATGCCTGCGAGGTGCCGGATTGCGCACACCCGGTTAAGCATATTACAGAGGCCTTTGATAAACAGCTGAACGAATACGTGTTTGTTTTTCACAGCCATGTTAAGGAGGATAATGACCGATGCAAAAATTTCGACCGGGAGCGGGTGGAGATCAAAACCTATGGTCCTTCTGCTCCTAAACTGAAAGGCGAACTGGGCGAAACGGTTGAATACAAATGGAAATTTAAAATAGATAGCGGCTTTAAAGCCCAGCCTACATTTACCCATATCCACCAGATCAAGGCGGGCGATGGTGATGCCGGTGCGCCGATCATCACTTTTACACCCCGGTTTGGTCAGCCCGATCAGTTGGAGGTTATCCATACCGGAGCGGAAAAAGCAAGCTCGCAGGGTGTTTTAACTAAAGTAAACCTGGCCGATTTTAAGGGAGCCTGGGTTGAGGTAAGCGAAACGATGCACTATGATACCCATGGCAGTTATACCGTAATCATCAAACGGGTGGCCGATGGCAAAATATTGTTGAATTATACCAATAAGGATATCGATCTGTGGCGAAAAGGAACTTCTTTTTGCCGGCCAAAGTGGGGAGTATACCGCAGCCTGAAAAGTGCGGAATATATACGGGATGAGGATGTTTATTTTGCCGATATCTCTATCCGGGAGCAATAGTTCTTGTTTTGATAACCAATTTAAATCCAGTTAAATGAAGCCACAATTACTCAAAGTATCAGCAGGCCCCGCGCAGTCTTTTAGTGTACGGCAAGACCTCATCCCATGTATTAATAACAGGTGGCATTACCACCCGGAAATTGAACTCATCCATTTTAAAAAAGGGAGCGGGACCCAGTTCGTCGGCGATAATATCAGGCAATTCAACGAGGGCGATATGGTGATGATAGGCGCGTACCTGCCGCATTATTGGCGATTTGATGATGTTTATTTTTCAAAGGAAGAAACAGCTCCAGTGGATATCCGAGTGGCTCATTTTTGCGAAAACTTTTGGGGGAACGGCTTTTTACAGCTACCCGAAAATAAACTGATCAAAACCGTATTGGAAAAAGCTAAGCGGGGTATACAAATTACCGGCAAGGCAAAAAAAGCTATTGCCGAGATCATGGAAAATCTGCTTACCGCCGAAGGTTCAAAGCGGATCATTTTATTGATGGAGGCGCTGAATATCATCGCGGGCAATGAGCAGGCCGAAGTTTTATCGTCTATTGGATTTAGCCCGAACATTGAGAAATCCGGAAACGACTGTATTAACGTGATCTACGAGTACTCCATGGCCAACTTCAAAAACAAGATCCATATGGATGAACTTGCCGATCTGGCAGGGATCAGTCCAAACTCCTTTTGCCGTTATTTTAAATCGCGAACACGCAAAACGTATTCGAAATTTTTACTGGAGATCAGGGTGGGGCATGCCTGCAAACTACTGATCGAAAATAAACTGCCGCTGAAACAACTCTGCTATGAAAGCGGCTTTAACAATTTTACCAATTTCCATAAATACTTTAAACAGATAACGGGTAAAAGCCCCTTGAACTATCAGAAAGAGTTTATCCAGACAAGAACAAGTTCCTGGTAGGGGAAAGGCAGAATAAGTTCGGGAAAAGCCGGCATGTCGGCGACCGACTCACCCGGTCTGCGCTTCGCTGGACCACCCTCTCTTCGCCTGCGGCGGAAAGAGGGTAGAGAAGAAAATAAAAAAGGCAATCCCCTCTATGCGCGAAGTGGAGAGAGGGGTGACGAGCGCAGCGATGTCGGGGTGAGTCGGCTATGCTTACCACATGCCTTTTCGGAGATTACTACTTTCCTTGGGAAGTGATAAATTATGGTTTACACTGTAAACCCACTTTTCGATCATAAATAAACATAAATAACTTATTATCAATAAAATACAATAATGTTAACCATGAAAAGTGTAAACCATGTAAACCCAATTTTAACTATTCAACGGGATAGGGGCCTTGTTCAAAAATGGTATCATGATATCCCTTGCTGCCTACATCAAGCGATAGTGGACTTCTGAAATCGGCACCTGCGCTAAGGCATTTCAGCACATAGGCAAAATCATATTTGGGCTGCCAGCCCAGCTCATGAAGAGCCCGGCTGTTCACATAAACCCGGTCGATATGCGGGAACATGGTCCATTGCTGGCTGGCAAAAAGCTGTTCATAATCCGGGAAAAGCCGCTTTACCACTTCCCCGGCGTTGGTATGAAGCAGAGCCAGATCATCCCTGGTAAAAGGTGTGGTGGCCGAAATGATGTAGCGTCCAAACCCAATGGCCCGGGCTTTTTCAACCGCCAGGATATGCGCGTCGACCACGTCTTCCATTTCTACCCGGCGATACAGCAATTCGTTGGCCTGTATATTTGGCGCGCTGTATTTTCCTCTTACCGCGGCATCGTCATCCGCCTCGGGAAAAAACCTTGATGTCCTCAGTATCACTACACCCAGGCCATGTTTGCGTGCAAACATTTCACACAGGTTCTCGGCTGCTATTTTGGTTACGCCATAAATGTTTTTCGGAATGGGTGTTACCTCCTCGGTGATCCAGGCTGCGGGCTCACCCGGAGCGGGGTTCATAGCCGCGCCAAATGTACTGGTGGTACTGGTATAAACAAAGGTGCTTATCCCGGCAGCGACAGCCTCTTCCAGCAATATTAGCGTGCCCGAAACATTGGTATTAATAAAATCCTGATTGGTGTGGGTGGCGATGTGGGGTTTGTGCAGCGTTGCGGTATGGATCACCGCCTGTATATCTTTCAGGCAACTGCGGATAAAATCCCTGTCGGTTATTGAGCCTACATGATCGGTAAAAGCCGAAGCTTTGATATCCACGCCCCGTGCCTGCCTGCCTTGTGCCTTCAGGCTGCGCAAAATGGCCTCACCCAGGTGACCGGCGCTTCCGGTTACAAGAATACTCATGAAACAAAAATACCGGGTTTAATTTATAAAATCAATGAAGCGCGATAAAAGCGGATTTACAGGCACTATAAAAAAGGCCAATGATTCTGGGTGAAGATTTGTATTGGAAAAATCAGGTTATGTAGCGTTTATTCTACGTATAGCTGACCGGGAACACCCATAGAAGAAAAATTACATCCTGAACCGCAGGGATACAGACCGGCCTAATGCCTGGGCCAATTCCGGATCAATCAGCGGACCATCTCCCTGTTGTATCCATGCTCCGCGGATATCTTTTTGAAGGGTTATTTTCTCGCCGTTTAATAATATTTCAAGCTCTGTAGTAGCTTTACTAATCGGCGCTGTGTTTATCTGGTAAACGTGGTCGGTATCGTTATATGTTATTCGTAGTGGCAGACCCATCTTTTTCTCCTCGGGGTAAATATACAATTGTTGTAGTTAAATCGGGCATTTTAAAGAAAACAGTGGCAGATGTTTAGGCGGCCAGCTGGTGCTCAACCGTCTCTATCAGGTTATTCATACCAAAAGGTTTGTGCAGTATATCATCAGGGGCCCCGTCCTGTTTAAGGTAGTTTTCAGCATTTTCACTGTCTGTACAGATAATTACGGGAAGGGTTTGGGTTTCTTTGTTCCATTTGAGGAGGCGGCACACATCTATGCCATCTATACCGGGTAAAACGGCATCAAGAATAATAAGATCAGGATGGTTTTGGCGGATGTTGCTGAATATATGGACAGCATTGTCGAGGGTAATTACTTCATAGCCATTACTGGTTAATATGTATGACATTACCTCCGTCATCAAGCCATTATGGTCAACTATCAAGATCTTCTTTGCCATGATCATTTTTATCATTATGATATATGTGCAAAGGCCATGCCATTGATTGACTTAGCGTTAGGAGAGGAGAAAGAATCAAGATATAAGAGTCAAGAATCAAGAAAAACAGTTGGGTTCCTGTCTTGACTCTTGGTTCTTGACTCTTACATCTTGATTCACATTATACGTGGATAAACAACTCTTCTTTTGGACGGCGTACTTTGATCATTTTGCTGTAAACGTCATCTTCGGCACGGTACCCAACGGCAGCGATCACCGAGGTGGTTAATATAATCGCAAAATCGAAAAGTATAAATTTTAAAAACGAAATGTATAAATTTTGATCGTTTTTAAAAATAGATATCATTTAAAGCAAAAGCCACTTTTTTGATCTAAAAGTGGCTTTTTAGGCTATTGGAGGCGTTAAAAAAATTTGGCAATACTTAAATATCACCCCTTTTTGCTGCACGTAATAAGATGTTATACTATTTATTAAGCGCTATTTAAACATCATTTAAACTCAGACTATTTTTACAACCCTGTAGGCTACTCCGAAAGGAGGCATGTTGTTATGTGCCTGACCTCCACCAGCACTGTCAGTACGGCCAGCACCACGAATAAACGCACGTTCTGAGTCTGGATTACCAGAATGAGTACCATAGCCTGACAACCCCTTTCCATCACCGTGATCATGCGCTGGCATCTCATTCAGTGTAAGCCTATGATTTACCTCCCCACCTTTATCACCGATAGCAAATTCAGTTTGCTCTCCGGTTGAGGTATCTGTAAAAGTTCCGGCTGCAACTATCACCATACCCTCTGATCCTGGAGTACCGTTGTTGGCGTTGTCTAAAGCCCAACCTATCCAGCGTGGCGTTATTCCTAAACCCCCGCCATCAAAGTTAGCACGGAAACTACCATCAAAATCATACACCTCTTTGATTGTTCCCCTTACCTCAAATGATTGTACGGCATCTTGTATATATTGCTTTAGATCATAAAGCTTAGTTCTGATTTTTATTTCAGCTATTGAGCCAGTGGCATTGGCTATTACGGCCTTTGCCTCTCTGTACACGTTTTTGAGAGATCCATCTGCAAAAGTTTTTTGATCCGTTGGCGTGTATGGCCCTTTGGCCATAGCAAGTGAACCATTAGCCACGATGTTGTTTGCACCATCAAAGCGAATCGCCTCTCCAGCTACATACACCAAACCTGCAGCAATATTAACAGTGCCGTTGCCATTGTCGTGCACTGCACATCCGGATAAAACCAGATCTACTCCTAAAGCAGAAAACAAACCGTTACCGAGGGTGTAAAGCTCAGACTGTAAATTTAAGAGGTAATCCATTTGGCGTGGATAACCTCCCTGCAGGGTTAAAAGCTCTTTCATATATTAAAATGTTTCGATTGTAAAGGTGATACTTGAAAAAATGTATTTTTTAACATAGGCATATATTGCCTGAGTGCTACCAGCGAGGCTGGCCGGGATCCTGACTATAAAATCAAATTGAGAATTGTACTCAGCCTCAGTAAAATCGTAATCAGCGGGCACATGGTTTTCTATGGCTAAATAGTCAAACTCTGGAGTTGCTCCCTCTCTCTCCAGATAAATAAAAGCCTGATCCAAATAATCATCAGGGTGGAAAATGTAAATAGTATTGTCCGCAAACTGATCTCTCAAAGCAGTTTGTAACCTTTCTTTTTCTGAGTTGATGGTAGCATTTTTTAGCTGCAGCGTACGGAAACTCATAAAGCTTGCGTACAAGGTTTTAAGAGGCGTAAATAATACCTGCAACCATGCCAGCTGTATTGGTTTGACCAAAAAGTATGGCAATAGCCAGCGGATCATTTTATCTATATCAAACCGAAAGTTTTTCATACTGCTAAATAGGTTATTGTAGTATCCAGGCTAAAATCAGGATCTATCATAAAATACCCCGCCTTTGGTTGATAGCTGCTGGTGAAAGTGGTGTAAGCATCAGGGCCGTTTTTAGCAGCGATTGACATAACATCTACCTGGTTGCCAATTACGCCGGGTACAACCTGAATTGCATCGATCAGCTTATTTACATACAGTGTGCCATCAAATGTTACCGTGTTGAGATTGCTCAGGTAATTTTGAATGGCTGTTTTTACTGCAGCTTTTATTACGTTGATATCGCCTGAGGCATCGTAATAAATATTGAGGTACATTTTTAGCGTATCCGCTACTAATGACTGCACGGTAAATTTCACTCCAGATGGCCGGATCGTTTGGCAGTAGGACAATAGGCCTGCAACCTGATCAGCTGTCAGCACTGCTGGCTGACCAGCAGCGGATCCGGCTGCTTTTATTTGAACCTTACCGCCATTGCTGGTAATTGAGCAAAACTGTACTATTTGTTTCGTGGCATCAATAACCGGGTATTGATAAATATTGTTGATAAATGCCAGCAGATCTCCGTACTGGAAAGCCAGCACCTTTTTTTGCCACCAGGGATCATTACCATATTGGTTATTATCAATAATGGCCTGTATAATAGCCTGGAATTTATCCCACAATGTTTCCAGGTAATTAAAAAGCTGAGCGGTTAGAAATACCCAAAGCCTCCAAATCGCTGAATTACTCACGCTGTTTAAATTGGCCAGCCCTGGAGTTGCATCCTTTACTGCAGTAATTTGATCCTCTATTTGTTGTGTTGTACGTGCCATTATCTTTCTGCTTGAATTTGGATGTCAGTAAATGAGTTAATTTGGGTGTTTACAGTTTGGTAGCCATCGTACTGCAGCTGCAGTCGGATTTTTTGCCTCAGCTGATCAATTTTAGATACCGAAAAACTGCTTTTTATATATTTTGCAATTCCTACACCTGTTAACGGGCTTTCCCTAAAACTGCCTTGTGTAGCAATCAAAATCAGCTCCTGATTTTGCTGCTCACAATCATCAATTAAAAAATCTCCGTTTTGTATGGCCAGATCCAGGTTGTTATCTAATATTATATCATTCATTGCACAATGTTTTTATTTTCAATATCATCGGTTTTAATGAGCGGATCTATCCTTGCAGGCGCTTTACTTGTGGGTATCCCCGATAATGCAGTGCCAGCTGATACGCCTGAGTGTATATGATTATCAAAAGCATCACTCAGGTCATTTACCTTTTTCTGCAGCTTATTGAGAATATCTGTTAAAGGCTTTAGCAGTGGGATACCTCCGTTTTTGCCATCATTAAACGTTGTTAAAACAGTGTTTAAACTGAGTTTACCATCACCACTGATCAGCAGCTTTAAGGCGGTCGCTGTATCAAGGCCTATGCTTTCAATTTCGCTGCAGCTGATCACAATCATATCCGTGTTATCTCCATCCACCTCACTAATGATTACATAAGATCCGACTGCAGGAAACAATATCAACCCCATTTTACTGAGGTCGCTATCATTGAAAACAGGCTTTAGTTTAACATCCTCCAGCTCCAGCTCATCGGCCACTGTTTGCACAACACAGGTAAGCTGGTTTTTATCAACCGAAAGCACAATAGCTCTATCTGTAGGATTATCACCCTGAGCTATTTTTTTTACCGCTGCCTTTAAAGTTTGTGTCATGCTGTTTTCCTTTCCAGCTCAGGCTTGTGCCTGTAGCCATCAACGTTAAAAGTTGTCTTAACCGCCTCAACCAGGTATGAGCCGTTATGCTCTGGATAATCCTTATCCATCAATAGCGCATTATCGCCGGGCTCGATGAGAGGTAGGCCGAATGTTGTAAAATCTCCTTTAAAGCCATCGTATTTCAGTTTGTCAATTTCAGAGTTTACTATTTTCTGCAGTTGATCCTTATCCATGTTGGTGTAATGGAGTGTGTGAACCTCTCCATCGTTATCTCCAGCGACTACCTCCAGCTTTTTACCTTTGTGCTGTTTGGATACCCCGATAACCTTTATCCTGGCATCCTCCTTGCGTTTATACTCCAGGTTGTTCTCTACAATATTTCTATTAAAATCATAGATCACCTCTTTACCCTGGTTGTGTATAACCCCGGCAAAATCAACTATCAGCGTGCCGTTAAAAAAATAACATTGCAGGCCGTATTTTCTGAGCCTGTCAAGCGCCTGAGCGGTGCTCTCTCTTTTCAACACAAACCCGCCTATGGATAAATCAATGACCTGAGCAGGCCCTGAGTATACATATTTCACAATCTCAGCAACCTTTACCTTTTTGCTCCACGATTTTGTAAAGCTGTTTTGTTTTAAGCTCCACATCTCATCCTGACAGTCAATTACAACAGGTGTCTTTGCGCCAACATTAGTAACGTAGCCAGTAAACATGGTTTTGAGATTACCATCATATCCCAACTGTATTTCTACAGCAGATCCCCGCTTAATGATCTGGTTGATATCACCGTTTAGGATCTTTAATTTTCTGGCAATAGTAATCTTTGCCGTATTGGTTAAGGATCTCCGGCTTTTGTCAATTTCTACCTCATTGATAAAATTGAACTCCAGATAATTCACCCCTGTAGGATCAGTAATTTTGATATATGATGATAATCTCAGCATTGATGTTATTTCTGAGGCTCTGCAGTTATCGCCTGAGCAGGTGTAAATAAGTTTTTACCCATATAGGCAATACCTGCAGCAAGTGCAGTATGCCATATTGTTGTAAAGTCAAAAGTGAATTGTCCTTTTTGAATGGAATCGCCAACAGTGGCAACAATACCACTCACAATGGCCACTATCAGCCCTTTGATCCAATCCCGTGTGTTTAAGCTTAAAAAGCCTGATGTTGTATTTGTCATTATCCTATTTTTTTAGCGTGTATAAACTGTCTGTTATTGCCCCGGCTGCATTATTCATCTTTACAGTATCAAGCGCCCGGCGCTCCAGCTTTCGCTGCCTGCTGGCCACACAGCCTGACAGGGCAATCAGGCAGATGTATAGAATTATTGCTTTCATTACTTTTTACCTTTTTTGGCCGGGATCTTTTTAGCAGTATCAGCCTTAAACTTTTGGTAATCGGCCAGCGCTTGTGTGTAAGCCTGCTTGTTAATCTCCTTGCGGGTTTCTTTTAAAAAGTCTTTAATAGCGGTGATTTGCTCTCCAGTGAGTTTGCTGCTGGTTTCGATATCATGCTCTGGAGTGCTTAAAATTGAGATCTGATCAGAGGTTAACTGCAAATGAATGTCGTACACTCTGGCCGGATCTGCTTTGTATTCTACTGCCTTTTTAACGGTATCTTTTTTTGCCTGAGCAAATGCAAATGTTGTGGCCAGCGAAAGGGCGATCATTAAAATTGTCTTTTTCATTTTTATTAGTTTATGATTATATAATTTACAGTTGAAGTGTCTGCAGTATTAATGGTGCCAGCTGCTATATTAGCCTGTATTGTTAATGTGCCAGCTGTGCAAACTGCTTGATAGCTTGTTGTTAGATTTGTGCCTGATGGTGTTACTAATTGCACAAATGCCCTGGTTGATGTGGTAACTCCAGAAACGGACACGGTTTTTGTTCCGGCTACCAAAGCCGTTTGCCCAATCCTCCCGTTTGTTCCCTCAGCTATATTTAATCTACCACCAGGAGCGGATAATGTAATATTCCCTATGGTAGATATATTACCCAAATTATCTACCGTAAATTTAGATGTATGAGTTCCGCTAAAATTACTATTGCTGTTAGTACCTGCATCTATAAGTAAGCCCCCGCCACTACCAGTAAAGCCACTCTCAAAAGGGGATATTACTAAACCTTTATACCCACCTGTAGATGTAGAGGAAATAGTCGGGGCTACAACTAAATTTGATACTATACCGGAGGTGTTTGAGTTTATGCCATTTATAATAGCATTATATCCCCCTGCTTGACTAATGTTAGCTAATAAAGAAAATGCGCCTACTTGATTATTATTAACACTAAAAACTCTGCCCCCGTTATTACCTGCACTAATTTGAATATTACGAGCAGTGCCAGTGCCCCCATTTGCTGTAATTATTTTATAAATATTACTGGCCCAAATACCGGCCCCATATTCATAGTTAGTGTTTGATCTACTGTATTATAATGAGCATATCCGGCACTTGTGCTGCTCATAGTAAATAAGCCTGTTGTTCTAAGTGCCCCCTGTACATCGAGCTTATACCCTGCATCAGTAGATCCTCCTATAATAACATTACCCGTGCTTCTCTTTATAAAAAACGGCGTTGACAAAGCAGCTCCGGCATCTGTTCGCGAATTGATGCTAAAATCGCTACCAATGTTTGATCCAGTTTCAGCCGTACCATCAACTCTGAAAAGCCAACGGGCCACATTTGAGGTTTGAAATAAAACATCCCTTACGTTACCAGATGCAGCGCTCAACGAATATTGCGCCGTACCTCCCCCGCTTGCAGATATGGATATCTGAGGTGTGGCTGATGTAATAGTAAGCGATCCAGTTAAAGATCCACCTGTAAGCTGTAAGTACCTGGCATCTCCAGCAGTTTTAGTGTATACATCACTTATAGCGTACCCGGCTAAGGTGGTAGGCGTTCCGGTTATTTTTGACCATGCCAAAGAGGTTAACCATGTAGGATTTGCATAAGATCCGTACTGATAAACATAATTTAAATTAGCCCTTGATTTGCTTAACAGACCGCCTGAGCTGGTTGTATCAACAGTTAGTGTGCCAGCTGTGGTGATTGGAGTTGAGCTGGTAAAGCCATATCCAGGAGTAATTGAGGTTACGCTACCGCCTCCACCACCGCCGTGAGCCGAAACTACACTATCCGCTTTCGCAATGGCAGTCCTATCAACATATATTTTATTAGTATATGAATTACCGGTTATAGTGGTGCTGTTATCGTGATCAAGCGTTATTCCTAAACCTAAATCATCATGCAAAACCATGGGGTGTAACGCTCCCGAATTAGTACTATCAGCTTTCATCTCAAAACTCTGAGAGGGAACCCCCGGAATAGATGAAACCAAATACATTCTTATACTGTGGGGTTTCATCTTAAAATCAGTATATCTATAAGTCCCGCCAGTAGTTCGTGCCTGATTATATAACTCTATCCATCCATCAACTGCACTCACATTAATGCCCGCTTCTTTAACATCTGTATATCCTACTACATAATCACCCGCTATATGATTAAATCGTGTTCTTAATTGTAGATTGTAGTTAGAGGTATCTCCACCGTCATCATGTGCATAATTATACCCTGATATAGACAAGCTTTCAGTAAGAGTACCGCCCATATTTATTTTACCATCACCTCCTACGTATAACCCGCTTCCCGCACTAACTATACCTGCTATATCGGTCATCTTAGCATAGTTGACCCCGAAAGCATCCTGCAGGTTATTACCTACATTCTGAAATCCTCCAGTAACAGTACCAGAGGCACGATCTGAATATATTTTATAAGAAAATGTAGCATGATCACTCGTAGCGCTTGGTGGATTTACCTGTAAGCTTACAGCACTTGTATCAACAGATCCGACACCAGCAGTAGCAAAATACTGCAATTGCTTACCGCTTATTTCTGTTTGAAAATTAACCGTACTTGATGGAGGGCCTGATTGCATATTAATCCCCCATACTTCACCTACGCTACTAACACTAAATGTGCTTTGAATCTTAGTGCTATTATCAGGGTTTCTAATAAAGTTTGTAGCTCCCATAGAACCAGCCAATAACTGAGAATATCCCAAAGAGGCTGGATTTATGATATCACCAGCAAGTAAAGCCGTTTTAGATATGCCATATCCATCGATATAAAATGATGCCGACTGAGGAGGTGCGCCCCCGGCAATATCACCGATATTAGTTGCTTTAATAGATGCTGATGATACAAAAGAACGGATAGCCTGAGCATTCCAAAGCGTATCAAAACCAGTAGGCGCATGGCCAGGGTAGAAATACGACATTAAACCACCTGATACAGGCTTAAATTGTGGCGTAATGGTTTGCGCATAGCTCCCCATGCCTGCCAGCATAATTGAGATGATTAGTAGTTTTATTTTTAACATGGTTTTAAGATTTAATAATTATAATGATGTCAAAATCAGTGGTATCAGAGCCTGAGTCAGCTGCATTAATAGTAACCGTTGTAGGTGATGCAACCGGGTTTCTGTTTATGGTTGCCGTTTTGATCTCATCTCCGGCATTTGGGCCAGAGGTGTATATCACCATAATATCAGGGTATGCACCAAATGCCTCATACGTGGTTTGAAAATCAGTCAATTCTATAGGCAACGGGGTTTCAGCTGCAAAAGGGATTTCTACAGGCGGGATGCCTCCATCAGCGCCACGCTCTCCCTGATCCCCTTTATCTCCCTTATCGCCTTTGTCACCCTTTAAACCCTGAACGCCCTGAGCACCCTGATCGCCTTTATCGCCCTTGTCACCCTTTGCGCCTTGTATGCCAACAGATCCAGCCGGGCCAGTGTCGCCCTTAATACCTTGATCACCTTTATCTCCCTTATCACCTTTGTCACCTTTTTGCCCCTGAATACCCTGAGCGCCTGGAGCGCCTGCAGGCCCGGCAGGGCCTTGCGTGATCCCGGTGAAAAGGGGAGTAATAAAATCAATGATCCAGGCTTTTAAAATTGCCATCGAAAAGCGCTTTACATCTCCAGGGTTCGGCCCGGTGGAAACTGGCAACTCATGGCCATCGGCTATGGCAGTGCCCTCAGGTAAATCGTGTATTTTAATTAAATCCATTATGCGCTGATATAATTAACATCATTGGTTATTATAAACTGATCATCATTGGTGCCTAAGGCAGTACCTGGATTATCATCACTCATGCTCACAACTTGAATGTTGTTGGCTTTGATGTAATCGGCAAAATCCGGATCTGCAGAGTCGGGATAGGTATCCTGTATTAAAATAGTGCTGCCAGCAGGCACAACATCATCCAGCTCCAGATCATTATCAATACACAGATCTATTACTGCAGCTGCAGATCCGTAATACTGTACGGCCAGATCTATGAGGTTTTGCCTGTCTATAACTTTCACGCTGATCATAGTCCTGGTGTAATTGCTTTTTTGGTTTTAACTGATTTTATCTCCAGCTCTACTGGCTGATCACTTGTGCACTCCAACTCAAAGGGCTGCATATTCTGATATCCCTCCACCGCTGGAAAGCTCCAGCGTTCAATTACTATATTGTGTATATCCAGCAGGTTAAAAACCTGAGAGGTTATGCCAATAGCAACCTTTGCGTTTATTACTTGCATAAGCTCCTGCAGTTGCTGCTCAGGATAATCCCACGAATCATAATTGATTAAAAACCCCCTGATTGTAATGGCATAATCATCATCAGATATGTACTCCTTTACCGTTCCATCTTTGCCCTGCATTGGGGTTTTAACAATGTTCCGCTGGCCAGTTATATCAAACAATGGCCAATCTGGTAAGGTGTATGTTTTCTCAGGGCTGGATATTTTACCTGCAGTAACAATGGCGGGCACTGTGAGCGTAATCTGCTCATAAATTGGAGTACCTAAAACGCTGGTTATGTTGCTAATTGGTAATGGCAGGGTTTGAACCTGAAAGGGATCTGATCCCTGATTTGAGTTGATTAGCCGTTGCAGTTCCTGATTAACAACCTGCCCAACAGCAAACACCCCTGTGGATGCTGCTGTTTGAGCAATGTTGTTTTTGGCATCAGGAATGGCAAACCGAACACCTGTAATGCCGAAAACTTTTTGAAATAGCTCTGGTATATTAAAGCTGTTAGATTGTGCCATGTTTTAGAGTTTTAATGATTCTCCGTCTTTTAAAGAGAATCGCTTTGATTCAAATTCGAGGGAAAAGCGGAGGCGTTGCCAGTATTTGGAAAACTGCTCATCTGAAAGGCTATCAGGATCTACTTTAAAATGATATTGGATTAATGCCTCAGCTTTAAAAAGAATATCATTGCCCTGCTTTGATGAGATAGTTTTGCAGATACTTAATACTTCACTACCTCCGCTTTCAAAAAATTTAGTGCGCTCCAGAGTTTAGTTTGAGTAATCACAGCTGCATCAAAGTTTGACAGGATCGTTTTGTCACCGCCAATAAAGGTGTTGTTAGCTAAAAACTCTCTGGCCTCAAATACTTTGCCCTCCTGCGACAAATTCACACAGTTAGCCATGATATCACGGCCCGGTTTTTTAAAGTATCCTGTTAACTTTTCATGCTCGTTTACCGTTACGGTAACAATGTGCACCTCTTTAAATTGCTCTTTCCAGCCATCAAGTGTGCCCTGAGATACATTGCCGGGTAACATGGTGTTTGTTGATTCTTTTGATTGATCTTTTGTTGGGTTTGCCATTGCTTTAAGTTTTATGTAAATGGTGTTTAAATAGCGTTTAAATGATTTTAAGAAGCCCTCCAGCTCATCACTGGAGAGCTAATGATTTGTGTTAATATGTTCAAAGAACGATGTGCTAAATGTTATGCAGCCCAATCAATCTCAGTGATGTAAAGAGGTAGTTTAACCTCGATTTCCTTAACATCACCGGATTTGCTACTCCTGTCTTGTTTGGTGAAAACACAGCCTTTAAGCACGTGCGTTACCAGCAGCTGCTCAGGATTGGTGTAAACCACAACCACATCAAATGGAGGGATATCATAAATTGAAGTACCTGGAGCCAATGAAAGGTTTAAGGCCTCAACTTCGCTCATCTCCAGGGTGATTGATCCATCAGTTTTATAGTTGCCAGATACCCGGCCAATTGGTTTTTTACCACGGCCATAAACTGATTTTGTATCCTGACTATCGCTGTAATCAATGGCTAATATTCCTACCAGAGATCTACCCAACAGGTTTACCCTGATGTCGCTCCAGCTGTATAGCATTCCGTTTATTGCTTTTTCAGTTGCCATTTTTTAAGATTTAAAAGGGTTTGAGAATCCAATTGATATCACAATCTGCCTGCCTATGCTCAGCGGTGTAAAGGCTATCTCAACGTTTACATTTGAGGTTGCCAAAACATTTTGCTCAGGATCCACATAGCAATCAATACCGCCTGAGATATCGCCATCATCCTGCATTTTCTCCAGCGCCTTTTTACCTGTAGTTTCCAGCGCCTTGCGGTCATCATCCTCCAGTTGCCCGGTTGATGGATCTACTTTAAGCCTCGATTTAACTTTTGGCAGTATGGCGGTACGTGCTAAGAAAATAGCCTTTTCAATAGTGCGGTTGTTTTCTATATAGGCATAGTCATTGTTACCAATGGCAGAGCAGGTGTGCGAATCGCTGAGGTAGAACCCTGGCAGGCCAGAAATCACATCAGGGAATATGTACCCTTTGTCATTCAGCTGATCCAGATCTGCATCAACATAAGAGTTGATATCCTGATTTGAGCTCAGGCCTGCAGTTGTAAATAAGCCTAAGCCGGTATTTTGCAGGTTAAATGCGGGATCAAGCTCTCCAGGATCCTGACTTACTGCAGCAAGGCTGATCAAGCCCAAAACATCACCTAAGGCAGCATAACCAGCAAAAGCTGCATTTGAATTGCTGATAGCTGGATCTGCAGCAATAGTTACACTTACATTTGGCGCTGTTAAAGTCCTAAGATCTTTTGCAGCTGCAGCCGTACCATTAAAGCTCCGGCCCTCAATTAAGAAACTGGCATAACGGAACTGGCTAAATTCGCTTTGATAAAGCGCCTGAGCATTTGCTACTGCAGCCACGACATCAGAATCAAGCCCATTTGCTAAAACAGGCTCATAGCCAGCTACAGGGTTTCTGCCTATGCCTACATATTTAACTTTGCCCTGCTGATCCCTTAATAGCTTTTTAGCGTAGGCATTTGCCACGTTAGCCATATCAGCCAATGCTGCAGTTTGCGGAGCGGTTAAAAAGTATAGGGTTGCATTAGGGTTACGGGTGAAAAACCTATCAATATGGTGATACACCAATACGGTATTGGCTGTATCATAAGCTGCAGTTACACCAATGGCAATGGCATCCTTTTGGCTGGCCAGTGCATAGGAAACTCCGTTTTTTAGGTTGCCATCACCAGCAACCTCCGGCGCTGAGAGCACCATTGCAAACACGGCATCCGTGTTCGGATTTCTACGGCCTAATTTGCCGTTTAATTTGTTTATGGTTACGTTCGGCCTCATCTTATGCGGATTTTCGGTTTAAAAAATTAATGAGCACACTGATCACCAGGAGCGTTGCCAGCACCGCCATTGCAATCCAGTTCCATGTTGGCGTTTTATCCACCAGCAATTTTTGAGTTGTTATGTCCTTAGTGAGCTTTGTTACCTGAGCCTGCAGAGAGTGTATGGTTTGATCCTTACTCTCACAGGAAATCTGGAATTTACCATAAGCATCAATCCAGTAACTGAGTTGAGCTTTAGTTTCGGGATCTGTAACAAATTGCTTTTGTGGCGGTGACTGTATGTAAATTGGTTTTGGCGGTACAGGTTTGTTGGCTTTTAAAGCAGCAATAGAATCCTGTTTATATTTCAGCTCCATATTAAGCCGGGCAATCGAATCCTCAGACCGCTGATCCCTGGCCATCAATGCAGCGTGATACAGGCTATCAATATTTACTCCGGCAAATACTTTAGCTCCCTGCAGCTTAATATCAACCTGCTTAAAGCTGGTTACGGTTGAATCTGTTTGGGTGTGGTCAACCTCCGGTTTAATTACACTGCAGGAGTTAAACATCAGCGCTGAAACCATTAAGAGCATAGCTGCGATTATCGTCTTAGGCATATGCTTATAATATTTTTTCAAGTTTATCATGTTAAATGAATTTGTTGTAAGCTGTCAATAGGCGCTTATCATAGTTGTTTACTCTATAATTTTCGCCGTTATAGTAATAAGCAAAGGTTTGCCAGTCCTTAGCTTTAAGCGCCTTGTACAGCGCCGGGATCGACTTAATGAACCGCAAACCAAGCTCTACCTGGTTAGCCTCACTTACTTTGGCATAATCCCACATTGCCCCAACAGTAGCAAAACCCAACTCAGCAAAATGGAATCCCATAACCTGCATCATGCCAATACTGGTTGATTTCATGGCGCAATTTGGCGACTCAGCAAAAGCATCGTTAAACGCCAGCCATTGCGCTGCCTGATTGCCTGATCCAGTATTTTGCCAGGTAAGGTGTTTAGTATCCTTTTGCCAGTCGGTTTTCAACCGTTTGAACCATGACGGCTCAAATCGGATTATGATTTTTCCGGTCGGAGGATTAAACCCAACGCCAGAGCTTTCCACCGTGATCACAGCCATAAGCGAGGCGTACTCAATGCCATAAGATGCAGCAAGCGCCTTTATCTGATCAGTGGTTATCTTTTGCCCGGCCATTATTGTTGTGCGTTTTGATCAGGATTTGGATTGGCATTAAAAACATGCTCAATCACGTGGTTAATAGTATCCATGATTGGCGAATTATGAGGCGCTCCCTCAGCAGCTGGCTGAGCATCACCTGCAGGCTCATTGACAACAGCTGCGTAATTGGCATCTGATCCGGCAACTGGCAGGATATCTGTAGATATCACAGGGGTATCAGTCACAACAGGCTCCTCAGGTGCTGGATATTCAAACTTTTCAAATTTGGCATCCAGATTACCTGTTTGGCGTTTTATACTGGCTACTAAATGATCAGGTATATCCTTAGCCTCATCACTTACCTCATCTGCAGCATCCTCATCAAATTCAACATCATCACCGTCTTTCTCAAAAACATCTATTGTTTTATCGGCTAATGTCCTGGCATGGCCTACAGCATCGTTTTGATGCTCAAAGCATTTGCAATCTGCAGTAACATGAACTTTATCAAATTTTGGATTGAACTCGAAGCACGCTTTAGCTGCCTCAGCTCTTTGTTGATTTACTTTCACTTTATTAAAATTTAAGGTTTACCCAACTGGCCGGGAGGGGCTTAAAGCACCTCCGCTGGCTCAGTATAAATGGGGGTATTTCGTTAATTATCCTACAATTGCGCCGTTGGCGATATTGCGGATTGACAGGGCAACAAAGCGTTTTTGAAAGCCAATAATGTCACCACGAGCCTCAGGATCTTTAAGGCGTGAAAACATATCATATTCGCCATCTGCTCTCATTACTTCCTGAGCAGAGTAAAATAAAGATGATGGCACATCACCAACTGCAGGTGCAGCACCAAAAGCATTTTTAACACCAGCATTATAAGTTGGGGTTACGCTTGTGGAGTATACCTGGAAGCTGTACAGGTTTTTTGATCCGTTCTGGCCAAAAACATCTTTAAACAATACTTTATCTGCCTTTTTAAGCGCTGCATTGTGTGCAGGGCATAACAGAGCAATACGATCCTCCTGAGGGATATCTAAGGCATTAAATTTAGCCTCCATATCAATCAAAACATCTATAATGTTATTTGCGCCTAATTGCAGTACAGGAGTAGCTGGAGTATCAGATGTAGGGCCGTACGCATGAGCAGCTTTTTGAGTGTTCTTTTTTCTCAAAGCCAAACGGTGTTGACGTATAACACTTTCCAGCTTGTTATAAGCTAACTGTATTGATGTTGCATTACGCACCACTGTGTTTTCAGTATCAAAGTAATCCAAAGGCAGTGCGATAGGTGTATCCGTGCGCTCCGACATTGGTATCGGATATGTAGTATTGTTAACCAAAACAACAGGGTCAACTCCGGCATCTGCTAAATTAATAGTGTTGTTTTCCACAAATGCAGTCATATCCACGCTACGAACCAACCAGGAATCATCCGGATAGAATTTTTCCATTAGTTTACCGATCCAGATCTCTTTGAATAGACCTGCGTAAAGTCGGCCAGCTTGCATGATAGGCTTTCCGGTGTACAGTGTTTTTACGAATGCAAACACCAGCATAAGCGTGTTAGCGCCTACAGCTCCGTAAACGGGATTAAATCCGCAAATAAATGCGATTAAGATGCCCGCTAATGCGTTGATTGCCAACGCTTGTAAATTGTTTTTAAATGCTGATTTCATCAGTTTATAGTTTAGTTTTTTGTTACTTTTTAATCGTTTATTGTGGGTGTTTAGGCACTTACTTTGTCACCTATTTGGGCAATTGCACGCACACTTGCGGTTTTTGCAGATAGTAGTTTTTGGAACCTGGTTGGATCAGCACCCTGCATTAACTCCAATTCGGCTGGAGCTTTAAGAGCGAAATCATCAAATGTCCATGCTGCTTTATCATCCGCTGCTGGAGCTCCGGCTCCTGGTGCGCCCGCACCTCCTGCAGGTGCTGTTATTGTGGCTTTTACTTCTGGAGCTTTTAAGGCTATCAGGGTTGTTTTTAAGGCCGTTAAATTCATTTTGCCGAAATCAACAAAAGCCTGTTTATCGCTTGCGCTCAACCTTTTTTCGGCTATGGCAGCATCCACCAGATCCTCAACCTCTTTTTCTTTGGCAGTTTTGGCCTGAGTTTCCAGCGTCAAAACCTTTCCGGTTAGTTCAGTGATTTTATCACCTACTTTTTTAACAACTGCCTCTACCTCATCATCGGTTGATTGGGCGCTTAAATTGACTGTGTGCCCGGCCTGCAAACACAGTGCAACCAGAGCGGGGATTGTTTTTTGATACATATTGGTTTGTTTTTCTGTTTTTGGTGCAGCTTCGGTTGACCGCAATGAAAGGAGATACTGTTTAGCCTCTTCGCCGTTGAGTTTTTGGCCTTTTGAGTTGTAGAGGGCAATAGCGTTTTTGTTGGCAGGTACAGGGGTAATGCTTGTTTCTTTAATGCTGCATTTTTCCATTTCACCGGTAGCCTCATTAAATTGAATTGGCGATATGCCAATACTTGCACCCTTTAAAATACCCTGCTCTACCTTGCTACAAAACTTCATAGCCTCAGGATCCTCCTCATCAAACATGGGCACTCCTGTAAGCTGAGTTCCCTGGATCTGCAGGTCAGTCCACTGGCCTATTGGCTTAGTGTAGTCATGGTCATAAAGCATAATGGGGTTTGCTTTAAAACTATCCAGATCAATGCCTGCAGTAAGCACTTTAAACGCATAGAGGTTTAAAGACTCATCCGATAACACAAAGGTTTTGGTACTCTTTTTCATGCAGCAATTTTTGCTTATTTCTTTATTGAAGCCCAAAAATGCTGCGATAAAACACAGAAAAAAAACAGATAATTCAGTAATTATCAAGAACTGGTAGATAAATTACAGAAACCTGTACAGTAATGAAATTCACATTTATTTAAGGCCCTGATTTGATACATTTTTGTATCACACAAGTAAAAACATGGCTAAAGAAACCAAATTAAGCAGAGAGAGAAAAAGGGATCTGGCACTGGAGATGTATTTGAATACAGACAAATCACAGAAAGAAATCTGTGAAATAGTTGGATGGACAGAAAAGACATTTACAGAAAATAAAGAAAAAGGTCAATGGGATTCTCTGAAAGGGGCATCTACCATAACAGCTGCCAACATCATCAAAAAATTATACCTCCGGTTGGAGAAACTGGTGGATGCAGATAAGATTGATGCCGATGCTTTAATTAAGGTTACTAAGTCAATCGAATTTCTCTCAAATAAAAAGGTCACTATTTCTCATCATATCAATTGCGCCAAAGAATTTACCATCTGGCTATTTGCTAAAAATCCAGAACTGGCCAAAGAGTTCAACAAACATCAAAGGGCATTCATTAACGAATTAGTAAGCAATGGCCAGTAAAGTAATTGAGCGTAGAACCTATGACGATTGGAAACTCTTTTGCGATCAGGTACAGGATAGCACCGCTGTTAATATATCTGAAACAAAACAGGATCAAGCAGCTCGTATAAAGAGGGCGCTGGTTGACTACAGGTTTTTTGTTAAAACCTATTTCCCCGTTTATACCGATGAGGGTAAAACAGATTGCGCTGATTTTCAAGTTGACTTAGCCAATGAGGTTGAGTTAAAGAAACGGCCAGAATCCGACCCAAACAAAATTGCCGTTGCGGAATGGCCCAGAGAGCACGCCAAATCTGTACACGTAACCATCCTAATCCCTATGTGGAAAATTGCCCGTAAAACGCTTACAGGTATGCTACTAATGGGTAAAAATGAGGATGATGCGTGTAATCTATTGAGCGATATTCAGGCCCAACTGCAGCACAACGCTTTGTTTATTCACGATTTTGGAGAGCAGTTTAATTTTGGCGATTGGCAGGATGGTGACTTTACCACAAAAGAGGGAATCCGGTTTTTAGCTTTTGGCCGTGATCAGTCTCCACGTGGAGCACGTAAAGGCCAGCTCAGGCCAAACTATGGAGCGTGTGATGATGTGGATGATGATGATATCGTAAACAATCAGAAACGGGTTAAAAAGGTCATCAAAAAAATCATGGGTGCAATGTTCTTTGCACTTGATACCAGGGGAGGCACGCTGGTTGTAGCTGGTAACAGGATACATGCTCAATCCATTTTGGCTCACATGGTTGGCGATATTAAGCCGGGCGCTCCAAAAAGAGAGGGCATATATCATTCTAAAATTTTTGCCATTGATCCCAAAACTGGCCAGCCTGCCTGGTGGCAACGGTACACGCTTGCTATGATTAATAGCAAGGTTAAAGCTGCAGGCATATACGGACGTACAGAGTTTTTCCATGAGAACCATGTCGAGGGCGAATTATTTAAGGATGCTTATATCCACTGGATAAAAATGTGGCACTTGCTAAAACAGTACACTATGATCATAGGGTACTTTGACCCCTCATTTGAGAATAACCCTACCTCTGATTTTAAAGCGGTGCGGGTTTGGGCTGGCTTATCAAAAGCCTCTGGAGATTGGGAAAGGCATTGCTTAAAATCATTCGTTCGCAGGGTGCCCATTATTGATGCCTTTGAGTTCATGTCTGCACTCAATGACAAACTACCTGCAGGCGTTGGCATCCTTTGGTACATCGAAAAACAGTTTTCAACTAAGCCCTTTAGGGATGCCCTTGCAGCGCACAATAAAAACCGAAAGGCAGAGAGCAAAAAGGAGTTGGTTGTCCTGGAGGATACTACCGATAAAATCAATAAATACATTCGCATTGCTCAAATGCAGCCATCCTACATAAACGGTGAAAACTTTTACAATCAGGATGAGCTGTATAACCCTGATATGATCGAGGGCAACAACCAACTCAAAGGAATTGAGCCAGGATATCAAACGCCTGATGATTCACCTGATGCTGATCAGGGAGCGTGGAATTTATTGGATCAGCACAAACCACAAGCAAATTTTAAACCCATTATAGGTAAACCAAAAAAAAGAGGATGGTAATATGACAATATTAGGATTAGTAGCCAGCACGATTGGCGCCGTATTCACCGGAGGTATTTTCAAAACTATTGTAGACAGGTTTAGCATGACCAAAAACGAGCAGTATAATGCTTTAGTGATGTTGGTTGAACAGCTACAGATAAACGTGAATGAGAATAATCACGAAATCACATTGCTCAAAAACGATGTAAAAGATTGGCGTGAAAAGTATTACAAAGAGCTGGAGGAAAAAAACAAGCTGGCTCTGGAAGTAAGTAAGCTGAGCAGTCAATTAAAAATCTTCAACAAAAACCACACTGATTAATTATGAATTTTTTAACAGATGATGATTTCGTACAATTCCAGGTACGTAATGAGGTATTGGCGGTTTTAAAAATAAGCGAGACAACCCTCGACAATTCAGAGCTGGCTGCTCAGGAGCAAATGAGCTCATACCTGCGAACCCGGTTTGATGTTGCTGCAACATTCTCAGCCTCAGGGCCTGCCAGAAACCCGCTTATTATCATGTATATGATTGACTTAATACTCTATCATTTACATAGCAATACGCCATCCCGTGTGGTGCCAAAATCCAGAGATGACAGGTTTAGTGCTGCTATCACCTGGTTAACCAGCGTTAACACAGGCGACCTGATACCGGATCTGCCAGCACTCCCGGTAACAACTCCAGATCCAGCAATGCGATTAGGCACAAATAGGAAATATTCAAAGAGATGGTAAACCCCATTTAAAGACCATTTAAACACCGTTAAAATGCAAAAAACAACCAATACAAAGGCAACCGCCCCGGCTACAAAAAAAGGGCCATTAACAGGCCTTAAACATGGTGGAACTATTACCCTAAAGGATGGCACAACATTCACAAAGGCTCAGATAAAAAATGATCCGGGAATGGTGATGGCTGCAATAGTTAAACAGCAGCGCTCTTTGTATTCTAAAGCAATGGAAGACTGGATTGCTGCCAGGGCAATGGCTGAAAATCCAATTTATCCGATCAGAACCCTGTTATATGATATTTACGATGATATTATCCTGGATAACTTCATTAGTGGCTTGATATACAATCACCGGATACTGCCTGTTAAAAACAAGCCTATTAAAATATTGAATGTCAAAAAAGAGTTTGACCAGGTTAAAACGGATCTGTTTACTAAAGGATGGGTTAGAGAGCTTTTTAAATGGTGGTTAGAGAGTATATTCTATGGCTTTTCTCTGCCTTATATTGATGAGCTTCTTTTTGACGGCAAAACCGCATGGATCAACAAACTTATTTTATTACCCCGTAAAAACGTCAATCCCGAATTACGAGTAGTTACCAGATTTCAAAGCGATTTTGAGGGTTTTGATTTTTGCGAGGATCCGCTGAAAAAATACGTTTTCCCGGCTGGTGATCGGTATGATTTAGGCCTGCTTAACAAGGCAACACCAATGGCGATCCTGAAAAAACATGGCTGGCAAAATTGGGATGAGTTTGCTGAAATATTCGGGATGCCTATCCGTACAGTAAAAACAGCCTCACAGGATCAACGGGTATTAGGTGAAATTGAGGGATGGCTGAGGGATATGAGCACATCTTCATACGGCATTTTCCCTGCAGGCACTGAGCTGGATATCAAAGAGAGTAAGCAATCTGATGCCTTTAACGTGTTCGCTCAGCTGATCAAAGCAGCCAATGAGGAGCTGGCAATTTTGATATGTGGCCAAACTATGACCTCAATGAACGGCTCCAGCAGATCTCAGGGCGAAGTACATGAGCGTGTAATGGATCAGATCACAAAGGATGATGAGCTTTTTGTAAAAACGCTTTTTAATGAAATGCTTATACCTATCCTGAGAGACGTTCACGGCTGGCCTTTGGATGAGGGTGATACGATGGAGTGGGATCATCCTGAGGATCTGCAGGCTCTACTTAAAATTTTCTCCGGTGTTAATGCTATGGGCTTTCAAATTGACCCTAAACAGGTTGAGGAGAAATTTGGCACAAAAATCATAGGCCTTAAATTACCTGCAGCGCCTCCAGATCCAAAGGATGATAAGCCAGAAGATCCTGAAAAGGAGGACAAGGAAATGAGCGCCGAAAAGCTTTTACAGCTTCACGCTAAGCTGCAAAAGCTCTATTATGGAGGGCTGGCAAATGTGTGAAAAATGCGGCATCATCACGCTATCTATAAAACTGGATGGACTGGAGCCTGAATTAAAAAGGGTTGCGAAACTCATTTATGACGGCAAACTAAAGCCGGGCCAGATTGATAAGGCCATAGTTAAAAAGATAGCTGATCAGCTTATGAAAGGCATTTTTAAAGGCTATGGCAAAGATCTTAAATCTAAAAAGCTTACACCTGCAGATCGCACATTTTTAAACAAGATCAATGATAATGTTTATGTGTTCAGTGGGTTCAAAAATCATGCTCAGCTGGTTGAAACCACTATGCTGCTCAAAACAGATGAGGGCACTTTAAAGCCATTTAACGACTTTTTAGAAGATGTTTTAAAGGTAGACAAAACCTACAATGAGGTTTATCTGGCTGCAGAGTATAGCAATGCCATAGCCTCCGCTCAGATGGCTCAGGCATGGCAGGATTTTGAAAACAACGGAGTGGAGATGCTTACCTATCAAACCGCCAATGATGACCGGGTAAGGGAGGAGCACGCCATTTTAGAGGGCATAACCTTGCCTTTAGATGATCCTTTCTGGAGTACCTATTACCCGCCTAATGATTGGGGCTGCAGATGTGATGCCGTACCTACAACCGAAACTAAAGAGGTTAGAGAGCCAGCCAGCAGCCTGCCAGATATCCCGGAGATGTTTCAAAATAATGTAGGGCAAACAGGTGTAGTGTTTCCAGATACACACCCCTATTTTGATGTATCAAAAGGCATAGCAAAAACCATAAACAACCAGGTTAAAGACATTTTAAACGAGGAGGATTAACACATGCCTAAGGGTTTAGATTACATAATCAATTTAAAAGACGGCGATTTCGGCGGGGCTAAAAAAGCTAAAACCGAAGTGCAGGGCCTCGATGAGGCCGTACAAAGCACGCATGAACACGCCGGAGGATTAGGTGAAGTATTTGGCAGGGTTGGGGGGATTATAGCGGGTGTTTTTGCTGCAGAGAAAATCATTGAGTTTGGCAACGAATCCAGAGAGGCCTTTAAAAAATCAGAGGCTGCAGCTGCTCAGGTTAACCAGGCTATTACCACAACCGGAGGCTTAGCAGGCAAAAGCCTGGATGAGCTCAGGGAAAAGGCCGAGGCGCTGGAAAAGCAAACGCTTTTTGGTGATGAGGATACACTGGCTGCAGATTCATTGCTATTAACCTTTACCAACATCAGGGGCAAAATATTTGATGAGGCAATCCCGGCTATTCAGGATCTGGCACAACGTATGGCTGGTGATGGCCCTGCAGATTTAAAGGGAGCATCCATTCAGGTTGGTAAAGCCTTAAACGATCCTATTGCAGGCATCAATGCCCTGAGGCGTGTTGGTGTGTCTTTCAGTGATGCACAAAAGGCTCAAATTGCCGTATTGGTAGAGCACGGCCAGATCCAAAAGGCTCAGGGCATTATTTTAAAAGAGCTTAACACAGAGTTTGGAGGATCAGCAGTTGCAGCCCGTAAAGTGTTGGGGCCGATGGGCGATTTAAACCAGGAAAGTGAGGAGCTTAAAAAAACCTTTGGTAGCCTGGTTACTGATGGCCTTAACGTTGTCGTGCCTGCTCTGGTTGATGTCGTACATGGCGTACAGGATGCAACTAAGTGGATAGGTGAAAATAAAGAGCTGCTCATTGATGTGGGTATTGTTGTAGGCACAACCGCTGCAGCCTATGGCATATACCAGCTATCTGTTTTGGCGCTGGAGGCTCCTATGGCCATAATGACTGCAGCGCAATGGGCGCTTAATGTGGCTATGGATGCCAACCCCGTTGGTATCATAATAACTGGTATCGGTGCCCTTATTGGCGGGCTTGTTTTGGCCTATAAACATTCCGAAACATTCAGGGCCGTATTATCCGGCATTGGAGAGGTTGCCAGTGAGTTAGTGCCCATTTTTAAAGGCGTGGGCGAAACTATTTTAGGCGCTCTTACTATGAACCCGGTGCTAATTGCAAAGGGCTTTAAAGATGCTTATGATGGCATTGCCAAAGTTGTACAGGATGGCGGGATCTCCGGCGCTTTTAATCGTGGCTACGATCAATCATTAGCGGAAAGCAAAAAAGAGGATGAAGAAAAGGCCAAAGGCACGGCAACCGACCTGGTGACAAAACCAGGCAAAGGCAAAAACACTCCGTTTTCAGTATCTACAGGCAAACATAAAGGTGATAGCAGTGATACAAGTTTAGCCGGGGGCAAATCAGTACGAAACGTTAAGGTTGATATACACAAGCTCATCGAGCGCCTGGAGTTTCATACAACCAATATCACCGGAGCCAGCACTGCAGATCTTAAACGCCAATTAACAGAGCTACTGGTTGGAGTTGTACATGATAGCGAACTGGCTTTAGGATCTCAATAACATGGCAGAGAATAGGCACGCACACGAATTTGATGAGCTACTAAACGGATACCGGGCATTAAAGCTCAGAATGATCCAGCAGGCAGCTATTATGGCTATCAATCATTTTAAGGCCAGCTTTACTAACCAGGGCTTTACTGATCAGGCCCTGGTTAAATGGCCAGCCAGAAAAGGAGGCCCAAATAACAAAGTCCGGGCGCTGCTTGTGGGTACTGGCCCGGGGGCCGGTACACTAAAAAGAGGCGTAAGAATAAAACACACCTCCATTGATGGCGCTACAGTTGGCGTTGATGAGGGTATCCCGTATGCTGAGATACACAATTTCGGCGGGGAGATAAAGATCACGGCACAAATGAGGCGCTTTTTTTGGGCTATGTATTATAAATACGGAGGTGGCCAGAAAACTGCCAGAGGCACGCCAAAGCAGCTGAGTGAAACTGCACAATTTTACCTCAATCTGGCTATCTCCAAAAAGGATCATATAACCATACCTAAAAGGCAGTTTATTGGAGATAGCGCCATACTGGAGCGTAACATAAAAGATTACATAACCGATGAGCTTAACAAGTATTTTAAAGTAGATGAGCAATGAGCATAAAAAAAGATCTTTTTAAACAGATAGGCGCTTACCTGATGGCAACGCTCAAAGATTTACCGCCTGAGCTTAATTTGCCAGATCTGCAGCATTTTGATAAACAGATGGGCCAGTTTACTAATCCAGAACTTTCATACGCCATACCGTTGCCTTGTGTGCTGATGGAGTACGGCCAGTTTAACTGGAAAACGGTTGGTAAAAACCAGCAGCGGGGTGATGGCTATATCCGCTTTTACCTGTATTTTGAAAACTATGCAGATTCTTTTACAGGCTCAGTAAACCAGGAATTAGCCTTACAGTTTTTTGAGTATTCAGAACAGCTCAACATGGCTTTAAACGGATTTAGTTTGCCGGGCATGAAATCTCTGGAGCGGGTTAGCGACAATGAGGATACGGCTCAGGATATGATTATTACCAGCATGGTTGATTTTGGTACGGTGATAGATGATATCGCCTCAGACTACACCAGAAACTTTGTAATGGCAGATCCGGATGTAACGGTGCTCAGAGTGAAGCAAACCAGCAGGCCTCCAGGCACTCCGTTTACCGATGGTTTTATAATGCCATAAAAAAAGCCTCTCAGATCTGAGAGGCTTTACACCTTTTACATTATTACCGTTTAAATACCGTTTAAATCCTTTATAGCGCCCTTAGCATCTTCGCTGCCATAGTTGACAGCGTTTTTTAAATATAATGCAGCCTTAGCCTTGTAATCGCTTTTTTCATTTGTATTGCTGGCCAGCTTTGCCTGATCCATGAATATAACCCCCATATAGTAATTAGATACCGGATCCTTTGGCTCAATTTTAAGCGCTCTGTTAAAGAATTGAGTTGCATTGAGCTCCTGGCCCTGAAAGTTCATAATGCAAAACCCCATACGCCTGAGCGCTTTTACATTTGCCGGATCTGCCTTTAAAACCTGATCATAATAATCAGAGGCTTTGGAGTACTCCTTATTAGCAAAGTATTTATCAGCAACGTCCAGAGCGGTTGACTGAGCCCGACTGGTCAGCGCTGATACTGCCAGTATAATGATGATTAATAGTTTTTTCATTTCTTCTCTAATAATATAGTTTGCTCACTTTTTACAATCTCTCCCATGATACTCTCCAGCCAATGATATAACATGCCATCTTTTTTCTCTGCATCAAATTTTCTAACATCAAAGGAATAGCAATATTCGTTTCCAGCTCTTTTGCCTATAAAGCCAAAGGCTGGCCAGCCCTCAACTTCACCAAAAACAATCCGCATATCATCAAAAAAGCCTTTAAAGTAATTGGTTAAAGTATCTTTAATAAAGTCCTCGTTAAATTCAAATGTTTTTAGATCCATCTCTTTAGGATAAGCAACTGCATTAACAGTATAGTTGCCCTTAACTTCCTTGCCATCCAGATATATTTTTACATCCTGCCAGTTGTATACTTTACCTGGATCAACATAGCCAGTGAGTTTTTTTTCTTTATACATAATCAAAGTTAAATAAAAAACCCTCATGTTTTGAGGGTTTATTGTGGGTGTTTGTGCACGTTATTGAGGCTTTTTAATCGCCCCAAATGATATTAAAGTTTAACTGTATAGCCAGCTGCAGCTCTATTTTTGCCCCCTTGCTATCTTTCCAGCAAGGCAAAACATAAATTGTATTGCAGCTCATCATTGCCTTAATATCGGTTTTCATAAACTCATTATGATCCTCGTTTGTATTGGCAGAATGATCAAGAAATACAGGGTTAATGATATCCCTGAAACCTGCTTTATACAGATGCTGCTCTGCTTTAATAAACTTATCAGTGACCTCCTGCATAGGCAGGCCAGTGATTTTCCCTGAAATATATACTCCTTGTTCCATTACATTTTTAATAATAAGTCCTGCAATGCCATGTGGTGTATCACATCGCTTAAACTATCTGTTACCAGTGAAAACATTTTATACATCAGCTCTGGCTCAGCCTCCGTTATCAGTATAGCAGTAGGTTTTCCAGCTCCTTGCATCCAGCCAGCCTCAACATGAGCAGATCTACCGCACGGCATAACCATAACACAGGCATCAGCCCACTCCATTGCATCAAAGTCAGATTTAAACCCCCTTTCGGATACTGGATGATCCAAAGCATTTAAGTATTGCTCATTAGTCCATTTTTGCCAATCAGGATCAACATCAGACCAACTAAACCCGGTGCCTCCAGGAGGATTTTTAAAATCATAAACCTCATGGCCAGCCTCTCTCAACTGTTTAACTACTTCCTGCTGAAATCCGTTCCTCCAGCTACTTGCTACGTAAATTTTCATATTTGTTGTTTTTTATATTGTGTCTTGTTTTAACCATTTCCCGCCTCTGCCTGGTGATTCTACCCACTTGTAGCCATTAGCCCTCAGGTGATCCCAATACAGGCGCTGATCTGTAAAGCCCAGGCGTGCAAAAAACTCCTGATCATAAGGCAGTGGAAAGTTTTTGGTCTTAGCTTTAGGTTCTGAATAGGCCAGCACCCTGATCTCATTATACTTGTTAATGAAATTGCTGATGCTCTTTGGCTTAGTAAACCACTCATCAGAGGCCATGTAAACGCCTAACAGCAGCTCCAGCTCTGCAGGTGTAATTACCAGCGCTTTCATTTTACCTGATTCAGCAGCGCCTGTTTTATACTTTATCGGATTGCCTAACTGATCCTTATGGTGATCCATGAACAACCTGCAGAACAGCTCAATCTTTTTATTTGCCGGGTAATCAGTTGCCTCCGCATTATCTGGCTCTGCTGGCTTTACCTCAGGCTCAGCACCAATGGCGTGCACCTTTTCAACTATCAGTTTGCCGGAGTAAACCTGATTAAATATGCCTTTGATCTGAGCTGGATCATTAGGTATATAGTTTAAAATAGCGTTGAGTTGCTTTTCGGTTAAAGCGGGTTTAAACTCATTTAAAACGCTCTTAAAATTATTGTCGTGGTATATTACCATCATATAACCGTCCAATTTGGGAGCGGTTATTTTGAATTTAGTTAGCTGCATCTTTATCCTCCAATGGCAGCTCAGGTGATACCGCCTCAATTATTTTGCTTTGTTTTAATACTATCCTGTAGATGGTGTCTCTCTCCAGGTGAAATGCCAGTACAAGCTCAGGCCAGATTAACTCCTCCCTGAGGCCCTGGCCCCATAACTCAGCATACTTTGCGTATATGAGTTTGTTTCTGCGATTGATAAGGCTACTATTCCGCATCGTTTTATATTTTGCTCATGTAATGTTTATACACTTTCTCAAACACACTTACCAGTGTAGGCAGCTCTTTTATCGTGTGCTTATTAAAGAGCTTTTTAAACGGGCCTTGCTCAACACACCACTGATCAATCCGGGCTATGTCGGCGTTTCCGTTTGGTAATTCCCAAAACATTTGATGTGCCTTTGATATGATTTTTTTGCGCATCACATCGCACTGATCCTCTACCTTAAAAGTGTCCTCCAGCTCTTTTATTACTGCCAGCATCTCATCATCATACAAGTCCTTTGTGCTTTCAGTACGCTCTCCAGAGTGCCTAAAAGCATAATCATGCCTCCTGGTGTACTGATCTGCAGCATTAAGAGCCTTTATCATGCGTAAAAACGTTGCTTTAGTATGTCTTTTTTGCATCTTTTTAGGCGTTTATTGTGGGTATTTCTGCATTTAATGTGGCACTAAACAGGTCGCTTTGCTCACCTTTTGCCGGGGTTTTGGCCTTGTTATTACGATCTGGCCAGATATCAAAGGGCTTGTTACCTCCAAAACGGCTCCTCATTAAGGCCTTAAAATCTTTAACCAGGATCTTTACATCACAGCAGTACTCAATGGCCTCAGCGTGTGAGCCCTTTGGTTTAGATCCGCTGGCCCAGCAAATCACTATAAAGCATTTGTGTGGATACTTATTAATCAGGTAAACAAACTGATCAATAGTGAGCTTCATATAATCCCGGCTATCAATTACGATGGCTCCAGGGCTGTTACGTTTACTCAGGCGCTCATCCATTTCCTCAACACTCTCTCCATCTGCAAAAACCACTTTCCCGTTTACTTCACGCATATTATTGCGGTGTAAAGCATCTCTCAGGCTTTTGCTAAATTTCTGTTCATGGCTATTGTAGTACACCTTAGTAAAGCTGGCCAGATACTTAGTGAGTTTAATTACAAACTCAGTTTTACCATTGCCAGAGGCTCCAGCCACACAACATTTAAAGTTTTTCTCAGGCTTACCAAAGGAGGCCAGCCACTCTCCATCAAAATCCAACTCTTTGTATTTCTTGTTTAAAAAATCGTTTATACCTGTAGTTGCCATTTAATTAATTAAGTTTTTATTGTGGATCCCGGCTGCAGTACTGCTCTGCTGATTATCCTCTAAGCCGGGATTGTGTTATATATTTTCAATGTGTTGAATGCACTGCATTATTATCATAGGAATGACATACACAATTGAGTTTCCGACCGCTCCAAGTTTAGTAATGTGGTCGGGTATCCCATGAGAAAGAGGGAGAATTGCGGGTTGACTTTCGCTTTTTTCAAACCGTAAAAAAGCATTGCCTTGTGCCCCCAATGAATACTTTTGTCCACTCTTTTGAAAGATTGATCCAGTGTCAAAATGTAATAACTCTCCCCATCTTTGTACATTGGAGTTGGCAATAAGCCAAATTCTTTGCCTTGTATGGTCGGCGTTAACGGCAACAGCTGGTATATTGAACGCTTGGCAGGTGTAACCGATGCTTTCCAGATCAGTAATCTTTTGGTCGAGTACCATGTTACTGACTGATCCAGCAACATTTTCGTTAATAACCCAATCGGGCCGGAGCTCTGAAATTCCTCTAAACATTTCCGGCCAGCGGTAACGGTCATCTGTTTTGCCCTTTCTGAGCCCGGATGTACTGGATGGCTGGCATGGATCTCCACCTGCGATAATGTTTGTAAAGGGCAGGTTTTTGGCTCCGCAAAATCCATCGTATCTGTGTATTGGTGTATCAGATCCATAAGTGTTTTTTAAATATTTCCATAAATCTTTGTTGCTTTCTATGTGGTATAGGGTTTTGATTCCAAGCTCTGAGGCTGCGTATGCAAACCCATCTACCCCCCCCGAATACCAACTACCTAATGTTAATTGTTTCATGTTGATCCCGGCTGCAGTAACGACCTGCAGCCTATTCTCTAAGCCGGGATTTTGATAAATGCCAGAGGCTTTTTTGTTATTCTGGACTTGATTACAATCTCGTTTTTCCTACCTGAGGCATGAAAGTTTGTCTTTGTTTGGGTTATGGATATGTAAGTCCTCAGAATACTTAATACTGAGTGCAAACTTGAATCAGGGCGCTGAGTGATCACCGCCTCTGCAAACTGCATTAACCTTTCATAATGCAGGTTTTCCCCATGTTCAATGGGCGCTTTGTAAAATGAAATCATTGTTTTAATTTTTTATTGTGTGGATCCCGGCTGCAGTACTGCTCTGCTTGCTATCCTCTAAGCCGGGATAATTATTAGGCCTCTACAAGCTCCTTTTTAGGCTCTACAAAGAATGTTTCTGCCTGATCTACTATTATACCGCACTCAGCCATCATAACCCTTGTGCCCGGTGTTAGGCGATCTGCCAGTATCTTATCCTTAGCTGGCTCAGTAACCTGTCTTACGAAATCAGGATACCCCTTAGATAATAATACCGTGATACTTTTCCAGGTGAAGCCTTTGGCTGCTTTTAATGCTGGAGTGCCAGTCCTAAAACCGATTGTACCATGCGTTAAATCCATAGATTTTTTCTTTCCAAAATCATCCCTGTTGTTTTCGGCATAGGTTTGCATTATCTCAAATGCGCTTTCCTTTTTTTCGCTTAGCTCACTGATCTCTGCAGCGTACTTGTCTCTTATTTTTGTAATAGCCTCATCCATTTTAGAGGTAAGTTGTTGCTGCTTTGCATCTGACTGAGCATAATCTGCAAATGCCTCCTCAGCCTCAGCTTTAGTAATTGTGTTTGGTAGTAATACCCTCTTTTGGCGTGTCTTTCCCATGATTTTAATTTTAAATGTTTATTGTTTGTCCTAATTCAATTCGTTTTCTGATCAGTTTTTTGCGGATCTCAATGCGCTCCTCAAACTGATTATCTGGTAAGGTTTGCAAGCGCTCCTCCAGTGCTTTTATCTCCTCCTCCAGCTCCTTTTTTTTATCACTCATCATAAAATGCGTTGTTTATAGTTTGTTAATGATTGGTGCAGCTGGTTTTTTACCTGCTCAATCACATTTCCCGTATATGGATCCCATCGGCCTGCTTGTAATTCATCCATATAAGTCAAATAAGCAGCGACCTCCGCAGGCTTTAGAGATATGTTATTTTTAGGCTTACAGCTGAAATAAAATTTCTTAGTCAGCTTTTCTCCAATATCCATCAGTATAAACAGGTATTCCAGATCTGTGAGGTGCTGGTTTTTTATAGATCCTAATATCCTTTGCTCTAATAATCGAGGGTTTGTGCATAGTGTAATCACCTGCAACTCCTCCCTGTTTAATTTTAACTTTACCATGTCGCTGATTATTTAACTAATTCCTTTTTACCCTTTTTATGCAGCTCATCAAAGCAATAACCTACCATTGAGCAGGCTTTACGCTCCATCAGGTCATCACTTTTTAAGCGCTGTATATTGTGCTGGAAAAGGTATTGATCATGCAGCAAAGACTTATTTGAGGTGCCAGAGTAGTACTGTAAAAACTCTGCATCTCTCTTTGCCCATTCGTTTTTCCACCAGTTCCAGTAAAAGGTTGTTTTGATTAGGAAATCAAAGCCAATAGCATCATTATCTGTCATGCGTTTGGCATAAGCAATGCCAGCCTCATACTTAAACCAGCAGTACTGCTCATTATCCCAATCCAGTACTGCCTGCACCAACTGCTCATTGTTTAATATTTGCAGTTTAACTATGCTGTAATGCTTTTTTTTAGGTAGTGTATTCATTTTTAAACCTCCTTTACTGAGATAATTTTATAGTTTACTGTTCTGAAATACTGTTCAGTACTGTTATAATCAATCGGATCCTCACAGATATCAACTTTATCACCCACCTCCAACTGATCATGCAAGGCAACATGAAATTTAGTCCAGATGCTGGCTTGAAATGGCCTGCAATCGACTACTTTGCCAGATTCGGAATCTATATCCCATTCAAGAAAATCCTGGCCTTTGTCCTCAAATTCTATAGTGATCATGCTGCAAGATCTCCCTTAACTTCTGCTTTGTTTTGGATCATTTTTTTTGCCCTGCGTTGATCTCCATTCACGTTAAGGCAGCTATTGCATATCTCAGCTATAGTATCAGGATTAGTTACTCCGTTGCCAGTACAGATCATGGTGATATCTTTTCTGGATGGCCGTTGCAACTCAATAAACTTGCTGCCTAACCTGGAGAAAATCTCAGGATATCCCTTTTTATTGCGAGGTACACCGTTAACCGTTAGTCTGTCAATCAGCGCCCTGGTTGCCATTAGCACAATACCGCATTTGCCCTCACACAGGTTGTAAATGGTGATAAAGAAATATAAGGTAGAATCAGGCAGCTTATCAGCCTCATTGATAATAATGATAGGCTTAACCGCCCTGTTAATTTCAGTAACAGCACGCTCCACCAGGGTTGGCAATGATCCGTTTGTATCTAATCCCATTTTACGGAGTAGATCTATCATAAAATACCTCCTGTTAAAGTAATCTCCGCAATTGATCAGATAAACATTGTCGTTCTCATTATCAAAATCCTTTGCTGCTGTATCTTTGCCCCAACCAGCACCTGCAGTAATAGCATGAACCCGGCTCAGATCCTTTGCATCCGTTAAAAGCTCTTTAATCTTTTTATAGTTATTGGTTGGCACGTTGTTCCAGTTGCCAGCCTCAAAGCCTACCTGCTTACCTATGTTTATCCACATGCGATCAGCAATTAGCGCCCATTTATCATTTAGGATCTGAGATATTGTGCCCTCAGATACATCAGTTAGGGCCTTTGAAGCCTTTGCCTGGCTGCTAAATCCAGATACAAAATCCTGCAGCAGGCTTTTAATTTTAATTTTTGAATCGTTTGTCATTATATTTGATTTTTATTGTGGCTCATTAATGGCCCTTTAACCGGGGCCGTTTATGGGATTTACATCATATCCCTGATATCAATATCATCCTCCTCAACCTCCTCATAGCTCGAAAAATCACCCTCTGAAATCCTGGTTGCTGAATGTTTAAGCTCCTTAACCACTACACCCGCTCTGAGAGCGCTCTCTGCATCCATCTGCATCCTTTTAAGGGTGTTTAAACGCTGCTCTTTACCTGCAGCTATTTGCTTAGTATGGCTTATTTTCTCACCAATAAGGTTGTTTAATTTTGCTGGAGTATCTGGTGTGTAATCAGCAATTGCCATTGGCATCCGCTCATATTGATTGCAAACCATTTTAAGTTTTTCGTCCTTACTTACAGCCAGGATCTGGCTCATATCGTATGGATCATATTTGATGTGTACCTCAGTGCCAATGGTATCCAGAAACATATTTTTAGGCACTTCAAAAATGAATTGCTGGCCGTTTATGGTCGGCATTAATCCGCTTTTGGTAACTCTATTGCTCTCTATGCGGTTGTTATAGGAGTTGAAATGTGTATATCCCAGGAGATTAAAATGCTGCTCATCACTGATCAGACGTTTTTTGCTTTCCTGCATTGTCATAAACGCATCCCGCCAAACCTGCTCTCTGGTTTTGCCAGTTCCTTTAACTTCAATTTGCCTCATGGCATTAATGAACTGGCTTACCTTATCAGATACCTGGTCAATGGTCGGGAAATTGTGTTTGTTGGATTCAACCCACTCTCTATTTAGTTTGCCTTTGCTGGTTATGTTAGTCCCTGAGTAGTTTTGCGGGAATAATTCTTTTAGCTTGCTGCTCCAGTGGCCTCTAAAGCTCTGTTCAATAACTTTACCTCTGGAGTTTTTTAGTTGAGTAGGTGTAAACTCTGCCTGAGCGCTAAACCATTGAGAAAAATCATTTTTCTTTTTGGGATCAATACCCCAACGGTCAGTTTTTATCTGATGCCAGAAGTACCGGCCTCCTGTCATTTGCTTAACGTAGTTTGCAGCGTTCAAATAAGCTGCTTTAACCAGATCCTGAGTGTTTGTATCACCTATTGCATAGCCTAAAATGAGATCGTTAAAGGCATCAATTACCACGTATAAGGTAGGTCTGTAGTAATGATGTGCAACGTTATGGCCCTTTTTGTTAACCTTAACCTGCTGAAAGTATAAATCCAGCTCATTATCATCAGAGTTGATCAATAATAGTGGAGCTGATGGCCTGTTTTGATGGATAACTTTACCAGCCTCATCATACCAAACCTCTTTACCTTTGCGGTATCCATTGATAATTACAGCGTTTTTATGCCTGTAATTACCTACAGTAACCGGGGTTATTGTCTTAAATCCTACCTGCTCAGCTACTTTATTGTACTTTATTGAGATGAAAGTATCATCATATTGAGCTGGATGGCTCAGCATTTCAATCAGTAAAGCATGATTTTCCTCATCCTTGACCTTTTTACTATTGCTATTGCCAAACTTTTTAGATGGTAGGCAGTAATAACTCTCAGTTTTATAATCAGCTATTTTGCGCTTAATGGTTTGATATGTTTTAGGCAGATCAATTACCTCAGCCTCAAAAATCTTTATAACTGCATCATACAGCTCTGGCTTAGCAGCCATACCTAAGAATTTTTTGCAATTGCTCCAGTTATTATCCAGCTCTATAAGTAAGTTGAGCCAGTTGGCGCATGTAACATACTCCCTTTGGCGCTCTGGCTTTAGTGCAGATCCATCAGCAACCCTGTACACGCTCGAAAAGAAATCTATTGCCTTAACATCTACTCTCAGGTATTGCTTAATGAGTTGGTTGTGGCAATACAAATAAGGATCACCAAACTTTTTAATGATAGCATGTTGGTATTTATCCTTTAACTTATCATAGCGGATCAGCACTTTACGCTTATCAGATGGATCCTTAACATTGTCCCATGATAATATTGTCCGGCGTGGAACATCACACAGCTCCATTTCGGCAAATTCAATAAACAATATATTATCCAGTATCCTCATTCTATGGGTTAATGATCCCGGCTGCAGTATCGCTCTGCTGGCTATTCTCTAAGCCGGGATTGTTTTATTTATGGCTTTGTTTGGCAATTAATGTAGCGGTATCCTTTACTGGCTTTCTGTTTTTAAGCAGGGATATGATTACATCTGCAGTGGAGTTATACTTGATGTTGATGCTGCCTGAGAGCGCCTTATTGATGGCGCTGTTATTAAATTTGCGGAGGTATGAAACCTGCTCAGTGTTCAACTTAATGGTTACGCCTCCAGCGCTTACCACTGTCTGAGCATTTGACTTGTTTGTAAATAATACAATAGTGATACTGGCAATTAATAGTACTTTTTTCATCTTATTTTGAGTTTTATTGTGGCTTAATTGGAGCTTTCAGCGGTGGATTCTGCAGGTTTTGACAGGTTATTCTTTGCTTCGAGGATCTTGTTATAAGTATCCAGTACCGCTTTAGCTAAGTCAGTGTTAGCATTTCTAACACCCCGTACAATCATCCTTACATAAGCAGGTTTGCAATTATGTGCCTGAGCTGTAAGGGTTGCAGTGTCATCTTTCTTTTTATTTTCCATTTTTTGAAAGTTTTTCGTTTTCTTTGTTGCGAACAACGAAACAAAGATTGTAAGTATTTCTCACAAAAGCAAGAAATTCTAACAATATAATTCAATGAGCATCTACGCCCGGTTAAAAGAGTTAAGACAGGAAGCGGGATTGAGTCAGGAGGATTTTGCAACATCCATAGGACTCAAAAGGCCAAACTATGCTCAAATTGAGGGAGGCAAACAATACCCTACACTTGAAACTATCAAGCAGATTGTTAGAATTTATCACAAAACATACGACTGGTTGATTGATGGGAAAGAAATTGCACCTAATGTTGCACCCATTATTGCACCTATCTCAAAAAAGACAGGTTCTTTCCCTGCTTTAAACGCTCCTAAAATCCTGACAATTGATAGCTCAACCCAGGAGGAGAATACTTTATTTGTTACCGCAAAGGCAGCTGCAGGTTATTTGAATGGGTTTGCTGATCCTGAGTATACTGAGACACTGCAATCTATTAACCTACCTGGTTTAAAAGGGCAAACACACAGGGCATTTGAGATCAAAGGAAACTCAATGCTGCCAACACATCACAGCGGATCTATAGCTATAGGCAGGTACGTTGAATCATTTAATGATATACGGGATAGGCGTATCTATATAGTGGTCACTAAAACTGATGGTATCGTTTTAAAAAGGGTTTTAAATAGAATTAAAGAGGATAACAAGCTGATACTTATATCAGACAATGATAATAAGAGGGAGTACCCAAACTATCCAGTAGCGCCTGAGGATGTTATTGAGCTATGGTATTGGCGGGCATCAATAATAAGGGAGTCACCTGAGCCCGGCACTGTATACACCAGGATCAATGATCTGGAGGGACGGTTGGCGTTGATTGAGACGCTTTTGAAAGCCAAATAAACACCGTTTAAATGGTGTTATAATATCTTTAAATAGTAATTGCGGTAAAGTTATCTACTGTTAGCCATGTAAAAGGGCGTTGGTATTATATACAAATGATACAAAATTATACTTTTCGATTTTCGCCATTTTTTTATTGTCGTTTTAAAATAGGCCTCAATCATATCAAAAACGCCATTTTTGCCATTTTTGCCATTTTATATATTTATACATTTTGTTTTTAGCCCCTTATTAAGCCTTTTTCTTTCAGCCCTAATATTTCATCAAATTTCTCGGCATCAAAACCTTCCATCGGGCCTGCATCAACACCCAGCTCGGCGGCGGCGCTTAACAAAACACCTAAAGCTATGTAAGCTTGTCTGTGTGACCAGGCTACTTTTTGTTCGTCGGTACGGCTGCTCAGGCTTCCTAAAATTATCTGCTCATAACCTTGCAGGGTTTCGCGGGCAACATTGCGGGTTGAGGCAATCAGGTCGATGAATTTTTTGCCAAAATCTTCATCAAGCGTGGTTAGTGACGCAAAAACGAACAGAACAGATGAATCTGTAATTTGTGCCTGGTTATAACCGGCAGCACGCAGTTTGGCTTTGGTTTCTGCATCCTGAACAACAATTACTTTGTATGATTGTAAGCCGTATGATGATGGTGCCAATTGTACAGCAATTAATAAGCTATCCAACTGTGCAGCAGTTAGTTTTTTAGCGGGGTTAAATTTTTTAATGGCAGAGCGCCATTGTAAATTTTCTATGAATGACATGATATTTTCTATTTGTTTAAACAAAATTAGATGTTTAAACATTTAAAATGGTCACTCCTATGTAAATTGAATGTTTAAACATTCAATTTACATCAACACCTATCGCAAGCTATAAGTTGGCTTTTTGTTTCAGCTCATCCTCTTTGTCATCTTGCTCTTTTCTCAGACGTCGTTTTTCCTGTCTTATATCTTTGCGGGTTTTACCAGCAGTATCAATATTATCTATTTTTAACTTATACTCCTGTTTAAGGGCTTCAATCTGCTCCTTTAGTTTCTCTTTAGCGGTTTTCTCTTTTACCTTTTCCTGCTCTTCTGCCCTTTTACCGGTAGTATCTTTTTTACCAAAAAGACGCTGAAAGAAGTTTGGTTTTTTTACAGGATCTTCCAATACCGGCATTACTTCATTGTCGTCGCTTTGTTTCATCAAGCTGTCAGCAGTAGCGGTATCCACCGGTGCAATGGCCCGGCGCAGGCTTTCCCGCAGACGAACGCCATAAAAGCCGTAAGCGTTGGTATCGCGGGCCGTATAGCCCTTCTGCGCCATTAACTTGCCAATAAGGTTAAAGTATCCATGAAGGCCAGGGCGCAGCGTACCATCGGGCTGAAAAGCATATAAGCCACCCTTTGGATAAGGAACAATACTTGCCAGGTAAATACTTTCGCCCAGGCTAAGTTCAGACGGCGATTTACCAAAATAATAATGCGATGCCTCAGATATACCGTAAATGCCGCGGCCCCATTCAATAATATTCAGGTAAACTTCCAGCATCCGGTTTTTATTCATGATCTGGTTGTTTTCGATCATCCACACGATCAGGATCTCCTCAACCTTGCGGGCGAGGGTTTTTTCCCGGCTCAGGAAGGCGTTTTTTACCAGCTGCATAGATATGCCGCTACCACCACGTTTAAATTTGCGGGTTTTAAAATCGGTAACCAATGATTTGCGGAAGGCTTCTTCTACAAAACCGTGATTAGTATAAAATGAAGGGTCTTCTGCTGTCATTACCGCATTGCGCAGGTTGGGTGATATCTCAGAAAGGGGAGTAAACTCCGGGTTTTCGGGACTGATCAGATGCGGCGACATGGGCTTGCCTTTTTCATATGGCGTGTAAACAAAAGAGCTGTTAAGCTTGGTGAGATCCGTTTTGCCAAACTTCACTATCCGGAAGCCATCCTTGCTCAGGCGCGAATCAAACCGCAGATCGTCAAGTTTGGAGGCATCCATGTAAAAATTAAGCGCGTAGTTGAGTTTTCCAGCCACCTGTATACCATCCAGGGCATCAAACATCCCCGAAGGGAAGGCGTCGAAAATATCCGCCGCGTTTAACCAGCCGGTATTGATCTTAAGTTCATATATTTTTACCGGGTTCAGCGTGTACTTGATAAAAGGGTGCGCGGTAAGCTTTTTAACATGAATGAGCGAAGAGCTATCAACAGATACATAGTTGCTGCCTACAAATACATTAGCATCAATGGATGCATCAGGAAAAACAATATTGCTTGATGATATACCCGGGTGGTTAATGAGCAGGTTATGTACAGCCCATGAACCATAAATTTTTGTTTCGCCACCGCTATGCTCCACCTTGGTGAGCTTGGTGCTAATGGTGTCGAAATTTAATTTAAGTTTGAACTTTTTTTCGATGATCGGGAGTTCAACCTTTCCTCCATCGGCATACAATTTTACATCGATATCTTTATCCGAAGGGTGCATTTTACCGGCAACATGCCAGGTAGCAGCGCCGTTATCCACATCAATAGTTGAAGTGAGGTTACCATCTTTGATCAACGCGGTTTTGGCCAGCAATTTTAACCGGGTGCTGTCGTCCCTGAAACTGATCGAAAAATTATTCAGGTGCAGGTTGTCCGGGATTTTGTAAAGTACTTCGTTCACCAGGTGATCGGCCAGATCGGCCAGGTCAACCTTATCATGCGTGGCGGTAGTATCCTTTTTCTTTTTAAACAGGAAGTCGAAGTTTTTGACCCCCTTTACGCTGGTCAGGTTTATAAACCCATCCTGCAAAGAAACATCGGCCAGCTTAATATCGCCAATAATAAGCGGCAATAGTTTTACACTTACTACCAGGTTTTTGATGTGGAGTAAACTGTCGCGCTGTTCGGGCACTATCGAGATGTCTGAGAATGCTACCGTGCTGGAGCCCGTAAAGTGGGCCGAGCCTATTTTTACATCTAAATTATAATCCCTCCTGGCTTTTGCTTTAGCTTTGCTGATAGCTTTTT